>Ga0307479_10002627_pt1 | contig 16328 bp, 10 predicted proteins | sample atmos_gasesECM4C_FD_203743 | JGI IMG/M metagenome (GOLD analysis project Ga0307479, IMG submission 203743) | Hardwood forest soil microbial communities from Morgan-Monroe State Forest, Indiana, United States - atmos_gasesECM4C_515 | ecosystem: Environmental > Terrestrial > Soil > Temperate... | reverse complement strand
CAGTCCTTCCCAGCATAGGCCGCAAGAAGAGAGAACGAACCACCGATCCGCGCTACGTGGACGGCCAGCGCACGTTGGTCGAGGCCATGAAGTATTTGGCCCAGGCCGACCCGATCGGGAATCGTCCCGCTATTGAATTGCTTTCGGAGCACGTGCGCACCCGCTTCCGCATGAGTGACTCGCCGCTGGGGTAGGGCGCGAGGACCTCGACTCTCAACTTCAAGTTCCAGATACAAGGAAGTGAGGGGCCCATTTGTGTCGGGCCCTGATCTGTTTGCGGACGCGCAATTTCGATCGCCAGTTCTCAGAAACCGGAGTATGCACCCGACGTCAGAAATAAAATTTCAACGCCAGCTGAATGAGCCGAGGATCGCGTGCCTGTGTGATCTGGCCGAAGTTGTTGTCGAATCCGGTGTGGTCCGGATTGAAGAACTGAGCGTGGTTGAATGCGTTGAAGAACTCCGAGCGGAATTCGATCGACTTACTCTCGGCTAGCTTGAACGTTCTTCCGACGGTCAGATCAAAGCTGTTGCGTCCGGGACCGCGGATGATATTGCGACCCGAGGTTCCGAACGTGAAGATCGCGTTGTTACAGCTGAACGCTGTGGGGTCGAAATAGAAATGGCCGCCCGTCACCGCGCCCGGCATGCAGTCTGCGTTCTGGACCGAGGGATCAAAATTGTGCAGCGATCTGGCGGGGTAAAGGTGGATTGGACCGATCAGGTCTCCTCGCTCGAGAAATGTATTTTCCCCGCTGGAACCCGAACCAGAGAAGACCGTAAATGGGGTTCCGGTCTGGAAGGTGGCAATCCCACTCGTTTCCCAGCCCTCTGCCAACTTGCGTGCGAAGCCATTGTTCCTGAAGGGAACGTCGAGCGGCAGCTTCCAGATTCCGCTGATGACGAGGCGACGATTTACGTCGAAGTTAGCAAGTCCGCGATCGAAAGCTGGATTGAACGGATCCGTGAACAGTGACGCGTTGTAGCGGAATCCGGACTGGTTGTCGGTTGTTTTCGCTAACGTCAAAGCGCCGCGAATGTTGAAGCCGTGGCTGAAGCGCTTGTCCACCGTCAGCTGGAACTGGTTGCTACTGGAGGTTCCCGCACTTAGATCCGTGTACAAGTACTGTGCCCCCGTGGAAAAACCATTGGGGTCCGTTGGGTCGGGGCACCCGCCGAGAGGTCGCGCACAATCCGGGTTGATGAAACCACCACCACTTGCCCCACCCGTATTGGCGAACTGCTGCTGCAGGATGCTCGGCAGGGGAGCGTTGACGTCATTGGTGACGATCGACCTCCGGGAAAAGCTACCTACATAGTCCGCTTCGATCATGGTGTCGGGGGTGAGTTGGTACTGCAAGCCGAAGTTTGCGTTCTCTGAGTACGGAGTGCGGAAATGGGGGTCGACGACGTAGGCCAATGCAATTGCGGGTACTCCAAATGTCGACCCCGGTATGCCTGAAGTGGGATACGGGTTGGTCTGCCCGAACGCGTGGAACGGATCGGCGATCGTGTCGACACCTGCAGGAATGCTGGTAAAGTCGGTGGGGTTGATGTTGGTAATCCGGCCGAAAGGCGGTTCCCCGCCGAACTGCAGGTTTAATGCTCCATCCTCGAGGTCGTAGAAGATGCCGAAGCCTCCTCGAACAACCAGCTTGGCATTGCCGAACGCGTCCCAGGCAAAGCCGAAGCGCGGAGCGAAGTTGTTGCGGTCTGGATAGGTGAGCCCAGGATTTGGAGTGCCAGGGTCACCCGGGTAAAGCACCCCAGTGGGCGCGCCGGGGAATTTCGTGGACTGCTTTCCAGGGAAGAACCCCAGGATCTCGTTGTGCGGGTCCTTGAGGGGAGTGTTGTACTCGTAGCGCATGCCATAACTCAGGGTAAGGCGCTTGAACACTTTCCACGAATCCTGCCCAAAAAAATGCCACGACGTCGTGCGAATCCCGTAAACGGCTCGGGAGTATTGCGAGTAGGCATCGAAGAAACCCCCGACGAAGTCAGCCAGAGGATCGCCCGTATAGTTCTGGTTGTTGCCAAAGTCAAAGAAGCCGTTGTTATCGAAATCGAAGTCGAAATTGTTGCGCACTCTTCGGATGTCGGCGCCAAACTTCAGACTGTGATGCCCCCGGTTTACCGAGATGTTGTCCTGCCAGTGGAATGTCACGTCGTGAAGCTTCGTGGGGCCTTCCGGGTTGGGCCCTAAGGAGAAACTGGGCGTCGCCATTACCGGCGGCGCTGTGCCCGCGGGATCGTCGGGATGTACATTCGTAAAGCCCAAAGCGGATGGAGAGGTAGTGTCATGGGGCACATCTTTCAGAGTTGCGCTCCGGTTGGCCGCAAAGATGAATTCGTTCACCACTGTCGGGCTAAAATTGTGTAGCCAAGTGATGGAGCCCAGCTGCGTGCGAATGAAGGTATTGAATCCGGAACCGACGGGCACGTTTCCGCCGGTGGTGCCTCCGTTGGTGACCTGGAAAGCAAAATTCTGGCTCAAGTCGTCGACAATGTAGGACGCGTAGATCGTGTCGTTTTGCCCGAGGTGATGATCCACGCGAACGATGCCTTGATCTTCGCGATCAACTCGGGGAGGGGCGGCGATGAAATTGTTATTCGGGAGGTTGGGTAAGGGCAGGTACTTGTTGATGTAGTTGGCGATCACGGAGTTTACCGGAACCTGGTTGTTCTTGAGAGGTGTGCCAACGGTGACATTTATCGGAACTCCGTTCGCGGGCACGGAGGAACATGTAACTGTCTGGGTTGGGAAATGCGGATCTAGCAGCGTACCTGAATCAAACGTCGGGTCGCCCGGCTGTGGATTGGGGCAAATGGGACTCCCGGTGAATAGTTCGCTGAAATCTCCAGTTCGTTCAGCCGGACTGAGGACCTCCAAGATGGCAGCAACTTGTCCCTCGTGCCGGCGTACACCCTGATACGAAACGAAGAAGAATGTCCTGTCTCGAACGATGGGTCCACCCAGGGTTCCCCCAAAAGTGTTCCTCTTGTAAGGTGTGACTGAGGGCAGAAAGTAGTTCCTTGTGTTCAGCGCATCGTTGCGGAAGAACTCAAATGCATCCCCGTGAAAACCGTTGGTGCCAGACTTGATCACCTGGTTGACGATGCCGCCGGAGGTGCGACCGTATTCCGCCTCATAGTTGTTGGTCAGAATCTTGAACTCGTCGAGTGCATCGGGGTTGGGGTCAACGACGGCGTTGTTCCCCAGGAAGTCGTTGTTGTCCGCGCCGTTCACGAGAAAGCTTAGCGACTCGGAGCGCTGGCCGCTGACAGAGAAAGGGTTGTTACTGCCGTCGTCCTCATCGGGCGGGAACACACCCGCCTGCAGCAAACCGAGCTGGAAAGCGTCCCGCTCCACGAGCGGAAGGTCCACGATCCGGCGCTGCGTCTCTACGTTCCCCAGCGTGGCGCTGGCCGTATCGACTTGGGTGACGTCACCGATTACTTCGATCGTTTGGCTGGTAGTGCCGATCTGCAGTGCCACGTCGAGTTTGGCATTCTGATTGACGTTGAGCACAATCCCATCACGGACATACTTCTTGAACCCCGTCTGCTCCACCGTGAGGCGGTAGGTGCCGATGGGCAGCTTTCGGAATTGATAAGATCCATCGTTCTCGGTCACGACGCCGCGCGACTCATTTGTGGCAGCGTTGGTGAGCGTGACGTTTGCCTTCGCGACCACCGCACCCGTGAGGTCTGTAACGGTTCCAGAGAGGTTGGCTGTTACTTCGGCAGCGTGCGCTGAAAGCAGGAGGAAGGCAGCAAGCGTAAACCCAACACAAAGAGCAAACAAACCACGAGACAGCGCGGGGGAATCGTTCATAGGGGTCCTCAAAGCGCATGGGGCTCAACTACTTTGGTTGTGTATTGTGCAGTCAGCCCTTAGACACTATCAAGCCGAAAGTGCAAGACACCACACGTCCCTAACGAGTGTCAGTGTGACTGAAAGTCAGTCCCTGACGTCTTGGGTCGTCCCCACAGCGCTGCAGCCATAAGGATAACCACCGGGAAGCACTCAAGCGTGTAGCGGGATTCGGGGTTTTCCAGGGTGCCCAGAAATAATGATCGTAAAACGATATAGGAGATTCCCAGACCGATCCACGCGATGCGGGGACCGCGGATCAGGCCTGCTCCGGCTGCGATCACGTAGAGCAGGTTGAGGAGACCCAGGCTTACGGAGAGCACAATCCACTGCGGATCGTCGGTGAAATCGTACCAGCGGGAGTCGGGGGGGAGCAGTTCCGTGCGCGGGCGCAGCCACATATCGGCGATCTTCAAGGCTGGGAGCCAGACGTAGAAGCGCAGAGGATGTGTCCGGATCCGCTCCTCGGCGAGTGCGGCAAAAGCCGCGTCCACCTCGGGGGTTACGCGCAAGGTCTGGTTGTATTGCGCGATCAGGGCGAGCGTTCTTTCGCGCTGCTGGGGCGTGTCGAAGGCGCGCGCAGGGAGGTTGGCGGGGTCGACCGTGTCGCCGGGAACGTTCCAGTCGATGGCTTCGGTGGACGCGTAGTCCGCAATCCAGGTGCGGGTCCAGCGGTTGAAGCCGTTCGGGACGAACTCGTCTTCCTCGTTCGCATAGCGTGGGGCGAGGAATTCCACGCGATGCAGGGTGCGCCAGTTGCGCAGGCCCCAGACCGCGAGGGGGGCGAGCGCACACGCGCCTACCACGATGCCGGCGCGAAGCAATGGCAACGGAGAACGTCCGGCACGCCAGGCGCGCACGACGAGAATCGTCAGGTAGAAGCCGATAGCGAGCAGCAACAGTCCTCCATCGGGCCGTAGCAGGATGCAGGCCGCGACGGACACGCCGCAACCGAGCCACGGGCGGGTGCTGCCCTGCTCCAGGTTGTTCAGACCGATGACCGCTAGATCCATGGCGAGCGCCGTAAAGAAGATTTCCAGGGTCTCTGCGAGCGCCGCCGCCGCGTATTGGGCGAGGAACGGGCACATGGCGGTCAGGAGGAAGGCGGCCTTCGCGGCGCGGGGGGAGATGCAGCGCCGGGCCAGGTCCGCGACCAGAAAACAGGTGCCCACATCGACTAGCGCTTGAGCGATGAGCACGGTGCGGTAGTGATCCAGCCCGAAGATCGCGAAAAACAGCGCCAGGAAGGCGGGATAGCCGGGCAGGCGAGCGCACGTCGGCGCAATCCGCCCGCCTTCGACGGTGAGCCCGTACACGCCGTGTTGCAGCCAGTTTTTCGCCAGGTCGGCGTAGAAGGTGGAGTCCGCGGTGACGTGGGGAAACTTGAAAAAGAAAAACAGCCGCAGGGCCAGCGCGGCCAGCGTCGCCCACAGGAAGAATCGATGGTTTTGGCGCACAAGTTCGCGCACGCTAGGAATATAACGCGTTTTTGACGGGTCGTGAGGAGGGGGATTCTGCTTTCATGCGGCTAGAGCTGCCGCTTTCCGGGTTTGACCCTTCGCCGGACGCATCATACGATGAGTGGGAAACGTCCTCATGGCAAAACCCGTTTTCTACGATCCCCGGCAGTCCCGTTGGCGCCGCCTGCGCCGCTTGTTCGACGTGCTCGGCGTAACCATTACGCTGCTGGTCATTTTTTTCGTTTATAACGCGATTCGCAACGAGCAGTTGCCCGGTCTGTTCCTGCCTGAGCAAAAACGTCCTTACCACGCGCTGAAGGAAAAAGAGAGGGAAAAGGAGAAGGAACGGCGTCGTCAGGCTGCGCTCCGCAGCCACCGCAAGACCAAGAAACCGGCTTCGCAAGTGACGCTGAATTCCGATGAAGGGATCCGGGCTGCGTTTTACGTGCAGTGGGATGCTGCCAGCTTCTCGTCGCTGCGCGAGTACGCGCACCAGATCGACCTGCTCTATCCGGAGTGGCTGCACGTGCTGAGCGCCGACGGGAATGTCCAGGGACTCGACCAGCTGACCTACAAGTACTTCACTGTGGTACAGGACGGCAGAGTGCGCCCGGTCGACGATGAAGTCATGCCCTTCCTCAGGACGGAAGACACCGGCATGGAGGTGTTTCCGCTCGTCAATAACTTTGACGAGACGGAATGGAAGCCGGAAATTGCAGGATTCCTGATGAACCCCGCCGCCCGCGCCTCGTTTCGCCAGCAGATCGACGCTTTTCTGGCCTCCGACAAGTATCGCGGGCTGATGGTGGACTTTGAAGACTTTCCGAAAAGCGCGCAGCCCGGTTACCTGGCGCTGCTGGGGGAACTTTCCAGCGACCTGCACGCTACCGGACTGAAGCTGTACGTGAGCGTGCCCGCGCGCGACCGCGACTTCGACTATGCCGCGATTGCCGCCCGCACCGACGGCATCGTCCTGATGAACTACGACGAACACGAGTCGGAGAACGAGGCTGGGCCAGTGGCCTCGCAGGACTGGTTCACGAAGAATCTGGAGATCGCCAAGCAGAAGGTTCCCCTCGACAAGCTCATCTGTGCGGTTGGCAATTACGGCTACGACTGGGTAGAGAAGCCCAAGAAGAATCCCCCCGCCGGACTGAAGAATGTCAACGTGACGGTGCAGGAGGCTTGGCTGGCGGCGCGCGATTCCGACGAAGACATCGATTTTGACTACGACAGCATGAATCCGCACTTCAGCTACCGGGACGAAAGCAACCTGCGGCACGACGTCTGGTTCCTCGACGGAGTGACTGCGCTGAACGAAATGCGTGCGGGTCGGACCCTCGGCATAAGGACCTTTGCTCTGTGGCGACTCGGGTCGGAGGATCGTTCGCTGTGGAAAGTGTGGGACGGGCCTGGCGACTGGTCGGCTCCCGACAAGCTGAAGGACGTGCCGCCCGGGCAGGATGTCGATATGGAAGGGCAGGGCGAAATTCTGCGCATCGAGTCGCGGCCCGCCAATGGCGATCGCGAGATTACGCTCGACACCACCAGCGGACTGATTACCGATCAGACCTTCAAAGAGCTGCCCGAACCGTACCGCGTAGCCCGTTATGGGGCCACCGCGAAGCAGGTAGCCATCACGTTTGACGACGGCCCTGATCCGCAGTGGACGCCGAAGATCCTGGACGTGCTCAAGCGGGAGCGCGCACCGGCGACGTTTTTCCTCATCGGGCTTCAGGCCGAGAACAATCCCAATCTCACGCGTCGGATCTACGAAGAGGGACACGAGATCGGGAATCACACCTTCACCCATCCCGATATCAGCAACATTTCGAAAAGCCTGATGAAGCTGGAATTGAACCTGACGGAGCGGCTCTTCGCCAGCCGTCTGGGGATTCGCACCGTGCTTTTCCGGCCGCCCTATGCCATCGACCAGGAGCCGGACACCGCGGACCAGGTGCGCCCGCTGGAAATCACCCAGGATATGGGCTACATCACAGTCGGCAACCGGATCGATCCGAACGACTGGCGCGAGAACCCACACCGCAGCGCGGAGCAAATAACGGCCGCCGTGATGCAGGATCTGCCGCCGTGCTCGGGTTCGGATCAGCTTTGCGGGAACATTGTCCTGCTCCACGATGGCGGCGGAGATCGCCGGGAGACGGTTCGCGCGCTGCCGATGATCATCGAAGGCTTGCGGGCGCGAGGATACGAGATCGTTCCTGTCTATCAGTTGCTGGGGAAGGCAAAAGCCGACGTGATGCCGCCGATCCCGGGTAACGAGCGTTGGGCGGCGTGGCTGAACTGGATCGGCTTCTGGTTGTGGGGCATCGGCATGGCCTCGATCACATGGATATTCTTCCTGGGCGACCTGCTGATGACCTCACGCTTGTTATTGGTGGGCGCGCTGGCTATCTACGATCGTCTGGCTTCCCACGAATTAGGGACGCCGGAGCGGATTGCCTCTTACAAACCGAAGGTTGCAGTTCTCATTCCCGCGTATAACGAAGAGAAAGTGATTGAGCGGACGGTGCGCTCGGCGCTCGATTCGGACTATCCGAACCTGAACGTCATTGTGATTGACGACGGTTCTAAGGATCGGACGCTAGAGGTTGCCCGCCGAGCCTTTGCGCAGGAAGAAGCGGAAGGGCGGGTTCTCATTCTTACGACGCCCAATGCGGGCAAGGCAGAGGCGCTCAACTACGGTCTGGAGCACCTGACCGACGAAGAAATCTTTGTCGGGATCGATGCCGATACCATCATCGCGCCTGACGCGATCTCTCACTTGGTACCTCACTTTATGAACCCCGAGGTCGCGGCGATTGCAGGTAACGCGAAAGTGGGCAATCGCGTCAATCTGTGGACTCGCTGGCAGGCGCTGGAGTACATCACCAGCCAGAACTTTGAGCGCCGGGCGCTGAATACCATGGGCGCGGTGAGCGTTGTACCAGGCGCCATCGGAGCGTGGCGTGTGTCGGCGGTGCGCGAGGCCGGCGGCTACCACGTGGATACGGTCGCTGAGGACGCCGATCTTACGATGGCGCTGTTGCGTCGCGGTTATCGCGTGGAATACGAAGACCAGGCACTTGCCTACACCGAGGCGCCGACCAACGCGAACGGGCTTATGCGGCAGCGCTTTCGCTGGTCGTTCGGCATTCTGCAGTCGGTATACAAACATCGCGGCGTGTTCGCCCGTAAGGGAGCGCTGGGCTGGGTTGCGCTGCCCAACATCCTGATCTTCCAGATTTTGCTCCCCTTGGTTTCGCCGTTCATTGACGTGATGTTCATTGTGGGCGTCGGATGGTACTTCATTCAGAAGTACTTCCACCCGGAGTCGACCGATCCCGCAAGCTTCCAGAAACTGGTGGTCTTCTTCCTGGCATTCCTGGTTATCGACTTTTGTGCGTCGACCATCGCTTTTGCCCTCGAGCGCCAGCGATCAGAAACAAAGGAAGACTCGTGGCTGCTGTCACAAGTCTGGTTGCAACGCTTTGCTTATCGACAGCTCTTCTCGATCGTGTTGCTGAAGACGCTGAAGCGCGCTGCCGAAGGGCAGAAGTTCGCCTGGGACAAGCTGGAAAGAACGGCCGCCGTGACGGCTCCAGCTGAACGGCGGGAGTCGGTCAAAGTACCTTGATTATCGCGTCCGCCACAGAACGCGCGTCGTCCGCATTTTCCTGGAGTCATCATGCCCGTCAAGACCATCATCGAACCCTTCCGGATCAAGAGCGTCGAACCCATTCGCTGGACCACACGCCAAGAGCGCGAACACCTGCTGCGCGCGGCGTATTACAACCTCTTTCTCCTTCCGGCCGATGACGTGCTGATCGATCTCCTTACAGATTCAGGCACAGGCGCCATGTCTACCCATCAATGGGCGGCTGTCATGCAAGGCGATGAGAGTTATGCCGGGAGCCGAAGCTTCGATCATTTTCGCGACTCCATTCAGGACATTTTCGGATACAAACACGTCATCCCCGCGCACCAGGGACGAGCCGCGGAGAGAATTCTCTTTAATGTCGCCTGCAAGAAAGGCGACGTGGTACCGAACAACACCCACTTCGACACGACTCGAGCGAATGTCGAATACGTGGGCGCCGAAGCGATCGACCTGGTCATCGCGGAGGGTCGTCAGCCCAGCTTGAAGCATCCGTTCAAAGGCAACATGGATGTAGAAGCGCTGGACAATCTCATACAGAAAACCGGGCGTGAACGGATTCCGCTGGTGATGCTGACCGTCACCAACAATTCCGGCGGAGGGCAGCCGGTCTCGATGGAGAATGTCCGAAAGGTTAGCGCGGTGTGCCGCAAACACCGGATCCCGCTCTACTTCGACGCATGCCGTTTTGCCGAGAATGCCTACTTCATCAAGCTGCGCGAATCTGGGTACGAATCGAAAACGCCGAAGCAAATTGCACAGGTGTTGTTCAGCTACGGCGACGGCTGCACCATGTCGGCGAAGAAAGATGGCATGGCGAACATCGGGGGGTTTCTCTGCACGAACGACGACCGTTTGGCGCAGCTGGAAAAAGACCTGCTCATCCTCAGCGAAGGCTATCCCACCTATGGAGGTCTGGCCGGGCGCGACCTCGAAGCCATTGCGGTGGGAGTTCAGGAAGCTTTGCAGGAAGACTACCTGCGCTACCGCATCGCGTCCACGGCTTACCTTGGGAACCACATCGCCGAGCAAGGAGTGCCCATCGTACAGCCTCCGGGTGGACACGCCGTATACATCGATGCGCGTGCATTTCTGCCGCACATCCCCCCGGATCAGTTTCCCGGAGTCGCGCTGGCGGCGGAACTGTATCTGGAAGGCGGGATTCGATCGGTAGAGATCGGTACGCTGATGTTCGGTGCCAACGCCAAGATGGACCTGGTACGGCTGGCCATTCCACGACGCGTATACACGCAGAGCCATGTGGACTACGTGGTCGAGATCATCCTGGAAGTCTGGAAGAATCGCGACCGGATCCAGGGGCTCAAGCTCAGTCACGAAGCGCCGTACCTGCGACACTTCACAGCGCGACTCGAGCCGCTGGAGAGAGTCCTGGCGCACTGAGCACTCCGGCCCAGTGCTACAATTATCCGTACTGCCGTCCACTTCTGGACTGGATCTCGAAATCCCTATAAAGAGGTGCGTTCATGGCAACTGTCGAAGCCCCCCCGCGTCTCCAGGTCCGTCTGCATGAAGGCCCTTTTACCAACGAACCGGTGGTCGATTTCAATCACGAAGAGAATGCGCGCAAGATGCGCAGCGCCATCGAAAAAGTGCGCGGCCAACTGGCACGTGAGTATGACCTGATCATCGGCGGCAAGCGCGTTAAAACCGCGGAAAAGATCAAGTCCATCAACCCCGCCAGACCCTCGCAAATCGTCGGCTTACACCAGAAGGCCGGCCGCGAGCACGTAGAACCCGCCATGAACGCGGCGCTGAAGGCCTTTGAATCCTGGAGCCGGACTTCGGTGGAGGAGCGCGCCAGCCTGGTGTTCCGGGTGGGCGACCTGCTGCGCGAGCGCAAGTTCGAGTTCATGGCCTGGCTGGTGTTTGAAGTCAGCAAGAATTGGTGGGAGGCGGACGGAGATATTGCAGAAACGATCGACTTCTGCGAACTCTATGGCCGCGAAGCTCTGCGCTTGTCAAAGGTCGAAACGCCGGTGCAGTTGCCGGGAGAGCGCGACCGTCTCTTCTACATTCCGCTGGGTGTGGGCGCGGTGATTCCACCGTGGAATTTCCCGTGCGCGATCATGGCGGGGATGACGCTGGCGTCGATTGTGTGCGGGAACACGGTCATCCTGAAGCCGTCAAGCGATTCTCCGACGATCGCAGGCAAGTTCGTCGAACTACTCGAAGAGGCCGGCATGCCCGAGGGTGTGGTGAACTTCTGTCCGGGTGCGGGCGGAAGCTTCGGCGACGCCATCGTCTCCCATCCCAAGACGCGCTATATCGCCTTCACCGGATCGCGAGAAGTCGGTCTGCACATTAACAAGAGTGCGGCGACGCAAGCGCCGGGGCAGATCTGGATCAAGCGCACCGTGCTCGAAATGGGTGGCAAGGATGCCATCGTTGTCGATGCGGACACCGATCTGGATGTCGCCGTCGAGGGCGTGGCCCAGTCGGCGTTCGGATTTCAGGGGCAGAAGTGCTCGGCGTGCTCGCGGGCGATCGTGGACGCACGCATCTACGACAAGTTTCTCGACATGTTGAAAGCGCGGGTCGAGAAGTTCACCCTAGGCGACCCAGCCGAGAACTTCAATATGGGTGCGGTCATCAACGAAGGCTCGATGAAGACGATCCTCGAATATATCGAAGCCGGGAAGCGCGACGGGCGTCTGGTGACGGGTGGGGCTCGGGCCACACACGCGGGAGAGGGTTACTATCTTCAGCCGACGGTGTTCGCCGACATTCCGCCCAAGTCGAAGCTTGAGCAAGAGGAGATCTTTGGCCCTGTGCTCGCGGTGATCAAGGCGCGCAACTTCGATCACGCCCTCGAAATCGCGAATGATACAGAGTTCGGCCTCACCGGAGCCGTGTACACGAAGTCGCGGGACAAGATCGACCGCGCCGTCCGTGATTTTCATGTAGGGAATCTCTACATCAATCGCAAATGCACGGGAGCGATCGCCGGGGCGCATCCGTTTGGAGGTTTCAATATGTCTGGGACTGACTCGAAATCCGGCGGCCCCGATTACCTCTACCTCTTCTCGCAGGGAAAAGCGGTGGGCGAGAAGCTTTAGGGTCGGAAGGGAGAAGCCGGAGACAAACAGTCTCCGGCTCTTCTTTGTGTGGTCCCTTCCGTTTGTCCGCTACTGTTCGGAAACTCCGGTCTTGGTACGCAGGACGAACTCGACGTTCCGCTCGCGATTCACGCGAACCGTCTGATAGAGATCCACTTTCTCAAGCGGGAACGCTTTCTGTTCTCTGTCTTCCGAGACGCATTCGATCTGACCGCCGTGCACCCAATACTCGCGCGCGAGAAACGCCGTTCCACCCTTCAGGATCACCAGGGTGGATGGCGCTTCGGCCGCCAGAGACGCCTTTGCAAGTGGGGCTTTGGGCACCGGTTGCATACTTGGAAGCTCGGCAGGGGACGATTCGGTTGCGGGCAAGTCGATCACCGCCGGTTGCGGCACCGGTGCAGGGGCGGACCGAGAAGCAGCAGTCAGAGTTGGCTCCTCGACCGGAATCTCGGGTGCGACGGGTTCGCGGGTGACCAGGGAAGCCGGCCGCATCAGTCCGTACGGCGACGGAATGTAGCGGGTGGGGGCCGCCCAGGGCGGCGATGGAACGGTTGCCTGCGCGGCCACCGGCAACGGTATGAGCACGTCCTCCATCAGGCGCATGGTAAGGCGCGACTCACCCTTGAGGGTAGGATATGGACCTCTTGCGGGCAACATCACCAACTTCATGGGCCATAAGACCGGAATCATCCATTCCACCACGTCGCGTTTAGGATGGCCGCCGCCGTGAAGTTTCCCCTCTCGGTCCGCTTTCAGGCGCGGCGCACCGATCATCTTGGCCGACAGCGGCATTACCTCGGCGCCCGGCAGGATGATGCGATCGAATTCGAGCTCGAGCCAGCCCTTGCCAACAAAGTGTCCGGGATCTTTGGAGTCTTGGAGGTGTCCACTCAGCATCGCGCCGCGCGGGAAGACGGAATGTCCGAAAGTGGAGATGGGTCCGAGATGGCAGAGAACCGGATCGCCGGCCATTGCGGTTTTGGATGAGAAATTGAGCTCATCCATGGTGCAGTGCAGGATGGTTCCGGCAGGAAGAATCTCTTCCTTCGAGGCAGCCGACGCCCCGACGACCGAAACGAAAACAATGAGGGTTAGAACCAGGGATTTTCCAGCCATGGTAGGTCTCCTTGTGGGTACGCAACATGCCGTTTCCGACGCCACTGTGGAGGAGGAAGGGCGCGGAGAAGGCTGAGACCCCCGGGGGATGGGCGGGGATTGGACGAAGCGTATGCGATTTTGCCCCCCACGTCAACCAAAGACGCAGGGCAAAGACGCAGGGCACCAAAGACGCAGGGATCGGCCCGACAAGCCGACCCGCGTTCGTCGGGAAAGCTAGCTGGACAATCTTGGGCGGGGTGACTTTGAAGCCCAGTCCTTGGGGGACTTGGACCGTGTTGTTGGCGGCGGCCATCGAGCAGGACGCGACAATTGGAGAAGCGACTATGTTCCCACTCCCACCGCTCCTCCCATAGGAAAGCAAGCAATCCTCGAACGAATAGTTGAGAAACAGCTTGCCATCAAGGCGTACGGTTTCCTGACGGCATACTTTATCCTTTACCTCGTCCATCGGCATTCCCCGAACCCCCTCGTACTACCTGCGGATGTCCCACCGGCCTGTTCGGAAAGCTTTGTTGAAAGAATCGTGAAAAACGTTTAACACTCGGCGTCGCGAGTTCCACCCACAGCCCGTAGGTTGGAGAGCAGTCCCTCGGTGGTCGCAGGAAATTTCTGCGAGACTCTCATTTCGCTTCCCCCACTGTCAATCGGGGTTTCCCCTATAGCTCGCGATACTATCTGCGCTAGTAGTGTCGCGAGGCTCGAAGAGGTTCGTCCGGGGTTCATGGGTTAGCTCCCTCTGCGGTCCGCTCAGCACATTTTCATCAAAAGGCCAGACCAGCAAGCCTTTCCGGGCACGAGTTATTTTCGCGGGGTGCACGGGGGTGCACGGGGTGCACGGTGAGTGATTGTCTGAAGCAAGGGATCAATGCTAGGCTTCGCTGCAATGCGTCACCGCAAGACAATGAGCGTTGCAGCACATCTCCTTCTATCCTCCGCCGTGGGATGCCTGCTCATGGCTTTTGCCGAAGGCCACGCCGCCGCGCAGGACAACACTATCCCGCCGCTGATTCGGAGGCCGGAACCGGGGAGCCCGGGAAAACCCACGTCAGGCCCATTTAACAAGTTGGCTGCCACGGGACTGGCCGAAAATGGCGGCTCGATCGCCAACGGCGTTTACACGAACTCGATTTACGGTTTCTCACTGAACATCCCGCCGGGGTGGGTGGTGGTACCTCCTCCACAACCAGCTCCGGTCACACCGGATTCAGGAAAGGACTCGATTCCGGGCACGACCCAGACCATCCGGATGATCCTGATCATTACGGAAAATGCCCCGTTCAAGAAAAACTACGAACGGAAGTCCATACAAATCTCGGTGTTGCAGTTGGGGGCTCCGGCTGGACCGCACACGGCGCGAGACTATATCGCCTTTGCCGAGAGGACTGCCCAGGAGAAAGGTTTGAACGTAAAGTATCTCGGCAATCCCGGACCAGTTACCCTCAACGGCAAACAATTATGGAAAGCCACGATGAACGAGACCATCAATGGCACTGTGCAGCACATCGAGCAGTACGCAGCGACTGAAGGAAGAACCGTTCTGCAGTTCATGTTGGTAAGTCCGCAGGTGGAGGGATTGAAGAGTCTGCAGCCATCGATCCAGTCCTTGCGTTTCAAGGACGCCGCAACGAATGCCGCTGCAAACAAGCCTGCAGCGAAGAAGAGTAAGCAGAAGTAAATCAAAGGTCACATCCTTTGCCTAAGGGGGTAGGCAAGGTCCAGCGTACACAGACGGAGTGCGCGATCTTTCGGCGGAAGTAACGATGTATCAAGAAGTTCTCGGGAGCAGTAGGACGCTGCAAATGCAGCGTCGCATCCTGCCCGCTCTAGTTTGGAACCAGGAAGTGTATGGGCAGAGAATTCTTCGCTGTCTCGAGGCCGCGAGGCGGTGGCTCGACTTCGGCTGCGGGAAACGCTTGTTGGCGGGAGGACTGGAACCGCTTGAAAAGGCGCTTGCGCGCACTCCGTTTGTTGGGTTGGATTTGAACCCGGAGAACCTCCGCGCACAGCTCTAGACCCGACGCTGTATTCTGGCGGACGGAAGCCACCCCCCGTTCAAGGACGAGAGCTTTGATCTGATCACCAGCAACATGGTGGTCGAACACTTAAAGGAACCTCGTATCGGCTTCCCAGAGTTGAACCGGGTGTTGGCGCCGGGAGGAACGATCCTGCTGCACACTCCCAACCTTCGTAGCCCGATCGGGCAAGTGACGGTGGAGTTTCTACCCGGACCAAGACCCTTTTTTCACTACTTCGCGCCGCTGGCCGAGGTGGAACTCCTGCTCCCCGGGCTCTCGTAGTCCGCGCTCTGCCGCCGCTTCGGAACTACGCTGCTGGTGAGTATCGGCAAGCCCTGGGTCGCGCGGGCGGTCCCAGAGGTATCGGAGGCTCGTGCCGGCGATGCGGTGCAGGACAGCGCCGCGTAAGCCAAACAATGATCCCCGAGAACTGAAATCGCATTTGAGTCCGAGCTCCGGAATAACAAAGGCCGCCATTCGACGGCCTTTTTTTTCCTCCAAAAAACTGTTCTCTACGAGCTTACACCGGCACCGGCTTGCGGCTGGGTGGTAGCTGCGGTTGCAGCAGCGGCCTCATTGAGAATGCGGTGGTGGATGGTGAACAGCGCAAGCTCGAGGCGGTCGGAAACTCCGATCTTGTCGTAGACGTTGCGCAGGTAGTTCTTGATCACCTGCTCGGTGGTCCCGAGCTGCGAGGCGATTTCCTTGTTCTTGTATCCCTGGACAATCAGGGCGACGATGCGCAGTTCCTTGGCGGTCAGGCGGTCACGGACGCGCAGGCCCACCATATCGTTTTCGGTGAGCTCGCTGGGAACAGCCACGTCCTGGACCCAGGTTTCGCCGCGGGCCACCTTGCGCACGCAATCGACCAGGGCCGGGCTGGTGACATTCCTATAGACCACGCCATGAGCACCGTTGCTCATGTAGCGTTGCGCGCTTTCGCCGGTGTCGGCCAACACCACGATGCGCGTCTTGTTTTTGGTTGCGCCCTGCACGATAGCGTTGAAGTCGGACTGGAAGCCACCAGCCACGACCAGGACGGCGGCGCGGAACTTATCCAGCGCCATGAACATCTGTTCGGGAGTCTGCGCCTGAGCAACAATGCGCATTTCGTCTTCGACCG
>Ga0307479_10002626_pt1 | contig 16329 bp, 15 predicted proteins | sample atmos_gasesECM4C_FD_203743 | JGI IMG/M metagenome (GOLD analysis project Ga0307479, IMG submission 203743) | Hardwood forest soil microbial communities from Morgan-Monroe State Forest, Indiana, United States - atmos_gasesECM4C_515 | ecosystem: Environmental > Terrestrial > Soil > Temperate... | reverse complement strand
CACAACTGCCAAGAGCCGAACAGCACTGAGACGGTGGGGAAATCGTGCTAGGATGCGGCCAATTCGGGGGCAAACGGGCGATGCGCGGCAACATGATGGATTTTCCGCTGACGCTCAACCACATCCTGGAGCGTGCCGGCCGGCTTTTCGGCGATATCGAAATTGTGTCGCGACGCCCGGACCGCTCGCTCGCGCGCTGCTCGTACGGTGATGTATACCGGCGAGCCCGAAAGCTGGCGAGGGCCCTCGAGCTTGCCGGCGTGAAGCGGGGCGACCGTGTCGCCACGCTGATGTGGAATCATGCGACACATCTCGAATGCTACTTCGGCATCCCGGCGATGGGCGGCGTTTTGCACGCGCTGAATCTGCGGCTGCATCCTCATGAACTCGCGTACATCGCGAACCATGCGAGGGATCGAATGCTGATCGTGGACGACGTCCTGCTGCCGGTCTACGAATCGTTCCGCGCGCAAGCGAAATTCGAGCGCGTGTTCGTGGTTCCATTCGGCGGCTGCCCGAAGCCGGCGAATTACGAATCATACGAAGATTTTCTGGCGACCGCAGACGACAAGTTTTCCTACCCCACGCTCGACGAGAACGCCGCTGCGGCGATGTGCTTCACTTCCGGAACGACCGGGAAGTCGAAGGGGGTGGTCTATTCGCATCGCGCCCTCGTGCTTCACAGTCTTGCGCAAAGCACGTCAGACAGCTTTGGAATTGCGCACAACGAAGTGGTGCTGGCCGGGTCGTCGATGTTTCACGCCAATGCCTGGGGCGTTCCCTTCACAACGACAATGGTGGGAGCGAAGCTGGTGCTGCCAGGGCCGTGTCTCGATGCGGAGAGCTTGCTGGACCTGATTGAAAAAGAGAAAGTCACGATCGGCTGCGCCGTTCCGACGGTGTGGTTGGCAGTGCTGGCGGCGCTTGAAAAACAGCCCGAGCGATGGAAACTTTTGCGGCCCGTGCGAATTCCGTGCGGCGGCAGTGCGCCGCCGGAATCATTGATGCGGGGATTGGATCGTTTCGGCTTTGACCTGGTCCATCTCTGGGGCATGACCGAGACGACTCCTTTGGCGACGATGGGAATGATCAAGTCCACGATGGCGGGGCGTTCCGAAGATGAGAAATACAAAGTTCGGACGAAGCAGGGGCTTCCGGTGCCGTTCGTCGAATTGCGCGTGATGCGAGTTGAAGGAGAAGCCCCGTGGGACGGAGAGAGTTTCGGCGAACTGGAAGTGCGCGGACCGTGGGTGGCCGCGAGTTATTTCGAGGCGCCCGAGACCCAAGATCGCTGGAGCGAGGACGGCTGGTTTCGCACGGGAGACATGGCAACGATTGACGCTGAGGGCTACGTCAAGATCGTGGATCGCAGCAAGGACCTGATCAAGTCCGGCGGCGAATGGATCAGCTCGGTGGACCTGGAAAGCGCGCTGATGTGCCATCCGGCGGTGCGGGAAGCAGCTGTGATCGGCATTGCACATCCGAAATGGCAGGAGCGGCCGCTGGGCGTGGTGGTGATGAAGGATGGCGCGGCGGTGACGCCGGAAGAATTGCGCGCGTTCCTGGCAACAAAATTCGCAAAGTGGCAGCTTCCCGACGCGTTCGTTTTCACAAATGAGATTCCTCGTACATCGGTGGGCAAATTCCTGAAGACAAAACTGCGCGAGCAGTACGCCAACTGGAAATGGGGCGTCTAGCGTTGGCGCTACGTCCGGTAGCTGGCGTTGATGTGGACATATTCGCCGGTGAAGTCGCAGGTCCAAACGCGCGCGAAGCCGCGGCCGGCGTGCAAATCCACGACAATCGGGACGTGCTTCGCCAGCATCTTACGGTGCGCGACGCGTTCGTCGAATGAATACTCGCGCCCGCCGCGGCACATCAGAATTCCGGCGACGCGAACATCGGAGCGTTCAAAGTCGAATTTCACGCCGGAACGGCCCGCCGCGGCGAGGATGCGTCCCCAGTTGGGATCGGCGCCAGCGAGAGCCGTTTTCACGAGCGGCGAATTCGCGATGGTGCGCGCGACTTGACCGGCCGCGCGATCGGACGGCGCACCGCGAACCTCGATTTCAATCACGCGCTGCGCGCCTTCGCCATCGGCCACGATTGCGAGCGCAAGCGAGCGGCACACACTTTCGAGCGCAGCGCTGAACTTCTCGTAATCCGCATTCTGGCGCGTGATTTGTCGCGCGCCGGATTGGCCATTGGCGAGGACAGCGAGGGTGTCGTTGGTCGAAGTGTCGCCATCCACGGTGATGGAGTTGAACGTGGGCGCGACGGCGCGGCGCAGGGCGCGTTGCAAAAGCGCGGGCAAGATCGCTGCGTCTGTTGCAATGAAGGAAAGCATCGTCGCCATGTGCGGCTCAATCATTCCCGCGCCTTTGGCGCAGCCAATCAGACGCACCTGCTTCCCGCCGATACGGCATTTCGCCGCGGCCCATTTCGGGCGCGTGTCCGTGGTCATGATCGCGCGCGTGAATTGCGCGAACGCACCGGCACTCGCGCGACGCGAGCGGACAAGAGGCCGCACCATATCAATGATCTTTCTCCATTGGAGGGGAACGCCAATTACGCCCGTTGAGCAGACTAAGATTTGTGATGGATGGAGGCGGGCCAGTTCCCAAGCGACTTTCAGCGTAGTGGTCGCTGCAACGGCCATCCCTTCCGAGCCTGTACAGCAATTTGCATTCCCAGAATTGATGATAATTCCGCGCATCTTCGCGCGCGATTTCCGAAGGTGAGCCTGCGAGGCGATCACCGGCGCCGCTTGCACGCGATTCGTCGTGAAAACGGCGGCTGCCGAAGCGGGTGTTTCGCTCACGAGAAGCGCGAGGTCGAGCCCGGACTTCTTGATTCCGCAGGCCGCCGAGGCGAACGAAAAGCCGCGAGGAAGATCCGATTCTTTCGGGCGCGCGTTCATGTGGCGGAAACAGGAATCGCCGAATCATTCAGGACGGACAGCGCGGGGCGCTCGGGAATCACGGTGGCAATGACGGCAACGAGCTTGCACGACCGTTGCTTCGGGCACGCGCGGCAATCGCGCTCGATTTTTTCAACGAGCGACCGGCGTGAGCCGGCGGCGAATCCATGGCGCACGAACAATTCGGGCGCGTGAGTGACGGCGAAAACGCGCGCAATTCCGCGGCACCGCGCTTCGTCGAGAGCTGCGCCGATCAGCTGCGCCCCCAAGCCGCGCCCGCGAAGCTGCGGGCCAACGGCCAGCGAGCGAATCTCGGCGAGGTCCGCGGTGTAGCTTTCGAGCGCAACACAGCCGACGATGAGGCGCTTTTCCGCGCAGACCAGAAAATGGCTGATGTTGCGGCGAATCTCTTCTTCGGCGCGCGGCAATAGCAATCCTTCTCCGGTGTAATGCGAGATGAGCCGGTAGATCGCCTCGGCGTCCGAAGATCTGGCTTTGCGCGCCTTCATGGGTTTTCCTCAAGCTTCGCGAGTCGGGACTTGAAGTCTTCGAGGGCGGCACGAACGGCGCCGGGAGCGGTTCCGCCGGGAACGGCGTGACGCGCCAGCGCGGAATCCACGTCGAAGACGGTGTTGAGATCGCGTCCGAACGCCGGCGAAAACTCTTTCAGACGGTCGAGAGGCATATCGCGAATTGATTTCCCTTCCTCCCGGGCCGCGCGGAGGACTTTGCCGACGATTTCGTGCGCTTCGCGAAACGGGACACCGGATGCGACGAGATAATCGGCCACTTCGGTAGCGACGAGGGCCGGGTCCTGCGCCGCCTCGCGCAGCCGACCTTCGCGGAATTTCGTGGCCGCAAGCGCGGCCGCGGCAATCTGCATGCATGCGAGAGCCTGATCGTGCGCGGCGAAAAGCGCTTCTTTGTCCTCCTGCAAGTCGCGCTGGTAACTCGACGGCAATCCCTTGCACGCAACGAGAAGGGCGACGAGCGCGCCATAAATGCGGCCCGTCTTGCCGCGGATCAGCTCCCATGCATCGGGATTCTTCTTTTGCGGCATTAGGCTGCTGCCGGTGGAATATTCGTCGGGGAGCTCGATGAAGCTGAATTCAGGCGAGGCGAAGAGAATGATGTCTTCGGCGAGGCGGGAAAGGTGCATGGCGAGAGCCGCAAGGGCGAACAAATATTCGAGCGCAAAGTCGCGGTCGCTGACAGCATCCAGACTATTTGCCGTGATGCGCGAAAAGCCGAGGTCGCGCGCGAGCCCTTTGCGGTCGAGCGGAAACGCGCAGCCCGCAAGCGCGCCGGAACCGAGCGGGCAGAAATCGGCGCGAGCGGCCGCCGAAGCGACGCGCTCCGCATCACGATGAAATGCCTCGGCGTGCGCAAGAAGCCAGTGCGAAAGCAGCAGTGGCTGCGCATGCTGCATGTGCGTCATGCCGGGCATGGGAACGCCCAGATGGCGTTCCGCCTGACCGGCGATGGCGCTCGCGAGCCGCGCAATCGCAGTTCGCATTTCGCGCGCCGCTTCCTTCACATACATGCGGAATTCGGTCGAGACCATTTCGTTGCGGCTGCGGCCGGTGTGAAGCTTGGCGCCAAGCGGACCGAGCCTTTCGATCAGGGCCGATTCGACGAAATGGTGGACATCTTCGGCCTTCGAGCTATCGAGCCAGGCCCGGTCGGATTGCGCGCGCGATTCGAGCTCGTCGAGCGCGGCAACGAGCTGCTGCCCTTCGTCGTGCGTGAGAATTCCAGCGACGGCGATGGCCCGCGCCCAGGCGCGATCGAGAACAAATTCCTGCGGCAGAAGGCGGCGGTCGAAAGCCCAGGAGCGCTCGAATTCGTAGAACGAAGCATCGGGGCCGCGGTCGAAAAGACCGCCCCACATTCTCCGGTCTCGCTTCGGCTGCGCGGGAGTATCACTCATCGAGCATTCACTTGGGCGTCCGCTTCTTGAGCTATGGGGGCAGACTCGGCAGCCCATTCCTGCGGCACGGTGATGGGAAGCGCGAAGAGATTGATGAAGCCCTCGGCGTCTTTGGGGTTGTAACCCGTCATCGTGAAGCTGGCGAGATTCGTGCGGTAGAGCGAGTGCGGCGAGCGGCGCGACGTGACGCCGACAATTCCCTTGCATAGCGCGAGGCCCACCATGCCGGTGACGCGGCGCTGAGAGGACACGAAGAAGGCGTCGAGCGATTCGCGCAGCGGCGTAAACCACATGCCGTAGTAAACCATCTCCGCATATCTTAGCGAGAGAAGCTGCTGATAGTGGAGCGTCTCGCGGTCGAGCGTGAGCGATTCGAGCTCGCGATGCGCCATGATGAGCAGCGTGCCCCCGGGAGTTTCGTAGGCGCCGCGCGATTTGATGCCCACAAGGCGATTCTCGATCATCTCCATGCGGCCCACACCATTTGCAGCGGCGATATCGTTGAGCTGATCGAGAAGCGCGACAGGGCTCAGCGGCTTGCCGTTGAGCGCGACCGGAATGCCATTGTCGAAGGCGATTTCAACGCTCGCGGGCTGGTCCGGCGCAATCGCCGGGGAAGCGACCCACTGCCACATGGATTCTTCCGGCGCATTGGCGGGATCTTCGAGCGGGCCGCCCTCATGGCTCAGGTGCCAGATGTTGCGGTCGCGGCTGTAAATGTTTTTCGTGGTTTGCTCGACGGGAACGCTGTGCGCGCGGGCGTAGGCGATGGCTTCCTCGCGGGACGCGATTTTCCATTCGCGCCACGGCGCGATGATTTTTAGTTCCGGCGCGAGAGCTTTGGCCGCGAGTTCGAAACGGACCTGGTCGTTGCCTTTGCCCGTGCAGCCGTGCGCGAGGGCATCGGCCCCGACTTTTTTCGCGAGATGCACCTGCCGCTGCGCGAGAAGCGGCCGCGCAAAGGAAGTGCCGAGTAGATACTTGTGCTCGTACACGGCGCCGGCGCGAAGCGTAGGCCAAATGTAGCCGGTAATGAATTCCTCGCGGAGGTCTTCCACGTACGCGGCGCTGGCTCCCGTGGCGAGCGCCTTGTTGCGCGCTGCTTCGAGATCCTCGCGCTGGCCAAGATCACCAATCATGGCGATCACTTCGCAGCCGTAATTTTCTTTCAGCCACGGAATGATGATGGAGGTGTCGAGGCCCCCCGAATAAGCGAGAACAACTTTCTTCGGCAATCTTTTCTCCTTAGTTCAGCAGCGTGAGCAGGATCGCTTTCTGGACGTGCAGGCGGTTCTCCGCCTGGTCGAAAACGATCGAGCGCTCGGAATCCATCACGCCGGCGGAGACTTCCGATCCGCGATGCGCCGGAAGGCAATGCAGAAAAACGGCATCCGGATCCGTGAGCCTGAGAAGCGCCTCGTTCACCTGATATCCCGCGAACGCGATGCCGCGAGCCGCCGCCTCTTCTTCCTGTCCCATGCTGGCCCAGACGTCGGTGTAAACAGCCTGCGCGCCTGCAACGGCTTCCTGGGGCGAGCGCAGGATTTCGATTTTACCGCGTGTTTCGCGGGCCACGCGTTTTGCTTCGGACACGACTAACGGATCCGGCTCGAATCCCGCGGGCGTCGCGACGCGAATCTGCGCGCCTACACGCGCGCCGATGGTGAGCAGCGAGTGGCAGACGTTGTTGCCGTCACCGACATACGCAAGCTTCAGGCCGCGCAAGCCACCAAAACGTTCTTCGAGCGTGAAGAAATCGGAAAGCGCCTGGCAAGGATGAAAACGGTCCGAGAGCGCGTTGATCACCGGGATGCGCCCGTGCGCGGCGAGCTCGTCGAGCGACTCCTGCGCGAACGTGCGCGCAACGATCCCCTGCACCCAACGCTCGAGGTTTCTGGCGACGTCGCGAATGGATTCACGCTGGCCCAGACGCGCGCCCGTGTGATCGAGAAACACGGAAGCGCCGCCGAGGCTCGAGATGCCAACCTCGAACGTGACGCGTGTGCGCAGCGACGGCTTCTCAAAAATCAGCGCGAGAAAACGGCCGGCGAGACCGCCGCGATAGCGGTCCGGGCGGGCCTTGATGTCCGCGGCAAGATGGAAAAGCTCGCGGACCTGAGCCGGCCCCCACTCCATGCCAGTGAGGAGATCGTTCGTAAGCGTGAGCGTTGCGGCAATGGCGGTCATGTTCACCTCGTGGCTGCCAGCGCCATCGTTTCCGCGCGCGGCTGCTTTTTCGGAGCGTCGGGCGGCAGCTTGAGAGCGGATTTCGAAGCGCGTGCGAGAGCGGTTTCGAATTTGCCGAGAAACTCGGTCACATCGCGGCGGTGAATAATGAAAGGCGGCAGCAGGCGAATGATGTGGTCGTGGGTGCAATTGATCACCAGGCCGCGGCGCAGCGCTTCCTCCACGAAAGGCGCGCCATCCACGGCAAGGTCGACGCCGAGCATCAATCCTTCGCCGCGGATTTCGCGAATAAAATCGAAGCGCGCCGCGAGCGCTTCAAGACCGGCGCGAAGCTCGTCGCCGCGCGCGCGAATATTTGCGATGAGGGAATCGTCCTCGACGATCGCGATGAACTCGAGCGCCGCCGCGCAGACGAGCGGGCCGCCGCCGAACGTGGTGCCGTGCATTCCGGGCGCGAATGCGGAAGCGAATGTTTCGTTGGCGATGAAGGCGCCGAGCGGAAGCCCGCCCGCCAGTGGCTTCGCGATGGTGACGATGTCCGGAAGCGAATCGAATTTCTGATAGGCGAAGCGGCGACCCGTCCGGCCAAGGCCGCACTGGATTTCGTCGGCGATCAACGCGGCGTCGTGCTGCGTGGCGAGTTCGCGAGCGCGTTTCCAGAAGGCTTCGCTCACGGGGAAGATGCCGCCCTCGCCTTGAATTGTTTCGACGACCAAGGCGCAAACCGTTTCATCGAACTTCGCTTCGAGATCGGCAACGTCGTTGAGGTGGACGAACTCGACGCCGGGAACGAGCGGCTCAAACGGCTGGCGGTATTTCGCGGGGTGCGTGATCGAGAGCGCGCCAAACGTGCGGCCGTGGAAAGAGTGCTCGAGCGCCAGAATGCGCGTCTTCTGAGTTGGGCCGTTCGCAGATCTTGCCCGCGCATGCGCGTACGCACGCGCCAGCTTCAGCGCGCCATCCATCGCTTCAGTTCCGCTGTTCGTGAAGAAAACGCGGTCAAGCCCGGACCATTGGGAGAGCTTGCGCGCGAGCGGCCCCTGATGTGGATTGTGAAAGAGATTCGACACGTGAATGGCGCGGCCCGCTTCACGGCGAATCGTGCGGACCAAACGCGGATGCGCGTGCCCCAGCGCATTCACGGCAATGCCGGCGAGAAAATCGAGATACTCGCGTCCCTCGGAATCGTAAAGACGGCAGCCGCGCCCGTGCGTGAACAGGACCGGCGGACGCCGGTATGTGTTCACCATGTAGCGTGCCTCGTCGGCACGAATTCGCGCGGCAGAAAGATTTCTCTTCACCGTGATTTTCTTCCTTACCATCGCTACCTCGCCGCTCCTTGCGATGCTTTTGCAGCCGCATGAACGATGGGAAGCACGCGCGTGCCGGGGCATCGCGCGCCATTGGCCGCCGAAAGCACCGCGCGCGGGCGCGTCCCGCCAACGATGCGAACTTCCGCGACGCCGCCCGAAAGAGCGCGCTTGGCAGCCTCCAGCTTCAGGATCATTCCGCCGGAAACTTTGTTGCGGCGAATCAGATCCTCAATCTCCTCGCCGCGAACGGCGCGAAGCACTTTCTCTCCGTCGAGCACCCCCGCCACGTCGGTGAGAAAAATCAGCCGGTCGGCGCGCACGAACTCGGCGGCCGCGGCAGCCATATGGTCGGCGTTAATGTTATAGAGCTCGCCATCGGCGCCGAGACCGAGGCAGCACGCCACCGGAACGATTCCGGCGCGCCACTGCGCCCGCAGAAAATCGAGATTCACGCCGGTGAGATAGCCGACGAATCCCAGGCCGCCTGCGCAGCCGTCGAGCTGCATCGGCTCGGCGAGGAAGCTTGCCGCGTCGGACGCGCAAACGCCTACTGCCGGCTGGCCAGCGAGCGAGATCGCGCCGGCCAGTTTCTTGTTGAGCGTACCCGCGAACACCATCACCGCGGCATCGCGCGTTTCCCGGTCGGTAACGCGGAGACCATTCACAAAGCGGCTCTCAATTCCCATGCGCGCGAGCGTGGACGTGAAGATTTTTCCGCCGCCATGAATCACGAGGAGCTCGTGCCCCGCGCGCGCGAGTTCGGTGATTTGGCGCGCGAGAGCCCGCACGGTTTCATCGCGCTCGAGGAGCGCACCCGCAACTTTGATGACAATTCTCATAGCAATCCCGCCGTTTCCGGATGGTCCTGCATCCCGTTGAAATTTTGTACCGCCTGCCCGGCCGCGCCTTTTCCCAGATTGTCGAGGCAGGACACGATCACGAGGCGTTCGCCCGACGAATCAAGCGCGAAGCCGACGTCGCAAAAGTTTGTGTGCGTCACATGCTGCAATTCGGGAAGCCTCCCGGCGGGCAGAATGCGCACCATCGGCCGGGCAGCGTAGAATTTCCGGTAGCGCGCCTCGATTTCTTCCGCCCTGCGCGGCGCGTCCAGCCAGACATAGAGCGTCGAAAGAATGCCGCGCTCGACGGGCAGCAAGTGCGTGGTAAACACGAAATCCTCGGACTGGAGCCCGAGATGCTCGGCCACCTCCGGCGTGTGGCGATGCGTGAAAAGACCATAGGCGCGGAAATTCTCATTCACTTCGACAAAATGGGTCTCGCGCTTCGGTTCTTTGCCTGCCCCGCTTGCGCCGGATTTACAATCGCACACGATTCCACGCGACGTGTCGATCCAGCCAGCTTCGACGAGCGGCCGAAGCCCCAGAATCACCGAGGTCGGGTAACAGCCCGGATTTGCGACGATCCGCGCCTTCGGAAGCGCGTCCGCATACAGCTCCGGCAAGCCGTAAACCGCTTCTCCCAGCACTCCGCTATCCGGCGGCGGAAGCTTGTACCAGTGCGCGAAAGTTCCGGGATCGCGAAACCGGAAGGCACCGCTCAGATCGACGATCCGCAACTGCGGATTTGCAGCGAGAAGCTGCGGCACAAGCTCGAGCGAAGCCTCGTGCGGGGTGGAGAGGAACACTGTTCCCACGCCGCTTTTGGCAATTGCTTCCACGGAAAGCGGACGGCATGGCGCTTCGCCCCACCCGCGCAGTTGCGGGAAGAGCTCCGTCATGCAGCGGACATTTGCATGTGCGTCACGGAGATAAAACACCGGTTTTTCGCAATGTGGGTGCCGTAGAAGGAGCCGGGCCAGCTCGTATCCCGCGTAGCCCGTTGCCCCGACGACGGCGACCCGCGAGGAGCCGTTCATCGGAGCATTTCCTCCATGCGCTTTTGAATGGCGGCGCGCGCGCCGCGCGAAGGCGTGATGATCAGGATTGTGTCGTCGCCCGCGAGCGTTCCTGCCACTTCCTTCCAATGCTCGGCGTCAACGGCTGCGGCCAGGGGCTGAGCTCCTCCCGGAGGCGTCTTCAGGACGAGCATGTTCTGCGCCGGTCGCATGTCGAGCAGGAATTCTTTCAGCGCGCGCGCGAGGACCGGTAACGGAGACGCGTTTTCGGCCGATCCGTCAGAAAGCGGGCGGTAACCCTCGGCGGTCTTCACGAGTTTCAGCTCGCGAAGGTCGCGGGAGAGTGTCGCCTGCGTCACACGCAGGCCCAGATGGCCAAGCCTGCGGCGCAGCTGATCCTGGCTCGCAACCTGCGCGTCGGCGAGCAGCTTCAGAATCTGCCCTTGCCGAAATCGTTTGTGGTCGCCCATGGAAGTCTATGCGTGATTATGCACACGCATGAATAATCATACAACTGCAATCGGACATGTCAAGTAAAAAGTCACGCAAAAGAAATATCGATATCGCACAACTCGCGAGGACGGCGGACATCGGACGGACCCCGCATTCCAGAAAACAATTCGGCGACGTTCCGCAGCGGCGGTACAATTCACGCGCCCGCGGGATGAAGTCTCGCCGGGCGATACTCCAGGAGGCAACGGATGAAGCGTCTGGGAATCCTCATTCCTTTTCTTCTTTTTGCAGCCGCTGTCAGCAACGCGCAAGAAACAAGAAGCGCCACACCCGCGGAAGTGGCCATCCACGCTGGGAAGGTGCTTGATGTCAGGACCGGAACTTATCTGGCCGACCAGATCATCTGGATTGAAGGCGACCGAATCAAAGCGATCGGCAAAGCCGCGGACATGGCCAGCAAAATCCCACCTGGGACGAAAACCATCGATCTGTCAAACGAGACCGTTCTTCCGGGCCTGATAGATTGCCACGTGCACCTCACACATTCGCCCAGTTTGCTCGGCCCATCCGGTCTTCACATTTCCTATCCTCGAGCGGCGTTGCTTGGCGCGCGCAACGCGCGAGTGACGTTGGAAGCAGGGTTCACCACCGTGCGCAATGTCGGCGCGGGCGGATATGCGGATTTCGCTTTGCGGGACGCTATCAAAGCTGGCGACGTTCCCGGCCCGCGCATGCTTGCTTCCGGTCCCCCTCTCAGTATTACAGGAGGCCACGGCGACCAAAATTATCTTGCGCCACAATTCGGGTACAGCAGCGACGGCGTTGCCGACAGCGTCGATGCCGTGATTGCCAAGGTCCGCCAAAACATCAAGTACGGCGCGGACGTGATCAAGTTCATGGCCACCGGCGGCGTGCTTTCGGAAGGTGACAATCCCGAGCTTGCGCAGTACAGCCTCGAGGAAATGAAGGCCATCGTCGAGACGGCGCACGGCTTGGGCCGCAAGGTTGCGGCGCACGCGCACGGCGCGCTCGGAATCAAGAACGCAGTTCTCGCGGGAGTGGATTCCATCGAACACGGCAGCTACATCAATGACGAAGACATCCAGCTCATGAAGCAGCACGGTACCTACCTGTGTCCGACTGTGTACCTCGAAGACTGGCTTCTGGAGAATTATAAGTCGCTCGGTTTCACGGCTAGTATGACCGAGAAAATGAACACGGTACTGCCCATAGCCCGTCAACACGAATCGCATGCGTTTCAATCCGGCGTTAAGATCGCGTTCGGAACGGACGCCGCAGTCTATCCGCACGGCTTGAACGCTCACGAATTCGCCATGATGGTGAAAATGGGGTTACCGCCGCTTCAGGCGATTCAAGCGGGAACAGTAAACGCGGCGGATTTGCTTGGCTGGTCGGATCGCGTTGGAACGATTGAACCTGGAAAATTCGCGGATATCGTTGCCGTGCAGGGCGATCCCATGGCCGATGTGAGCGTGCTCGAAAATGTACGCTTCGTGATGAAGGGCGGCGAGGTGATCAAGAATCAATAGCGCTGCCGCACTATGTAGCAGGAATCCTGCCTGTTGATTGAAGCGTGTCCTTGTACCGCGTACTGCGGCGAATCGCGCGTGTCTACGTGTTTCACTGTATCGACTCTCCTAAAATGGGCCGATACCATCTCCTCGTATCTATATGAGATCCCATGCCCGGGACGAATGGGTTGCGAGAAAAACATATTCAAGGAGAAAGTCATGGCGAAATATGGAAAGGCAGCCGGCAAGAGTGTTAAGAGCGCCCTGCACAGGGAGAAGAGGGGAACGCTGCGCTCGGGCAAGGGTGGAAAAGGCGGCCGGGTAACTAGTAGAAAGCAAGCCATAGCGATTGGGCTATCGGAAGCCCGCAAGAAGGGAGCCAAGGTTCCCGCTAAAAAATGACCCGATGGCAAAGAAAACTACACGCAGGAGAGCGCTCGCTGATCCGTCGCGTCCGCCATCGCTCGAGCGGATGGTCAAAACATAATTCAGGTCTTATTCGAAAGTCCCAAAAGGAACCGTAACAAATTCGCGCTCGATCCAATACAAAATTTCTTCCAGTTGAAACTCCTGCCTCGGTGATCAGCGAACGATCATTTTGCGCCGCATATAGCTTTCCATCCTTCGCGCGGGCAGTGAACACGATGAAGCGCCTGCCATGAATCAACTTTCAACTCCGCGCAAGGGCCGCACCAGTTTTCTTCTGCGCCTGGGGCCCGGATTGATTACGGGTGCCGCGGATGATGACCCAAGCGGCATCGCAACCTATTCCCAAGTGGGCGCGCAGTTCGGCATGGGAATGCTGTGGACCATGCTGTTTTCATTTCCACTCATGGCCGCGATACAGGAAATCTGCGGCCGGCTGGGGCGGATTACGGGATCAGGTATTGCTGAAAACATTCGCAGGCACTACCCGAAACCGGTCCTCTATGGACTTGTTTCACTGCTATGCCTGGCTAATATTTTCAATCTCGGCGCGGACATCACAGCAGTGGGCGCGGCAACCCAGCTTGTCTTCGGAGGATCGCTCAACGCCTATGTGCTCGCCTTGGGACTTGTATCTCTTCTTCTTCAGGTCTATGTTCCCTACAGAAAATATGTTCGTTATTTGAAGTGGATGACGCTTGTGCTGTTTGCTTATGTAGCGACGGCCTTCGTCGTTCACGTTCCCTGGAAACTGGTGCTTCGGGCGACACTCATTCCTTCCATTTCATGGAGCACCAAGTACTGGATGGCGCTGGTCGCCGTTCTGGGTACCACCATCAGTCCTTACCTTTTTTTCTGGCAAACATCGGAAGAAGCGGAAGACGTGCGAATCGATAAGAAGGAATCACCGCTCAAGCAAAGACCGTTGCAAGCTCTAGAACAATTCCGCCGGATCGCCGTGGATACCAGAGTGGGCATGGGTTTTTCGAACTTGGTGGCGTTCTTCATCATTCTCACCACGGCAGTGACGTTGCACTCCTCGGGGGCCGACAAAAGCATCAAGACCTCCGCCGATGCCGCCAAAGCCTTGCAACCGCTCGCCGGAAATCTCGCTTTCCTGCTTTTTGCCCTGGGAATCATCGGAACCGGCTTGTTGGCCGTACCCGTCTTGGCCGGTTCCGCAGCCTATGCCGTAGCGGAAACTTTCCGGTGGCGCGCCAGCTTAGAAAGCAAGCCGCGCAAGGCGCCAAGATTTTATGCTGTACTCGCGGCGGCCACGATTATTGGAATCGTGTTGAACTTTTTGGGATTGGATCCGATACGCGCGCTTCTCTGGTCTGCGGTGATCAACGGAATCGCAGCTGTTCCGCTCATGGTGATGCTGATGATCATGTCGGCGAACGGCGCCATCGTGGGCAAGTTCTCGCTTCCACTTTATCTCCGCATTGTGGGCTGGGCTGCCACGGTTGTTATGTTCCTGGCGTCGCTGGCTTTTATTGTAAGTGGCGTGCGTGGGTTCTTTTGAGCGTCTTCTCCTGTCTTCGAATTGGCGCGCATGCACGTGGATTGCCGGATCTGGTTCAGTATGGAAGAAGGAGGAGGAGGAAGCCCCGAGAACGAGCTTCCTCCCCGGAACTACCGCGTGCCTCCCGAAGAAGTCGTGCGGACTTTCGAATCCGCCGACTTAACGTCGGAGGAAGATTCGCCGGTCGAGCAGATGTCCTCCGCGCCGGTGTTCTTCATGATTTCCTTTGCGCGTTTGATCTCCTCGGAAGTTTCGCAGTGGACGGACAACAGAATCCCACCCTTCTGCACGCGGCCTTCGTACCGCTTCGCCTCAAACTCAGGAATGCCGAGACCGATGAGCGCGCCGGTGAACCCACCGACGGCGCCGCCGACACCGACTCCCGCCAAAGCAGCCATGATCGGTCCAGCCGCGATTAGCGGGCCCACACCCGGAATGGCCAGAGCGCCAATCCCGGCCAACAAACCAAGTGCCCCGCCGAGGACTGCGCCGGAGCCTGCTCCTGTGGCCGCACCTTCCGGCGCTTTCGTGGCTTTTTCGGTTCCAATTTGCCTAGATCCGAGATTCTCCGGAAGCAACGCGGAAATATCCGTGGCGGCAAACCCGGATCGAACCAACGTGTCCGTCGCGTTATCCGCGCTCGACAAGAGCGCATAGATTCCAAAGACTGCAGTCTTTTTTCCTGACATATGTGTTTCTCCTTTTATGATTTCTAGTGTGATTTCAAGAAAAGCACCTACTGTGATTGTTTTCCAGGAGCGACTTCGATCTGGCTCGTGACGTTCGTTGCGCCCACGACGGCAGAGGCCTTCGCTTCCACATTGGCCTTTTCATCCTCCGAGCGAACAGGGCCCTTCAGCCTGACTTTGCCATCCTGAGTGATGATCTTAATGTTGTGCGCGTACACGGAGAGTGACTTGTCCCTGTAAATGGCGGTGCGGATTTGCTTCGTGATTTGGCGGTCCGCCGGATTCATCTTCTGCTGGTCGGCCGTCACCGCGCCCTTGTTGCCGTCGCCCTGGTTGGTCTTCGTATTGTCCGGCGCAGGTTGCTGATCCAGCGGAACGGGGCTCGCCGCGAGGGAAACGCTAAGAAGCAGTGACGCCCCCAAGAGCGACAAACGCTTTCTAAGATTGCCACCCATTCTCCGATCTCCCTTTCGATTTGCCATCAGGACTGGATTCCAACACTTTCTGTTTCGATTGTTCTCCGGCCCTGATAGCTCTTGGCATCGCCATACATTCTTAGAATATTGTCGATCAGCTGGAGGGGGCCATACGTGAAAGTGCGTAGATTGGGAAGGCACCTTGCGGTACAGAGGAAATAGGGTCCTCGAAAACACTCTACAAGCCAAGCATTCGAATCGGGGGAGTTAGTCCGAAGCTGGCGCCTGCAGCCGGCCGCCGAGCTGCCGTACACGTTCTCTCATTCCTCGAATGCCCACGCCCAGTTGCCCGCCGCTGCTGTTGAGTACCGCCAGGACATCGTCAGGTATTCCTTTGCCGTTGTCCGCTACCTCCAGCTGTACCATTTCCGAATGCAAGGCCACGCGAACGCTTGCTGTGTCACTCTCTGAGTGGCGGAAAATATTCGTTAGGCTTTCCTGCACGACTCGGAAGAGCGTTCTTTCAATGATTTCGTCGAGCCGATTCGGCCCAAGCGATACCTTCAAGTCTACTTTCACTTTGCTCCGCTGAGTAAATCCCTCGATGTACCACTCCAATGCGGATCCTAATCCTAAATAGTCGAGGGTCGGAGGATACAGAAGGTAGGAAAGCGTTCGAGTTTCCTCGGAAGCTTTCTGGGACAGCAGGATGGCTTCCTGAAGCAAGTTGGCAGCGGCCGGATCGATAGCAGCCACTCTCGAATTCACCGCGGAAAGATGCATGACCAGGGCGGCCAAACTTTGGCCCGTGCTGTCATGTAGTTCCCGGGCGATTCGACGGCGCTCTTCATCCTGCAACCGTAGCAGCCGCGCCGAGAGATTCCGGAGCGCCTCTTCGGCCTCTTTGCGTTGCGTAATGTCCGTGTTGATTTCGAGAATACCAACCACCCGGCCTTGCGAATCATGTCGCATCACCTGACGGCTTGCGACAGTGATCCGCTTTCCTTCCCGAGTCGAGTGGACCAGCTCACCTTCCCACGATCCCGTTTTGAAGAGCTTTTCATGCATTTGATCAAACGGCTC
>Ga0307479_10002624_pt1 | contig 16333 bp, 14 predicted proteins | sample atmos_gasesECM4C_FD_203743 | JGI IMG/M metagenome (GOLD analysis project Ga0307479, IMG submission 203743) | Hardwood forest soil microbial communities from Morgan-Monroe State Forest, Indiana, United States - atmos_gasesECM4C_515 | ecosystem: Environmental > Terrestrial > Soil > Temperate... | reverse complement strand
CCTTCGAGGAAATCAAAACCTTAAAAGACCAGCTCCACAAAGAGAACATTGCTCTGCGCGAAGAAATCGACAAGACATCGATGTTCGATGAGATCGTAGGCTCTTCGGAACCACTCCGGCGCGTCCTGGCACAGGTTGCTAAGGTGGCTCCGACGGATTCTACGGTTCTTATTCTGGGCGAGACCGGGACCGGAAAAGAAATGATCGCCCGGGCCATCCACAGGCGGTCCAAGCGGTCAAACCGGGCGTTTATCCGCGTGAACTGCGCTGCGATTCCCCCGAGTTTAATCGCATCTGAGCTATTCGGACATGAGAAAGGCGCGTTCACCGGGGCGACTCAGCGACGTCTAGGCCGATTTGAGCTGGCCGATGGAGGTACGATCTTCCTCGATGAGATCGGTGAGCTCCCAGGGGAGACCCAAAGCGCACTTCTGCGCGTACTCCAGGAACGAGAATTTGAAAGGGTGGGAGGCAGCCAGTCCGTTGCTGTCGACGTGAGGGTTCTCTCCGCTACGAACCGAGATTTGACGGCTGCCGTTGAGGGCGGGACATTCCGACAGGATCTCTTCTACCGACTGAACGTCTTTCCAATCCAAATGCCCTCGCTTCGAGAACGGATGGATGACATTCCATTACTAGTTGAATATTTAATTGACCATTACAGCAAGAAGGTCGGGAAAAAGATCCAAAATATAAACAAAAAGACCTTGCAATTGTTTCAGGACTACAAATGGCCTGGCAACATCCGCGAACTGCAAAATGTGATTGAGCGGGCTGTGGTGTTGTGCGATAGCGATACGTTTTCAATCGACGAGACATGGCTCAAGCGCGACTTACCTCATGACTCAGCCCAGCTGCACACGCGTTTGAGAGGACTGGGGCCCTTAAACGAGGCGCAGGCAAGGGAAATGATCGAAGCCGCCCTTGCCGAGACTGGGGGCCGGGTTTCGGGTCCGTCTGGCGCGGCCGCCTTGCTTGGGGTTCCACGTCAAACACTCGAGTCGAAGATCACCAGCCTGGGAATCGACAAGCACAGGTTCAAGTCAGTTAGAGCACGGTCAAGATAAGCTTGGGCTTCGTCGTAATAGAAGAGACCGCCTCTCCGCACCTCAAGAATGATCAGGTTCTAGGAATTCTTCTTCACCCTCTCCCGTATGTCGCCCCGATGACTGCCGAAAATCAGCAGTTGCCGAATGTCAGCAGGCACTCTTGCAATAAGAGTCTTTGTTTCCAATTATTTAAAGACGGCCTGAGGCGTGCACTGTCAGGACTGTGGAGAACCTGGGATGACGCTAAGAATTGAAAAAAGTCTTGAGGGAGGAAAGACAATTTTCCGTGTCAGTGGCGGAATTGCGTCGGAGCAGCTTGAGGAGTTGAAGGCGGTAATGGCGGGCGAGGGAGCAGCAGTGGTGCTGGATCTAGAGCATGTGACGCTCGTCGACGTAGAGGGCGTGCGCTTCTTAAGCGATTGTGAGGGCCAGGGAATCGAACTCCTCCATTGTCCACTATACGTCCGCGAATGGATTGCCCGGGAGCAAGCCCGTTCTCGGGATTCATCGGAGCGTGGTTCACCGCAGTAAGAACAGAAGGCTGGGGCGCCCTGTTAAATGAAGGCAGCTTGCGGCCGCGGAAATCCGAGGTTCAGCCAACGCCGACAGCCGGACGGCTTTTCAACTCCGTAGCTGCTGGTTTTCTTGAGAGCCGCGAAGCGGACGGCATCGGGCCGAAGAATCACCCTCATTCAATCCGCGAGTGGATCCCACGGAAACAGAAGAGGAGACCCTGCGAATAATGAGAGGAACGACCATGGCTTGGGAGAATGCAGTTCTTTCAGAAAATGAAGATGATATCGAGAAGGCTCGTCAAAGGTCAGTTTTATGGCTAGTCATGTAGTAACGGTTCCGGATAATCGCACGTTCGAACAATTCAAGCGCGAGACCTCCGACCGTGAGATCGATGGTTTTAACGGAATCGTGGGAAATAGCTCAGGCTTGCTGGAAGTCTTGGAACTGATCCAGACGGTTGCTCCGACGAATTCGACAGTCTTGGTCGAAGGCGAGACAGGTACTGGCAAAGAACTGATCGCCGCCGCCATTCACGCCCGTAGCAGACGCGCGACTCGCCCTTTCATCAAACTGAATTGCGCTGCGATTCCGGTGGGACTCCTGGAGAGTGAACTCTTCGGTCACGAAAAGGGAGCTTTTACGGGCGCGATTGCACGAAAGATCGGTCGCTTCGAGGCCGCTCACGAGGGCACGCTCTTTCTCGACGAGATCGGCGATCTTCCGTTGGAAATGCAGGCAAAACTGTTGCGAGTGCTTCAAGACGGACATTTCGAGAGGTTAGGCAGCACGCAGACGCAGCACTCGAACGTGCGGCTTGTGGCGGCAACCAACGGGGACCTGTGGAAGCTGATATCAGAGAAGCGTTTTCGCAGCGATCTGTACTATCGCCTCAACGTGTTCCCGATACACGTGCCGCCGCTACGTGATCGCACAGAAGACATACCGTTACTGGTAAGACATTTTGTAGCCAAGTATGCCGCGCGCATGGGGAAAATGATCGATAGGATTCCCCCCGAGCTAGTGAATCGCCTCACCTCTCATCCCTGGCCAGGAAACATCCGAGAGCTGGAGAACTTCATCGAGTGCAGCGTGATTCTAACATCCGGCCGTACCCTTCGCTGCCCGCTGGCCAGATTGAGATCGGCTGCACAGATTGACTCGTCGAAACCGTCGGGCACTCTTGACGATGTGAACCGAGAGCATATTTTGAGGACGCTACAGCAGACGCGCGGCGTTATTATGGGTCCGAACGGGGCCGCAGTTCGCTTGGGAATCAAGCGCTCCACCTTATATGCCCGTATGCGGAAACTTGGAATTTCCCGCCCCAACCAAGGCTCTTTGAATACGGCGTAGCAAAATTTCATTTCAGATAGGAAACAAGTGCCGTGAACTGGTCGCTTGCGCTACGCAGCTAGCCGATTGAGACGACCAAATCCCGGACCATCCGTCGACATGCCGACGGTCGCCTCGCCCGTCCCCGCTAAGCAAGGCCTAAGTAAGCCCAGCCTCATTCTCTTTGTATTCAATTCTTTGTATCAGGCGTCGCGGGTGTTGGCTATCGCCCAATTGACTGGCAAGCGAACTGCTCCACCAAGAGACGACTGTTAGTCAGGCCGATGATCGCGAACTACTTAAAGGCGGGGCTCACATGTCTGTACGCCCTTGGAATATCTAACAACTCTGTCGCCCAAACATCAGGTACGGCGATCAAGAACATTTTTACTGGTACACGGAGGCTGGGCAGACGATTCCGGTCGGTAGGGTGTTTACAACATCCTTGTCAAGTACGGCTTGAACGTCAGCGTCGTGCGGGAGGCGGAGACTTTCTTTAAGACGTGGCGGCCACAAAGGACGTATTTGCCCAATAGGACAACAAAGAACTATGGCCCGCGATTGGTTGATGAAACAGCTTTGCGACCGGTTTCCTTTTGAAAGAGCATTCGATGAAGCAGACTCGTTACTTTTCGTTGTTCGCGTCGCTCGCGGCATCAGCGTTCGTCATTCTTGTCGGGATTCAGTTTATTCGTCCCGAATTGACTGACCCTCCGGTGCAAGCCGAGATACAGGCACCGGAGGAGGTGAGGACAATTCTCAGGCATTCTTGCTACAACTGTCACTCAAACGAGACAAAGCTGTCATGGTTCGACCGCATTTCGCCGGCCTATTGGTTTGTGACTCAGGATGTACATCGGGCCAGGCAGCACGTTAACTTCTCAGAGATCGGAGTGCTATCTCCTCAAACCCAGAAGGCGGTCCTCTTCGACGCCGTCAATCAGATTCAGCTCGGCGCTATGCCTCTACCGTCCTATCGTGCGGTGCACCGCGACTCCACGATCACTCCCGAGCAGCTTCGAGTCTTGCGCAACTATCTGGAGCCGGGAGGTCAAATCCCAGCCGCCACCAATGCCGACAGCGAGGCTGCCAATCAGGAGTATGTTCACTGGATCCAAAGCTACGGGACGGCGCGAACCGTAGAGGAAACGGTGAATGGTGTCCCTTTCCACGCTGAATACAAATTCTGGAAACCGGTCAGTAGCACGGAAAGGGTCGAGAACAACACCATTCGTGTTGTTCTCGGAAATGACACAGCGGTGAGAGCGATCGCAGAGAAGCACATCAATCCTTGGCCCAACGGAACCGTGATCGCCAAGGTCACATGGCGCGAAGAGCCACAACCTGATGGAAGAGTGGTCCCCGGAACGTTTGTGCAGGTTGAGCTTATGATTCGAGATCGGGAGAAGTACCATGCCACTGCGGGCTGGGGCTGGGGACGGTGGCTCGGCACTAATCTGAAACCTGATGGTCATACGCCGGACTTCGCTACCCGTCAGTGCCTCGATTGCCACCACGCCGTCCGCGGAAATGACTACGTTTTTACGATGCCGATCGCAAGTTCCAAGGTGGGTGTGGATTGAGACTTCTTGGATTCCTTTCCGTTGCGCTTATGCTCGTGCTCCTCGGTTGCACTCAGCCAAACGCGCGGGTGAAGGCCAGGTTTAACGACGACGCAGCATTGACCGGAAAACTCCCCTACAATCCGTTCTCGTGGCAGCTCATCTCGTCGACCCTCAACCGCAACGGCCACAGCGTCTCTGCCTTTGTCGGAAATGAGCAGGCGGTCAAGTATGCACGGACAAACGCCGCGGCCGACTTTCCGGCGGGCTCCGTGATCTGCGTGATCACGTGGTTGCAGCAGGAAGATCCCCGGTGGTTCGGAGGTAACATCCCGCAGAAGCTGCAGTCAGTTGAGTTTCTCGAAGTGCAATCCGGCCCGGATAATGCACGGAGCTACCTGTATAGCTCGTACTCTGGATCGCCCCTGGTGAAGTCGACTTCCTTCGCGCAGAGCTCACCAACAGGCCGGGCGGCGCAAATTCTTATGCAGCGAGCAGCAGTTATGCCCTGAACCGGCCAACAAATGATGAGCTTTGATAGTTACGGCATTTCGCGCCGTGAGACGTGAAACAAATTTGCCAGGTTGCACGAAACTGTTACGTGTTAGTGAGGAGTAGCCCGGTGGATGACGAAACGAAACAAAACAAGGATCGCCTCGCTGCGGCACGACGCGTCGCGACGAAAAACAAAGACGATTGCAACTCGCCCCTTTCTTGATGAACGGCCTCCTGCTGCCGGGAGACAAACTCGTGGAATCCCTGGAATTGCTGATTGCTCCCGGAGATCGGATCGCGCTCGAAGGCGATAACCAGAAGCAAACTGACTCGTAGTCCCGAAGAAAAGGCTCAGCAACGGCGGACGATCAAGCAATGCAATCACAGCATTTATTTCGAGGTAGCATCGTGAACCATCACGGCACTCGTGAGGACCGACCAGGTCTCGAAGTCATTGGTCAGTTTACGACCTGCGCGGCGAAGTCGTATTGGATCGCTCTCGTCCTCACGGGTGATGAGAAGAAAGCGAGCAGAATTGTCGCTTCAGGTATTCAGGAGATCGCTGATTCAGGCACGGTGTTTGGGGAGTGGATGTGCGCGTGGGGTATTGGGGTTGTCATCAAGGCCTGTGTGGCGCTCCGCGCAGATGAATTGAGGAAAGAAGAGGGCTCTGGCGAATATTGGCATGCGAAGGCGGCCGAAGGACCGACTATCGAATTGCAGCAAGCCCCACTTTCAACGGAGCGACTGCAACGGGCACTTCTCCTCCTCCCGCTGTTTCCGAGGTTCGTATTTGTCCTGCGGGTCCTCGAGGGTTATTCCTTGTCGTATATAGCGTCGATCCTGAGCGTAGATAAAGAAGCGTGCCAAGCCGCCCTAACCTATTCCTTCAGAGCATTCGCTCAAGTCTTGATGTCGGTCCAGCCGGCCAGTCAACAATGAATCTCCTGTCCTTGGATTTTTCGCGGTCGCTCTCATTATTCGTCGAAGGGACGCAGCTACAACCGCTTTAGCAGAGCTCGTGGAATTGCCCCCGGGAACCGGAAATTGACCTCCTCCGAGTCCGTTTGTCAGTATGAGTCTACGTTTGTGGGCAGGTGGCGAGAGCATGCCCTCCGGTACGGAGCCTCGTGGTTACGTGCCGCGCCCCTCTGGTAAGATCCGGGCTTCACTGTTTGACCTGGCCAGCAGCACGGCAAACCAACAGCCGTCCTGGCAGTCGCCCTCGCTGCACAACGCCCGTCGCCTTGAAGCCTCCGGCGGCTGGAGCAGGAAACTCGGTTATGAATGTCAGTAAGGGCCAAAGCCGTCCAACGCTCGAAGACGCTTTCGATGCCCTGAGGAGATCGGAAGCTCAACTTCGCACTTTCATCGATGAGCTTCCGGCGCTCGCTTGGTGCCTTCTGCCGGATGGATCCATAGTATTTTTCAACCAACAATGGCATACGTACACGACGGAGATCTCATCATGGCCATCACCGCCGGTCACTCCGCGACGGACACGCGCACGAAGCTGAACCGGAACCAGGTCAAGGGATTCTGGGCCGCTTGGGGCGGCTGGACGCTCGACGGTATGGACTCGTTCATCTATGCGTTGGTGGCTGTGCCGGCGCTGATGGAGCTGCTTCCGCGGTCTGGCATTGCCGCGACGCCGCGTAATGTCGGGTTCTACTTCAGTGGGCTGCAGGCGCTCTTCCTCCTGGGTTACGGTCTGTCGATGGTGTGGGGGCCGATTGCCGATCGGTTCGGGCGCGTCCGTGCGCTTATCCTGACCATCCTGTTCTACTCAGTGTTCACCTTTCTGTGCGGGGTCGTGACGAACATCTGGCAGCTTGCCCTGCTGCGCGTGCTGTGCGGAATTGGCCTTGGTGGTGAGCAGCCGATGGGCGGCACGTTCGTGGCCGAGGAATGGCCCGAGGATCGGCGCAAGATGGGCGTCGGGTACATGTACACCGGCTACTTTTTCGGCCTCTTCCTCGCAGCCATCGCCAACTACTACATTGGCGCGAACTTCGGGTGGCGATGGATGTTCTTCCTCGGCGGCGCGCCGGCGTTGCTCGTTGGCTGGATCCAAACCGGCGTCAGGGAGCCGGTAGCCTGGCAGACCCGCGTGGCGGGTGAACGGCAGCATCCCAGAATGCGCGACGGCCTTGCGGCGCTGTTTTCCCCCGAGTACAAGCGTCGTACGATGATCAACTCGTTGCTCTTCGCCGTGTCGATTATCGGTCTATATTCCGGTTCGACTTACGTGCCGACCGCTGTGACAGAGATCGCCAGACGCGAGGGCTTTGCCCAAGCCGCGCAAGTGCGGCTCGCGTCGTACGGCTCGATGGTGCTGTCGATTGCCACTATCATCGGCTGCGTCCTGGCGCCCGTGCTCGCCGAGCACCTGGGACGCCGGCGCGCCATGGGCCTATACTTCGTTGTGCTGGGTGGTGCCGTGGCGATCGCATACGGGTACGTGTTCTACACCCCGATGGCGCTGGCGGCGTTTTTCTTCCTGATCTTCTTCCTCGGCATCGGTGCCGCGCTCTTCGCGCTCTACACGCTGTGGCTGCCCGAGCAGTATTCGACCGATTGCCGGGCCAGTGCGATTGCGTTCGTCAGCTCGGTGGGGCGCTTCGTCGGCGTACCCATGACGTTTCTCGTCGGCGCCGGCATCAAATCCTACGGCAGCCTGGGCATCCCCGTCGCAATGACCGCGACCGCACTACTGCTCGGGTTGATACTCCTGCCCCTCGCCGTGGAAACGCGGGGCAAGCCGCTGCCAGCGTAGCGCCTGGATGCACCCGACCGAAACGTCCGCTTGTGTCCTCTGATCCGGTTTTCGAAAAGCATATGCTTCAAGATGTGTTGCAAGCCGGACTATAATCCGCGGATGGAATCGGCGGAGCATGGGCCCGCACAACCTGGAAGGGCCGAAGACATTCGCCTCTTGGTTGACACCATACCCGTGTCGGTATGGTTGACTCGACCGGATGGCTCCGCTGAATTCTTCAATCAGCGCTGGCTGGAATACACCGGCCTGCCAAGCGAACAAGCACTGGACTGGGGCTGGAAGGTTGCGATACATCCTGAAGACCTCCCGCGCATGCTGGAAACCTTCCATGAAGCTCTGAATCTCCGCCGATCATTCGAGGTAGAGGGCCGTTTCCGCCGCTGGGACGGAGAATTTCGCTGGTTTCTCTTTCGCGGGACCCCGTTGCTTGATGAATCGGGAGACGTTGTCAAATGGTATGGAACGAATACCGATCTCGAAGACCGAAAGCGCGCGGAAGAAAAGCTGCGACGCAGTGAAGCAGACTTGCTTGATGCGCAGAGAATGAGCCGAACAGGTAGCTTGAAAGTTAATATTGCATCGGGGACGGTCACAGGCTCACCGCAAGTGTTTCGAATATTCGGCGTCATGCCTGGTGAGGATACGTCGACCCCTGAATTTTGGCTTGGCAGAACTCATCCCGACGACCAGAAACGCGTTCGAGAGCTCTTTGATAGATCCATTACTCAGAAAACAGACTTTGACGCGGACTACCGCATTGTTCTTCCCGATGGAGCCATCAAGTATCTCCATTCTATCGGGCATCCTAGCTTGAACGAGTCGGGCGACCTCGTAGAATTCGGCGGGACCATCATAGACATCACCGACCGCAAGCAGGAAGAAGCCTTCCTCGCCCGAGAGAAACGGATTCTAGAGATGGTGGCCACAGGAGACCCGCTTCCGCAGATACTTGACATCGTGTGCCGGTTCGTAGAGGAACAAGCCAGTGGTGCTCTGGCGTCGATCTTGTTGGTTGATGGGAATCGCTTGCGGCATGGTGGCGCACCCAGCCTTCCAAAGGCTTACACCGATGCCATCGATGGAGCTATAACCGGGCTCTCTGCCGGTTCCTGGGGGAGAGCCGCATATCTCGGAGAACAGGTGATTGTGGAAGACATCGCAACGGACCCTTTATGGGCGGACTACCGCGAGGCGGCATTGCCCCACTCTCTGCGCGCCTGTTGGTCCACGCCAATCTTCTCCTCGCAAGGCAAAGTAATTGCGACATTCGCCTTGTATTATCGCGAGCCGCGTAGCCCCAGCCCGCACGATCAAGAGACGATCAAACAGACCACTCATCTGGCGGGAGTTGCAATTGAACGCAAGCTGACACAGGAGGCTCTGCAGCGGAGCGAACACAATCTTAACCTGATCATCAATACGATCCCTGCTCTGGCATGGTCGGCTCGTCCAGACGGCTCGGCAGATTTCTTTAACCAGCATTACCTTGACTTTGTGGGTCTCTCCGCGGAGCAGGTGCAGGGTTGGGAGTGGACGGTTGCGGTTCACCCGGACGACCTTAACAGCCTCGCTGGTGCGTGGCATTCCATTATGGCTTCTGGTAAGGCAGGAGAGGCCGAAGCGCGACTGCGCCGCTTCGACGGAGTGTATCGTTGGTTTCTGTTCCGTGCTAACCCTTTGTACAACGAATCCGGCGACATCGTCGAATGGTTTGGGATAAACACTGATATTGAGGACCGAAAGCGCGCGGAAGAAAAGCTGCGACGAAGCGAAGCAGATTTGCTTGAGGCGCAGAGAATAAGCCAAACAGGTAGCTGGAAACTTGATGTTTCATCGGGGGCAGTCACAGGCTCGCCGCAAATGTTGCGAATATACGGTGTGAAACCTGATGAGGACACGTCGAACTTTGAATTGTGGTTTGGCAGAACTCATCCCGAGGACCGGAAGCGCATGCTGGATCTCTTCGAAAGATCCAAAATTCAGAAAACAGACTATAAGGCGGATTACCGAATTGTTCTTCCCGATGGGGCTGTGAAGCACATCCAAACTAACGGGTATCCAGTTTTAAACGATTCGGGCGACGTCGTAGAATTTGTCGGGACCAATATGGAAATCACTGACCGCAAGCACGCGGAAGAGGCCCTGTCGCGGAGTGAGGGTTATTTGGCTGACGCACAGAGGTTGGCCCATATCGGTGTTTGGGCTCGGAACGTGGGCTCTAGTAATAGTGTCTACCGGTCACAGGAAATTTACCGCTTGTTTGGCTTCGATCTGGAATCGGGCCTACCGTCGGACGAAGCGTTTTACGGGCGCATTCATCCCGAGGATCGAGCTAGGCTGAGCATAAAAGCGTTTCATGAGAGGACGCCCAAAGGCGCCGATTTTGACTTGGAGTTCCGAGTCGTTCTTCCCGATGGAGGAATTAGGTACATTCGCTCGGCAGGTCGTCCCGTTCGCAACATGTCCGGCGAAGTCACTGAATACGTCGGTATATCCATGGACGTGACGGAACGCAAGCGTGCGGAAGACGAGCTTCGTGCCAGCGAGTATAGGCACCGGCACATCTTTCAGGCGAATTACGTTTCAATCTGGGAAGAGGACTGGTCATTAGTCAAAGCGGCCATCGACGATCTGAAAGCACAGGGCATCCGCGACTTTCGCCGGTATGTAGAGGCACATCCCGAGTTCGTCAGACAGGCGATCGCGATGGTCAAGGTCCTGGACGTCAACGAGGCCACTGTCAGATTGTTTGGTGCGCAAGGAAAGGACCAGCTGCTGTCGTCGTTCGATCGGATCTTCGCATCGCAAGCCGAAGACGTCTTCGCGGAGGAGTTGGTCGCGATTGCGGATGGGCAAACCTCGTTTGAAGCCGAGACCGTCCTTCGCACGCTGCAAGGTGACGAGATTGCCGTGCTGTTCACCATCACGTTTCCGCAGCCCTCGACACTCGAGACCGTTCTGGTGAGCATCATCGACATCACCCAGCGAAAGCAGGCGGAAGAGAAAATCCGGGAACAGGAAATAGAGCTCCGTCAAATTCTGGACGCCGCCCCCCTACAATTTGTAGTGCTGGGGAGCGATGGAAGCCGTCTGTATGTCAACCAATTTAGCCGCGACTTCCGCGGCTGTACGCTTGAAGAATACCAGAAGCACGATTTTCGTGAGCACGTTCATCCAGACGATGCGGAACGTTTTGCCCGCGAACGAAAGCGAGCAATGTCAACCGCATCACCGCTTGAGATCGAAGCACGGCTGGCCAGACATGACGGCAAGTATCGTTGGTTCCTCTTCCGTTACAAGCCGCTGAAAGATCAGCGGGGACGCCTTACGCGTTGGGTTGTCCTGCTGATTGACATTGACGATCGCAAACAATCGGAAGAGAAACTGCAGCACGAGAACGTTGCACTGCGCGAAGAAATCGATAAAGCGTCGATGTTCGAGGAAATTGTTGGAACTTCTCCGGCTCTCCAAACGGTGCTTTCCCGCGTGTCCAAAGTCGCTGCCACGGATTCCACTGTTCTGATCACCGGCGAGACAGGAACAGGCAAGGAACTGGTTGCCCGTGCAATACACCGACGCTCCCGACGCTCCTCTAACGCGTTTGTGAGTGTAAATTGCGCAGCTATCCCGCGCGACCTGATCGCCTCGGAATTGTTCGGCCATGAGAAAGGCTCCTTCACTGGGGCAACTCAGCGGCGCTTAGGACGCTTCGAACTGGCCGACAGAGGCACGATCTTCCTTGACGAAGTTGGAGAGCTCCCTGCCGAAACCCAGATTGCTCTGTTGCGTGTTCTGCAGGAACACGAATTTGAGCGTGTCGGCGGAGCTGCCTCCATCCGAACTGATGTTCGGGTCATTGCGGCTACTAACCGCGACTTGGAGGCCGCCATCGCGGAGGGCAAGTTTCGCAGCGACCTGTTCTTCCGGCTCAACGTATTTCCGATTGAAATTCCTGCTCTTCGAGAACGAAAAGAGGACATCCCCCTGTTGGTTGAATACTTCCTCGATCGCTATGCGCGAAAAGCGGGCAAGCACATAACGACTGTCGAGAAGAGGACACTGCAAGTACTTCAGTCCTACCCTTGGCCCGGAAACATACGTGAATTGCAGAACGTCATTGAGCGATCGGTGATCGTGTGCGACACGGAGACTTTCTCGGTCGATGAAAGCTGGCTTTCGCGGCAGCCTCTTGCAAGCGAGCAGAAAAACCCAGTGGAACTCCCTCGAAAGCTTGCTGCCCAGGAGAAAGAGATGATTGAGGCTGCCCTGCGCGAAAGTCGAGGACGGGTGTCCGGACCGTCAGGTGCCGCAGCTAAACTGGGTATATCGGGATCCACTCTGGATTCGAAAATCAGGTCACTTAGAATTGATAAGAATCGCTTCAAAACTACGGGTTCCTCCACATATCGCCCTTAGGGTTAGGCTCCTTCACAAGCCGCTCAGCACGCTTTCGAAAATTCGAAAAATTTCGGAAACTCGAAATCTCCGTTTCAATTAAGGCGGCTATTTCCAATAGCTTAGTATTGGCACCACGATTGCCATTAGTGAGGTGTGTGACGGACGTCACGCAAGCAGAAATTCTCAGGAGTGGGTGGATGATAAAGATCACGAGGGCAGCGAACGGAGAGGTGGTCTTTAAGTTTAGCGGTCGAATGGGCCCGGAAGATATAGCCGAATTGGAAACACTAATTAAGTCGGAGGCGGATGATCGCCATATTGTCTTGGATTTAAAGGATGTAACTCTCGTAAGTCAAGACGCCATTGCTTTTCTTGAGCGGTGTGAAGCAAACAACATCAAACTGAAGAATTGCGCCGCATACATCCGCGAATGGATCACGAGACAACGAGGTGGTAGTTAGCATTTGCCCGGCGGGTATCCGATCCTGCCACTCCATATGAATGACCGGTCTGGATCAACCCTGGCGGGCTGATAGCGCTTATCCGGCTTCGCGAGGCCTAGGAGAATGAAGTATGGGAAGCCCAAGTATCGCTTTTCCGGATGCCCGAAGCTTCGCAAGCATGATGTTTGCTAGCGAAAACCTCTCGGAGCAGCAGGCATTTGAAGGAATCGTCGGGTGCAGCACAGCTCTGATGGAAACGCTGGACCTGGTTCGCATGGTGGCCCCCACGGACTCCACGGTTCTCATCGAAGGCGAAACAGGAACGGGTAAGGAAGTCATCGCGAGCGCCATTCATGCTTGCAGTAAACGCCAAGATCGAGCCTTCATAAAGCTGAACTGCACCGCGATTCCGGTAGGACTTCTGGAGAGTGAACTCTTCGGCCATGAAAAGGGAGCTTTTACGGGCGCGATTGCACGAAAGATCGGTCGCTTCGAGGCCGCTCACGGGGGCACACTTTTTCTCGACGAGATCGGCGATATCCCGCTAGAACTACAGCCCAAACTGTTGCGCGTACTGCAAGAGGGAGAGTTCGAGAGGTTAGGCAGTACGAAGACGCAGCGCGTAAACGTGCGCCTGATGGCGGCGACCAATGGCGACATGGGTAGGCTTATTTCAGAAAAGCGGTTTCGCAGTGATCTCTACTACCGCCTCAATGTGTTCCCAATATCCGTACCGCCGCTACGAGACCGCGCAGAAGACATCCCCTTGCTGGTGACGCACTTTGTGGCCAAATATTCCGCACGAATGCAGAAGGTAATCGAAAAGATTCGCGCGGAAGTGATGGACACTCTTACCTTTTATTCGTGGCCGGGAAATATCCGAGAGCTGCAGAACTTCATCGAGTGCAGCGTAATACTGACCTCCGGTAGCACTCTCTATTGCCCCCTGGCCCGACTGGGATTGGGCACACAGGTCCTCTCGCCGGGAGAGCCCATCACTCTTGAAGATTTGAATCGTGAGCACATTCGCAGGATACTGCAACGGACACGCGGCGTAATCATGGGTCCGAACGGCGCTGCAGCTCGCTTGGGAATTAAGCGCACTACCCTATATGCCCGCATGCGGAAACTTGGAATATCACGCTCCAACAAAATCTCCTGATGCATATGACAGTCGACTGACTGTGCCGCGCCTCCGATCCTCTCATCAGAGGCATTGCACGTTGCTGCAGCTCTGCTGCTAGTTAAGAAACCACTCAACCAGTTGTTCGAGAGTCGCTCTGCCTTTCGCCAGGCTCACTTCCGATTCCTGACGATCTCGATTCCATGCGTTGTCAACAATCACGCTACGAAGATCCCGAACACCAATAAGTCGCAACCAGAAGTCTAGGTAAGGTGCCTGGTGGTCGAACGAGGACGGTATAGGAGTACCCTCCAGGAAACGTGAACCGCGTGTATATACCGCGAGTGCCTTTTCCACGTTCAAGAGAGGGCCGTACTGTTTGCCGTCGTAAGAAAACAGATAGTTTCTCTGCGCGACGAGATCAATCAACTGCTTGAGCTTGTAAGGCAGGCTAAAGTTCCACATTGGAGTTCCTAGGACGATTCGATCGGCGTTCTGAAATCGTCGGATCAACAATTGAATACGCTCCCATACGTTGGACTCCGCCTCAGTCATCGTTTCGTGCTTCACTGCTTTGTACTTCGCTCCAATTGCCTCGTAGTCGAATTCCGGCAGCCGTTCATGCCAGACGTTCAACGTATCCACGACTATCGAGGCATTGTCGGACTTGCACGCCTCGATGAACGATTTGGTGAGGGTGATCGAGTCGGAAGATTCGCCTCTGGGTGACGACTGAATTTCGAGAAGTCTCACTTGGTCCTCCGGGTGGGGGGCTCCTTACGGAGCCCGAGCTACTTCGACACCGCACGTGCTGCACTCTCAATTACATCTGCAACTTCCTTAGGATGCGACACGTAAACTGCGTGGCTTGCACCGGCGACTTCGACCGTGTGACTATCAGCTCGCTTGGCATACCAACGTTCCAAGTCCGGGTTGATGGTTCGATCGCTTCCTGCCACTAGCATCCAACTCGGTTTTGTTCTCCAGGCAGCGGTGGTGATCGTCGCTGAGAAATTGTCCGCGAAGTTGAACACCTGCGATCGCGCCATGAATGTAGCTCGGTCACCGGGAAGGTCAGCTGCAAACAATTCATGAAATTGCGCCGGATCGATATACGTGAAACCGTCCTGCGTCTTCTTTATGGCGCCCGATTTAGCGAGATCGCTTGGAAAGTGCTTTCCATCATCCGCCTCATTCTCTCCGGCATCTGGCATGTGCGCCGCCACATATACCAACCCGGCAACAGACGGATCAGTCCCAGCTTCAGTAATTACGGATCCTCCGTAGCTGTGAGCGACTAGAATGCAGTGCCCATCTTGTTGAGCAAGGACACGCTTTGTAGCTGCCACGTCCGCCTGAAAGGACGTCTCCGGCTCTTGGACGATGCTGACGTTGTAGCCATCTTTGACAAGAATGCCGTAGACGCCTTTCCAGCCAGAACCATCTGCCCAGGCTCCGTGTACCAGGACGATGTTCTTGATCGGTGTACCTGACGTTTGGGCGACAGAGTTGCTTAACATTCCAAGGGCGCACCAGCATATGAGCCCTACCTTTGCGTAGTTCGTGATCATAAAAGTTCTCCTTGACGCTACCCTTCTTCAGAAGCACTTAGCCTGCCAATCCAATTGCGCGAGGCCTGAGGTTCCCGAAGGATGATCGGTTATGTGACCCGTCTAACACACCGTCATATTCGTTGCTCAGTCACAGCTCGCTTGGCTTCGAAAACGAATCTGTAACCAACACCATGCACGGTTTGGAAGTGAACGGGGTGGGCCGGATCCAGTTCGAGCTTCTTACGCAGCCGCAGAACGCAGTTATCGACTGTCCGGGTGCAAGGATAGTTTTCAAAGCCCCAGACCTGGTTCAAGAGTTCGTCCCGCGAGATCACCCGCCCCGGACTCGTGAGAAAGAACCTGAGAACTTTGAATTCTAGAGCGGTGAGGACAACTGGTCTGTCCGAGCGGCTGACCTCCATCCGGAATAAGTCGACGCGTACAGCATCGAAACTCACAACCGACTGCTGAAGTGATCGTGTATGCTCCGCCTCTGCACCCACCTGTGCAATCAACTCTTTCCAGGTAAGGGGAAGAAGCAGGATCGGAGGTGCGGTGTCAGACGTGCCGACTCTGAATCGAGGTGCGGGCTTCGCAGGTGGGACGAGCGCTACCTGGTAGTTCTCCGACCCCAGAAGATCGGTTTGCAAACGTCGAAGGCGTGAGTCTTCATAGAAGGCGGGAATATCCGGAGGCAGAAGTGCGATCGCGGAGGACTGTGCTTCCCCACTCACTCGAAGCTCAACCGCCGCCATTCGACGGGGCTGAGATCCTGGTCGACCATCACCGACAGATAACGTCTTAGAAGCCATGCGATTGCTCCTCCTAAATCTGTAACTCTTCTGCCAATCGGCGTCGTTTCCAAGCCTGCGGTACTCCACGAACGCAAAGCCTGCCTCACGGCGATAAGAGCATTTGCAATTCCAAACACTGCCATAAGTGGAACAGTCCAAGGGTCTGGCTATTGCAAGAGGTCGCGTTTCACGTGCGCTCACGACTTCATCAGCATTCTTCGATTCGCGAACGTCCACATCCCGACGTAGCGTCACCTTGGTGAACACTTCTGCTGGTTTTCTGTTGACC
>Ga0307479_10002622_pt1 | contig 16335 bp, 13 predicted proteins | sample atmos_gasesECM4C_FD_203743 | JGI IMG/M metagenome (GOLD analysis project Ga0307479, IMG submission 203743) | Hardwood forest soil microbial communities from Morgan-Monroe State Forest, Indiana, United States - atmos_gasesECM4C_515 | ecosystem: Environmental > Terrestrial > Soil > Temperate... | reverse complement strand
AAAAGAAGCAGGGCGATAGTACGCAGCGTGGAAATGAGCATTGCGCGGATTGTAGCGCAGACGCTGTTTACAATCGTGGCATGCGGCCAATCTTTGAGTGGAAGCTGCGCTCGCGCTCGCTGAGGCTGGGAGAACGCACTCTCATTATGGGAGTGATCAACGTGACGCCCGACTCATTTTCGGACGGAGGAGAGTTCCTGGATTGCGGACTCGCCGTCGAGCACGCGCTCGAACTTCTGGAAGAGGGGGCCGACATTCTGGATGTTGGAGGTGAGTCCACACGCCCGGGAAAAAAAGATCCGGTCAGCGTCGAAGAGGAAAAGCGGCGTGTGCTGCCGGTGATTGAAGGCATTCTGCGGCAGGCCCCAAAGGCCATTGTATCCATCGACACTTACAAAGCTGAAACCGCAGGCGCTGCACTTGCAGCCGGGACCGAAATCGTGAATGACGTGAGCGGGTTCTCATGGGATGAGGGCATGCTCGTCCTGCTCGCAGCCCAACATTGTGGTTGCGTTCTTATGCATACGCGCGGGCACCCCGAAGAGTGGCCGAACCAGCCGCCATTGCCGCAGGACGAGGTCGTGCCAAAGGTGTTGCGAGAGTTACAGCGTCTGAGCGACCGCGCTGTTGGGGGCGGCATTGCTCGCGAACGAATCGTTCTCGATCCCGGCTTCGGCTTCGGCAAGCGCCTTGACGAGAACTTCCCTGTCCTCGCCTGCTTCGGAGAATTACATCGACTAGGATTCCCACTCCTCAGCGGCACTTCACGGAAATCTTTCATTGGCAAGGCAGCAACCGGATCACGAACTCTTTCAGCCCCTCTCGCCGGCACTCTCGCCACCGTGACCGCCGCGATACTTCAGGGCGCCCATATCGTTCGCGTCCATGATGTAAGGCCGGCACTGGAGGCGGCCAAAGTCGCCGATACCATTCTGCATGCACAGAAAAACTGCCCATCCAGCGCTTAAGTTATAACGTGATTGTTACAAGTTGTTGAGAGCGAAGGGTTTACGGTCGCAATCCAGCAACCATTCTGCCGCAAACGGCATCCCACCAAACGCATGTCGCAGGTTCAGGTTATCCGCGGAACGGCAGCCTTGCCGGCGGATTTGGAAAAGCAATTTGTTCAGATCCACGGGCGCGAAATGAGTCCAGAGGAGCGCGAGTTTTTCGGGCTTCCATCCCGCCGACGCGAATCGCAACGGGACATTGTCGAGCACGAGCGAGGGCCACAGGCTGCTTAACCGTCGTCAGAGATATCCTGCTGAAGTCGGGAGCGGGAATTTAGAGTCGTGCATTGCGGGCACGGGTGGATGCGCGTCAGAAACAGCCGACATACATGTCTAGAACACTTGCGCTCTGCGCCCTAGGGTTAGTCACAGGCAATGAGATCTGTGGCGAGATACCCGCTTATCGCCTGGAGGCGCGCACGGCGGATGGCAAGCGAGTCACGCTTCAGCTTTGCTCCAACCACGTACACCGCGCCTGGCACCTTGCCCAGATTGCCATGGATAAGAAGTATCCAGGTGAAACGGCGAAGGTGCGGTCGATTCACCTGCATCAAATCAAGAGAATGCTGGCCGAAGCTGCTTCATGAACTGCCCTCTAAGAATTGAGAATGCGCCCCGCGAGGCGTAATATTCGGCTTCTCAATTACCTTACGCGTTACTAATCGCCATAAACACAATGGATCCTTCCCGCTTGGCGCGAGAACTCGATGAGTTCCTGGGCACAGCTTCGCAAGCTTGCGTTCTGGAAGACGGCGAGACTCTATTCGAGTTGAGCAATGCTAAGTACTCCATCTCAGGACAACCGGGGAAATGCTTACTGCATTTGTGGTCGGCAGAACGTAATACCGTTCGCCGCATTGTCGACCTGGAGCGCCGGCCGGGGCAACTCAGACTGGCGGCTCAACGCTTTGGCAAGGGAAAACCCTCATGGCTGGAGATCGTTGCTACGCGTGACCGTCGTGCGCCGAGCGTACAGAGACAATCGCGTCTTCAATACCAGCGTTTGTTGGGACGCCTGCTGGAGCGAATCTTTCCTGACTATCGAGTCGATGAACTTACATCCACTGCGGCCTTGGAACGGAGCTTCAGCCCGGTCTATACGCGTGGAATGTTGCGCCGCGGCCGATCGGCCATTTGTATCTTCGGCGTAAACGATTCCGAGTTGCAGGCCTCAGTCGACGGCGCCCTCACGTTTGCATTGCTTTGGGTCGATTTTTGTCGCACGCGCGACGCCGGTCGCTTTGTGGTGGAAGCCCTGAGACTATTCGTGCCGCGAGGGCGCTCAGCCGTGGTGCAGACGCGCATGCATTACCTGAACCGAAGCGCGGCTCGTTTTGAATTATTCGAGCTCGACGAGCGGGCAGAGGACTTCGCCAGCATTGATCTTTCCGATCAAGGAAACGTCGCCACGCGCCTTGTGCGGTGCCCAGATTCCACCGCGGTCGAAAAGAGATTCGCTCCGGCAGTTGAGCGCATGCGAGCGGCGGTGCCAGAAAGCGAAATCGTTGCGCTCAGTTCCACGGAATTGGCCTTCCGGCTGTATGGACTCGAGTTTGCCCGAGCGCGTGTCGCGACTTCATCTGAAAGCTTCGTCCGCAGCGATGAAATAGTGTTTGGCAGCGGGGCTCATGAGACCATCCTTGGCCCCGAATCGGAACCACTCTTTCAGGATTTGATGAAGAGGCTGCGGGAGAGTCGCCGGCCCAATGGCGACCGGCGTAATCAGCTATGGCGGATGCAGCCCGAGCGCTGGCTTGAATCCGAAACAAAGCGAGACGTGACCGCCCTCGACGCGCGCCTCGATCCTGCTCACGTCTATGCGCAGGTTCCCGCATTCGCCGCCTCCGATCGCGGCATGATCGACCTGTTAGCCAGCGCGCGTGACGGCCGGCTAGCGGTCATAGAGCTTAAAGCTGACGAAGACATTCATTTGCCGCTTCAGGGCCTCGACTACTGGTCGCGAGTAAAGTGGCACCATCAGCGCGAAGAGTTTTACCGCTTCGGATATTTCGTCGATGCGAATGGAGCCGCGCGGTCGCTGTCTTCTGAACCACCGTTGCTCATGCTTGTGGCCCCCGCGCTGCACATTCATCCGGCTACAGACACAATCTTGCGTTACCTCTCGCCGGAAGTCGAATGGAGCCTCATCGCTGTAGATGAGCATTGGAGAGACGAGATAAAGGTGATCTTCCGAAAAACCAAGGCGCAGATGGCGGCTGGAAGCTGTTAATTCTGCAGTTTTCTAATGCGTCGAGAGCCATCATGCGATGGGTTTCCCTTCCTTCTCTCCGGCGAAGACCCTCGATATTCCCCGCGCGATTCTCCGCAGCGGCAGGTCGCCGGAGTGAGTGATGAACTCTTCTCCCTTTCGGTTCTTGCGGTAGTACCAACGCCGAAGCAACGAGAGATGATCGACCAGTTCACCGCGTTCCGGCTTGCGAATATCGATTTGAGAAAGAGCTTCGGCCACGCGACTTTCCAGCGTTGGCGCTTTTGGTTTTATTGAAGGTTTAGATCCTACGTTTTCGATTGGGAGTGGGGTTGCGAGAAGGGGATGAGCGAACAGCGAACTCGATCCCGATCCGGGATTCGGATGCATCATGCCGCGAACATTGAACTGCACCGGTCCGTAGAGCAGCCCATCGCGAAACTCAAATAGCGCGACATGATCTTCCAGAGCCGAGCGCTGCACAATTACGGCGCGCAGTTGCTCGATGCGTCCAACGATTTCCGGCACTCCCGCCCACGGAGATTTCATCTTCTCAATGCGCGCATGGATCGCCGAGGCTTGTTCAAACTGCAGATTTGCCGACGCTGTCTCGCGATCCGGCTCGAGCTGCGACACCAGCGACCCCGCGCGGCTATCGAGATAGCTCTGCACCTGCCGCACTTCAACCAGATAATCGTCCCTGGTGCAGCCGCCATAGCAAGGAGCAAGGCACATCTTCATTTCCGAATAAATGCAGCCCGGAAATGTCGGATCGGGATGAATGTTGAAGGTGCAGCGCCGCGACTTGAATAGATCGAGCGCATCGTTGAGGAATTTGTTGGCAAACGACTTTGATTGAAACGGCCCGTAATAGACGTTGCGTGGAGTCGAATTCGCTTCCGCATTAAGGAACGCGGACGATTTGGCCAGCCGCCGAGTGAAGTACGCTCGCGGATATTCGTTCTCCCAACCGATTTTCACCAGAGCCGGCGGAGTCAGTTTCATGCGCTTGCGATAGGAGCGCGGAAACTCGCGGCGCATTTCGCGATAGAGAAGAATGCGATTCTCGAATTCCGATCCAGTGAGGCCGTACTCGATGGAGCGCGTGCTGTCGCGCAGATTCAGACGCTTGCTGTCAGCCGATGCGGGAGATAGCAGACGTTCAAGACGCTTGCGCAAATTGGCCGTTTTGTTGAGATATGGCTCGGCGTCCGGATCACCCCCGCGCAGGGCGAAGACCGCCGGTTTTTCGGGAAGCTCCGAAAGAATCTGATCGCTCAGCTCGGGTGCAAACGGAATGGACTGGTCGAGCACTCAACCTAGTAGGCAATAGGCGGCAGGCGATAGGCAAAGGAAATCTGGAGGTCTCCTGAATGGTTATTGGTTGTCTTTCCACTCCTCGTACCAGGCCATCTGGATGGCTTCGAGTTTGCCTTCGTTCGACCCGCCGGGATCGTCGTTGAACGTCGGGAGTTCGGTGACGTGACGGTGAAGGTCGGTAAAGCGCACCGTCAGCGGATCGACATCCGGGAACTTCTCTGCGAGCAGGATGCCAATGTCCTCGGCATCTTCCCATCCAAGATCGGCAGGCATAACCCCCCTAAAAGCGTTTCAGGTTTCGCGTTTCAAGTTCGCAGAGCCTGACTTCGTAAGCGTCCCGGCCGAGCTCATCCGGGCATATTCTCAGGTCGATTGATTTTCAACCCGAAACTCGAAACTTGAAACTCGAAACCCTCCGTTACTCTTTTGGCGCGTGGCCTTCAGACACATAGTTGCGGTTCCATTCCGGGATTTCCACTACCAACTCGCCCGGCTTGGTGATGACAGCCTGGCAGCCCAGGCGCGAGTGCAGCGTGAGACCGGCGGCCATGTCGAGTCTGTCGGCTTCCTCGTCATCCATTTCCGAGAGCAGCTCTTCTCCCTGTTGAACTACCACGTGGCAAGTCGTACATGCGCAATTGCCGCCGCAGGCATGATCGAGGAACACATCGTTGTTGAGAGCTATGTCCAGGAGTGACTCCGGCTTGCCGTGGTCCGCGTAAGGAAGCTTTCCATGTTCGTATTCCACGGTCTTGTTGGCCGGCATAAACGTTACGCGAACGGTATTTGGGCCGGGAGGATCGGCGGTCGCCGTTCCCTGGCCGCCGCCGTGTTGCTTGGTTTCATCAGACATGATGTGTTTATTTTCCTAATGCACCCGCCGCTACCGCAGCGGGTTCTGAAAGTTAACCCTGCCGCAACTGCAGCAGGTTCTGAAAGTTCACCCTGCCGCTACTGCAGCAGGTTCTGAGAATCGCCCCAGGCTACCGCAGCAGGGCTGATTAATGCTTGTGCTCGAACTCTGCGGGAGCAATCGGATGCGGCGCTGATGGACCTGCGCCAATGCTTTCGTCCGCTCCCGTCATAGTCTTGCCTTTGATTGCGCCCGAGACAGCGGAATCCATCATGAGTTCGGCGAGACGCATGGTGCCTTCGTTCAGAGCGTCAATCGCAGCTCGTATAGCTTTGTAATCCTCGCCGGCCTTGGCCGACATCAATTCGGTTTCCAGTAACTCAATTCGCCGCTTCTCATCGGCGGTGAGTTGTTGCCATGCAGGATTATTGCGGCCCTTTTCCAGGGCCAACAGGATGTTGTCGGTCTCGACGCGGGCCTCGATCACCTGGCGCTTGCGGAAGTCGTCCTGCGCATGATCGAAAGAAGCGAGGATCATATCTTCCACCTGCGCGTCAGTGAGGCCATAAGTCGGCTTTACTTCGATCTGGGCTTCCTTGCCGCTGCGCTGTTCGCGCGCGCTCACATGCAGGATGCCATTGGCATCGATCAGGAACTTCACTTCGATGCGCGGCAGTCCGGCGGGCATCGGCGGAATGCCTTTGAGATCGAAACGCGCCAGGGAACGGCAGTCGCTGGCCAATTCGCGTTCGCCTTGCAGCACGTGGATGGCGACATTGGTTTGTCCTTCGACGGCGGTGGTGAAGTGCTCAGTGGCGGAAGCGGGAATGGTTGAATTGCGATGGATAATCCGGGCCACTACTCCGCCCAGCGCTTCGATCCCCAGAGACAACGGGGTCACATCGAGCAGCAGCATGTCTTCGGTCGCCTTCGATCCGCCCGCCAGGATATGAGCTTGAACTGCGGCTCCGAGAGCAACTACCTCATCAGGATTCAATTCGGTGTGGGGGTCGCGCCGAAACAGGTCTTTTACCAGGGCGCGTACGCGAGGAATTCGCGTGGAACCTCCGACCAGAACCACTTCATCAATGTCTTCCGGCTTGATCTTTGCGTCTGCCAGCGCTTGCTTGCTGGGAGCGACGGTCTTCTGGATCACCGGCTCGATCAATTGTTCAAACTGTTCTCGCGTGATCTCCCTCCGATAACGCTTGCCCCCGGGCAGCGCCACTTCGAGCTTGGCAGAGATCTGTGACGATAGCGCGATTTTGGCGTCAATCACCGCGCTGCGAATGGCCTGCACCGCCTCACCATTGCGGCGCAGATCAAGCTTCAGGTCGCCGGCAATGTCGTCGAGAGCGATCGCGATCAGCAGGTTGTCGATGTCATCGCCGCCGAGATGCGTGTCGCCATTGGTGGCGATCACTTCGAAAATGCCCTCATGCAGTTTCAAAATGGAAATGTCGAATGTGCCGCCGCCGAGATCGTACACGGCGACGATTCCGTCCTTCTGCTTGTCCAGCCCATAAGCCAAAGCGGCGGCGGTGGGCTCGTTGACCAGGCGCAGCACCTCGAGACCGGCGATTCGACCCGCATCCTTAGTCGCCTGACGTTGGGCGTCATTAAAGTAGGCCGGGACAGTAATCACCGCCTTGGTAACGGGGGCTTGGAAGTAGCGTTCTGCGTTGGCCTTGAGTTGAAGCAAGATGTAAGCCGAGATTTCGGGAGGCGTGAATGTCCGATCGCCCAGCCGAATGCGCAGTACTTCTCCCGGTTGTGTGTTATCCAGGCGAAACGGAAACAGCTTCAGCTCCTCCTGTACGTCTTCGAACCCACGTCCCATGAGACGCTTGACCGAGTAGATCGCCCGATCCGGCGTTTCGATCAGATGCGTGCGAGCGCGATTCCCCACCACCATGCGCTCGCTATTCGTTTCCTGGGTGAGCGCGACGACGGATGGAACCAGATTCGATCCGTCTTCTCCGGGAATGACGACAGGGGTATCGCCTTCCATGTAGGCGACCAGCGAGTTGGTCGTTCCTAGATCAATTCCGACAATGCGTTCTTCTGGCATGTGTTTGTTATTACTTAGTTCTAATTAACTTTTGTCATTCTGAGCGAGGGCGAATGCCCGAGTCGAAGAATCCCTACTACGGTTGACTTGCTAAAGGGAAGAGTGGTCACAAGCACTCGAACGCCAATAGTCGACAACTCAAAACAAGCAACCTCTTTTGGCATCATAGGGGTCCTTCGACTCGGGCGTTCGCCCTCGCTCAGGATGACAGTCTTGATCGTTCATCGAAGCTATTCAACCCTCAAGCGCCTCATTCACGTCCCGCACCAGGTTCCTCACGTACGAGCGGCGATTCAGCAAGGCGACCATCTTGTCGCGCACTGACAGGCGCAGTGGATCTGATGCGTCGGCGCCGGATGCGATTACCTCGTCCCATTCCGTCCAGAGCTTACGCAAATCGTCGTTGGAAGACGACAGCATGCGTTCAAACCGTTCCTTTACCGCCTGCAAGTCTTTCGCGACCTGCTCGTCCCGCTCGCCCATCTTTTTGCCCATTCGCATCTCTTCAAGCTGCATATTCAGTTCGAAAACTTCCTCGAGCAAATCGGGAGGAACTACCTGCTGCTTCTCCTTGCCTTGCGCTCGAGCTTCGTCGGTTGCCGCGCGCGATTGCTCTTCCAGCTTCACTCCTTCCAGTTCGAGCAGGTATTCGGTGCGCGCGATGGGATCGCGCAGGGTGCGATAGGCGTCATTTAACAAAGAACTCTTCTGCGTGCTCCATTCCTGCTCTAGCTCCGTGGAACGGGCATATACATCCGGGTGCAGCCTCCGGCTCAGGCGGTAGAACTCAGCTTCCAGCGCTATCAGGTCGAGGTTTAATCGGCGTTGCAGGCCAAAGAAGCTGAAGTAATCGGAATCGGCGGGAGGCTGCAGCTTGCTGCAATGCGGGCAAAAATGCGCCGCCTTCTCGATCTCCTTCACGCACGACCAGCAGATCGAAGCGGAGAGCGTTTCCGGACTGGGAACTACTGGATGCATAGAGAATTAATTCACCACGGAGGCACGGAGGGCACTGAGAACAGCCAAAGAAGGCTTCGTTTTACTCTCCAATGCTTTCTCCGTGAAATCCGTGTCTCCGTGGTGATTTGGATTCACGATAGAGACTCACGCTGAGAAGGACGATCCGCAGCCGCACGATTTCGACGAGTTGGGATTGATGAAATTGAATCCCTGCTTCATCAGCGAGTCTTCCCAGTCGAGGATCATTCCCGCGAGATAGATAAACGACTTGGGATCGACGAAGACACGGATGCCCTCGAATTCATATACCCGATCCCGCTCTCGCGCCTTGCTGTCGAAACGGATCTGATAGCTCAGCCCGGAGCAGCCTCCGCCGGAAACTCCCAGACGCAAGCCGCCCTGTTCCGGAGAGACGTTCTCCTTGGCCATGGCGGCGCGAATCCGGGCGAGCGCACGTTCAGTGACCTGAACCGTCTTGCCGCCCGCGGCAGCGTTGCCGGGCGTGAGAACCGGACTGTCGATTGTTGCTGGCATAAAGATTTGGATTTCTAAAAGCGTTTCAAGTTTCGGGCTTCGGCAAAGCCAGTCCGAGACGATTCGGCTGATTATTGGCTTTGCCAAACTTGAAACTCGAAGCCCGAAACGCTTTTGGACTTTATGCCTTCGCCTGCACCGTCTCCATCTGAGCCGACTCAGCCGCGCCGTGCTTCTTCTTCCAGTCGCCAATGGCGGCTCGAATGGCGTCTTCAGCCAGCACGGAGCAATGGATCTTGACCGGCGGCAAGGAGAGTTCCTTCACGATGTCGGTGTTCTTGATCGCGAGGGCCTCTTCAACTTTCTTGCCCTTGATCCACTCGGTAGCAAGCGAAGACGACGCGATCGCGGAACCGCAGCCAAAGGTCTTGAACTTGGCTTCCTCGATCACCTGCGTGTCGGGGTTCACCTTGATCTGCAGTCGCATCACGTCGCCGCACTCCGGAGCTCCCACCAGACCGGTGCCAACGTCATTGCTGCTCTTATCGAGCGTGCCGACGTTGCGAGGATTGTTGTAATGGTCGATTACCTTGTTGCTGTATGCCATTTTTTATTTCTCCCGAACAATTCCGAATTTTGTGATTTCGTGATTTTGCGATTTGTTGATTGAAAATCACACAATCACAAAATCGCGAAATCACCCGATTCTTCCTCAGTGTCCTTCTGTGGCCCACTGGATCTTCTTCAGATCGATGCCTTCCTTCACCATCTCATACAGCGGTGAAAGCTCGCGCAGCTTCTTGACCGTATCGATGAGTTTGTCGGCCACATAATCGACTTCAGCTTCGGTATTGAAACGGCCGATCCCGAAACGGATCGAGCTGTGCGCGACATCATCGCCGAGCCCGAGCGCCTTCAACACGTACGAGGGCTCAAGCGTTGCCGAAGTGCAAGCCGAGCCGCTGGAAACAGCGATGTCGTTGATGCCCATCAGCAACGACTCGCCTTCCACGTAGACAAAGCTCATATTGAGGTTGCCGGGAAGACGATGTTCCATGCTGCCGTTGATGTGAATTTCGTCAAGATTTTCTTCGAGCTTCTTCTTCAACCGGTCACGGAGGTAAGCGAGGCGCTGTGACTCCTCGGCCATCTCGTTCATCGCGATCTCACAGGCTTTGCCGAGTCCCACGATGTTGGGCACGTTCAACGTTCCTGAACGCATGCCACGCTCGTGACCGCCACCGTCGATCTGTGCAGTGATCTGCACGCGCGGATTCTTGCGGCGAACATAGAGCGCGCCCACGCCCTTTGGCCCATAAATCTTGTGAGCGGTGATCGACATCAAGTCGATGTTGTCTTTAATCACATTCACTGGCACTTTGCCGATTGCCTGAACGGCATCGGAATGGAACAGCACGCCTTTTTCATGACAGATCTTGCCAATCTCGGCGATCGGCTGCAATACACCAATTTCATTGTTGGCATACATGATCGTGACCAGAATGGTCTTGTCGTCGATGGCGCGCTTCAGATCGTCGAGATTGATAAGCCCATCGTCGCCCACCGGCAGATAAGTAACGCGGTATCCGCTTTTCTCCAGGCGCTTACACGTGTCGAGTACGGCCTTATGCTCGGTGGCAGCGGTGATGATGTGATTGCCCTTCTCCCGGTACATCTCCGCTACGCCCTTGATAGCAAGGTTGTCGCTCTCGGTAGCGCCGGAAGTGAAAATGATCTCCTTGGAGCTGGCGCCGACCAGCTTTGCAATCTGGTCGCGAGCTTTCTCGACCGCCTGTTCAGCTTCCCACCCAAACTGGTGATTGCGGCTGGCTGCGTTGCCGAAGTGCTCGGTGTAATAGGGCAGCATCGCTTCCAACACCCGGGGATCGACCGGAGTAGTGGCGTGATTGTCCATATAAATGGGAAGCTTCACTGAAGCCTGCGCATTTCCATTCGTGGTTGTCTCTACTGCCGTTGTGCTCATTTTCCTGTTCTCCAAAGTCGCTGCGCCGCGTGTCAGCGCAAGGTAACCAATTCTTCTATTGAGACTTCGCTGGGGTTGCCAGAATTACGAGCCCTCGAATCGCGCATGTCTGCAATCTTGATGTCGTCGAGCAACGCTCGGATACTTTCGTTTACCTGCCGCAGCGGCTCGCGCACTGTGCAGCATCCACTCTGCTCACAACCGCCGCTATCGTGGGGCAGGCACGAAGTGATGAACAGAGGACCATCGATCGCGCGAATCACTTCCAAGGCGGATATATGTCGCGAATCACGTGCCAGGACGTAACCGCCGTTGGTTCCGTGATGCGAAACCAGCAACCTCGCCTTAGCCAGCTTCTGCAGAATCTTGGCTAACGCTTCGGCCGGAATCCGGTATGCCTCGGCGATGTCCTTCGCGCTGCACGACCCGTTCGGACCCATTTCCGCCAAGTGCTTGACTGCGATCAATCCGTAATCGGCTTTTTTCGTCAGCTTCAGCATAAAAGGGTGATGTCCGACCTTTTCAGTCGCATATTCAGTTTATGCCTTGGAACCTAAGGAAATCAACTGGGTACAGCGAATGGGATGACTTAGGCGGTGAGCGGAGGGTTTATGGGGTTCTACCGGAACCCCCACAGCGAACACGAAGGTCACGAAGGCAAAACGAAGAGGTCACAAAAGGAGTATGTCTGTGAATCGTGCTGGCCAGAGCTAATTCCTCGTGACCTCATGTTTATCCTTAGTGCCCCTTCGTGTTCGCCTCTCCCGGACCTTAGTTCCGTTGGAAACCCGATTAAGCGTTCCAGCGGATTGTTCTGCGGAATTGGTCCTGTACCCTCGAAGGTGGATGAAGGCCTTCCTTAGGTCGCCTCTTGCCTGGTTGACTACGACAGCGCTGTTGCTGTCGGTGTCTCTTTTTGCTACTGGCGACTTCGACAAACCTGAGCCGGCACACCCCGTACGTGCACAGCGGAGTACGGAGCCGGTCTTCAAGATCGCTTCCGGCATTGACGGTGATGTTTTTCCCGCATTTGCGAACTACGCGTCGCTGCAATCGCCGGATCAGCGCAAGTGGGGCGTGGTTACGGTAAAGATCTCCAACTCCACCGATACGCAGCAGCGCTATCGCATTGCGGTGCGCATTCCCGGATGGAGCGATCAGGAGGTGCAAGTCGTCAGCCTGGCGGCCGGGGCAGTCAAGAATTTCATTTTCGCTCCGTCCTTCTTTCCTCGGCTTTTTGAAAACCGCGAGATCGCTGCGGCAACCGCCCAGGTAAACATCACCGACCTCGCCGGCAATACTGTTTATAGCGCCACGGTCCCGGTACGCGTTCGCGCCGTGGAGGACATGTTCTGGGGCAAAGGCTTTAAGTTTGCCCAATTCATCGCTTCCTGGGTCACTCCACATGACAGCCGTGTGGAAAGCGTGTTGAGCGCAGCCAAGGAACTGATGCCAGGCCGCCGCCTCCCTGGATATGAAGACTGGAAAGATGCCGCTGGACAGGAGCGTGAGACCCGTCTGCAGGCGCGCGCCATTTACACGATTCTCCAGCAAGACAAGCTCTCCTACGTGAAGAGTTCGCTTACTTTCGGAGCAAATACAGAGGTAAGCGAGCGCATTCGGACTCCGCGCGAGAGCATCAGCGCTAGCTCAGCAAACTGCATCGACGCTGCCGTGCTGTTCGCCTCTGCCTTCGAAAATCTGGGAATGGAGCCGGTGATCGTGCTGGTTCCTGGGCACGCTTATGCGGGAGTAAAGCTTGGAGATAACTCCGAGAAGTACCTGTACATCGACGTGGCTCTCACCGGGCGCGTTCCATTCGAAAACGCAGTCAGCAGCGCCGATCGCGGGCTCGCTCGACTGCAACCGACACAGATTACGAAAATTGGAATTACGGACGCCCGCCGCGCCGGAATCTATCCCATGCCGGGATTACCGTAGTTCTCGTCCCGGGCAATAACTACTATTCTTCGCAAGTTTTTACGTTCCGCACGTTCAATTTCTTTCGTGCTACCTAGGCCGTCTCATATAATTGTGAATTCCTCCACGATTTCATACTTGTGGTAGAGGGGCTTCCTATTCTCATTGGCTATCAAACAGCGGACGGGCCCGTTGACTTCCGCCGCTTGAACCTATCCCGTTGTCTCCTTTCCTTCTCTTCCCTGGCGCTTCTCCTGTTCTGCTGCGCAAATCTGGCTGCACAGCAGACGCTCGTCACCGAGATTGACGTCCATGGGAATCGACGAATTCCGGCAGAAACGGTCAAAGCCAGGATGTTTACTCGGCCGGGGGACGTTTACGATCCGCAGGCGCTCGAACGCGATTTCAATTCGTTATGGAACACCGGCTATTTTGACGATATCCGCTTCGAACGGGAGGATACCCCTAAGGGCGTGATCCTTCACGTCTATGTCACGGAAAAACCGACGATACGCGAGATCAAGTACCTCGGCTTGAGTTCGGTCTCGCAAAGCGATGTGCTTGACCGCTTTAAAAAAGAGAAGGTCGGCCTTACCCAGGAAAGCCAGTACGATCCGACGAAAGTGAAGAAGGCCGAAGTCGTAGTAAGGGAGCTGCTGGCGGAGCACGGACGCCAGTTCGCTACTGTACGGACAGAAGTTCACAAGCTTCCGCCCGCCGCCGTCAGCATCGACTTTGTGGTTAAGGAAGGGCCGAAGGTCAAGGTAGGGCGCATAAAGTTCATCGGCGATAAGAAGGTCCCCAGCCGCCAGCTTCGTTCGGCGATGAAGAACACCAAGCCGATCGGAATCCCGCACTCCATAATTCTCGAGAATCTTTTTGCGCGCACTTTCGACTCCAGCAAGCTCGACGAAGACACTGAGCGCGTCCGCTTCTTCTACCAGACTAAGGGGTATAACAACGTCGTGGTCGAGGAACCCAAGACTCAAATCCGCGATACCAAGCCCGGCTTTCCATACATTGCGCGCCATGGAGGCAAGGTCGTAGACATCACCCTCCCGGTCGAGGAAGGCGAACAGTACCGTCTGGGAGCCATTACCTTCTCAGGTGAGAAGGCCATTACGAACACCAAGGCGTTGCGGGCTCAATTTCCGCTCAAAGATGGAGACATCTTTAATCGTGAATTGATCGGCAAGGGACTGGAAAACTTGCGAAAGGCCTATGGTGAACTGGGCTACATCAACTTCACCAGTGTCCCAACCACCAACATCGACGAGCAACACAAAACGGTTTCCCTCGTTGTCGATATCGAGGAGGGTAAGCCGTTCTCGGTTCGCCGTATTGAATTTCAGGGAAACACTACTACCCGCGACAAAGTGATCCGCCGCGAACTGGCCCTTGAAGAAGGCAACGCCTACAACAGCCGGCTATGGGAATTGAGCCTGTTGCGGCTGAATCAGCTCAACTATTTCGAGCCGCTCAAGGTGGAGCAGGACTCTGAAGTGAAGCAGAATGTCCAGGATTCAACGGTCGACCTCACGCTCAAAGTTAAGGAAAAGGGTAAGAACAGCATCGGTCTTCAAGGCGGCGTAAGCGGTCTCGCGGGATCGTTCGTTGGCATCAATTACTCGACCAACAATTTCCTCGGTCTGGGTGAGACGCTGAGCATGTCCGCCAACATCGGAAATCTACAGCGCAGCATTCAATTTGGATTCACAGAACCGTATGCCTTTGATCGTCCGTTGCAGCTCGGATTCACGGTATTTACCAGCCGCTACGATTACAACGCTGCCAAGAATTACTCGATCCTGACAGGGACTAACCTCAACCTGCCGACTGACGTTCTTAACACGCTGCAGAACTTTAGCCAGTCGCAGACCGGTTTTTCGGTATCTGCCAGTTACCCAATCAGGCGTTCGTTCAAGCGCGTTGGATTGACCTATTCGTATCAGGTATCCAGCATTCAGACCTTCAGCACGGCCTCGCAACAGTACTTCGAGGCCATCAACTTCGACGGCGTAAATGGGCCGAACTCGCTGAACGGTATCAAAACCAGCTCCTTAACGCCGAGCTTCACTTACAACACCATCGACAGCCCGTACCAACCGCATCGCGGTAGCAGTCTCAGTCTCGGGGGCGAGTTTGCCGGCATCGGCGGAAACGTGAACACCATTCGTCCTTTTGTCGAATTCAAGCATTGGAAGCCGGTAAACAAAGGCCGGAACTCTCTCGGCATGCGCGTTACCAGCGCCTTCATCAGCGGATACGCGGGTAAAGTGGCGCCTCCCTATGAGAGGTTCTACATGGGCGGGGAAAACGATCTGCGCGGCTTCGATATTCGTACGGTCACGCCTTATGTCTTCATCGCTAACCGCGTGAATGTTTCTTTGCAGAATCCCGACGGAACGTTCGTGCCGGTAGATCCAACCAATCCCCGACGTGGGGTCGTACAGATCCCGGTGCCTGCCGAAACCATCATCTATGCCGGTGGCGACACCACGATAAACACCAATCTCGAATATCGCATTCCCATCGTGAGTCACGTGACGCTGGCCGCGTTTGACGATTTTGGAATGAACTTCATCGCGCTCCCTAGCCAATTGAACCTGACGCCTCAGAACCTTCAAATCCTGAACGGCACTCCGTTCGGCTGCCCGAGCTTTGACTCGAGCTTTAACTGCCTGGGTTCGAAATCTTTGACCTTCTCCCCGCAACTGAAACCAATTCCTGGAACCAACTACACGCCGCGCATGTCCACAGGATTGGAGCTGCAAGTCCTGTTGCCCATCGTGAATGCTCCATTCCGCATTTACTACGCGTACAATCCGCTGATCCTGAATACCATCGTGAACACCAAATCGCTCATCACCCGAGACATGTTCCCCGCCGGCGCTGCAGGTGACTTTACCTATCAACAGGCACTGATCACCTATAGCAGTCCGTACATCCTGCGCGAGCCGAGAAAGACCTTCCGCTTTACGGTGAGTACGACGTTCTAGAGCGTTAGGAAAGACCACGACATCGACTGCCTGAGGAAAACGATCAGCAAACTGATTCAGGTTAGGTGTCGCCCGCGGAAAAACTCTTGTGGAAATTGAATGGAGGGAAACCTCCTCATTTAAGAGGTCACCGCACTGTAAGGTCCGCGATTCCCTGTTATTTCGCTGCTAGTGGCATTCAGACTCGAGGGAAAGTTCTTGTAACTCTAGTCTTGCCGGAGAGTTAGCGCGAGATTCCCTGGAATCCCTGACAGGTTCCCTGAGTGCGGAGCTAATTTCGCGGATTTTGGGCACAATTTGAGGTTTTCGGGTTTCATGCGCGAAAAATTCGCTGCAAAATTCGCTGAAGCAGGGAATTTGAAGCTACAAGATGTTTCACAATTTCCCACATCGTCACTACGGGCAGCGGTCTTAACATCGATCGTTTTCCACAGCATTTTTTCCGCACGATGCTCCATAGACTTTCTTCCCGGATTCGCAAGTAACCGAAGTTACTTTCGTCCAAGGCCAGACTCGGCTACCCTCAAAAGAGTTG
>Ga0307479_10002621_pt1 | contig 16338 bp, 16 predicted proteins | sample atmos_gasesECM4C_FD_203743 | JGI IMG/M metagenome (GOLD analysis project Ga0307479, IMG submission 203743) | Hardwood forest soil microbial communities from Morgan-Monroe State Forest, Indiana, United States - atmos_gasesECM4C_515 | ecosystem: Environmental > Terrestrial > Soil > Temperate... | reverse complement strand
TCCGTCCGATGTCGGCGAGCTGATAAAGCCGTTCGTGTTCCTGGATTATTTCTATATCGAGCCGAAGCGCCCGCCGGCATTTGGCTTTCATCCGCATTCCGGCATCGCGACCCTTACGCTCGTTCTCGAGGGGCGAATCTCCTACGAAGAGACTTCGGGCACGAAAGGCACCATCGAGCCCGGAGGGGTTGAATGGATGCGCGCCGCGGGTGGCGTATGGCATACCGGAGGTGTCGCCGGAACAGCGCGTGCCAAGGGGTATCAGCTATGGATCGCTCTGCCTCCGGAGATGGAAAGCATCGAATCCGAAGCACAGTACCTCGCAGCCGAGCACTTCCAGGCGCACGGTCCGGCGCGTGTCATCCTCGGCCGCCACGGTGAAGCCGCGAGCAAAGTCCCCGCGCCGAGCACCATCAACTACCTGGAGGTTGCGCTGAAGAAGGGCGAGAGATGGCGCTACCAACCGCCGGAGAATCACACCGTCGCCTGGGTCGCCGTGCACCAAGGAAGCTCACAAGCCCGGAGATCGTGGACAAGGGTGAGCTGGCCGTGTTCGAAGAGTCGAATGCGGGTCTGCAATTCGAAGCCCTTGAAGATACCGGCTTCATCCTCGGTTCAGCCGTCAAGCACCCCTACGACCTGGTGCTCGGCTCCTACTCGGTTCACACCAGCGCAAAGGCGCTCGAGGCCGGCGAAGCCGAGATCCGGCGCATCGGCAATCGACTGCGCGCGGAAGGGCGACTTCAGAAAGGTATCGAACTCTAACCGGCTACCACGACGTGTAAGGAATAGACATGTCATCCAACAGCACCAAGGCTACCGCGATACTCGCCACCGTAGCTTGGTTGTGTTTCTTTCTTGTATTCGAGGAGGCTGCTTGAACACGAGGCACTGGGACGCATCGGAGTGCGCTGTCGATCTGTGCGCGGTCCCGCTACGCCAACACACGTGTGGTCCGTGACCAAGGTGCCACGGAGCGTACCTCAGCCGCGGAATAGTCCGATTGCGTTAAGGCGGTACATATGAACACATCCTCTCCCCAAAGACGCGTCCAGACGGTCAAGGTCAAGACGCCACTCGAGTCCACCGCCTTCGTTGCCGACTGGGCTGCGCTCTTGCCCGAAAGGTCGGAGCCGAGCGATAAAAAGCCTGATTCATCATCCGAAGGTAGTACCACCGACGACGACCACGATACTCAAGGGAGTTTTGTAAACGAGAGGAACTTCCTGTTTGTGTTCCCTTTGGCAATGTTCGTTGTGTTCGTGATCTTTGGGGTAGCGTTGTGGATGGGGTAGGCGCTGCAGGAATCACGCTGAGCGTCCGAGACCGTTCGCTGGAAATCGCGGAACGACTTCTGTGATCGTGCCGGAAAACGCCAAGAGACCGCGAACCCATGCAATCGCGCTACGCCCCGCAAGTATTACCGTCCCGGCACGGTGAACGAGAGGGTGGCAGCTTCAAAGCAAAGGCACTTTCAGCAACCGTCCAGCGATCCGGATTATGAGAATCCGCGCGCGACTCAAGAAGCCGGTGCCAGCTAACGAACGAGGGCGGATGGGTTGTTGGCGAGTCAGCTTGGCATGCGTCACGGCTCTATGGTCGCTGACGATCAGTGCTGGACTAGAGCAGCAGGCGCCCTCAGGCCAGTCGCAGCAAAATCTCGATCAAATCTACCAGTCGCTGCCGCAAACGGATCTCTCAAGCGATCGTGTCGCGCCTGTTGCTCATGTACCGCAACCCGCACCGGGGTTTGCCAGGGCGCATGTTGCCGACAATCCCCTCGTGCCCGATGCCAGGCCCGTCGGTGAGAAGACGTGCATCGCGTGCCATCAACTCGAAACCAGTCACTTCACCCATACGCTGCACGCGTTGGGATTGCATGTCGCTAATCGCTCCGATCCTCGTATTCCGGTCTGTGAGGCGTGTCATGGTGCTGGTAGCCAACATGCCGGCAATCCACAAGCGAAGGGCTTGATCATTGGTTACACCAAGAACTCGGGCACCACGATCGAGGTGCAGACTAAGACTTGCATAACATGTCATGCGGGAGGCCCACGCGATCACTGGGTCAACTCAGTGCATCAGCTGAACGGCTTGAGCTGTAGCGATTGCCACAACCCGATGTCCAAGTTCTCGACTGAAGGGCTCATGGCGAAGGCCTCGATCAACGACACGTGCGCGCAATGCCACACGGACATTCGCCAGCAGTTCAACCGCCGCTCACACATGCCGCTGCCGGAAGGACAAATGAGCTGCGACGACTGCCATAACCCGCACGGGGCGTCGACGAACACCGGTAATCCGCTCCTGAACGGCCCCCTGCTTAAAACCAACACGGTCAACGAGACTTGCTATCAATGTCACGCAGAGAAGCGTGGTCCGTGGCTGTGGGAACACCCGCCGGTGCGCGAGAGCTGTCTGAACTGCCATTCGCCGCACGGATCGAATCAGGCTTCTCTGCTGGTCGCACCCGTACCCGTGCTATGTCAACAGTGTCACGCTGCGAACAACCACTCGGGCGCTTTGCAAACACGTCAGAACATTGGTACCGGGGCGAATCCAGAAGCGCAGGTGATGGGCCGCGCCTGCCTGACTTGCCACGCCAATATCCACGGCTCGAATGCCCCGTCGGGTCCACGTTTCCATCAATAACGGCTGCGGAGTGTAAGGGATGCCATTGCAAAGCATACTGATGCAAACCGTTCCGACCGCGGCTATTGGATTCCTGTTCTTGTCTGTCGCGATGGTTACGCTTGCCGACAGTGGTGTCGGCGTTGATACCTGGCGCGCCAACAAGCTCGATCCGACTGGTGGTCAAGCGACCGAGACGCTCGATCCGGATGGCACGAGCTGGCTTGCCCCCGGGCAGCGCCGCTCGCCGAGCGGAAATCTTTATCAGAATCCAACCGAGCCGCCGCATCCAGGCGACTTAAGCGCCTGGCAAATCTACGGAATGTTCGACCTCGGTTATTTGCACAGCGGCGACCAAAAGTACGTTCTCTACGATCGCTACACACGGTGGCCGACCGATGGTCCGGCACTCGGCTTCGACGTGAATGCCGAGCGCCCAACCGACGGCAGCTACGCGGAGGCGCGCGGGAGCCGCATCAGCGTCGAAGATCAATATTATCAAGCGGTGTACGGTCAGGCGGGTGCCTACAAGATCGAAGCGTTCATTCGGGACGTGCCGAATGTCCTTTCGACTGATGCGAGACCCATATGGAACGGTGTCGGCGGCAATAACCTGACGTTGCCCGGCTCGTTGGCACCGGGCGGCAGCTCGTCGGCTCAAGTCGCGGCGGTATCGGCCGGTGCGCCGCTACAGCGGCTCGAGGTCGATCGCAAGAAGTATGGGATCAATCTCAGCGGTTACCTCACGCCCGCGTGGACCGCGTACCTCAACCTGAGTGACGAGCGACGCGAGGGAGCGCGACCGTACGGCGGACCGTTTGGTGAGGATTGGGGCGGCAGTCTCGGCGCTGTCGTTGAGACCGTCAAACCGATCAGTGACACCACCGTCAACTTGAATTCGGGAGTGCGTTATGCAGGTCAAAGCTGGCGCACTGATTTGGGCTTTTCAGGCTCGTTCTACCGCGACAAATATTTGAGCTATTCCTTCCAGCAGCCCTTCGCGATCGGCACCTTTGCGCCGCCCGGATCGGTCAGCGCACCGATCACCGTCGGGCAGATGTCGATGGAGCCCGACAATGACTACTACAACCTTCACGGTGCACTGACCCGCGTCTTGCCAAAGAATGGCGAGCTTTCGCTCACGGTATCGGAAGTGCTCATGCGGCAGAACGACAGCCTGATTCCGCCAACGAACTGCCAGGGCGTCATTGGCATCGGCACGCCGACCGCCGGCAGCACGCAGCTCGGTTTGCAGAATCTCGGTCCACAGAACCCGGGATTGATCCCGTGCAGTCAATGGAACACGACTGCCGCGTTGTCGCAGCGGACCGCCGATGTGAACCTGCGCAACACGCTCGTGGAAGCGAAGCTTGCCCTGCAGCCCATCACATCCCTGAGTGTCAACGCGGGCATCAAGTATTTTCGTCAGAAATACGACAACGACTACATCGCGTACAACCCGATCAATCAGAACTACGGTTACCTCACCGAGAACGGAGTGTTTTTCTCAACCTTCGGCGTACCCGCCTCAATCGCGAACGGGAATGCGCTCAATGCCGCCAATCCTCTTCCTCCAGTGATCGGCCGAATCCGCCCATTCATCCTATCGATGGACGAGTACAACGTTTATGGCGGTGTGAGCTGGAAGTTTTCGGAGCGGAATGTCTTGGGTCTCACCTACAACTTCGATCAATACAAGCCGACCAGCCGCGAGCGCGAGCGAGTTGATGACAACAGCATCAAGCTCACCTGGACAGAGAGGGAGATTGATTGGCTCACGTTACGCGCCAACTACACGCTTCTCAAGCAATCCGGCGGCACCTACAACGGGGATGTCTACGGATATACCTATCTGAGCGCGCTGCCGGGTTTTGTTGCGGCGTATCCGAGTTACGTCCCCGGGCCGGGGACTGTAGATGCTCTGCGCAAATACGATATAGCCGATCGCACCGACAACAAGATCGACCTGATGGCGACCGTGGTGCCACATGAGGACATGACCGTCACCGGCACGGTGCGCGGCGAGTGGAGCAGAAACTCGGCAGTGATCGGGCGTCAGAGGTATGACACCTTTGCCGCCACGTTGCAATGGGAATGGCAGCCGGCGCCGGCGACCGATTTGAGTGTCTACCTCAGCTATGACCGCTCGAATTTAGATCTCTCAAATGTTGCCGGCCAATTTGGCGCAGCGAGCGGCGTGCTCGGTAGCGCCGGCTATCCGCTTGCCAATCAATGGTGGGAAGGTGACAACGAGCGCAATTACTCGGCCGGAACGACACTTCAGAAGAACTTTCGTCTCTTCTCGGTCGCTCTGAGCTACAACTACCTCTATTCGCGTGGCCTAACATCGTACACGGCCGCATCGCCCGGCGCTTTGGTCTATCCCCAGGATTTCCCAACAATCGGTTCCGGCTTCTCGCCAATGACCTACCGCGTCAATTCAGTGACCGCGAGTGTGATCGTGCCGTTCACACCGCGAGTGTCGTTCCGTCTGTTTGATTACTACGAGCGCGGCCATGTTGACGACTGGCACTACGCCGGATTTGACCAGAGCTTGGTCTACGGCCACGAGCTGTATACCGACGGCGGTCCACAAAGCTACAGCGAAAACCTGGTCGGGGTCTTTATCTCTGTGAAGCTGTGAGTTGCTCCCCATGAGTGTTCTGCGCAGACGCTTGATGCAAGACTTCCCTCGGCTGATCGCCTCCATAGTGTTTTTGATACTGGCCACGACATGGTTGCCAGAGGCGGCCTATGCCGGGCGCTATGTGGATCTGCGCCGCATTGAGCCGATTAGGGGCGACATGGCCAGCGGCGCGGCGAAGACCACCGTTTGCGTGGCCTGTCACGGCCCGTCCGGTAACTCGATCGTACCGCAGTTTCCGAGTCTGGCCGGTCAGCGCGCGGACTACCTCTATCATCGATTGGTGGCCTTCAAGGCCATGAATCCGAAGGACTCTTCTTACGCGACCTCACCGATGCCCGCGCTGGTGCAGAACCTCAGTGACCAGGACATGCGCAACATTGCAATGTATTTCGCGGCGCAGGCGCAAGTCGCCCCAGTCCCGCCGCCCCCGGGGGCCGTCGATGGAAGGGGTGCCGCGCTCTACTCGGGCGGAGATTCCGCGCGTGGGGTGCCTCCCTGCCAGGGGTGTCATGGCGCTAGAGCGCTGGGTGGTCCAGTCGAATATGGAAATCAGTACCTCGCCTATCCGCTGCTGCGCGGCCAGCATGCAGCCTATCTAGTCTCGCGTCTGACCAGCTTTCGCAACGGACTGCCCAACGGCAGTAGCAACGACTTCATCATGCACGGGGTTGCGCTCAGCCTCGACGATGGTTCGATCCAATCCCTTGCCGCCTGGCTGGAAAGCCTTCCGCCCGCGACTGCGAAGTAAGTGGTCGCTTAAAGCTGTCAGTGTGGCTTCTTAAGCCAACAGAGGTTCAAACATGAAACATCCTGGAGATTCAGTATCGACCATGCCGAACGCAAGCCGCCGCCGATTTGTTGCTACAGTCAGCTCGTTGATCGGCGGGGTTTCCGTCATCAGTCTTCTTCCATGTAATGCCGACGCAGACGAGCCTGCACATTTGAGTCCGAAGGACCCGGTCGCGCAGGCACTGAACTACACGGAAGATGCGAGTACGACCACCGCCGCGACGCACGCCCCCGGGTCCGCTTGCGCCAATTGCAATTTCTTCCAGGGCGGCAGTGGTGCATTCGGCGCCTGCCAGCTCTTTCAGGGTAAGACCGTCAGTGCCAAGGGCTGGTGCGCCGGCTATCTCAAGAAATCCTGATGGCGGACGCAAACGGGATGACGGGTGGGCCCGACCTCGCAATCGCTCGCCGAGACGCCCGGCGCTCCTGGTTTTCTGTCAGGGTCCCGTGTTGGTAAACCATGCCAAGCCGTGATGAGGGAGGCAGACCGAGAGAGCCGGAGCCGCATCCGCTCGATGCGGTGATCTGGCAGGCGCTTACCGGCGTCCAAGAGGGTCTCGCCGAAGGCGACGCGCGCGCGCGCCGTTATCCGGCCGCCATCGCCCCGTTCGCTGCGACGAGGGACACGGATCCAGCCTCGTTCCGGTCGCTGCTGGCTTTGGTCAGCGGCGATGACGGGATCGCGTTGTTCACGACCGAAGAGTTGAAGGCTCCGTCCGCGTTCTCGGTGATTCGGCGAGACTCTGTCGACCAGATGGTTTTGGAGGATACCGGCGCTTGTGCGGCCCAGCCTGGAGCTTTGATCGTGGGTCTTGGCGTCGCGGATGTTCCCGAGATGCTCGCGCTCGTGAGCGTGACCCAACCTGGACCCTTTGGTCCCCGGACCATCGAGCTGGGCGACTACATCGGAATTCGCCAGCGAGGCAAGCTGGTCGCCATGGCCGGCGAGCGCATGCGCCTCGACGGCTTCACCGAGATCAGCGCGATCTGCGTGGAGCCTGCGTATCGCGGACATGGTTTTGCCGTCGAACTCGTCAGATCCCTCGTCTCATCGATAACAGCGCGGTCCGAAATACCGTTCCTGCATGTCTTCAGCTCCAACCTTGCGGCCATCGCCCTCTACCGCAAGCTGGGCTTCACACTGCGACGGCAGATGCGTCTCGCGGTGCTCGCACGAGCGGAAGCTGGGCCGAGCTCCGGACATTCCGAATCCATCGAAAAGCCAGGGAAACGACGATGAGTGGTCAACGAATTCAACTCACCCTAGCGACGGCTAAACCGGCCACGGCGGACGCTGGGACTTCTACCGCTCAGTACCTTGCGGCGAGTTGCATTCAGCAGGCAGATCCAACCGGAAGCAATGCCATTCAAGAGTCCGGGTAGTCCAAGCTGAGAGGATTCGTGCCCTTATTGCTGGCACCGTAAGGGTGCCAGGGGTTCGCTAAAGTTGAAACGCAAAGGACAGGTACATCCATATGAAAAGCGCAGACACTGCACCGACTACGCGGACCCAGTTCGATGGGGCCCTACTCACCTTTCGCTCGCGTAAGTCCTTCTTCGAGGTCACACAGGCGATCGAGAAGGCTTTGCCACGCTTCCACATCCCCAAACTGATGGAATACGTGACGCACCGTGATCGCGCCGGTGTCGAAGCTTACGTCGACTCCACTTCCCAACCCTTCTCAATCTTCTGGGATTTTGAACAGGGCTCCACAATGCGCCTTGCGGGGATTCCCATCGAGTCGAAGTTCTACCTCATCGGGAACGCCGTCATCGCGCGCGGGCTGTTCGAGTACAGCGGTGCCTCTGGACTGGGCGCTCCCGTGCGCGTCTGCGTGTCCCAGCGGGATGGGGAACAGACACGCATAGACATGGACGATCAAATGTCATTTTTTAGCAAATTCCCAGAGCTGAAGCCGTCGACGGTACCCGCTCTACTCAACGAAAAGCTGACAAAGTTCTTCCAGGACATCACGGCCTAGGAAGGCCCGATGAGATCGCGTCGGCGTGTGATGACAGAACAGGGGACGCAAGCTACATGGAACCTTCGGGTAACCTAGAGATGGAGGCTCGTCGAGGTCGGGACGGCTGGTGCAGCGCCGGACCGAAGCGCGGAGCGACGCTAGCCGTACTGTGTCTATTCGCTGCGGTCGCAGCGAGCGCTCAGGGCTCGACTGGGCACCTGCCCGTAACCGACGCCGAGAAGGTGGCAGACGCATTGAGGGCCGCCCCAAAGTTCATAACCGATGGCGCGACTATCGTGGACTTTCCGGCGAACAAGGGCGGCGAATTTCGCGTTCTCCGTCAGGGTAGTACCGAATGGACTTGCCTACCGGGTCCGACACCCGGCTCCAAGCATGATGACCCGGGATGCTTCGACAAGGTGTTCTTTCAGTTTGTAAAGGATGTCCTGGCGGGACGCCCGCCACACGTCGAGAGACTTGGCGTTGCGTACATGTACACGGGTCACACGGTTCCCGGCGCTGGTGGCGGGGAGTTTCGCGTGGGAGCCCACATAATGCTGGTATCTCCTCATCCTGAGGACCTCCAGAGTTTCACGCGCTACGGCTGGAACGGCACATACATCATACATTTGCCGGGGGCCGATCAGCCCGGTCAATGGTTCTTGGTTATACCGATTCAGGCGAATAGAGAGCGACAGTGAACGATGTCGCCGCTCTTGCGGGTTGCCAGCCCCACGTCCCTTCGTCTGACCCGGCGAGCGAAGCAGACGGCGTCATCATCTGGTCGTCCTTGCGAGGACGTAGCGTCGAGCTATGACACGTCCTTTTCTCGCACGAATACGCAAGACTCTTTGCGTCTTCAGCGGTGCGCTTCTCACCGCGGCTCTTTTTGGTGGATATGGCGTCGCACAAGTGGCGACGCGAACCGCTCCGTCCAGCGGCGAAGATGCCTCTCGGCGGAACGGCCAAGACAACCCGGCCGCCACCCAAGCCGATGCTTGGTTCGAGAACTACCAGTTCCGCGATGGGGAAACGCTGGAGCGCGTTCGCATTCACTACGCAACCCTGGGCAGCCCCCATCGTAATGGGCACGGCGATATTGACAACGCGGTCCTGGTACTGCATTGGACGGGCACAGATGGACGCGCTCTCCTCACATCAGCCTTTATGAGCGCGCTGTTCGCTCCGGGCCGACCCCTGGACGCGCGTCGCTATTATTTGATATTCGCAGACAGCGTTGGCCACGGGCGATCCAGTAAGCCGAGCGACGGCCTGAGGGCGAGTTTCCCCCATTACGGTTACCGAGACGAGGTCGATTTGCAGCACCGGCTCGTAACGCAGACGCTCGGGATCAAACACCTTCACGCCATACTCGGGCTATCGATGGGTGGTATGAACGCTTGGCAATGGGCTGAGGCGTATCCCGACGCTATCGACGGCATCATGCCGGTCGTTTCGCTGCCGATCGCGGTGTCCGGTCGTAACCTGCTCTGGCGACGCATGGTGATTGATGACATCCGTTCTGACCCCGATTGGCAGGGAGGGAACTACACCAAATCCCCGCAAGGCTGGTTCCGGGGCTACACATTGCTGCGCATGATGATCGATGGTGTGCCACGTCTCCAAGCGCTCATTCCAGACGGCCCGGCAGCGGACCGACTTATCCAGGATGCTCGTCAGGAGGCCGATCCGATCGACCCTAACGACACTCTATATTCCCTTGAGTCGTCGCAGGACTACGATCCGCAGTCTGGCCTCACGTCCATCAAAGCAAAGGTCCTCGCACTCAATTTCTCCGACGACGAATTCAACCCTTCCGAGCTTCGCGTCCTCGATCGCCTCATGCCGAAGGTTCCGCATGGTCGTTTCATCGTTCAGGAAGGCTCCGAAACCTCCTATGGGCACTTGACCATGGCACATCCGGAACTCTGGTCTCAACATGTAGCCGAATTCATGCACGAATTGGGCGACGCCTCGCCGCAAATTGGCGGCCGATAGATATCGGACCGCCGCATGAGCGCTTCAGCCGAGTCCGGCAAGCCCATCCTGGAATTGCATGGGGCAAAAACCGGCAATTGTCTTCGCGCTGCGATAGGGCTGAGCGAAGCTGGCCTCCTCTACAAGATCCGCCACGTCGATCTCGACCGAGGGGAGCAACGAGGCCAGTCTCATCTGGGGCTCAATCCGGCAGGCAAGGTTCCGGTCCTGGTCGCTCGGGACTCCGGGAATACACAAGCGTTCGTGCTTACCCAGTCAAGCGCGATATTGTTCTACGCCGACGCTGCAGCGCCGGGTCGCATTCTACCGCGACACCTGGACCGCGCCCGGATAAGGGCGCTCGAGGCGTTCTTCTATTTCACGAGCGATGTCATCGCTCTCAACGGCGCCGCTTTCAGCCTTCGGGGCCCCGAATTCTCCGGTGCAGCGGCGACGCTGACCGAGCGATATCTCGCCGCCATCGCCGGCTCAGAGCGTTTTCTGATCGATAACGAGTTCGTGGGTGGAGCCAGATTTTCCATCGCCGACATCGCTGCGTTTACGATCATCAGCGCCGTCAGCCGACACGTCCCCTGGAATCAGCTTCCGCGCCTGGCCGCTTGGCGCGATCGGATCGGCCATCGACCCGCGGTCCAGACCGGTATGACGGCGTTCGACGTCAAGCGGGAGACCGTCAACTAGGTGAAAGCCGTTGCCGAGAGGCGCAACCGGCAACGACGGGATGTCCTCAAGGAGCATGAATATGAATTCCATTTCTCGCCGCAGTTTCCTCGCGGGTGGGACTGCCGTTGGTGCCAGCATGCTGCTGGGTCGAATGGCTCGAGCGGGAGGTCTTAGCGGCGTCGACGGCTCCCTTCTCAAGGAGTACGACATCGCTACTAATGGCATCTCCTTGCACGTAGCTGAGCAAGGGGAAGGGCCAGCCGTTCTTTTCTGCCACGGGTTTCCGGATACTTCCTATACCTGGCGCCGACAGATGACAGCCATCGCCTCAGCCGGATATCGAGCCATTGCTCCGGATATGCGCGGCTATGGGCGCAGCTCGGCTCCAGCGGACGCAGCCTTGTACACGCCGCTCTATACGGCCGGTGACCTGGTTGGTCTGCTCGATGCGTTGAAGATCCCCAGCGCTGTTCTCGTGGGCCATGACTGGGGTGCAGCTCATGCCTGGAACGCAGCACTGATGCGTCCTGATCGATTTTCAGCGGTGTTCGGCCTGAGCGTGCCTTACGTTCCGCGCGGGGATGTCAGCGCCTTCGAGCGCATGCGGAAGTCCGGCCATGAAAAGGATTTTTACATGTTCACACAGATGCGACCGGACGCGGATCAAATTTGGGCTGACGCCGCAGTCACCATTCCAGGGGTTCTGTATTGGGCGTCGGGTTCTGCTCCAGCCGATACGCGCTGGAGCCCTATGGATCCTGCACGAAGCCTTTATCGTGCGGCTCCCGCGCGGTTGCCCTCATGGGTGGAACCAGATTACGTCGCTCATAACGTCCGCGAATTCCAGCGTACGGGCTTTCACGGTGGCCTGAATTACTACCGCGCCGCTGAACCCTATTTCAATTTGTCCGGTGCTTGGAAAGGCGCAAAGATCACCCAGCCTTCCTTTTTCATTGCGGGGAAGGTGGATGGCTTGGAAGTGCTCTATCCACCCATCGAAAAACTCCGTGCCACCCTTCCCGGTCTCGTGGGGAATGTGGAAATCGAGAATGTGGGTCACTGGGTACAACACGAAGCCTCTGCCGAGATCAATGACCAGCTCGTGAAGTTCCTGCGCACCGTAAACCGAGCCTAGGACGCAACTGTCGCCGAGAGAATAGGCGGCGAACCACGTCTCAAGGAGCCATGAATATGAAATTGAGCCTAGGGACCACCATGGTGGCGGCACTTGCGAATCTCTCTCTTTCCGGAACCAGTCCGGCCCAGCCGGCGAAAGTGCCGACGCCCACCACTCGCATCCTTGCGATCGGAACCATCAACCCCGGAGTCGATCCCGCCGCCGTGCGGTCAATTCTGCCGATCGAAGTCCGCGAAACGGTGAAGCTCTATCTCGATGGCAAGATTGATCAATGGTTCTCGCTTCAAGGTCGAAACGGCGTCGCGTTCATCCTGAACGTAACCGACCCCGCTGCCGCGCACGACATGCTCGAGAAGCTGCCGCTCGGCCAGGCGCACCTGATGAGCTTCGAACTCATCCCGCTCGCCCCGCTTAACCCGCTTCGGCAACTGCAGGGGATGACCCCGAATCCTCCCTGAGCCCGACCGGCGCATGACGCGAGCAAGATGAGGCAGTTCGCGAGTTCGAACGTCCTGTCTGAACGCAATTCACGAGGTGAGCGCACATGATGAGGGTGGCAGTTGTTACGGGGAGCACCCGTCCAGGGCGTAATAACGAAGCCGTAGCACGCTGGGTATTTGACGTCTCACGCAAGCGTAGTGACGCCGATTTCGAATTGGTCGATATTGCGGCTTACAACCTACCGCTGCTAGATGAGCCGCTTCCGCCTAGCCTGGGCCAGTACAGCAAGCCGCATACAAAGACCTGGGCGGCGAAGATTGCCTCTTTTGATGCCTACGTGTTCATAGCTCCGGAATACAACCACGGCATCCCGGGAGCGCTTAAGAACGCCATTGACTACCTGTTTGCAGAGTGGAACAACAAAGCGGCTGGCTTTGTGAGCTATGGGAGCGCCGGCGGCGCACGGGCGGTGGAACAGCTGCGCCTGGTGATGGGCGAGCTCATGGTCGCAACCGTGCGCGCACAGGTGATGCTCTCAATCTCCACTGATTTCGAAAGGTTCTCCGTGTTTAAGCCCGGCGCAGGTCGCGACACGGAAGTTAATACGATGCTCGATCAGGTGATCGCATGGGGACGCGCCCTTATGGCTGTGCGATCGAAGTGAACGTGGAAGAGGTACGGGTGCTTTTGACGGTGCGGTCGGCAAAAATAGCGACGCCGAGACTGGCAGGCTATGAGGCAAGAACATGGCACATGCGACGGCAGACATTGGAACGACGAACTACACGGTTTCACTCGTCACGGGTCATCATCTTCTGATGTCCGATGAAAGTGCTGCCTTGGGGGGCAAGGATGCGGGTCCTGCCCCGCATGAGATCTTGTGTGCAGCACTCGGCGCGTGCACGGCAATAACGCTGCGCATGTATGCGCAGCGCAAGGAGTGGCCACTGCGCGGAGTTCATGTCGACGTCCAGCTCGCGCTGCAAGGCCGGGAGCGCTCGATAACCCGCAGGTTGCGTCTCGAGGGTGATCTCGACGAGACACAACGCGCGCGCTTAGCAGACATCGCCGAACGTACACCCGTTACACTGACGCTGAAGCAGGGTGTTTCGATTACGACGATCCTGGAGTGACAGCAGCTCCGCGTCGGGCAATGCAGAGAGTACGTAGAATCGTCCGGTCTGATCGCCTAGCTCGGGCGCGAAATTTCACGCGTGAGTAGTCGAAATACCCATCAAGAAATCACATTAATAATGTATTATAAATATTTGATTCGAATTCCAGGGATAGGCTTCGAACCTCAGCCGGAAATTTCTCCCCACTCAAAGTCTTAGCATGGTGGGACTCTTGGAGTTACCCAGAAAGTTACCCGCGCCGATCGCGCGCTGCGACCGCCCGCTTTTGGGGGAAGCTTGGCCTCCTTGCGAGGCCGCTGAACGGGCTAGTCTTTGAACTCCGCCGTGTTCGCGAAGCCCATCTTCTTCATCCGACTGCGCTGAGCTGACGCGAGTACTTTGGCAACAAAGTCATACTTCACGCGACGGTCGGCGCGCAAGTGGATTTCTGGCTGAGGATCTTTCTGAGCTTCCGCGCGCAGGTAGCTCTCGAGCTGCTGCGTGCTCGCAACGGGTGTGCCGTTCCATACGATCGTGCCGTCGGAGTCAATATCCAGGTCGATAACCTCTGACTGGTTCTTGTCCTTATAGGCCGGCGTCTGCCGCAGATCCAGCCTTACTGCGTGGGTCATGATGGGAAGGGAAATGATTAGTGTGACGAGTAACACGAGCATGACATCGATGAGCGGGGTCGTGTTGATCTCACACAGGACGCTGTCACGCGCAGCAACGGTCGTGCTACGGGACAAGGGAGAGGTCGCGTGGTATGCATAGGCCGTCATGGCCCTGTCTCCAGTTGCTGAGCAGGTCACCGAAACGCTCTCTGTGGCGTGATCGCGCCTGATCACCATCGCACCCCAACAACAGCCCAAAGCGAAACTTAAGCGCCCCAGTCGCCCGCACTGCTCCGGCATGGCCGCTAGCCATTCCTCCTCAAGCCGTTCGGAAAGATTGCCCGGTGCGCCACGCGCGGCGCTCTGGATAATTCGGTTAGCAACGCTATCGATCCAACCGGATAGGCCTGCGGTGCACAGCACCGGGACCGTGGCGTATCCCTTCATGCTGGAACTCCTCGTCCGAAGCTGAAGCTAGCGAAGACCTCGCTGGCTCGTGCAAGACCGTTCGGTGTCAGGCGGTAGAGCCGACGGCGCGGACGCCCGGCGCTCACTGGGTCTACAGCCTCCCAGCGGCTGACGAACCAGCCGGCCGATTCGAGTCGAAGAAGAATGGGATACAACGTTCCTGATGCGAGGCCGCTGCGCCTCTGAACATCCGCACCGGAGAGCTGCTCAGCAGGGTCAGCGAGGAACGCTTCAAGCACCCGCAAGCTTTGCAGGGACATGCGCACATCGCGGTTCCGCTTCCCCATAGTAGAAAGTCTATATAGGGTCCCAGCCGAACGCAACAGTCTGAAGGCGCCCCGGAGTGCGACGCCTTGCCGAGCTCATTCGCGAGGGCGTGGCAACGTGTCCGGAGTCGAGCTCCCTCGAGAGCAGCGCGATCGCGGGCTGATTCTTGTGGGAATGCCGACCTCCGTCACGGGTTGGACACTGAAGACGTGACACATTGACACATTGGGTTCGGGCCACCGCGCCTAGGCTGCCGGGTCGTGTCTGTGCACAACTGGAACTCCTTGACCAGCGCTGTTGCCATGAGCCTCGTTGTCGCGGCCCTTTGGGTCATAGGCTCGATGGCAAAACACGCAAGACACGAGAGCTGGGGCAACGACGAGATCTATCGCTATCCGCCCGGGTACGGATATCTCATGCTCGGCGGCGCCGTTTTCATCTTCATCCTTCCGCTGCTGTTCCCGCGAGACGCCACGCGGCTCACTGTTGTAATGATGTGGCCGGTGGCCGGCGCTGGGCTCGCCGCGGCGGTGTACTTCTTCCGCTACCGCGTGACCGTCGGCACCTCGACTCTAGAATTCGGCGCCTGGAATCCCGTTTCGATTCCCCTATCCGATATCGTCGACACCGACGTGGTGGCAGGCCGCAGTAGAACGCTGATCGTTTATCTGCGTGACGGTCGGCGCCTCTCTTTTTCCGGGATGTTGGGAGACTTCGCGAGCCTCGCCGCGACCCTCGCCAAACGCGCCGTACCCGCCACCCCTACCGCTCAGAAACTCGAAGACCAGCGCAAGCGCACGAGCACGCTGCGTCGCCTCAACTGGGTTGTCGCCATGGGCGTCGTGCTACTTCCAGCGCTCCGGCTGATGACCGACCTGCATCGCTCGGATGGACATCTCTCCGGGGTGCCAGCGACACTGAAGAGCTGGTTTTGCGCCGTACCCGCCGTGGCGCAGCGCATGGATTGCAGTGATCCGGTGCGCGCAGACCCTGGACGGGCGCGGCTCGCCTCCGAGGCACTGCTCGCGGCGCAGCGCCTCGACCTGCCCGCAACCGATGAGGTCACGGCCCTCATCACGGGCCGGCACTTCGCGGAGTTCGAGGAGCGCTCGCGCCGCTACGAGAGTGGCTCTGCGGCCGATCCCGCGTATGAAAGTCCCCTGCAGAAGCTCTACGACGTCATCAGCACCACCGATTCCGATGTCGGCACCGCGCTCGACAAGTGGGTTCATGAGAGGCCGTCATATGTCTCGTACGCCGCCCGGGGCATTTATGAAGCGCACCTGGGGTACCGGCAGCGCGGGGAAAAATTCATCAGGGACACACGCCCCGAGAACCTGCGCAGGATGGAGGAGAGTTTCGGGCGGGCGCGAGCGGATCTCACGGCAGCCCTGGGACTCAATCTAAAGTTTGCCCCGGCGTATACCGCACTCATCATGATCGCCCAGGCTTCCGGGACCCGCGAAGAGGCACAACGGCTCGAGAGGCAAGCAACCCGAGAGGTGCCCTCGACGTACTACGTGCGTCGTAGCTACATCATGAGCCTGCGGCCCGAGTGGGGCGGCTCATACGCAGCGATGCGCGATTACGCAGCTTCGCTTGA
>Ga0307479_10002620_pt1 | contig 16339 bp, 18 predicted proteins | sample atmos_gasesECM4C_FD_203743 | JGI IMG/M metagenome (GOLD analysis project Ga0307479, IMG submission 203743) | Hardwood forest soil microbial communities from Morgan-Monroe State Forest, Indiana, United States - atmos_gasesECM4C_515 | ecosystem: Environmental > Terrestrial > Soil > Temperate... | reverse complement strand
CAAGGGAAATTTCAAGGAAAAATCCAACCGGAAGCCGAAAGGCAGGTCATGACGCCGCTGATGATTGCCGCGCTGGGACTGTTGATGGTTGCGACCGCGTTCCTGTCGGGTCTGTTCGGGATGGCGGGCGGGCTGATCCTGATCGGCGTGCTCTTGGCGCTGATGCCGTTGCCGGCCGCGATGGTGCTGCATGCGATCACGCAGATGGCCTCGAACGGCTGGCGCGCCTTCCTGTGGCGCGCGCACATCCGCTGGCGGCCGGTGTTTGTCTTCATGATGGGCTGTGCGGTCGCGCTCGCGATCTGGTCGATCACCCGCTATGTGCCGGACAAGCCGGTCGCGCTGCTGCTGCTCGGGGTGACGCCGTTCATGGCACGCCTGACGCCTCAGGGCTTGCGTCCCGATCCCGACAGCATCTGGCAAGGCACCCTCTACGGCTCGATCTGCATGGGCTTGATGCTGATGACCGGTGTCACCGGGCCGCTGCTCGATACGTTCTTTCTCGGCGGCAAGCTCGACCGCCGCGCCATCATCGCCACCAAGGCGACCTGCCAGGTCGCGAGCCATTTCACCAAGCTGATCTATTTTGGCGGCATCATCTCGCAGGCCGCGACGCTCGATCCGGTGCTCGCGGTGGTCGCGGTCATGGCCTCGATGCTCGGAACCACATTGTCGCGGCGCTTGCTGGAAGCCATGAGCGACCAGCAGTTCCGCACCTGGGCGAACCGGCTGATCACGACCGTTGCCGGCTACTACATTCTCTATGGGGGCTGGCTGCTGCTGGCGCGCAGCTCGGCTGCGTCGTTCTAGCGATATGCTGTCTGTTTTCCATCTGCATCCATTCTGCTGCCGTAGCAGACGTGGGATCGTTGCCAGCCGCCAAGGCGGGAGATCGAGAGCATGACCGGGACGTTTTCTCCCAAACGATAATTGCGATCGGCGCAGGCGGCGCTACACGAGCACGCGCTGGTCGCGGTAGGATTTTCCGCCACGCGAGAGCGTGACCGCGCCGCCGCGCGCTTCGATGACAGGCAACGCGGCCAGCGCGTTCACCACATGATGCATGGTCGGCAGGTCCGACCAGTCTGCCTTGTGGAAGCGCACCGTGCCGACGCCCGTCCGGCGCTGCTCAACATGGTTGTCCGGATCGTCGGCCGGCGTCAGCGTGACCTGGCACAGATCCGTCTCGCCCCAGGCGCCCGTGCGCGGCGTGTATTTCAGCATCAGGGTTCCATCCGAAACAACGCCTTGTCCTACCAAGTCTTGCCGGTCCTGCTCCGTGTCATGCATCTGCGAGACCTCGAGTTCGAGAAAGCGGAATCCCATCCAGCCCGCCGTACAGATCTGGGCCCCGTTCCACCGACGGGGCTCCGCGATCTCGGCATAGAGCTTGGGATGCCCGATCTCGTCACGCCCGGTGATGATCGGATCGGCGAGATTCTCCCAGACCACGGCCAGGAACTTGCCGGTGGCTCGGTCTCGGCTACCCGTGAACGTCGCCGGCCAGCCGACCCAGATCATGGTGTAGCCACGCCCCGCGAGCCAGTCGATGTCCGTCATGTGATGAAATTCGACTGTGACCACCGGCTCGCCGGCCAGGGTGAAGCCATCAGGCAGATGCTGTTCCAGCACCGCCGGATCGGTCAGGAAGCTCGCCGCGACGGAGAGACGTCGTGGACTGCGCTTGGGGTCGACCACGATATCGTCAGGCACTTGGCGAGGTCCGGGCGCCGGTCCGAAATGTGTCGGCATCCGATAGATGCGCCCGGCCTCAAATCGATAGCTCATTGATCGTCTCCCTTCCCTGCAGCCGAATCTTTGACAATCTTGTCAAGATTGACATCTCTGTCAACAATAAGATTGACGTAGCTGTCAAAAATGGAGTATCCGACCCCGATGGTCGGCACCCGACAATTCGACGAGGACGCACTGCTGGAGGCCGCCCTCAGGACCTTCTGGCAGAACGGATTTGCAGCGACGTCGATGATCGACGTGGCGGAAGCCACCGGGGTTCAGCGCGGCAGCCTTTACAACGCCTACGGCGACAAGGAGCGGCTGTTCCTGCTCGCCTTCGAGCGTTACGCCGGCCGCTTTCTCGATTTTGTCAGGCAGGCGCTGTCGGACCCCGATCCCGGGGTCGCGCTGACGGCCTTGTTCAAGGGCGCCATCGCCAACATGACCGAGGGCGCCCCGTCGCGCGGCTGCCTGACGACCAAGACGGCGCTCGAATTGCCGCTCGCCGGCAAGGCGATCGAGGCCAGGGTCAAGCGGCTGATCGAAGATTTCACCGCACTGATCAGGGACGCGCTGTCGACACCGGCCGCGCGGCGAAAGCTCAGTTGCGATCCCGACGTTGCCGCGGACCTCGCGGTGACCTTCACGCGGGGACTGGCGGTGATGGAGCGCGCCTATCGGAATCCCCAGCACCTGGAAAAAATGTCACAGCAATTCGTGCACATCCTGTTGCCGGAAGCCAAGCGCCGCCGCAGCCCCTGAATCGCGCGCCAAGCGACTTGTTGGGCAACAACGAGTTACTATTTGAGCATGACCCTCTTCGGAAAGCCGGTACCAACTTTGCGCTAACGCGGCCCTGCGGGCTCGGATCATGCTCTGAAGGAGAACGCCCATGACGGAAACCGCCGACCCGCTGGTGCTCGATTTCGTCGAATGGATCGCGCGCGAGCGACGCGCGTATTCGGAGGTGGTCGCGACCTGGAGAACCTCATGCCCGCGGCTGACGATCTGGGAGGATGCCGCCGATCGCGGTTATGTCGCGCGCGAGACCATCGCCGGGGTCGGGCTGTTCGTGACGGTGACCGCGGACGGCGAAACACTGCTGCGCTCGCACGGGCGCGCCGGCTGAGGGCGCCGCGCGGATTGCGATCACTTTTCGTGCACCTCAACGCGGCGTGGCATTGACTCAAATCCTCGGCAAGCGCAACATTCATGCATCCGCATCCTTTTGCGATTGCCCCCAATCATCAGCAGGAAACGCCGCCATGATCGATCTGCATTATTGGACCACGCCGAACGGCCACAAGATCACGTTGTTCCTGGAGGAGACCGGGCTCAAGTACAAGATCTTTCCGGTCGTCATCGGCAAGGGCGATCAGTTCAAGCCGGAGTTTCTGGCGATCGCGCCGAACAACCGGATTCCGGCGATGGTCGATCACGAGCCGAAGGGCGGCGGCAGGCCGATCTCGATGTTCGAATCCGGCGCGATGCTGCTGTACCTCGCCGAGAAGACCGGCAAATTCTTGCCAGCCGACCTCTACGGCCGCTACGACGTGATCCAGTGGACGTTCTGGCAGATGGGTGGGCTCGGGCCGATGGCCGGGCAGAACCATCACTTCCGCAACTACGCGCAGGAAAAGCTGCAATACGCCATCGACCGCTATGTGAACGAAACCAACCGTCTCTACGGCGTGCTCAACAAGCGCCTGTCCGACCGCGAGTTCATCGGCGGCGACTATTCGATCGCCGACATGGCCTGCTATCCCTGGGTCGTGCCCTACAAGAACCAGGGACAGGACATCGAGCAGTTCCCGCATCTGAAGCGCTGGCTGGAGACGATCGGCGCCCGGCCCGCGACGGTGCGCGCCTACGCGCTCGCCAAGGAGGTCAATCCGAATTTCGGCCAGCCTGGGATCCGCACCGAGGAAGAGCGCAAGCTGCTGTTCGGCCAGACCGCGGCCGTGGTGAAGTGATCCACCGTTGTCATCATCCGCGAAAGCGGATGATCCAGTAAACACTAACGGCCATGAATCACGCGAACGTCTCGGCGTACTGGGTGCCCCGCATGCGCGGGGCATGACGAGAGGAGAAAGTGGGGCCTTCGCGCATGACTCTCAAACTCTTCGAACTGGTCGGCATCGACGAAACCCGTCCGTTCAGCCCGTTCTGCTGGCGGACGCGGATGGCGCTCGCGCATAAGGGGCTGGACGCGGAGTCGATTCCCTGGCGTTTCACCGAAAAGGGCGCTATCGCGCCGCACGGATCGGAAAAGGTCCCGGTGCTGCTGCACGGCGACAACGCGGTCGTCGATTCCTGGGTGATCGCGAACTACCTGGAAGACACCCATCCCGACCGGCCGTCGCTGTTCGGGGGAGAAGGCGGCCGCGCCTTGGGCCGCATGCTCAACTGGTGGGGCGACATCACCGTGATCGGCGGCATGTTCGCGCTGATCGTCGCCGATATCCCCGGCCATCTCGCGCCCGTTGATGCGGACTACTTTCGAAGGTCCCGCGAGGCGCGTTTCGGCAAGCCGCTGGAGGAAGTCGTGGCTAACCGCGAGCAATCCGTCACCGGTTTTCGCAAATCGCTCGAACCGATGCGGCTGACGTTGAAGAGCCAGCCTTTTCTCGGCGGCGGGCGGCCGAACTACGCCGACTACATCGTGTTCGGCGGCTTTCAATGGGCGCGCGCCGTCAGCCCGTTCAAGTTGCTCGAAGACAACGATCCGATCTACCTGTGGCGCGAGAAGCTGCTCGACGCGTTCGGCGGCATGGCGCGCAATTCGCCGGGTTATCCGGTGTAGCGATCAACTGCCGTCGTAGTTCGGCATGCGGCGCTCGGTCCAGGCCGCGAGGCCTTCCCTGAGATCATGGGTGGGCACGAGAGCGGCGAATTGCTCGCTCTCGACCTGCAGTCCTTCGCCGATGCTCATGTTCAATCCACGGGTCACGGCGGTGATGACGCCGCGGACCGCGAGCGGTGAATGCCGGATGATGCGGCCGGCCAGGTGACGAGCCGCCGGCAGCAGTTCGTCATGCGGCACCACCGCGTTGACCAGCCCGATATCGAGCGCGCGTGCCGGCGGAAAGGGATCACCCGTCAGCAACAGTTCCAGCGCACGCTTGCGGCCCGCCAGCCGCGGCAGCCGCTGGGTTCCGCCGAAGGTCGGCGGCATTGCAAGGTTGATCTCGGGCTTGGCGAACAGCGCCCGGTCGCTGGCGACAGCGAGATGAACGGCCTCGGTGATCTCGCATCCGCCCCCGAACGCCAGGCCGTTGATCGCGGCGATCACCGGCTTGTTGAAGGCTTCAAGGCGCGCGGTCATGGCCTGTCCGCGCCGCACGAAGTCGCGCAGCGCCGCATTGGTGCCGCGGCCTACGCTGGTCGCGAACTCGTGGATGTCGGCGCCCGCGGAAAACGCGCGCCCGCCGGCTCCGGTAAGGATGACGGCGCGCGCATCGTCATCGGTCTCGATCCTGTCAAGCGCGGCCATCAGGCGGTCGATCAGATCGTAGTTGAGCGCGTTGAGCCGCTGCGGTCGGTTCAACGTGATCATGGCAATTCCATCCTTGATTTCGAGAAGAACGGCGTCGGACATCTTGAGCCTCCGGACATTTTTGGCGATCGCAGCCACGTTAGAAGCGCCGGCGCGTTGTGTATATTCACTGGTTAGTATACATACGAGTCATGGCACGGCCTTCGAATACGACCCGCGAGCGCATCATTTCGGCGGCAAGCTTGCTGTTTTACAACGAAGGCATCAGGGCGGTGAGCGTGGACGCCGTGGCAGCCAAGGCCGGTCTCACCAAGCGCACGCTGTATTACCACTTCAAGAGCAAGGACGATCTGGTGGCGGCCTATCTCGTCGCCCGCGATCAACCCAACCTTGCGCTGTTCAAGCGCTGGTTCGCCGAGGCCTGCGGCGAACTGCCGGACAAGGTGGACGCTATCTTTCGCAATCTCGCCCGCTCAGCCCGCCATCCGAAATGGAAGGGCTGCGGCTTCCTGCGCACCTCCGCCGAACTTGCCAACATGCCCGGGCATCCGGCGATCAAGATCGGGGCGGCCCACAAGAAATCGTTCGAGGATTGGTTGCGCAAGACCTTCGAGGCCGAGGGGATAGCGAGCGGGGCGCTGCTTGCGCGACAGATGCTGCTGCTTCTCGACGGATCGTTCGCCGTGGTCCTGCTGCATCGTGATCCCTCCTACATGGAGGCGGCGGGCCGGGCCGCGCACGCCTTGACCGCAGCCGCGCTGCCACAGAGGTCGCGCACGCGCCGGCGCGTGTGATCGCGCTCGGCAGCTCATGCGGAACCGTCAGCGAGTGTCTGGCGTTCGAGATCTTCACTGGGACGTGTGATGCGGACCACGAACATGATTTTGCCCGCCATTTGACACGTGTGCTATAAAGCGCCCCAATTGACGAGAGCGTCTTGCTCCAGATCAAAGCGCTAGCCCCACGCGCGGCGCCTTAGGCGTGCGGGCCTTTTTGGGACTTTCAGCCATGCCAGATCGTGCAAAGACGATTGCCACCCGAGCCGTCATTGCGGCCGCCGAACCGGAACTGTTCGTCGCCGACATCAAATCGTCGTGCGATTTCTTCGCAAGCAAGCTCGGCTTTGCGATTGGCTTCACCTATGGCGAGCCGCCGTTCTATGCGCAGGTCAAGCGCGATGGCGCGCGGCTCAATTTGCGCTGCGTCGAAAAGCCGGTGATCGATCCCGATCAGAGGGATCGCGAGCAACTGCTGTCGGCCGCGCTCACGGTCGCGACGGCAGGCGAAATCACGCAGCTCTTTCTCGAATTTCAGGCCACCGGCGCGACGTTCTTCCAGACCATCAAGCGCGAGCCCTGGGGCGCGAGGAACTTCATTGTCAGCGACGTCGACGGCAATCTGCTGTTGTTTGCCGGGCCTGCGGAGTAGGCGCGGCGTTCTTCAGCTATGCGCCGAGGGGCGCATCAGTCCGCCGCGGGTTTGGAGTAGCTCGAGCACGGCGTGGAGGTCGGGCAGCACCGCGGCGCATTTCGTGCGCGCCGCTTCGGTCGGTGGCACGATGTCCGGCACCATGACCGTGATCGCGCCGGCGGCGTGAGCGGCGGTCACGCCGGGATTTGAGTCCTCGACGGCGAGGCAGCACTGCGGCTTCGTGCGCAGGCGTGCCGCCGCGAGCCGAAACAAATCGGGACTTGGCTTGCCGCGTGCGACATCGTCACGGGTCAGGACGGTTGCGAAGCGCGCACGGATTCCGGCAAGCGTCAGGTGCTGATCGGCGGTGCGCCGCGACGAGGAGGTGACGATCGCCATCGGACATCGGGCCGCCTGCAACGCATCCAACAGCTCCACGGCTCCATTTTTCAACGGCAGGCCTGCCTTGAGGATTTCATCCCGCTTCGCGCCGAAGGCCTGATTGAGATCAGCCAGCGGGAAATCCTTACCGTAATGCTCAAGCAGCATGATCTCGCACTCCGGTGCGGGAATGCCGATCATCGAATGGCAAAGTGCGGCGATATCGTCGGTGTATCCGAGCCCGGTCAGCGCCGCCAACAGGCTCTCGCAGTAGACCGTTTCAGTGTCGAGCAGGGTTCCGTCCATGTCGAGAAGAACGGCTTCGATATCCCAGCGTTCTCTCATCTTGCCACGGCGCTCGTCGCTCGCTCCACCATCTTGCTCAAGCACTCGCGGCACAGGCAATCCTCGCCTTCGACCGGCATCGGCAGGCGCGCCGTTTCCGCCTTGCACCAGCAGTCACCTTCGGGATTGCAGGAAAACGCCGTTCCGCAACGGGAACAGGCGAGGTCGCGCGCAGATGAATATCCTTTCCGATTTGTCATGATGGCCCGCGAAGATTTGCCTGTTTTTAATGTCGGGTTCATTCCGAACGGGGCTATAGTTTGCGCCACTGAACAGGCGCGCGCAACGCCGGAAGTCAGGCGCAGAGGCAAATCCCAAAGGGAAATCGAATGTCCCGCGATTCGCAAGCTGCTCTCGTCGCGCTCAACCGTTTCGGACTGGGTGCGCGCGGCAGCGCCTCCGGCGATTTCGTCAACGCAGCGTCCGATCCGCGCGGCTTTGTGAAATTCGAGCTGAGCCGTCCCAGCGGGGAGCTGCTCGAAATGCCCGGGCTGCAATCGACGCCGGACTTGGCGAAGGCCGTGTTCGCGTATCAGGACGAAGTCAGGAAGGCGCGCGAAGCCGCCAAATCGGCCGCGGCGCCTTCGGAAGGCTCGCCGCCGCAACCGGCCGACAAGGAGCAACGGCGCAACCTCTCGCTCAACACGGTTGCGACGAACCTTGCCCGGCAAGCGCCGGAAATGCAAACGCCCGGAATGAATGCGCCGGACAGTGGCGCCAACGCGCCGACGATGGCGGCGGGCGAGCCGATGCAGCCGAATGCTGGCGTAGCGCCCAACGCACCGAAACAGCCGCCGCTCAACATCATCCAGAAGACGTTCCGCGGCGAGGCGCTGGCGCGGCTGCAGCGCGCCGTGCTCGCCGATTGCGGATTCTCGGAGCGGCTGGTGGCGTTCTGGTCCAACCACTTCTGCATCTCCGCCAACAAGGGCGAACTGGCGCGGATGTGGGCGGGTTCGTTCGAGCGCGAGGCGATCAGGCCCCACGTGCTCGGGCGTTTCGCGGACATGCTGAAGGCGGTCGAACAGCATCCGGCGATGCTATTATTTCTCGACAATCAGCAATCGCTGGGGCCGGACTCGCGCGCCGGGATCAACCGCAAGCGGGGCTTGAACGAAAATCTCGCCCGCGAAATCATGGAATTGCATACGCTCGGCGTCGGCGCCGGTTACACCCAGGACGACGTCACTTCGCTCGCGCGCATCATCACCGGGTGGACCTTTGTCGGGCGGCAGGGCATCCTCGGCACGCCCGGCAGTTTCGTGTTCAACGCCAACGCGCATCAGCCGGGTCCGCAGGCACTGCTCGGCAAGATCTACGAGGCCAACGGCGTCGAGCAGGGCGAGGCGGCGCTCGCCGACATCGCGCGCCATCCGTCGACCGCGAAATTCATCGCCACCAAATTCGCCCGCCACTTCGTTGCCGACGATCCGCCGCCGGCGTTGGTGGCGCGATTGCAGGACACCTTCACCAGGACCGACGGCGACCTCAAGGCGCTCGCGCTGGCGCTGGCCGATTCCGACGAGGCCTGGGCCGCGCCGCTGACCAAGATGCGCAGCCCGTACGAATTCCTGGTCGCGACCGGGCGCCTATTGGCGCGCGCGCCCGACGATGCCGGTATTTATCTCGGCGGCCTCAACGTGCTGGGCCAGCCCTTGTGGTCGCCGGCCGGGCCGAACGGCTTTCCCGATACCAATGCGGCGTGGGCCGCGCCCGAAGGCATGAAGCTACGGCTCGATATCGCAGCGCAAGTCGCGTCCCGGGTCGGCAACACGCTCGATCCCCGCGATCTCCTGGAGTTCGCGTTTGCCGATGCGGCGTCAGCGGACACGCGGCGGACCATCGAGCACGCGGAATCGCGGCAGCAGGCGCTGGCGCTGCTGTTGATGTCGCCGGAATTCCAGAGGAGATGACGATGGATTGCTGCGAAAGCCGGACCACGCTGATCACATCGCGGCGCGCGCTTCTGCTCGGCGGCGCTTCCTTCGCCGCCTGGGCCCATTTGCCGAAATTCGCGCGTGCCGCCGATGGTCGCGATCCCCGGCTGATCGTCGTGATCCTGCGCGGCGCGCTCGATGGTCTGGCAACGGTGGCTCCCGTCGGCGATCCCGATTATGCGGGGCTGCACGGCTCGATCGCGCTGACATCGGACGGGCCGCATGCCGCGGTGATGCTGGATTCCTTCTTCGCGCTGCATCCGTCGATGCCGGAGTTCGCGCGCATGTACAAGGACAAGCAGGCGGCCGTCGTCCATGCGGTGTCGACGCCCTATCGCGACCGCTCGCATTTCGACGGGCAGGATGTTCTCGAAAGCGGCTTTGCCGGGCCGGGCCGGGTGCAATCCGGCTGGCTCAATCGCGCGCTGGAAGCGCTGCCGAGGGGCGAGCGGGTGATGAGCGGCCTTGCCGTCGGCCCGACCACGCCATTGGTGCTGCGCGGCGCAGCCCCGACGGTCGGCTGGGCGCCGGTGGCGCTGCCGCAGGCCGATGACGACACCGCGATGCGGCTGGTCGAATTGTACAGCCACCGCGATCCCGCGCTTGGGACCGCGTTGTCGCAAGGCTTGCGGCTCGAGAAGGCCGCGCTTGGCGACGACATGAAGCCGAAGCCGGGCGCCGGCGGTCCGGCGGCTGCGATGCGGCAGGTGGCGCGGGGCGCGGCAAAGCTGATGGCGGCCGACGACGGTCCGCGCATCTCAGCACTGGCCTTCGACGGCTGGGACACCCACGCCAATGAAGGCGGCCCGGTCGGCCGTTTGGCGCTGTTGCTCTCCGGCCTCGACGGCGCGCTCGCCGAATTCCAGAGCGGGCTCGGCGAGCGCTGGCGCGACACCGCGGTCGTGGTGGCGACCGAGTTCGGCCGCACCGCGCGCATCAACGGCACCGAGGGCACCGATCACGGCACCGCCACCATCGCGCTGCTCGCCGGCGGCGCCATCAAGGGCGGCCGGGTGATCTCGGACTGGCCGACGCTGAAACCCGCAAGCCTCTATGAAGGCCGCGATCTGGCGCCGACTACCGATCTGCGCGCGGTGATCAAGGGCGTGCTCGCCGACCACCTCGGCATCAGCGAACGCGCGCTGGCACAGACGGTGTTTCCGGACAGCGCCGCAGCGCGGCCGATGACGGGGCTGGTGGCTTGATGGTGACAGTCATTCCGGGCGATGCGAAAGCATCGAACTACGATGTGCAATTGCACATCGGAGAATCTCGAGATTCCGGGTTCGCATCTTCGATGCGAACCCGGAATGACGGGCTTATTTCGTAATCTTGTCGATCTCCGCCATCTCTTCCGCGCTCAGGCTCCACGCGATCGCCTTCACGTTCTGCTCGACCTGCTCGACGCGGGTGGCGCCGGCGATGACGCTGGCGACTTGCGGGCGCGCCGCGAGCCAGGAGAAGGCGAGCTCCAGCATCGAGTGGCCGCGCGCCCGCGCGAACGCCTGCAGCTTCTCGACGATCTCTTCGTTGCGCGGCGTGACATAGCGGTCGCGCAATGCCGGCGCCTTGCCGAAACGGGTGTCATCCGGCGCGGCGGCGCCGCGCTTGTACTTGCCGGTCAACAAGCCGCTCGCCAGCGGAAAGAACGGCAACAGCCCGAGCTTGTATTCCTGCGCGGCGGGCAGCAGGTCCTTCTCGATGTCGCGCACGACGAGGCTGTATTCGTCCTGGCAGGAGATGAAGCGACTGACGTTCATCGCGCGCGCGACGTGCTCGGCCTCGGCGATGCGCCAGGCCGGAAAATTCGAGTTGCCGATATAGCGGACCTTGCCCTGGCGAACCAGGTCGTCGAGCGCTCTCAGGGTTTCCTCGATCGGGGTCAGCGGATCGAAATCGTGCTGCTGGTAGAGATCGATATAGTCGGTCTTCAGCCGCGTCAGGCTGGCCTCGACCGCGCGCATGATGTAGCGGCGCGAGGCGCCCTGCCTGGTGCCGTCGGTCGCCATCGGCTTGGAATATTTGGTCGCCAGCACGATGTCCTTGCGACGGTCGCCGAGCACGGTGCCGAGCACCGTCTCGGAGCCGCCCATGTCCGCATAGATGTCGGCGGTGTCGAACAGGGTGATGCCGAGATCGATCGCCTTGTGAATCACCTTGCGCGAGGTTTCCAGATCGGTGCGCTGGCCGAAATTGTTGCAGCCGAGGCCGACGGCGGAAACGCGTAAGCCCGAGCCGCCGAGATTGCGAATTTGCATTTGGGGGGTCCTGTCAGAAAAAAACGGTCAGACGCGTATTGTGACGCGCGACCCCTTGGCCCGCAAGGTGCGGGCCTACCAGCTTGCTGACGTTCGCTTTTTTGCACGTTGAAAAGAATGTGAGCCAAGATCGCCGGCGCAGGCCGGCGCGATATCCAGACTCACAAAAAGGTGCGGCCCCGGTCAGACGCGGCGACTGACGGGGACCGCTGGGGCGCTTGATCGATGACGGGGGGCCTGATCAGACGCAGGTGAAGCCTAGCTCCGTATTGTTACGTGGCAGTGACAACAGGAGTTATCCACAGGTCGCGGAAGTGACGTCCGGCTGCGGCAAACCGTGCCGCCGGGATGTGGATAACCTAGAGCATGATCCGGACCCGGCTTCAAAGCAGCTTGCGATAGATGATGAATCCGGGGCGCTCGGCGACCTTGTCGTAGAGCGTTCGCGCGGTGAGGTTGGTCTCGTGCGTTTGCCAGTAGACGCGCGGCGATCCGGCGAGCTTTGCCTGCCGATAAACGCCCTCGATCAGCGCGCGGCCGACGCCTTTGCCACGCGCGGCCTCGGAGGTGAACAAATCCTGCAGATAGCAGAGCGGCTCGATCGCGGTGGTGCTGCGGTGGAACAGATAATGCGTGAGGCCGAGCAATTCGCCGCCGCGCTCGGCGACAAGGCCGTGCACCGGCTCGTAAGCGTCGAAGAAGCGCGACCAGGTCATCGCGGTGATCGCGGGCGCGAGCGCGGTCGCGCCCGCGCGTCCGTAAAAGGCGTTGTATCCATCCCACAATGGCAGCCATTTCTCGTAGTCGTCACGGGTCACGAAGCGGATGTTCAGTTCGGGCATTCGCGGGTTCGCCAATTGGTTAGAGGAGCGCGCACGGCGGCGCGGCGTCCTCCTCTCACTAGGAATTCCGCCGGCAAGGATCAAATCACGTTCAGTGTCGGATTCTATTCCGCGGCGCGCAGGTGCCGCGTCAATGCGCGGTCTCCGCCGCGCAGGGCCCGATAATATTCGGCATCCGACGGTTCGTCGCCGTGGCGGACGAGGTCGGTGACCCGCGTATAGCTCAGCATGCGTCCGCCGTCGGGCAGTGCGGTGCAGGAGAAGCGCAGCACCTCGCCGTTCTTGAGCTTGATATTGATCGGCGTGGAATCGCCGGACCGCATCATCTCCATGCGTCGCGCGATGAAGCTGTTCAATTGCTCCGCCGGCAGTTCGTACGCGCCGGTATCGCGGCTGTGATACATCAGCGCGATGAATGGCGGCTTGGATTCGGCCTTGGAGTCGGGCAACGCAAAATAGTCGCGGAAGGCGCGGTTGATGAACTCGGCGCGGGTATCGGCGTCGAGCAGCACGATGCCGACGTCGAATTGATCGAGCGCGTCCGACAGCCGCTCGGCGGTGGCGTGATGCATCCGCTCCAGCGCAAAGGCATCCATCAGCCTTTGCCGCATGAGCCCGGTGATGGCGGCCGTTCCGCCCGCGGTGATCGCCAGCATCGCCAGCCGAACGAGATCGCCGGTCTGGTAGCCGGGGATGCCGCGGTGATCGAGGAAGAACAGCGCCGAGCCTGCGATCGCGATCGCGGCACTGACCGCGGCCGAGCCGAGACCGTTCAGCGAGCCGGCGAAGGCCACGATGCACACGAGTAGCGGTGCGGGATTGGGAACGCCGATCCAATACCGATCGACCAGGATGGCGATCAACGCCGTCGCGGTGGTGAGGATCGGTCCGAAGATCGCGCGCCGGTCAAACTGCATGCCTGCTCCCGCCACGTTCGGAAGGGTAAGCGCTCAGCTTGACCGATCGTTGCGTCAGCGGTGAACTATTCTGTCTCTAGCTTAAGCGAAGGTTGACCGGACCGACGCAACTTTCGATTGCATTGGATCAAATGCGATCCAATATCGCCCGATTGCCTAAGCCGGAATCGGCATCGTCATGCCAACCGAGAACATCTTGATGGTGACGACCAGGCAAAGCGACAGCGCGCCGAAGGCGAGTGAGGCTGCGACAACGTCGATCAATCGGGGGGAAGCGACAGGGGCGATTTGGCTGCTAAAGCCAGTGGCGCCGGGCGACCGTATCATACCTTGAACCCTTGCACGCGCGGGCGAATCACCCGCGACCTCGGCGAATCTCTCAGAAATCGCCGGCAGGATTGCGGCGGGCGCCGCGGCGAAATACGGCTAAACGACCGCAAAGGTTAACGTTTTACCCGTTTTTGTTAACCAATGGCGTCCGCTTAGGGCGTGCACTCATAAACGTCGCAGTCGCCTGCCCGACGTCCGAGCGGCTAATTTACGGATTTGCGCACGTGATCCGGTGATGGCAGGCCGCGAATTGGCTTCAGACTACGACACCGCCGGCTCGTTCTTATTGCGGCGACTATCGGTGCTCAAGGCTATGGACCATCCGAATGATCGCATCCGACACGACAGCCGCATGCTCCTTCTTGCTCAGAAGGGAAAGATGATCCGACCCAGCAACGACCAGGAACCGGCTGTTGTTGGAGATAGCAAGCCAATTGCGCTGCCATTGTTTCTTGTTCCATTCTGCGCGCTTTGCGGCGACGTCCGGGTCTTTGTCGATCCAGCGGTCGGCGGCAATAACTGTCACAGGCATGAGGCCCACGCCGCTGAGAGGGCTGATCTGGCCCAACGTATCGGACACGGAATCAAGTTCCCGAACCGCGGTTCGTGCCCGCTCGTCGCTCAGCAGAAACGCCCGCATCACAGGTACGGCGTCGGGAGGGAAATCATTTAGATCCTCGTCGATAGTAATCCGGATCAACCCGATCCGATGGGCTACTTGAAAAAGCGCTCCGCTAGACGCGAGGAACATCTCAAAGGCGCTCTTCCGGATCGGTGGGAGCCCAACCTCACTCATTGTGGCGAAAGCAGACGGACTTGTCGCATCGACAAGCACCAGACCGACAACCTCGTCGGGCTGTTGCGCGGCAAACATGCGTGCGTAGGCACCGCCAAGGGAATGCCCGACGATAATAAACGGGCGCTTTTCGCGGGCCGATTTGAGCAGGGCATCAAGCTCGCGGCCGACGGTTTCGGCATCTCTCGGCGTATCGGACGGATCGCTCCAGCCGTATCCTGGCCTGTCATAGGAACAGACGCGGGTCGTCGCGGCGACCATTCGCTGAATCCACACCCAATTCAGCGAAGCTCCGCCGGCTCCCTCCTCTAATATCACCGTTGGCGTGCCCACACCGGTGCAGAAAAGGTGGCGCTGATGGCCGTCAACAGCGACGAGCCGGCCGGGAGGCGGAAAGGCCGCCATGTCCGGATCGGCCAGTGCAGGCTCTGCAACGAAAAGGCCCAGCACCGGCAGGGCAAGCGTCAGAAACAACCCAAATCGAACGATGCCGCGCTCAACCATGAGAGGCCATTGCCTCCATGGCATTGTCGTCCTCGGCGCGGTACTCGAGCAGATCGCCCGGCTGACAGTTGAGAGCTTCGCAAATCTTGCTGAGCGTCTCGAACCGAACTCCGCGGACCTTGCCCGACTTCAGGAGAGATAAGTTCTGCTCCGTGATGCCGATCCGTTCCGCGAGTTGCTTCGAGCGCATCTTGCGTTTGGCCAGCATCACATCGAGGTTCACGATTATTCTCATGGATGGTCACACGATGCTGGCGTTGTCGTCCGCGATTTGCACCGCTATCCTGAACACGTGCCCGACCGCGAGCACGAACAGAGAAAACAGGACTTCGAGGAGATCGTTGGGAACGACGAGTTGGGTGAAAAGGCGCGTACGATCCGGCGCGCCACGATCGAGACTGCCACCGCGATCAGTCCGGCGATCCCGATGCGCTGCACCCAGGCGGCGGCGTCGCCGGTGAAAATGCGCCCGCCGAGATAGCCCCCGAACAGCCGCGAGATACAGTACGCAACCGCCGCGATCGGAATCCATGCGGCGACCTGCGCCGCAAAACCCCAAGCGACCTGCGAAGAACTGAGTACGCCGAGATCGGCGTTCAAGTAGCGGCCGAGTATGCCTGCGGTATTCGCTGGGTCGACCCACACCCACACCATCGCAACCAACATCCAGGCCGCCCAACCAAGCGCTGCCGCGCGCGTGAGATGGCAGAGCCAGGCGATCCTCGCCCGTAGCGAGGCGTGCGGAAGCGGGTCTGCGGTTTCCGCAGGTGCGGAGGTGGTCCACGGTATGGTCGGCATGCCATCGTCCTACTTGTTTAATTTATATTTATTATCGTAATACAATAAAAAATGAACGCAATTGTTTCAAACGGTTTGTCGAGCACGCCTGATGCCGCGGCTATCAGCACCAAGTGGCCGAGGTGCAAAGGAAAAGCTTCGCCAAGTGAACACGCAGTCGGTAGCCGTCGGCGTATCTGCCTTCGCCCACTCAGCCGCAATTGGCTTGTTGCTAGCGCTCAGGCCGGTGCCGTTGCCAGACCCAGCTCCGACCGTTGAGACAATCGAGGTTTCGATAGAATCTGAGCAGGCACTAGGCAGCCGCCGCCCGAACGAGTTGTCCGGTAACAATCCCAGGGAAAGGCCGGTGGACGTTTCGGCGATGCCGTTTCCATCTCTGATCCGCCCGGACGTCACTGCGACGGGTCCGCCATCCGATTGGCCGGGGAGTGTCAATGCGGGCCATTTTTACGACGTGCCCGCCCAGCCAATTTTCAAACCTCGCACGCGGTCTCTGGTGCTCGATATGCTTGGCACGATGCTGGATTGCCTGGCGGTTGAAGGCTCCAGCCGCGGAGCGTCAAGGCACCCGCTCCGTGCGCATCCACCTTG
>Ga0307479_10002619_pt1 | contig 16342 bp, 14 predicted proteins | sample atmos_gasesECM4C_FD_203743 | JGI IMG/M metagenome (GOLD analysis project Ga0307479, IMG submission 203743) | Hardwood forest soil microbial communities from Morgan-Monroe State Forest, Indiana, United States - atmos_gasesECM4C_515 | ecosystem: Environmental > Terrestrial > Soil > Temperate... | reverse complement strand
AGATTCAGATAGGTGTCGATAACAGGGATTATCACAACCTATCTCAGAATGCGACGAAATCTCGGATCCGTCGTTAAAGCCGTGAGCCTTGACCCTCAGCGCTTCGCCGTTTCTATTTGAGGTATAATCCGCCGGCTCAGGAATTGAGGAGATGAAAACGATGCTGATGATAGGCGAACGCCTGCGGACGATCAGAGAATCAAAGAATCTTTCACAAGGTGACATCGAACAGCGCACAGGTATGCTGCGTTGCTACACGTCCCGCGTTGAAAATGGGCACACTGTTCCCTCGCTGGACACGCTAGCGAAATATGCGCAGGCGCTCGAAATTCCGATGTATCAGCTTTTCTTTGATGGTGACACCGAACCAAAGAGGATCAAGGCACTCGATCTAGGCAGAGAGACCATGTCCCTTAGTGATCGGCGCGAAATTGAAACCCTTGGACGGAAGTTCGCGAAGCTGAAGGAGCGCGACAAAGGCCTCGTGCGCCTCATGATCGCGAAGCTTGCGCAGGCAGGATCGTAATTCCCAGCGATTGTCGGAATTCCACAAGCAGAAAGTTTATCGAAGTATTTCTCAGCTTTTCGTCGGAATAGAATTGTTTCCCAGAATCTTCGGGAACTGTAATTTATTTATTTATCTATTTATTTTGACAGTCTTCGGAAAACAATTCCAAAAGTTACAAAGTAAGACTCTTCTTAGCTCAAGTTGCCCACTGTGTGGTCAATTGCTATGCACATAGAGAACCCCTTCGCGGCTTTGACTCGGGTGGGCTGACGCTTTAGACTTGGGGGACTGTGAGCCCTGTTTTCCGCCGCGGATATGGCCATCGGTTTGACCTGACTGAGTATTTCCCGCCCGCTATCAAGACGATCTGCATTGCGTGCGTTTCTGTGTTTGTGCTGCAGGAACTCTCGGCGCTGCTATTTGGCCAGAATGGCGCGCGATTCTGGGAAACGTGGTTTGGGCTGGTTCCGTATGCGGCTGTGTTTGGATTCCGGATCTGGCAGCCGTTTACGTACCTGTTTCTGCATGCGGGCGTGCTGCACATCCTATTCAACCTTCTTTATCTGGCGATGTTTGGGGCCGATCTGGAACGGATGTGGGGCGCGCGGAAATTTTATATCTATTTTTTCCTGTGCGGCGTGGGCGCGGGAATCATCAATGTGATCGTTAAATTGATTATCGATCCGCACGGACACGGTAGCGCGTGGGCGCCGACGATTGGAGCGTCCGGCGCGATTTATGGAATTCTTCTGGCATGTGCGGTGATGATGCCGCACCGACAGGTGTGGGTGTTTCCGCTGCCCGTGACCGTGTCGATGCGAATTTTTGTGGCGGTGATGGGAGCTATAGAGTTTTTCGCGACGATTGGTGCGAGCGGCGACAACGTGAGCCATGTGTGCCACCTGGGCGGGATGCTCGTGGGATATGTCTATTTGCGGCGCGGCTCGTATTTATATGGGTTTCGCAATTCTGTGTCTGACTGGCAGCGGCGGCGGTTGAAGAAAAAATTCGAAGTGTACGTACGCGAGCATCGGGATAAGCCGCCGTCAAATCCTGATAACTGGGTAAATTAGGGCTCGCGATTGCGGCTTGGCTTAGAGGCTTGATGCCACAGCGCGGCGCAGGACATCCGGAGCGATATTTGCGCCGCTGACGAGAAGCGTCACATTCCTACCTGCAAATTCCTTCCCTGACTTCAGCAACGCCGCCGTTGCAGCTGCGCCGGCTGGCTCTGCGAGCGTGTGCTCGTTGATGAGCAGAAACGCAATGGCGCGCAGCATTTCCTCTTCGGAGACAAGACGAATGTCGTCAACGAGATCGATGAGTTGGTGAACGTTTTCTTCCGTGGTCGTGCGGGTGGAAAGGCCGTCGGCGATCGTGTCGGCGGTTTCGGTGCTGAGCGAACGGTGTTCCTTCCAGGATTGATAGTAAGCCGGGGCTTTTTCCGCTTGCACGCCGATGATGCGAATGGCGGGTCGAATCTGCTTGGCAGCGTGGGCGATTCCGCGAATTAGATTGCTATCGCCGACGGGGACCACGATTACATCGGTCGAAGGCTGCTGCTCCAAAATCTCGCAGGCGATTGTGGCGGTGGCGGCTGCGATATAAGGATCGTCCACATCCACAATCAGCGGCCAACCGCTTTCTTTTGAGAATTTCGCGGCGTGCTCGCGGCTTTCTTCCAGGTCCCGGCCCACTTCGACAATCTCCGCGCCGAGCTTGGCGATCCTTTCGCGCTTCACGGAATTGGGATTTTCGGGAAGATAGATTCGCGACTTGAGATTCATCCGGCGGGCTGCGAAAGCGATGGCTGCGCCGTGGTTGCCTGTACTGCTGGTGGCGACGCCATCGAAGCAGGATTGCTGCGAGCGGTGACGCAGGGCGTTGAGCGCGCCGCGGACTTTGAACGTTCCGGTAGGATTCTCAATTTCGAGTTTGAGCCAGACCTGGGCGCCGGAAACTGCTTCGAGCGATTCGGCGGGGACCAGTCGCGTCGGCGTAAGAAATTCGGTCAGGAATTTACGCGCGTCGAGAACGTCGGACATCTGGAAGCTGCCAGCCGGCACCGCTGTACGTTAGCAGCCTATGCGGATCAGACGCATCAGGTTTGTGGAGCCGCGTGTGCCGAGTGGCGTGCCGGCAATTACGCCGACGATATCGCCATCCTTGACGAGATTCTCCTGCTTCAAGCGGCGCTCGGCGGTGTTGGCGAGTTTGTCGATGTCGTGCACTCGGTTGATGCTGCGAGGCAGTACGCCCCAGAAAAGGCTCATCTTGCGGCGAGTATCCTGATTCGGCGAAAAAGCGATGATGGCAGCGCGCGGACGGTACTTGGACACGAGCCGCGCGGAGCCGCCGGTTTCCGTGAAGACAGCGATGGCCTTCATTTTCAATTCTTCGGCTGCGTGGCAGATGGCTTCGGCAATCGTTTCACTGATGAGCAGATCGCCGATATGGGCGGGGCGCAGCGATTCGGTGGCGTTTGCTTCGGCTTCGCGAATGATGCGGTCCATCATAAGGACGGACTCGAGCGGGTAGCGGCCGGCAGCCGTTTCGCCGGAGAGCATGAGGGCGTCGCTGCCGTCGAAAATGGCATTAGCAACGTCGGAAGCTTCGGCGCGAGTGGGCCGCGGATTTTCCTGCATCGAATCGAGCATCTGCGTGGCGGTGATCACGGGAACGAGCGCGTCGCGAGCCTGCATGATGATTTGTTTCTGCACGACGGGCACTTTTTCGGGGTTCATCTCGACGCCGAGATCGCCGCGCGCAACCATCACACAATCAGCGACGGCAAGAATCTCAGCGAGATTGTCGATGGCCTCCGGCTTTTCAAGCTTGACGATGACGGGAATGTCCTTGCCGGCGCGGCGGATCGCCGCCTTGGCGACGCGAACGTCGACCGCGGTGCGCACAAAACTTTGCGCCACGTAATTCACGTTGAGCGTGAGAGCAAAGGCAAGGTCGCGCCGATCTTTGGGTGTGAGCGACGGAATTTTAAGTTTTACGCCCGGGAGGTTGATGCCCTGGTGCTCGCGAAGCTCTCCGCCGTTTTCCACCTGGCAGAGTACCGTTTCACCGCGCGTAGAAAGAACGCGCATGGCGATGTTGCCGTCGCTCACAAGGATTCTGTCGCCCTTGTGAACGGAATGCGGGAGCTCGCGAAAGGTGGTGCTCACTCCATCGGATGTGCCGGTGACCTTTTTCGTGGTGATCGTGAATTTCTGGCCGAAATGCAGCTGGACGGGAACGCCGCGCTCGAGAGAGCCGGTGCGAATTTTTGGTCCCTGTAAATCGGCGATGACCGCGACGGATTTTTCGTAGTGCCCGGAAGCACGGCGAACCGCTGCGACGCGGGCCGCGTGTTCTTCGGGCGTCCCGTGAGAAAAATTCAGGCGCGCGACATCCATCCCGGCGCCGACAAGGCTATCGATCAATTCAGGCGTCGAGCTGCTGGGTCCCAGCGTGCAAACAATCTTGGCCCTTCGTTCCATAATGTAATTATCGCGAAACGGCAAAGTCGTTGACAATCGTGTAGAGAAAATCGACACCCTTGCGGAAGGACTCGAGCGGAATGCGCTCATCGTCCGCGTGCATCCGAAGGAAATCGTTTTCAGTGAGTGGGAAAGGCATCAAGCCGTAAGCCTGAACGCTGCGCATTCGCAGCGGATAGGAATCGGTGGCGCCAGGCGACATGAAAGGAATCGCAACGGCGCCGGGAAACTGCTGTTTCGTAGTACGTGTGATTTCGTCGTACAAATCGGTGGTGAGCGAAGATGACGGCGCAGCTTCGCCGCCGCCCGGCTGTATTTCGAAGCGAATCTGCGGATCGTTGACGAGTTGCGTGAGTTTTGCCAGAAGCGCGGTGGCCATATTGCCGGGCAGCAAGCGGATATTGATGACGCCGCGCGCTTCGGAAGGGATCACATTGGGTCGAATTCCGGCCTGGAGCATCGTCGGCGAGATGGTGTCGCGCATCATCGCGTTCCAGAGCAGATTTTCGTTCGAAAGGTAGCGCGCCGCGTGCTCTCCGCGATCGGAGGTCTCGAGCGAACGCATCCACTTCGCGGTTTCTTCGTCTTCCACCTGCGCGAGGCCTTCAAAGTAGCCGCGCGTGACCGAGTTCAACTGCACCGGAGTTTCATAGGCTGCGATTTTCGCGATCGCCGCCGCGAGATGCGCCACGGGATTATCTTTTCGTGGCAGCGAAGCATGGCCGGCAACGCCGGCGGCAATCACGTCGGCGCTGACGGAAACCTTTTCACTAGCTTGTATGGCCATGTATTGAAGTTTGCCGTTTTTCAGGGTGTTGTAGCCACCTTCGTTGATAACGTAACCCGCAGCAATCTTGTCCCAGTATTTTTCGACGGCGACTTTCATTCCGTGTACGCCGCCGGCTTCCTCGTCACCTTCCGCAAGATAGATCACGTCGCGATTGAGGCGGGCGCTGGAGCGCTTCAGCGAAATGAAGACCGCAAGATTCGCGATCGTCATCGCCTTGTCGTCAATCGCGCCTCGGCCATAGAGATAGCCGTCCTTCACGACGGCGCCGAAGGGATCGACGGTCCATTTTGTTTTGTCGACGCCGACGACGTCGAGGTGGCCCATCAGCAAAAGAGCGCGAGATGGATCGGGCACGGCAGTGGCAGAAAGTCGCGCGACGAGAAATCCGCGGCCGGGGGTAGTTTCGATAATCTGCGAGGTAATGCCTTCGTGCTGAAGAATGTCTGCGACATACTTTGCGGCGACGAGTTCGTTGCCGGGAGGGTTGGTGGTATTGATGCGAATCAAACCCTCGAGCCATCCGAGCGCGTCGCCTTCAAGCTTCGAGAGGTCGGACGACTGCGGAGAGACGGCCGGAGGCGCTTGAGACGGAGTTGCAACAGCGCGTGATGCCGTTTGTCGGCGAGTCTGTGCCAGGCTTGGCACTGCTAAAAAGAAGATACAGGCGAGCGTGAGGGATGAAATTCGAGCGGCCAACCGCGCCATCCAATTGCCTCCGAACGAGTTTGAAAATGCCGAGCAAACAGGGCTTGCAGCCACAGGGTGATGCCGGTGCAACTGAGACGCGACCGAGTCATCTTAGCATGGCGGCGGAATGCCTTCGGGGAGGCCTTGAGGGTCGGTTTTCTGAATTGCAATTGACCATCCAAGTAAGCCCATGGCAGCATCCTAGGTACCTGTGAGGGAACGACGAATGCGAGCGAAGGAATGCGTGCAATGGTTGCTGGTGACGGGATTGATCGTGGCGCTGGGCGTGCCGCCAGGGGCATGGACGGCGCACGCTCAACAGCAGGAAGGTCCGGCGAAGGCCACGCCTCCCCAACAGCCTGAGCCAACCAAACCGCCGACCGGCCAGCAGAACGGTCCGCAAGCGCAAGCGCCCGCGCCGCAGGTGGCGATCGCAGTTGAATCGAATGTGGTGAACGTTGACGCGGTTGTGACTGATCACGACGGAAATATCGTAACGGGATTGAAAAAGGAAAATTTCCGGATTCTCGATGAAGGCCAGCCGCAGCAGGTGACAAATTTTGCGCCCAGCGAGGCGCCGATCACAGTTGTGATGCTGATGGAATTCAGCGCGCGTTTTTACGGGTTTTTTGGCTACAAGGGCGAGACTTGGGCTTGGGGCTTTCTGCAGGACCTCGGCCCCAAAGACTGGGTCGCGTTCAAGACTTTCGATATCAAAACCGAAGTGACGGTGGACTTCACTCAGAACAAGTCGGAGATACGTCAGGCAATCGCGAGCTTGTTCGTTCCCGGATTTCACGAGGCGTGTTTGTTTGACGCGGTGATTGAGACGCTCGACCAACTGAACGGCGTGAAAGGAAAGAAGGCAATTCTGCTTCTTGCCACGGGTTACGATACGTTCAGCAAGCACACCCTGGATCAGGCATATCACCGGCTCAAGGAAGCGGACGTGCCGATCTTCGCGGTTGGCATGGGTGAGGACATTGATTTAAAAACGCGCAATGGCGGGGGCGTAGGCTATTTGCAGGCGAAGAATCAATTGACGCAGTTCGGGCAGATGACCGGCGGCTATGCGTGGTTTCCGCGGTTTCAGGGCGAAATGCCGGAAATATTTGGCCAGGTGTCCGCGTTTTTGCGGAGTCAGTATTCGATGGGGTTTGCGCCGACTGCGCCTCCCGACGGGAAGTTTCACAAGCTGAAGGTGGAAGCTGTGGACACAAACGGAAATTTGCTCGAACTGCCCGACAAGAAGGGCAAGATGAAAAAAGTGAACGTCTACGCCCGAAATGGTTATACACCCAGAGTGCAGGCCGGCACTGGCGGTGGCAGCCAGTAAAATATAAGGGTTGGGCAGCGCAGCTGTTTTTTCTGTGACTGCGACTGTGACTGCGCTTGTGCTTTTTTTCGCCGGCCTTTTAGTAGCCGCGATTCAGGTCCACGCGGTTCAGAAGTTCGTCTCCTGCAAACCAGCGCTCCAAATTCTCCATCAGCAGATCCGTTTGGCGTTCCCATAGATGCTCGCTCGCGGCGCTCATGTGAGGCGTGATGAATACGTTGTCGAGTTTCCAGAGCGGATTTTCCGGCGGCAGAGGTTCCTGCGAGGCCACGTCCAGCGCGGCACCTGCGATTCGCCGCTCGGCCAGTGCAGAGATCAACGCGGGCTCGTCCACCAGCGCCCCTCGCGAAACATTCAGGAAATACGCTGAGGGTTTCATGAGCGCGAACTCACGCGCGCCGATCATTTTGCGTGTTTCGGGCGTTTCCGGCGCGGCCAGGACGACGAAATCTGCTTGAGGCAAAGCCTCGTCGAGCTTCGAAGCTGGGAAAACTTGCTCGGCGAGACCTTCTTCGGTGCGGCCAGAACGCGTCACTGCCCAGACGCGCATTCCGAGCGGCCGGATGATTTTCGCCACTTCGCGGCCAATCGCACCGAAGCCGATGAAGAGCAGAATCTGTCCGCGCAGCTCGCGCGGGCGCACCGGGGCGTGCCACAATTCCTGCTGCGCCCAGCGCGCTTGCTGCTGGTAGCGAAAGCAATCGGGAAAACGGCGGGCGAGCGCGATGAGAGTGCCGAGAATGTGCTCGGCCATCGGGATGCGGTGAACACCGCTGGCGTTCGTAACCTCGATGCCGCTCTCCTGAAGTTCCGGGTACATCAGCTGGCCGACGCCGGCGGCCGTCGAGTGAAGCCATTTGAGATTCCGCGCGACTGCGAATTGTTCAGGCCGCAGGGAGAAGCCGACGAAAATGTCGGTATCGGGGAGTTCATCGAGTATATGGTCGTAGCGCGGGAGATGGATCACTCGCATTTCGGGCCAACGCGCGCGGATCCGTTCCGGCATTTCAGGTGGCGGATTCCATAGCTCGAATGCGTGCCACACGCAGATGAGCAGTTTCGTCTCAGCCGGCGACGTGCGCGGAAGAGTTGTCACGCGCAGCGTCCGGCAGTGCGGCTCAGCCTCATGGAAAATGCGGGGAGACGCCCTAAGTTGAGATCCTTCGATGCGCTCAGGATGACAGCACTTTTAATTTGCAGCCTTGAGTAGGTGTCCTGCGATATAGCCATCCGACAGGTCTTTCCATTCTGGATTTTTTGATTCGATTAAACTGATCTTCTTTTTACGTAAGAGGCCCTTGAGCTGCTTCTCTCGCATGATTGCTAGACCGATACCGCTGTATTGTTCGAAGTAAACCAATCGAGTGACATTGTACCTGTGCGTGAAACCGGGGTTCTTCTTTTGCTTGTGCTGAATGACTCGCTTCAAGAGATTGTTGGTTACGCCTATATAGAGAGTTCGCGTCCAGCTGGCCATAATGTAGACGCAATATCCAGTCTCTCGAGCCATCGAAAATCCTAAATACCTTCAGCTCTCCCAAGAAATGTCATTCTGAGCGAAGCTAAGAATCCCAACTGTCCACCATCCTCGCAATTCGAACGCAGAGGAGGACTTCATTTGCTCGCCAGCTTCCGCAAATCCCGGCCCGTCATTTCAGGCGGCGATGGCAGACCGAGGACGCCAAGCAGCGTGGGTGCAATGTCGCGGAGCGAACCGTTGGGGCTGAGCTGCAAGCTGCCGTCTTCCGTGATGAGAATGAAAGGTACGGGATTCGTGGTGTGGTAGGTGTGAGGGCTGCCCGTGACTGGATCGATCATCGTCTCCGCATTGCCGTGATCGGCGGTGATGATCCACGCTCCTCCGCGCGGACGCAAAGCCTGGAAAATTCTACCGAGACACGCGTCCACCGTTTCGCAGGCTTTGATCGCCGCTTCGAGCTTGCCGGAGTGGCCAACCATGTCCGCGTTTGCAAAATTCATGATGATCGCGTCAAAATCACCCTTCTCCACCGCCTGGACAACCGCGTCGGCAACACCTGCCGCAGACATTTCCGGCTTGAGGTCGTAAGTGGGGACCTTCGGCGAAGGCACGAGGACACGTTCTTCGCCGCCGAACGGCTTCTCAACGCCGCCGTTAAAAAAGTACGTCACGTGCGCGTACTTTTCCGTTTCAGCCACGCGAAGATTCTTGTACTGCATCTCGGCAAACACATTTGCAAGGATGTGCTCGAGTTTCTCGGGGCCGATGATGTACTGGAGCCAGGGCCAGGTTTTTTCGTATTGCGTCATGGCAACAAATTTCAGATTCTTCGGGCGCGCCGCATCCTGGAATTTATCGAAGCCGGGCTCGACGAGCGCGCGCGTGATCTGGCGGGCGCGATCCGCACGGAAATTAAAGAAAATCACGGCGTCGTCGTCACGAATCAATGCGCGCGGTGCGGCGGGCTTTCCCGGAGCGGCTTCTTTGGTGATGACCGCAGGCAAGATGAATTCGTCAGTGACGCCCTTCTCATAACTCGCCCGAACGGCTGTAATTGGATCGCTGAATTTTGCTTCCGCATCTCCGTGAACCATCGCGCGATACGCTTTCTCGATACGCTCCCAGCGATTGTCGCGATCCATGGCATAGTAGCGCCCGTCCACAGTTGCGATCTGTCCCACGCCGTACTCGCGCATCTTCTGCTCGAGTTGCCGCAGAAAATCGATGCCGCTGTTAGGCGGAGTATCGCGCCCGTCCATAAAGCAATGGACGAAAACGCGCTCCACTTTTTTCTCGCGAGCCATTCGCAGAAGCGCGAACAGATGCTCGATGTGCGAGTGGACACCACCGTCGCTCAAAAGCCCGATGAGGTGAAGCTGCCTCTCGCGGCCGCGCTCCATCGCTTCGAGAAGCAGCGGTTGGCGGACAAGCTCACCGCTCGCGATGAGCGCATCCACGCGCGTTATGTCCATATGAATGATGCGTCCTGCACCCATATTCAAATGGCCCACCTCGCTATTGCCCATCTGCCCTTCCGGTAATCCGACAAAGGGTCCGGAGGTGTGTATCAGCGTGTTTGGAAAATCAGCGATGAGCCGGTCGTAATTCGGTTTGCGCGCGAGGGCAACGGCATTTCCCTTCGTTTCGGCGCGGAAACCCCACCCGTCGAGCACAGTGAGAATGATTGGTTTCGGTCGTTTGGCCATATTCGCGGAGGTAGGCTAGCACGGGAAAGAATGAATGCAAGAGGCGTAGCAACGCCGCAGGGTATTTCTAATTGCTTACGGAGAGTGGTCGCCATACGTCTAAGCCAACCAGAAGAGGTATGCCAAACAGCTTGACGTTGTTGTGAGTATCGGGCTCAGCAATTTAGATAGGAGATTCCAATGAGGAGAGTTCGACATATCGCTTTGCTTATGGGCGTTTTGCTCGTTGCTGTAGCGAGTCGCGCACAATCGGCCATCGATGACCTGCCGCGGCCAAGCCAACACGCGGAGGTGGTGCAACGGATCGGCGTTACCAACATTACGATCAACTACTCACGGCCGCTAGTGAATGGCCGCAAAGTTTTCGGCGGCCTCGAAGCTTACGGAAAAGTCTGGCGCGCCGGCGCAAATGAGAACACGACGATCGCGTTCAGCGACCCCGTCACGATCGAGGGCAAACCGCTCGAGCCTGGCACCTACGGCCTGCACATGATCCCGGGCGAAAATGAATGGACGGTTATTTTTTCCAAAGCGAATGCTTCCTGGGGAAGCTTTACCTATGACCAGAAGGAAGACGCATTGCGCGTGACCGTGAAACCGCAGGCATCTGAATTCACGGAAGCGCTTACCTACGAATTCGACGATCTCAAGCCCGACTCTTCCGTGATCACGATGCGATGGGACAAGGTCGCCGTGCCGTTCAAAGTGGCGGTGAATGTGAATGAAGTGGTCGAGCAGAACATGCGAAAGCATCTCCGCGGTCTGGCGCAATACACCTGGGACGGATGGAATGACGCGGCCGATTATCTCGTGAACGCCAAGGCAGACTTAGAGGAAGCGCTTGCCTACACGGACAAGTCAATCGCCGTGGAAGAGCGGTACGAAAACCTGATGACCAAATCGCAGGTTTTGGATCTGCTGGGGCGCAAAGAAGAAGCGGCGAGACTCCGCACCGAAGCATTGGCCAGAGCCAATGCAACTCAATCGTACACATACGCCCGCCAACTCCAGCGTGCGAAGAAACTCGACGAAGCTTGGGCCGCGTACCGTGCCAATGAGAAGAAGTTTCCAAATGACTGGATCAGCCATTTCGGAATGGCGCGAGTTTATAGCGCGCAAGGCGACTACGACAACGCACTGAAAGAGGCGAAAATCGCATTAGCCGGCGCACCCGCCGACGGAACAAAGGACTTCGTCGAGGGCCAAATCCGGAAGCTCGAAGCTAAACAGGACATCAACACATAGAACTCTTCGTAGGGGCTTCGGCGGCAGCGTATTAGGCGGACGATGCGAGTTCGCGCATCGCCACCAGCAGGCGGTCTACTTCTTCGGCGGTGTTGTAATGCACCAGGCCGATGCGAAGCAGGCCGCCTGTTTTTTCTACCCCAAGTCGTTCGGTAAGATTTAGAGCGTAGTAGTTGCCGTCCCACGTAAAGATCCCACGATCCCCGAGAAATTTCGCGGAGGCGAGCGGCGTTAAATCTTTCACGCGTACGGCCACTGTCGGGCAGCGCTCGTCAAAGCGTGCGGGATCGGAGATTCCGTAAAATCGCACTCCGGGAGTTTCAAGCAAGCCCGCGATCATGCGCGTCGCAAGCGCCCTTTCATGCTGACGGATCGCACGATACGCGTTGACGAGACCCGCGCGACGATCCTCCTGCGACGCTGAAGCCGAGTGCCGGCCTAAATCCGCAAGATAGTCAATCGCGGCGGTCACTCCTGCCAATCCCTCGTGAATTTGTGTGCCGGTTTCCCAGCGGTCCGGCAGATAGGCCGGCGCGGGGCGAACTTTGTACGGCCGGAATCGCAGAAGAAGCTCGCGCTTCCCATAGATGCAGCCCATATGCGGGCCGAAGAATTTGTATGGCGAGCAGGCGAGAAAATCGCAATCGAGCGCTCGAACATCGATTAAGCCGTGCGGGGCGTAATGAACGGCGTCAATGAACGCAAGCGCGCCTACCTGATGTGCCAGGCGAACAATTTCGGCCACTGGATTGATGGTGCCAACGGCGTTCGATGCGTAGCCAGCTGCCACGAGTCTCGTGCGCGAAGTGATTTTGCTGCGAAGATCGTCCAAGTCGAGCGTGCAGTCAGCTTCGCGGATATCCGCCTGGCGTATCACGATGCCGATGTCTTCAAGAGCGCGCCAAGGCGCCACGTTGCCGTCGTGGTCCAGCGTGGTGACTACGATCTCGTCACCTGGTTTTAAGTCGCGGCCAATTCCACGCGCGAGCGCAAAGGTGAGCGTCGTCATGTTGGGGCCGAAAAATACTTCGTCGGACGTGCAATTGAAAAGATCCGCCATCGCCGTGCGCGCGGCTGCAATCATCTCGTCGGTTCGGCGGCTCGTAAGAAACTGGCCTACCGTGTTGGCGTTCGACGTCGCAAAGTAATCGCGATAGGCGTCGATCACGCGCTGAGGTACCTGGGTGCCCGCAGGAGCATCGAGAAATGCGGCAGGATGGCCGTCCACAGCGAGCTTCAGCGATGGGAATTGCGCCCGCACCCAGCTGATATCGAGTGGAGCGGGCGGCGCCTGTTGTGCAGTCGATGCGTTCATTTAGGTGCTCGTAGTTTACGACGGGTTCGCCACTGCGCGAATGAAATCGCCAAGCAACCCGTAGGCCGTGGCGATCACGGTGGCTTTGTGCTCGATGATCGAAAGTCCGAAAACATCCATGTCGAAGCGAACGGCGGAGGTGGTGCCATCGAGAAGCGCGAGTGGATCAGTCAGCGGCAGTTGCTCGGGCTTCACGCTGGCGCGGACCCCGCTCGCGGTGCGTTCCGCCCGGCAAATCAATTTGTAGCGCATCCCGGACTCACGTGCGCCGCGAACTTCTTCCGGCGAGAGATTGCGAATGCCAGTGCGTTCAATCTGGTCGAGTTTGATATCCACGCCCATCAGCACGATGACGAGCGCCGCCACTTTCACGGTGGCGTCCCAACCGTCGAGGTCTGCGGACGGATCGGTTTCCGCAACACCGATTTCCTGCGCTCTTTTCACCGCTTCGTCGAGCGTCAGCCCCTTCTCCATTTCCGTGAGTACCACATTCGTGGTCGCGTTTAGCACACCTCGAAAACCGCGAAGATCGACCGCGGGAAGCGAATGCGGAAACATCGAGAAAATCGGTGTGCCGTCCATCACCGTGGATTCGAAAAGAAACTTGCGACCCCAGGCTTTCGCGAGATCGCGGAGCTCACGATACGCGTGCACGATCGGGCCTTTGTTGGCGCTGATCGCATGCGCGCCGGATTCGAGTGCCGCTTTTAAATGGTCGGTGGCGGGCTGGCCGCTGCGCCAGTCGAGCGACGACGCTTCAAAGAAAACCTGCGGATCGGCAGTCGCAAGCCACTGATGCAGGCTGTGCGGCGTTTTCCACGCAGGAAACTCAGGAAACTGATGTGCGAGCAGCGCCTCGGGATCAAGCGAGTTACAATCGGCAATCCAACCGATTCGTCGCGAGGCGATACCCGTGATGCGCCAGTCGATGTCGTATCGATCGCGAAGCTCCGCGCGTTTCGCGAGAAGCAAACGCACGAATTCCTTGCCCACATTTCCGAAGCCCACCATGGCAAGGTTGTATGTGCGAATGTCCCGCTCCTTCACCGCGCGGTTAATGCACTGCGAGGGCTCTGCGGCCTGGAAAACGCGCGGCCGAGCCCAACTCTTCTTCGATCCGCAAGAGCTGATTATATTTGGCGACGCGGTCGGTGCGCGAGGCCGACCCGGTTTTAATCTGGCCCGAGCCCATGGCTACCGCAAAATCCGCGATGAACGTGTCTTCCGTTTCACCCGAGCGGTGCGAAATGATCGACGCATACTTTGCTTTGCGCGCCATTTCGACAGCTTCGATCGTCTCGCTCACGGTTCCAATCTGATTCAGCTTGATCAGAATTGCATTCGCAATGCCTTCGGAAATACCGCGCGCAAAAATCTTGGGATTCGTCACGAACGCATCGTCGCCCACGAGTTGAATCTTCTTGCCCACGTCGCGGGTCAGGATCTTCCAACCGTCCCAATCATTTTCCGCGAGCCCATCTTCGATTGACACGATCGGATACTGCCGCACCCACCCCTCCCAGAATTTCACCATTTCTTCCGAACTACGCTGCGACTTGTCGGACTTCTTGAAAATATATTTCTTCGTGTCGCGGTCATAAAACTCGCTCGATGCCGGGTCAAGTGCGATCGCAATCTGCTCGCCGGGCTTGTAACCGGCCGCCGTGATCGCTTCGAGCACTCGCTCGAGTGCCTCTTCATTCGATTTCAGATTCGGCGCGAACCCGCCCTCGTCGCCAACGGCTGTCGAGTAGCCGTTTTTCTTCAGCACCGCCTTCAAATTGTGAAATACCTCAACGCCCCAGCGCAGTGCCTCGCGAAAATTCGGCGCGCCCAGCGGCATCACCATGAATTCCTGCACGTCCACCGAATTATCGGCGTGCGCGCCGCCATTGAGAATGTTCATCATCGGCACCGGCAGAGTATTCGCGGACGTGTCAGTCGAATAGCGTGCAAGATATTTGTAGAGAGGCTGCCCGGCAACCACCGCCGCCGCGCGCGCCGCAGCCATTGAAACCGCCAGGATCGCGTTCGCGCCCAGTTTCGATTTATTCGGCGTCCCATCGGCCTCAATCATTCGGCGATCGAGTGCTCGCTGGTTAGACGCGTCCATGCCGGCCACCGCTTTGGCAATTTCACCATGTACGTGCCCGACCGCTTTCAGAACTCCCTTGCCCAGGTAACGCGATTTGTCGCCGTCGCGAAGTTCATTGGCTTCATGTTCACCGGTCGAAGCGCCCGATGGAACCGCCGCGCGGCCAAGCGCGCCGCCTTCCAGACGAACATCCGCCTCCACCGTAGGATTTCCACGCGAATCCAGTATTTCGCGGCCGTGCACGGAAATGATTTTGGAAGCCATTACTGCTCCTTGCGCGCGATTAATAAATATGGTTTGAAATCCACCGGAATCTTATCTTCCTTCCACGCTGTGCGAAAGCGCGATTCAAGATCCTGCCAGTAAACTTCCGGGTCGTCGAGAGCCCTACCGTAAGCACCCCCGTACGAAGTCGAGCGCCAAAATCCGGCGAAGTCAGCCGGCGTCATTTTGCACGAATGAGAAAGCTCCACGTCTTCCACCACGCGAATACCTGTTTGCTCTTGGACGATGCATTGCGGGAAATGCTTGCGGTGCAGCCGCTCGTCACGATAATGGCTCCAGTGCTCGCGCAATTCGCGCCGCACAATCTCGCGAACCGGCTCGACCGCTTCCGGCAGACCAAAACCATACACAGCCAGTATTCTGCCGGTTCGAAGCCAGCCGATGCACTTTTCAAGCACGCGAGGAATATCCATCCAGTGAAGCGATTGCGCGAAATTGATCAGATCGGCGCTGGATTGCTCCCGTTCGTACTCCTCGGCAGTGATTTGAGTGATCGTCGCTCCAGGGGCCGCTTCGCGCAGTTTTTCGACCATCAGCGGATCGGGCTCGATCGCAATCACTTCTCGGAACGATCTCGCGAGCTCGCGCGAAGCCTTTCCGGTTCCAGCGCCCAGGTCGATCGCGCAATTGCGCGCGTCCGCCGGAATCCATGCGAGAATCCGCTGAAAGATTTCCGCGGGATAATCGGGTCGAAATGTCTGGTATGCGTCGGCAGCTTGGCCAAATCGGGATTCAAAGGACATCGATCAATTTGATCTCAAGGCAATTCAGAAGAGCTACTCGGGTTCCTCGAGCATCGATTCTGGACGAACTACCACCACCACGCCATTTTCGCTTATGGAAAAGCGAGCGCGATCAGCCTCCACGTCGTAACCGATCACAGTGCCCTCGGGGATGCTGACGTGACGATCGATGATCGCGCGCCGAATGCGCGAGCTGCGTCCCACATTCACGTGGTTGAAAATGATCGAATCTTCCACTTCGCTATAGCTGTTCACCCGCACGTCATAGCCCAAGATGCACCGCTCCACGCGCCCCCCAGAAATAATCGATCCGCCGCATACGGTCGAATCCACCGCCGTCCCCATGCGTTCCGGGTCTGCAAACACGAACTTCGCCGGCGGATACTGCTGTTGCCAGGTATGCAGCGGCCAGCTTTTGTCGTAAAGATTGAAAACCGGCGACACCGACACGAGGTCCATGTTCGCCTCGTGGTATGCGTCGATCGTTCCCACGTCCCGCCAGTAAGATGTTTCCTTTTTATTTTCGTCCTGAAAGTTGTAAGCGAAAACGCGATACTTGCTGATGATGCGCGGAATCACGTCCTTGCCAAAATCGTGCGACGAAGTAGGATCCTCCGCATCAGCAATCAACATGGGCACGAGCAGTTGCGTATTGAAAAGA
>Ga0307479_10002617_pt1 | contig 16345 bp, 14 predicted proteins | sample atmos_gasesECM4C_FD_203743 | JGI IMG/M metagenome (GOLD analysis project Ga0307479, IMG submission 203743) | Hardwood forest soil microbial communities from Morgan-Monroe State Forest, Indiana, United States - atmos_gasesECM4C_515 | ecosystem: Environmental > Terrestrial > Soil > Temperate... | reverse complement strand
CGCACCACCTCATCGGCGGCGTCGACCAAGACCGCGCCATGCATCTGTCCCGAGAACCCGACGCACGCGATGTTGTCGGCGCGCACGTTGGAGGACTGCAACGCCTTCCGCACTGCCGTGCCGCAGGCTAGCCACCAGTCGCGTGGATCCTGTTCCGCCCAGCCCGGACGTGGGCTGGCGAACTGCTCATGCTCAGCCGATGCCGAGGCGACCACGGTGCCCTGCTCGTCCATGACGAGCGCGCGCGTGCCTCCCGTACCCACGTCGATGCCTAGATATGCGATGGTTCCTCCTGATTTTTCTGTTTTTCTGCCTGAGGCTAAGCCATTTCCTCAGCTAGGACTCCCGGTCGTTCCCGGAGCTGTGGGATTTTTTCTTTGCCGGCTTCTTGCGACATTCGGCGCAGGAAGAAATCCAGATTCCCGCGCATCACAAGATGCGGCGCCAGCGTAAGGCGGTCGGTCGAATTGCCGCCTTCCACCAGAAACTTGTGCAACATGCGAAACGCCATCTCCCCTTGGGCGCGCGGACGCTGGTAAATCGACGCCGCCACTGCTCCCGATCGAATTTGAGGCACGAGGTCGGGGAATAGGTCCGTCGTAATGATCGCAAGGCCGGACAGCAGCTTCACATCCCGGGTCGCCTTGAGCACCGGAATCGAAGCTTCCGTGGTCACGTACACGCCTGCCAGGTCGCGGCGTTCTTCAAACAGCTGGCGCGACTTGCTGTACGCTTCCGCCTCGGTGCCATGGTCCTCGATCGGCTTCAAAACCTGCAGGTGAGGATAGAGCGACCGCAACGTGGCTTCAAAGGCAGCATACTTTTCTGCATGCTCGGTAATCGCCAGGTCGAAAACGGTGATGGCGATGGCTCCCTTGCGCCCGACAAGGAACCGCCCCATCAGATCGGCCGCGATCGAACCGCTGACCAAAGTATCGATGGCCACGATGCCGCGCCGACCACTATGGGGAGCGTCCGTGGTCACGCACACGACAGGAGTTCCGGCGCGCGAGGCGCGCTGGATCCATGGCTGCAGGCCTTTCGGATTTCCGGGGAAGATAATGATTCCGTCTACCTTCTTGCGAAGAGCGGCGCGGAACGCCTCCTCCTCGCCTGCCCCAAGCTGAGGATAGGTTCGGAATTCGAGCTCAATGTTCTCCAGAGGATTCGATGCAGCTTCTTCGCGGATACCGGCCCGCACCTCGTCCCAGAATGACGTGGTTCCCTTCAAGGTGTGGATCGAAACCCGAAAGTTCCGCTTGGAAGACAGGAGTCGGGCCGCGAGGTTGGGTCGATAGCCCAAGGTTCGGGCCATTTCCAGGACTTTAGTTTTGGTAACCGGGCTCACTCCCGGGTTGTCATGTAAGGCGCGATGTACGGTACCGATCGAGGTGCCAAGTGCGTTGGCAATGTCGAGTAGCGTGGTCGGCTCTTTGCCCATTTCTGACTCGTCGCGAGGTGCTGGCGCTTGCACCGCAATCTTGGGTTAAGCGCTTACCCAGCCATAAAAACGATCTTGCAAGGCTGAATGTAAACGTTTACGGCCCGGTTGTGCAAGTGCATCAGAAGAGAATCTTGGGCATACAAAACAAATCGCTGCGGAGATCAGGGGTGAGGCCCACGCCCAAAGCGATCTTTTTGATCGGGAATGCCTGAGAGATGGTCGACCCAGTCGCAAATCGTATCCCGCCAGACCGCGGCCTCACCCGCCTGGTACTGCAGCAGGATCAGAACCGCGTTGTAACGCTCCTCATCGATGTGCTCTCGGAGCGCTTTCCACTGGGAGACAAACTCGCCAGCTCGTTCTGCGCCCTCGAAATGCGAATCGTAAATGTGCTGGATGGCCGTTTTTCCCGAATGCAATACGTAGGTGTAGGGCACGTGATGAAAAAAGAGCAGCAACTCATCGGGGCAGGTGGTGAGCGATTCATACAGCTTTTGTATAGCCTCTGGATATTGTGCGATGTATCCCGTGCCGGTCGCCACGGTCCGGTCCATGCCGATTCCATCATGATCGGCTCGGTGCCACTGCCCCCAGCCATTTCTCTCCGACGACTCCGGCGCCGGATCGTAATGGTTGCCGACAATATTGGTGAGCGTACCTGCTCCCAGGGGTCCGGTGTAACTCTCATAGACGTGCCACGAGCTTAACTGCAACGTCGAGATGGTCTGAACCACCAACGGATCGTTGCCAAAACTCAGGTGCGTCCATTCGTCGATAATACTTTCGGCGCTTAAGTCAGGCTGCCACGCAAGGCGTCCAAAGCCGTAGAGATTGGCCATGGCCAGTGGATTTCCCAGCCAGTTGGCATCCATCCCGACGTTGGCTACGCCCACGACCCCGCCGGTGGGGCGATGAAAAACACGCCCTGAGACGAGTTCCTTGACTGGCGTTGCTTTGCCCTCGATTAGCAAATCGAAGTCCAGCACTTCCTTCCACATCGGGACAAGAAAACATAGTTGCCGCTGCTGCCCGGTGTATTCCTGGGTGATCTGCAGTTCGATCGCTTCGTTGGTGCGGCGCAGGCCCGCGAAAAGCGGTGATACCGGTTCCCGCACCTGGAAATCGATTGGGCCGTTCTTGATCTGAACGATCACGTTGTCGTCGAAGGTGCCGTCGAGCGGATGAAAATTATCGTAGGCGGCCTTGGCGCGGTCGTTTTTCAGATCGCGCCAATCCAGATGATAGTTGTACACGAAGGCGCGATAGAACACGACGCCGCCGTGGGATTTCAGCGCGCGCGCGACCACATTGGCCGCGTCGGCCTGCGTGCGACTATACGTGGAAGGCCCGAGGCGTCCCTCAGAGTCGGCTTTGACCACAAAGCCGCCGAAATCGGGAATCCGCCGGTATATCTCGTCTAGCTTCTTGCGCCACCACTCGGCAACCCGCGGATCGAGTGGGTCGAACGTGTCCAAGTCGCCCAGAGCCTGGGGACTGCTCAGGTCAACCGAGAGCGCGAGTTGCACACCCCAGGGCCGGAACACATCTGCGATGCGGCTGATCTCGGCGATGAACGCGCCGTCGAGCACGCGCGGGTCGGCGTTCACGTTATTGATCGCACACCCGTTAATTCCGATCGAAGCCAGCAGGCGTGCGTACTGTCCGGTGCGGGTCAGGTCGGCGCGGGCCTTGCCGTCCGAGAAAAATATCGAAGGCCCGCCGTATCCGCGCTCAATCCGGCCGTCGAGGTTGTCCCACTGGTTCACCCAGCGCAAAGGAGCATGCGGCTGCTGCATTTCGTCGAGCGCCGCAATGTTTTCTCCCTGGGCGATCTTGCTCAGCAGCGCGAATACACCATAGAGAACACCGCGGTCCGTCACCGCAGTAATGACCAGGCACTCCTGCTCCCGGATGCGGGTGCTTTTCAGCCAATAGCCGTCGGCTATCAATTGTTCAGCCGGGCGCAGGTCTGGAGCGAGCCCGTGAATTTGCGAGAGCGTCCCTAGGATGAGGGCGCTTCCCGTCGGGCGTGAGGGCGGGTTCCTTGAGTCTACTTGTAAAGTCCGGCCCAACATCCCCGAGATTCCCCGCGCCAGTTCCGCCTGCGCGGACTTCAGCACCGGCGAATCACCAAGGACTTCCGCCCTGGATGCGAGGTGCTCGTAGTTCTTCGCCGTTTTCGCATCCAGCGCGGCGTACCGCAACCATGCTTCCTCTCCCGTTTCAGCAGCGACAACGGGCGCCACAGCCACTAAGACCGCGGCCATGAATTTGCGCTGCAGTGCATCCCTGAACCGTTTGGAGCGAATAAATCTCATATCCCCCAAGAAAAATACTTATAGCACCAAGAACACAACACCTCGCGCGCCTCTCGTCTCTGCCCTGACACCCGCGATATACTCTCACCGTCCACAGCCGTAAGTCACACTGCACCTCGAAATCATTCAGGAGATCCTTCTCATGCAGAGCCGCATCACCGGCACCACCATGCCCGTCCTGGAATTCCTCCTCGAACCCAACGACGCAATTATCTCCGAAGCCGGGGAATTGTCATGGATGGGCAGTTCGATCCAGATGACAACGCACACGCAGTTCGCCGGTGGCGGCGGCCTTTTCGGCGTGCTGAAGCGCGTGGCCGGCGGCGGATCCATTTTCATGACCGAATATCGCGCACTCGGCGCAGGCGGGGAACTCGCCTTCGCCACCAAACTTCCCGGGCACATCGTTCCCGTTGAAGTCGCGGCCGGACACGAATACATGATCCATCGCCACGGCTTCCTCTGCGCGACCCCTCAAATTCAGATTGGCGTGGGTTTTCAGCAGTCGCTGGGCGCGGGCATTTTCGGCGGAGACGGCTTCCTGCTGCAGCGGCTCAGCGGACAAGGCATTGCCTGGCTCGAACTCTCCGGCGAACTGGTCACGCGCGACCTTCAGCCCGGCGAAAATCTGCGGGTTCATCCTGGACACGTGGGCGCCTTCCAGGCGAGCGTATCGTTTCAGATCACCACCGTGCCCGGCATTAAGAACATGATCTTCGGCGGCGACGGAATTTTTCTAGCCTCGCTAACCGGCCCGGGGCGAGTCTGGCTGCAGACGCTGCCCATCGCCCGGTTGGCCCACGCCCTGGAACGCTATATGCCCCATGAAGTCCGTCGCCAGACTGTAGAAGGCGGCGTGGTCGGCGGCATCGTGGGCTCCATCCTCGACAACATGAAATGAGAGGACGCCGCCATGAGCATCTTCGCGCGAGCTCTTGCTGTCACACTGATATTCCCATTATTCGCCCTCGGCCAAGACGGCCTGAAGTACAAGCCGGCGGAAGGCGACTTCGTTGCACACAATTTCAAGTTTCACTCCGGTGAGCAGCTCGCGGACTTGCGCCTGCACTACCGGACCCTGGGTCAGCCGGTTCGCGCTGCCAACGGGCAGGTAAGCAACGCGGTGTTGCTCTTGCACGGGACAGGCGGGTCGGGAGCGCAGTTTCTCGTACCCCAATTCGTAGATGAACTCTTCGGCCCGGGGCAACCACTTGATATCACCCGGTACTTCATCATCGCGCCCGACGGCATCGGGCACGGGAAGTCGTCGAAGCCCAGCGACGGCATGCACGCCCACTTCCCGCAATACGATTACGACGATATGGTGACGGCGCAACACCTTCTCCTGACCGATGGCCTCGGCGTTCAACACCTGCGCCTGATTTTCGGCACCTCGATGGGATGCATGCACTCCTTCATATGGGGCGAGACCCATCCAGACTTCATGGATGCCCTGATGCCGATGGCCTGCCTGCCGGTGCAGATCGCGGGCCGAAACCGCGTCTGGCGCAAGCTGCTGATGGATGCGATCCGCAGTGATCCCGAATGGAAAGAGGGTGAATACACAGAAGAGCCAAAGCGGGCGCTACTCACAGCTCAAGACTTACTGGCCATCGCAGGGAGCGCTCCCTTATTAATGCAGAAGAACCTTCCGACGCAGCAGGCGGCAGACAAGTATGTCGCCGATTCAGTCGAGTCCCGCATGGCGAGCCTGGACGCCAACGACCTGCTCTACCAAGTGAATGCCTCGCGCAGCTATGACCCGTCTCCGCATCTGGAAGCGATCACTGCGCCGGTGATGTGGATCAACTCCGCAGACGACTTCATTAATCCACCAGAACTCGGCATCGCCGAGAGAGAGAGCAAACGGCTGAAAAAAGGCACTTTCGTACTTCTTCCCATCAGCGAGGAGACTCACGGACACGGCACCCACACTTGGGCCGCGGCGTGGCGCGAGTACATGACAAAGATCCTAACCCAGACGGCTCACTGATCTGCGAAGGAAGTCCTTCTACCTAGAGTGGCGTCGCGATTACTGTATTTGGTTTGAAAGGGGCAGGGAGAGTTCTGCCACGACAGAGTCCTGTCATCCTGAGGCGCCGTTCTTTGGCGCCGAAGGACCGATGCACTGCCCCGCTCGTTGCAAAGCTCCTTCGGCGGGCAAAAAGCGCCCGCCCTAGGATGACAACTCAACCTGCGGCCGCCAGCAACTCGGAAACGGGTCCAAGCGCCGTGCGCTCGTCATCTCGGGTAAACTAAAAGCATTCTCCTGAGACTCGCAGAATGATCAACGGCAAGCGCATCGCGGTCGTCATGCCCGCATACAACGCGGAAAAGACCCTGGCGGTTACGGTAGGAGAACTGCCGGAACTGGTCGACATTCGTATCCTGGTCGATGACCATAGCCGGGACAACACCGTCGCCGTGGCGCACCAACTCGGCCTGCTCGTCTTCCAGCACGACCGCAACTATGGCTACGGCCGCAACCAGATGACCTGCTACCGCGAAGCTTTGGCCGCCGGCGCCGACGTGGTTATCATGCTGCACCCCGACTATCAGTACACGCCGCTGCTCGCCACCGCCATGGCGAGCATGGTGGCCTACGATGTGTACGACGTGGTGCTGGGTTCGCGCATCATCGGAGGCCGAGCCTTGCGCGGCGGCATGCCGATTTACAAATACATTTCTAACCGGCTGCTCACCGCGTTCGAGAATCTATTTCTACGGGTAAAGCTTTCCGAATATCACACCGGATATCGCGCTTTCAGCCGCAAGGTGCTCACCGAACTGCCGCTCCTCGAAAACTCCGACGATTTCGTCTTCGACAATCAGATGCTGGCGCAATGTGTGCACTTTGACTTCCGCATCGGGGAAGTCTCCTGCCCCACGAAATATTTCGAAGAGGCCTCGTCGATTAATTTTGGCCGCAGCGTGACCTACGGTCTCGGTGTGCTGGCCACGACGTTGCAGTTTGCCCTGCACCGAATCGGACTGGTCCATCTGCCCCGCTTCAGTGACAAGGGGCGCAAGCTCGAGGCCGGCCCTGACGCCTATTACGCCCGCCCCAGCGAAACCGTGCGCTCGGCTTAGCCAGCCACGTGGGGGGCGCGGAGCCGCTACCGCAATTGACAGACGCGCACCACGGCGTTCTGATACGCGCATTCAAGTCCAGCCACGCCGGGTTGTTGCACGACGACCCAGCCCACGCCGTATGTCTCCCGCAGCCGGGCAAAATCCGCAGCCTGAAAATTCTTCCACGGGGTTTGCGCCTGCACCTGTTCCCACCACTTCTCCGCCAGGGGAGGAAACATGCTGACCACCCCGCCGTCTTTGACGGAATCGGCCAGACGGCTCCGCTGCGCCAGGCAGCGGAATCCGATGACGTCTTCTTCGGGCACCCGCGTGTAGTCGGGATCCAGCGCGAACAACGCCTGGGGAGGAGCGTTCTCTCGGATCCAGGAAAACGCCTGGGCCCAAGGATTCCTGGCCGTCGCTCCCGGCCACTCGACGTGGGCACTGGCAGGAAAAAGAGATCGCTGCTCTGTAAACATCCCGACACCGAGCGTCACAAACAGTGCCACCCAGCACCACGCGCGGTCTTTAAGAAGGTACTCACCCAGAAAACCGCCCATGCATACAAACAGAAACATGTACAGAAGATGAAGGCTCCGGAGGGGCTGGAGCCGGGCCAGGCTCTCAAGTGATGAGGGAAGGTCTACGGCGAGCGCTATGAGGAAATAAATCGCACCGTAAATCACAAATGCGCCGCAGGCGCGCGCCAGCACTGTCCGTTGTTGTGTCCGCGCAGTTCGCCCAAACCACCAGAGCAAAGCCAGCGGAGCAAAAATGCCCAGCCACTCATACCATTTCCAATCCTGAATGTAGAAATAGCTGTGCAGCTTCGCGGCCTCGTGGTAGGCCGAAGACGTAGGGCCTGCGAAGGGAATTCCAAGGGTGACGATGCCTCCCAACATGGCAACGCCCCTGCCAACTTCTGTGGCTGCTACGGGGCGCCGCTCCATTTGCTCCATCACGATCCAGAGCGCGCAGAAAGAAAATGGAAACACCCACATGAGCGGATGAACGCACGCCGCAAACCCCACCCACGCGAGCGCCCGAAGGTATTTCTTTTCCAGGATTCTGGCCACAGCGAACACAGCCGCAAATGCCGCCAGGTTCCGGGGATTTAAATACTGGTCCATAATGAAAAGCGCGGTCCCTGCCACGGGAAGCGTCAGCAGCCCCGCAATTAGGCACACCGACCCCCACCGCGCCGTCGCGGACGGAAACAGAATACTGCTCAATTGCCAGCACGCCAGGAGCATGAAGAGGATCGAAGCAAGGTGCCACGCTAACAATCCTGTTTCGAAGGGCAGGCGCGTCGCACGGAGGGAAACCGCAACCAGGTTCGGAAACAGCGTCATGCTGGCATGCGACTGGAAGAACTCCCGGCCCACGGGAAACAGCAACGGGTTCAGGAGTCGCTCCACACCTGGAAGATAGATCTCCGCGTCCTCGGCGTAAGGATGATAGCCGTGTGTAAGGAAAGCTGCCGCGGTCATCAGCAACAGCACGACTGCCGTCCTGTATTTGACAAGATGGATTTCAGTCACTCGATTAGAAACGCGCCCAGAATTTCGTGCCGGGTTCAGGGTACAACAACGTGGCCAGGAACTTGCGGCGCTTTTAGGCGAGGTTTAGCATCTAACCACCCAACATGCCCACTGCGACATTTTCACCGGTAACAGCCCCGCGCCGGCTTACGGCTGGGTTGAGCGAGATACTAAACTTCGCCTTCGACGCGTTTTGCAGCAATAAGCTTCAATTCACCCTCACCGCGCTGGCGATGGCAGTGGGCACGGCCTCTGTAATCCTGGTGGCGACGATCGGCCTTACCGGAAAACAATATATCCTCCGCCAATTGCAATCGATCGGCACCAACATGATCTATGCCGACTACGAGGGAGGCGGACAGCGTATCGACTCCACTCCCGATCCTATGACGGTGGACGACGTGCGCGCCGTGCGCGAGCAGGTTCCGACCGTGGTTGCCGCCTCTCCCACCGTGGCCTTGGGCGACCGAATCAGTCTGGGAGACGGCAAACAGCGCGACATTTCCATCCTTGGCGTAGATCCCGATTACCTGCGCGTGCGCAATCTGGTGCTGCTGGCGGGCCGCTTCTTCGACGCTACCGACTCGGCCGGACGCAACAAAGTTGGCCTGATCACTCAAACCCTGGCGCAGAAACTCTACGGCATGCCACAGAATTCCGTCGGCCGCGTCCTCAAGCTCAGCGGCGGCTTGCCCTTTACTATCATCGGCGTCTTCCGCGAAAGCGTGGATACATTCGGCCAGTCCGATATTGGGGAAGACAGCATGCTGATCCCCTTCACGGTCAGCCGGTTCTTTACTCCCACCGGAGAAGTTCGCCAAATCTACTTTTCCGTGGCTAGCTCCCAGGACGTGGTTCCTGCCACGGCCGCCATCAAGCGCGTGCTGCAGTCCCGTCATCGCGCCGAGTCTGTTTACAGCGTGGAGAACCTGAGTCACCTGCTCGAGGTAGCGGCGAGAATTGCCGACGCTCTGACCATGGTAGGGATGCTGGTCGCTTTCGTGACACTGCTGGTGAGCGGCATTGGCATCATGAACATCATGCTGGCGACGGTGACCTCGCGCATTCGCGAGATCGGGATCCGCAAAGCCATTGGCGCCACCAACCGCGAGATCCGCTTTCAGTTCCTCGCCGAGGCGGTGCTGATTTCGTTCGTGGGTGGGATCGCCGGCATCGTGGTGGGCCTTGCCCTTCCTTACTCGCTGCGCTTCCTGACCGACTACCGCATCCCGATTTCGGGCCTTTCGGCGATCATCGCCATCATTGTTTCTTCGCTCGTCGGAATCATCTTCGGCACGGTGCCCGCTTCTCGCGCCTCGCAACTCGACCCCGTCGAAAGCTTGCGCTACGAGTGAGAAACGCCCCTAAGCCTTGCTCAGAGGTGCGAAGTGCGGATCCAAAACCGGCAACTCCGAATACTTGGGGGCCAGGGCCGCCCAACAGGAGAAAGCCGGGCTGGTTGGCCCGGCTTTCCCTTTGTGAAACTGGTTGTCGGTCTTAGTTTTGATCGGCTACCCAGAGTGTAACTATTTCAGTCCCGTTGATCGCTTCCCTGAGTCTTTCAGCCCAGCACCGCGCGTATTCTCACGCAAGCTGAATTCCCAAGTCGCACCACGCGGGGTCACCGGCCCGCGGGGCCTTACATCACCAGCGCGAGGTTCTCCAGTTCATGCTGCAGGACTGGCAGGGCACACCCTGCCATCTCGACGCGGCCCGCCGCGTCCAACGCCGCCTTGGGAGAAACCCCATACCCACGGCCCATCAGGAACACCTGAAGCAACTCGGCTGCTTCGTAGGAATCAATCATCCCACCCTGCAGCAGGTCGTTCCTGAGCGCTGCCAACTCGGTCATCGTGAATCGTTCCTTGTCATTCATCACTTTATCGTTCATGGCCGTCATCACCTCCGATTCCGACCTTTCTGTACCTTTGCGTATTAGACTCATCGGCAGCTATGGAAGTTGCATGCAATTCAATTGCCGCAATGCGTCCCTTAGTGCCGGTACGTCCCCTAACCCCTACTGGATTCATTAACCCTTGTGTATATCGAAAGTTGCGGGCAACCTCCTGAGCCTTTCCCGCTTCCCGAGGTTCCTTTCGTACCTGCCAGTAATCTCAAAACTGACACAATGTGTCGGTTTCGAGCGACAAGCCTCAAACCCGAGCCTGCTCGGAACCGCCTGGCGCAAAGGGCTAAAGCATTTTGCTGACACGTGAGTCTTCGCGAAAAAAAGGCGCGGAGCGATAGAATGGCCTCGACCAATGGGAGCGTGAGCGCAGCGTGAGACTTCTGAAATCTCTTCTTTTTTCCCTGCTGCTTTTGATTATCGCTGCTGTGGTTTGCGGCATCCTGCTGGTTCGCCGGGGTTTCCGCGCAAACGCCACACCTCGCAGTTGGGAAGCCACGCTGGCGCGGAAGGTGAGGAACCTGGCGATTCCCAAACCGGATCGGAACCTCAAAAATCCTCTCGGTGCGAACTCCGATGCCATCAATCAAGGCCGGGAACTCTTCGTGACTCAATGCGCCGCCTGTCATGGAATCGACGGCGTCGGCACCACGACGGTGGGCCGTCACCTCTATCCGAGAGTGCCGGATTTGCGCGCAGCTTCCACCCAAACCCTGACCGACGGGGAGATGCACTACATCATTGAGAACGGGGTCCAACTCACAGGCATGCCGGCCTGGGGCAATCCGCACCTGGAACCGTCGCTCGATAGTTGGAAACTCGTGTTATTCCTGCGGACTCTCCGGCCGCTCACCCGGCAGGAGCTCTCGCAGCAGGCGGCACTTGCCACCTCGGCGCACTACGTTGGCTCCCAAGCCTGCCAGAAGTGCCACGCGGAAATCTACGAGCGCTGGAAGAAGACACCAATGGCAAACGTGGTACGCGATCCCTACAACCACCCCGATGCCATCATTCCCGATCTGGCTATGAATTCGGTCGCCAGGTTCACCAGAAACCAGGTGGCGTTTGTCTACGGCAGCCTGTGGAAGCAGCGCTATTTCACCAGGATTGGCGATGATTATTTTCCCCTATCGGCGCAGTGGGTCGTGGCGAAACGCCAGTGGCTTCCGTATCTGGTTCCGCCGACAGCCGACTGGTGGGCGAAGTTTTATCCCCCCGACAACCTGCAGCGCCCGACCGGACCGACCTGCGATGGCTGCCACTCGGTGGGCTACGACATCCACACCAGGCAGGTCGCCGAATGGAACGTGGGTTGTGAGCGCTGTCATGGGCCGGGAAGCGAGCATGTAACCCATCCCGCGCGCGGAAACACTCTTAATCCCGCAGCGATGGATTCGGTGGCCGCCAATGACACCTGCATCCAGTGCCATTCGCAGGGCCAGCCTCTCACCAGCCCCATCGAAGGGAAGTACTACGACTGGCCGGTCGGCTATAACGTGGGGCTGAGACTGCAGGATTTCTGGAAACTTGAGGATTGCACTCTTGGGCAGACCACCTTCCTGTACTTTCCTGATTGCACTGCGCACAAGAACCGAATGCAGGGCAACGACTTCGCGCAGAGCGTCATGTACCGGCACGGGGTCACATGCTTCTCCTGCCACGACGTGCACGGCACGGCGAATTATGCTCAATTAAGAAAACCGGCGCAGCAGCTGTGCCTGGAATGTCACGGCCCGACGTCGCCCAACGGCCCGCACACTGCCACGCTCGAAGAGCATACTCACCATAAAGATGGCAGCGCAGGGAGTGAGTGCGTTGCCTGCCATATGCCACGGATCGAAACCGAGGGAGTTCCTGACACGTTCGTCCGCGCCCACACCTTCCGCTTCATTTCGCCCGCGTTAACCGACCAGTATCAGATTCCCAACCCATGCACGTCCTGCCACACGGACAAGCCCACGGCTTGGGCAAAAGATGTCATGAGCCGTTGGAAGGAGGTCTCACCGTGGAGGATGCAATAGCTCTCAAATCTCGGTAGTGGTGCCGCTTGCAAACGGCACCACTACCCAAATTTCCCGGAGCCGCTCTAAAGGCTAGCCCAGAGCGTGACCGGATGCGCTAATCCAGATTCACGCTCCGACCGTGGGGGATGGGCGATTGGATACGACCTTGGTGAATTTCCATGTTCCCGCCAGAGCATACGCTCCGGCGCTGATCCCGCCGGAGAGTCCACCCGCATCCTGATCCTCGAACAGCGACACACCGGTTTGAGTAATTGCAGAGATCAGGCAGGGGCCCACATTCGCTCCCACGCCAACGGTGGCGGTTGCCAAGGTTGCGGCGCAATAGTGCAGGCGCTGAGCGCTGAAGGCTCGCTTGCAATGCACATCAGACCAGTCACTGAGACCCGGTACAACCCAGCCTGCGGAGCCTCCGCCAAATCCAATGCCAAACGCGCTTAAACGGAAGCGCGCGGTGATGTCTGCCCGCTCGCTAAAGAAATCAAAAATGAAAAACTGCGCGGCCAGCACCAACCCGGCTCCAAAGCTCTCAATGCACAAAACTTGCCAGTCGTCCGCATCATCGGTGAAACTCATGGGGTCCCCCTGACCTCTGAGAGTGAAATCAGACGCGCAAATATACCCCGAAAAATCCGTTGGGTCGAGACACAACCTGGCGGATATCGTTTCGATACCGGAAATCGTCGCTGGAAATCAAAGGTGTACAGACTTATTGCATTAAGTCAGTTCTTCTATGCACTATCCACTTCCGAGCTAGGGCTCAATCGTGGCCTCATCGACGAGCATGTTGGGGATGTCGTCCTTCACCGGATAAACGCGGTGGCATTGGGTGCACTTCAAGGTTTCAGGGTTGTGGCGGTATTCGAGCGCAACTTTGCACACCGGACAAACCAGGATTTCCAGCAGATCTTTCTCGATCATGACGGGGACATTGTACGACAGACGCGACTCTCCGCCCTCTGCGATAGAATCAAATTGATGCCAGCAACCATCCTCGACGGAACCAGGATCGCCCAGGATATCCGCGCCGAAGTGGCCGGGGAAGCCAAAGCCCTCGCTGCGGCCGGAGTTCGCCCCGGACTCGCCGTGATGCTCGTGGGACATAACCCGGCGTCCGAAATCTACGTACGCGGCAAGGTCAAAGCCTGCGAGGAGGTCGGAGTCTATAGCGAAAAGCTGACTCCGCCGGAATCGTCGACCACCGACGACCTACTCGCCCTGATCGAAGATCTCAACCGCCGCGAAGAAATCGACGGCATCCTGGTGCAACTGCCGCTGCCCGCCCAGGTGGACGCCAAAAAGGTGCTCCTGGCCGTTGACCCGGGCAAGGACGTCGATGGCTTCCATCCCATGAATGTGGGCTTCCTTTCAACCCAGCGCCCAGGGCTGGTGCCCTGCACCCCCGCGGGAGTGATCGAAATCCTGAAGCGCAGCCAGATTCCTATAGCCGGACGCGAGGCCGTGGTCGTCGGCCGCAGCGACATTGTGGGCAAGCCCGCCGCCATGCTGCTGATCATCGCCAACGCCACCGTGACCGTGTGCCACTCGAAAACCCACGATTTGCCCGGAGTGTGCCGGCGGGCCGACATCCTGGTAGCCGCCATTGGACGCGCCGGAATGATCACCCGCGACTTCGTCAAGCCAGGCGCCACTGTCATTGACGTCGGCATGAACACCGTAACCAACGCCACCGAGTTCCAGCGTTTCTTTGCCGGCAACGCCAAAAGGGAAGAGGCGTTCCGCAAGAAAAGATCAACACTCATCGGAGACGTGCACCCCGAAGTCGCCGAGATTGCTGGAGCCCTCACCCCCGTTCCCGGCGGAGTCGGCCCCCTCACCATCGCAATGCTGATGTTCAACACGGTCAAAGCAGCGAAAATGCGGCGGGGAAGCCGCATCCCGGAACTGTCACGTGCCTGACCAAGTGAACTCACCACAGAGACATAGAGGCACAGAGAAACCCTTTCCTTTTCTTTCTTGGTTTTCTCTGTGGCTCTGTGCCTCTGTGGTGAAAGTTCGTGGTTCGGAGAATGAATGCTGAAAGTGGGCCTTACCGGAGGCATCGCGGCCGGCAAGTCAGTAGTCGGAAAGATGTTTGTCGCCCTCGGCGCATATCTGGTGGAAGCCGACCACATTGCCCACTCGCTTATGCAGCCGGGTCAACCCGTCTACAACGAAGTGGTCCGCCACTTCGGCCGCGAGATTCTCAATCCCGACGGTACGGTCAACCGGGCCAAGCTGGCCGAGGTTGCCTTCGGCCCCGCGACGGATACCCCCGGCCAGCGCGCCTCCCGCGTCGAAGAACTGAACCGTATCGTGCATCCCGCGGTCATTCGCAGCCAGGACGAGTGGATGCAGCAGGTGGGCAGCCAGGACCGGCAGGCCGTCGCCATCGTCGAGGCAGCACTCATTCTTGAGGCGGGCGCGGCCAAGCGCTTCGACCGCCTGATCGTCGTGGCCTGCAACGCCGATCAGCGCGCGGCCCGTTTCGCCGCCCGGCAGAAGATCGACCTCGAAACCGCCCGCAAGGAAGTCGCCCGCCGCATGGCCGCCCAGCTCCCCGACGAAGAAAAGATCAAAGCCGCCGACTATGTGATCGACAACTCCGGCTCCCTCGATCAAACCCGCGAGCAGGTCCTGCAAGTCTGGGAGAAGTTGCAAGCGGAAGCGCAAAAGTCTCAAGACCGGCCCAGCCGCGAAGCCGCGACAGAATAAAGCCCAGGGCGGCCCTGGGGGGCCAGTAGGAATGATTCAGCCCCACCGGGGCGCAAGAGAAGTGCTCTCGCACCCACCAACCCCCTTCTCGGATCAACTTGCTGCTTGTGCGCTAGAATCCGCCCATGAAGGCCAAAATGTTATACCTCGCACTCTGTCTTGCCGGAGTGATCGTCCCCTATTGGCAGTTTCTCCCCTGGCTGCTTCAGCACGGCCTGAACATGCGGCTGTTTGCGGGCGAACTCTTCGCCAACCACATCAGCGCATTCTTCGGCGTGGACGTTATCGTCTCAGCCGTGGCCCTGCTAACGTTCGCCCGCATCGAGAGCGCTCGGCTGGGGATTCGTCGGGGCTGGCTGGTCTTGCTGGCCGTGTTGACGGTGGGCGTTTCCCTCGGCCTGCCTTTGTTTCTCTATCTGCGCGAACTCCAACTGGCAGGCAAACCCGGCGGGGGACTTGTCACCCTCAAGGGCTGAATATTGGGGGATGTTCGTTCAGGGTCCGCCACCGGGTGCTGTCGCTGAGGATCAAACGGCACCCGGAAGAGGCCCCCGCCTCGATAGTTGCTCTCCGCAGGCTAGACGAATACTTCTCCCGGCAATGCCGTCAAGGTTCGCGAGACTAGCGTGTTCTGAATAATCCGCCTCGGTGATCCGGCTGTCTCGTTGTCAACTTGCTTGCGTTCGATTCTTAGTTGCAGACTACGCTCGATGCGGCGCAACTCCAGCACTTCTGCTCCTGCGACCAAACTCGACGCCCGACCTTGCAACCCGGCTCTGCCGGTGCGGCCCACGCGATGGATAAAATCCTCGGCCATCTTGGGTAGGTCATAGTTGATCACATGGGCCACGTCGTCCACGTGCAAGCCACGGGACGCGATGTCGGTAGCGACCAGCACCTGGAAGCGGCCTTCCTGAAATCCGCTCAACGCTCCATTCCGTTGCGACTGTGAGCGACCGCCATGAATCATAGCGGCGGCGAAGCCGTCCCGTACCAACTCCTTGGCCAGGCGTTCTGCGCCACGCTTCGTGCGGGTGAAGATCAGGGTCTGCCCCTTTTCCGAATAGAGCAACTGCCGCAGAACGTCGAGTTTCTCTCCCGGGCGAACTTCGTAAGCTTTGAGTTGCACGCTCTCGGCGGGCTTGAGCACCGAGCCCACAGCCACGCGCACCGGTTCGCGCATGTAGTCATTCACCAATCCGGCGACGGACTGTTCCAGAGTGGCCGAGAAGCACAGGGTTTGGCGCTGCTGGGGCAGCGCCGAGAGAATGCGCTGGATCGCGGGTAAGAAACCCATGTCCAGCATCCGATCGGCTTCATCGAGCACG
>Ga0307479_10002616_pt1 | contig 16346 bp, 16 predicted proteins | sample atmos_gasesECM4C_FD_203743 | JGI IMG/M metagenome (GOLD analysis project Ga0307479, IMG submission 203743) | Hardwood forest soil microbial communities from Morgan-Monroe State Forest, Indiana, United States - atmos_gasesECM4C_515 | ecosystem: Environmental > Terrestrial > Soil > Temperate... | reverse complement strand
TACGTCATTGCGAGCGCAGCGAAGCAATCCATCTCACCGCGGAAAGAGACTGGATTGCGTCGTCGCCAGCGCTCCTCGCAGACGGCGAAAGCCTACCGCGCCTTCCCGGCCCGGCTCAGCAGGAACACGCCCTGCTCGCCGAACATGTTCCAGAACCACCAGGGCGCACTAAGCCGCAGCGGGCGGCCGTAGAGGTCGAGCGCGACCGCGCGCTCCATCTTGACGTTGATCTCGTCGCAGAGCTGCACGAAATCCTTGATGGTGCAGAAATGGATGTTCGGCGTGTCGTACCAGGTCGCGGGCAGGTTATCGGTGCGCGGCATGTGGCCGCCGATCAGAAGCTGCAGCCGCATCCGCCAGAAGCCGAAATTCGGGAACGACACGATGGCGCGGCGGCCGATCCGCAGCAGATTTTCCAGGACCACCCTCGGCTGCCGCGTCGCCTGCAGGGTCTGCGACAGGATCACGTAGTCGAAAGCATCGTCGGGGTAGTTGATGAGATCGGTGTCGGCGTCGCCCTGCACCACCGCGAGCCCCTTGGCGACGCAGTGGTTGACGCCCTCGCGCGAAAGCTCGATGCCGCGCCCATCGATGCCGCGGCTTTCCAGAAGCTGCAGCAGGTCGCCGTCGCCGCAGCCGACGTCAAGCACTTTTGAGCCCGGATCCACCATGCCGGCGACCAGCAGGTGGTCGCCGCGGTAATGACGCCCGGTCTCGGCGCCGGCATCGCCAAGCGGCAAGACCTGTTCCTGTGCAGCCATTTCAGCGCCCCTAAAGTCCCCGCGCCGTGCCCGCCGACTGCAGGAACGCACGCGCAATATCGAAGAACTCCGGCACGTCGAGCAGGAACGCGTCATGGCCGCGGTCGGTCTCGATCTCGGCGAACGATACCCGGGCGCTGGACGCGTTGAGCGCATGCACCAATGCCCGCGATTCCGAAGTCGGGAACAGCCAGTCGCTGGTGAACGACACCACGCAGAAGCGGGTCTTGATGCCGCGGAAGGCGCGGGCCAGCACGCCGTCGTGATCGGCGGCGATGTCGAAATAATCCATCGCCCGCGTCAGATAGAGATAGCTGTTGGCGTCGAAGCGCTCGACAAAGGACGAGCCCTGGTAGCGCAGATAGCTCTCGACCTGGAAATCGGCGTCGAACGAGAACGTCGGCAATTCGCGATCCTGCATGCGCCGGCCGAACTTGCGATGCAGGGCGGCATCCGACAGATAGGTGATATGCCCCGCCATCCGCGCCACCGCGAGCCCGCGATGCGGATGGGTGCCCTCATCGGCGTAGCGGCCGTGATGCCAATCCGGATCGGCCATCACCGCCTGCCGGCCGAGTTCGTGGAACGCGATGTTCTGCGCCGAGTGACGCGTGCTGCAGGCGACCGCGAGCGCGGAAAAGACCCGGTTCGGATAAGCCGCGGTCCATTGCAGCGTCTGCATGCCGCCCATCGAGCCGCCGGTGACGCATAGCAGCGTTTCGATCCCGAGCCGGTCGAGCAACATGGCCTGCGCGCGCACCATGTCGGGAATGGTGATGATGGGAAAATCCAGGCCCCACACCTTGCCGGTGGCCGGATTGGTCGACGCCGGTCCGGTCGACCCCATGCAGCCGCCGATCACATTGGCGCAGATGATGAAGTAGCTGTTGGTGTCGAACGGTCGGCCCGGACCCACCATGATTTCCCACCAGCCGGGTTTGCCGGTCAGCGGATGCACATTGGCGACATGCTGATCAAGCGTCAGCGCATGGCAGATCAGAATCGCGTTGGAACGGTCGGCATTGAGTTCGCCATAGGTCTGGTAGGCGATCTGGAACGGCGAAAGATTGATGCCGCAATCGAGCGGCAGCGGCTGGTCGGCGCCGAACCGGGCAACCAGCGAGGTCGGATGGTCGGCCTCATGCAGCCGCTCATCGGCATGGATCGCCGGACTTGGTATCGAGCTTGGCACCGAATATACGCTCACCATTTTACTAGCGACCTCGGCTTTCGCCAGGGCTCCCGGACCACCGAAATCAGGCCATAAAAAAACCCGGCCTGAACAAAGGTTCGGCCGGGATCATTCTGTCCCCGGCCTGTTTAGCGAATTGTTTAACGTGGCTGCAAGCCGGCCGGCTCAAATGACCACGGAACAGCCCAAAACTAGTCACGTGCGCCGGTTTCGTCAAGGCAGCGCAGCCCTTGGGGCCCGGTTAACCGCCATGCGACCCCCGCCGCAGCCCAGGAATTTGCCGATGTTTCTCTTTGCTTTCGGCTGCCGTCTTACCTAATCAATGCCCTTGTTCAACCGGTCGGACTTGGCCGATCGGGTACGCCAGGCTCGCCAAAAATGTCGCAACCGCCCCCCGCCCCGCCTTCGCTCGCCGACTTGCGCAAGGAGATCGATGCGATCGACGAGGGGGTGCATCGGCTGTTGCTGCAGCGCGGCGACATCATCGATCGGCTGATCCAGGTGAAGCAGACCCAGGAGGTCGGCTCGGCCTTCCGGCCCGCGCGCGAAGCCGACATGATGCGCCGCCTGGTCGAGCGCCATCGCGGCATCCTGCCGCTCGACACCGTCGAGAGCATCTGGCGCGTCATCATCTCGACCTTCACCTACGTGCAGGCGCCATTTTCGGTGCATGCCGACGTCTCGGTCGGTGAATCGGCGATGCGGGATTCGGCGCGGTTTCACTTCGGCTTCACGGTGCCCTATGTCGCGCATTTTTCCGCCTCCGCCGCGGTCGAGGCGGTCGCCAAGTCGAAGGGCGATCTGGCGCTGGTCTCCGCCTCGTCCAGCCGCACTCCCTGGTGGATCACGCTGGAGGCGAACGGCTCGCCAAAAATCATCGCGCGGCTGCCCTTCGTCGAACGCGCCGATCACCCGGCGGCGCTGCCGGTGTTCGTGGTATCGCGGGTTGCCGACAGCGCCATGGTGACGGAAGTCGAGACCTGGAGCGTGCGGGTCTCGGGCTGGAACGCCGAGGTCGCCCGCGCGCTGTCGCCGCTCGCCGAGATCGTCGCGGTGCCGGATACCGCCTTCGATGGCGCAGCACTCTTGGTGTCGATCGCCGGCGCCAACCGGCTGGAGAAGATCAAGCTGGCGCTGATCCAGGCCGGTGCCTCGGTGCGCTCATCGGCTCTCGTCGGCAGCCATGCAACGCGCTATACGGTGCCCGCTAACGGGTCCGCCAAGCCTTAAGGCCCCCGAAATCCGGAGTTGAAGATGTCCCGCCCCGTGCCGAATCCCGGCATCCTCGATATTGCGCCCTACACGCCCGGCAAGAGCCCGGTGCCGGTGCCGGGCCGCAAGGTGTTCAAGCTCTCGGCCAACGAGACGCCGTTCGGGCCCTCGCCGAAAGCGATCGAGGCCTACAAGCACGTGGCGGCGCATCTGGAGGACTATCCGGAAGGCACCTCGCGGGTCCTGCGCGAGGCGATCGGCCGCGCCTTCGGGCTCGACCCCGACCGCATCATCTGCGGCGCCGGCTCCGACGAAATCCTCAATCTGCTCGCGCACACCTATCTCAGCCATGGCGACGAGGCGATCTCGACCACGCACGCCTTTCTGGTCTATCCGATCGCGACCATGGCGAACGGCGCCAGCAACGTCATCGCGCCCGAGACCAATTTCACCGCCGACGTCGACGCGATCCTCAAATCGGTCACGCCTCGCACCAAGCTCGTCTGGCTTGCCAACCCGAACAACCCGACCGGAACCTATCTGCCGTTCGACGAGGTGAAGCGGTTGCGCGCCGGCCTGCCGCCGCATGTGCTGCTGGTGCTGGACGCCGCCTATTCCGACTATGTGTCGCGCAACGACTACGAGATCGGCATCGAGCTGGTGGCGACCACGGACAATACCGTGATGACCCACACGTTCTCCAAGATTCACGGGCTCGCGGCGCTGCGGATCGGCTGGATGTTCGGTCCGGCCCACATCGTCGATGCGGTCAACCGGATCCGCGGGCCATTCAACGTCTCGACGCCGGCGATGCTGGCCGCCGTCGCGGCGATCGAAGACACCGCCCATCAAGAGATGTCGAAGGCGTACACCGAGAAATGGCGCAACTGGCTGACCGAGGAGATCGGGAAGCTCGGCCTGAAGGTGACGCCGAGCGTTGCGAATTTCGTGCTGATCCACTTCCCGACCGAGAAGGGAAAAACCTCGGCGGAGGCCGATGCGTTTCTCACCAAGCGCGGATTGGTGCTGCGTGCGCTAAACAACTACCGCCTGCCGCATGCGTTGCGCATGACCATCGGCACCGAGGAGGCCAATCGCCTCGTGGTCGAAGGCTTGCGCGACTTCATGGCCGCCAAGATGGCTACCACATGAATGATCAAGTGAGCGCCGCACCGCACTTTGGCCGCCTCGCGCTGATCGGCTTCGGCCTGATCGGCGGCTCGATCGCCCGCGCGGCGCGCGCGCAAGGGCTGGCGGGAGAGATCGTCACCACCACGCGCTCGGCGAAGACCCGCGCCCGCGTCGCCGAGCTCGGCATCGCCGATTCCGTCGTCGAGACCAACGCGGAAGCCGCTGACGGCGCCGACCTCGTCATCCTCTGCATTCCCGTCGGCGCCTGCGCAGCGGTCGCCCAGGAGATCGCCGCTCACCTCAAGCCGGGCGCGATCGTCTCCGACGTCGGCTCGGTCAAGGGCGCGGTGGTGCGCGAGATGGCGCCGCATCTGCCGAAGCTAGCGCATTTCGTGCCGGCGCACCCGGTTGCCGGCACCGAGCATTCCGGTCCCGATTCGGGCTTTCCCGAACTCTTCATCAACCGCTGGTGCATCCTGACGCCTCCCGAAGGGACCGATGCAGCCGCCGTCGAACGGCTGCGCGCGTTCTGGGCCGCGATCGGCGCCAAGGTCGAGATCATGACGCCGGATCATCACGATCTGGTGCTCGCGATCACCAGCCATCTGCCGCATCTGATCGCCTACACCATTGTCGGCACCGCCGACGAGCTCGCGCAGGTAACCTCCTCGGAGGTGATCAAGTTCTCCGCCGGCGGCTTCCGCGACTTCACCCGGATCGCGGCGTCCGACCCGACCATGTGGCGCGACGTCTTTCTCGCCAACAAGGAAGCCGTGCTGGAAATGCTCGGCACCTTCAACGAGGACCTCTCCAAATTGACCCGGGCGATCCGCCGCGGCGACGGTGAGGCGCTGTTCGAGCATTTCACCCGCACCCGCGCCATTCGCCGCGGCATCGTCGAGATCGGCCAGGATTCGGCCGCGCCCGACTTCGGCCGCCCGCACGCGCATCTGGCGAAGCCGGAGTAAAGCATGATCCGGAAAAGTGGATACCGGTTTTCCGAAAAGATCATGCTCAAAAAAGAGTCTACCCGGCGGCCTTGTTGGCGAGACATAGCCGAGCCGCCACGCCGGCGCCGATCTGCATGACGACGCCGAGCAGCCACCAGCAAGCGAACATGTAGCCCCAGCCTGGTTGCGGCGCTTCGTCGAACACGAAGGCGTAGAGCGAGATCAGCGCGGCGATCGTTGTGAGAAAGGTGCCGGCCGCGCTGAGCAGCTCGACCGGATCGACCCTCGGCCGCGCGGTCGCCGGACTTGCCGGCGAGGCGCGCAACCTCGGGATATCGACGCCTAGGTAGAATCCGATCATCCCAACGAGAATCATCGTGACGATAAATCCGATGGAATCGAACAACATCGGATCGATTCTCGTGAGCTGGGCGGCAACGAACGTTCCGCACATGGCGCCGGCCGCCGCAAGGCCGGCTCGCTCTACCACGTACGCGATCCGGCTGAGCAGCAGGATCTCGTTCGTTTCGTCGGCGTCCTGTTTTGACATCAACGCGTCCCGCCGTTCAATTGAACGGATAGTAACGAATCTGGGTCATCACGATGTTGTCGTCCGTCTTCGGGGCGCCGCCGACGCCCGCGAACGCGAAGCGCTGGTTGTAGGAATACTGCACGCCGGCTTTGACCGTGCCGTAGGAGCCCTTCATGATCGTATCGTAGAATCCGACGGTGTATTGCCGCACTTCCGAAGTGTTGCCGTTGCAGGTCGCCGCCGGCGAGTTCTCGATGTTGCAGCCGGTGTTGTTGTAGAGCGGGTTGCCGTAGCCGAACGGCACCGTGCCGACATTCCTGAAGGCCGCATCGACTTTCTCGAGCCCCGCGTAGCTGTAGATATCCAGCGTCGGCAAGGTGTGCCAAACCACGCCCACCAGCGCCGAGGTGACGCTCAGGGGAAGGATCGTGCCGTCCTGCGCCAGCGTCGCGTCCGGGAACGGCGCGGCGGTGAAACGGCCGAGCGGGCCGTGGGCGCCGTAGACCTGCAGCTCCAAGGTCTGCGGGATCACCTCGGCACTGATATGACCGCCGAAGCTGCCGGTGTCGTAGGTATGGTTGGCAAAGTTGAAGCGATCGAAGAACTGCCGATAGAGCCCCCAAGCCTCGACGTGCAGCTTGTAGGGTCCAAGACGCGGGTCCCACGCGGCCTTCACCGTCACGTCGGGCACCTGGTTCAGGCTGAGGTTGTTGGCGTTATTGAAGAAGCTGCCGCCGGGACCGGTCAGGTTGACGAGCAGGTTCGGGTTCAACACCCCCTGGGGGCCGACCGCCGGCGTGCCGACCGTCGGCGTGTTGCCACCGAAGAAAGCCGTCTGCGGGTTTTCGACTGATGCAGCGACCTTGAACTCCGGCCCGATATCCTGCCAGACGCGGATACCGGGCTGCCGGGCCGCGAGAAATCCCGGGACCGATTCAAAGTCGATCACGCCCGGCGCATCGACGCCGCGCGGATCGATGCCGGCCTTGCTCGGGGCATTGAGCGACCATGTTTGTCCGGCGAGGACATGAAAGCCGAGATCGGTGCGATCGAAGGTGACGCTGAGCTGGCGCATCCGCGGATTGAACGAGTTGGTCGCAACCGAACTCGCCGTCTGCGCCGCGCCTTCGAAATCGATTTCGCCGAAGCCGGCAATGTGCGTATCCGCGAAGGGGTCGCCTTCGGCCAGCACCGAGAAGCGGGTCTGGCGCGCCGAGAAACGCGATTCCGGCGTGTTGAAATTCTTGCTCTGCTGAAACGGAATGAAGTTGTAGACCGATCCGGTATCGGAGGCGAGGTTACGGGTCCGGTAGATGCCGGTGAGATCGATCCAGCCGCCGAATGTCAACGTAACGCCCTTGTAGCAGACCTTTCCGGCTGCACAGGGATCGACGGGCAGGGCCTTGTAGGCGCCTGGCCCGGCGGGCATGGCCTTCGCTTGCGCTTCAAATACCTTTTCCTTCCGCCCCTGGTCGTCCACGCGCTGCTCGAGCTGCTTCAGCTTGGCCTTGAGCACACGAATCTCCGACGCCGCATCGTCATCCGCGTAAGCCTGTCCGGCCGAGACAAGAATGCCGCCGACCAGAACGCATTTCAGTAATCTCACTAGAACCTCCCGCCCATGTCGAGGAAGCGTTCCCCATGCACATCGCACCTTCGTCAGGTGTGTGCGTGCTTCCTCAGGTCGAGAGACCAGGATTCGCCTGCCGATATTCTCGGCCGCGGCTGTTTTTCTCATCACGATTTTCTGCGATGAGGTGCGGGAATTTTTCGAACGAACGCCGATCTCGCGCGCGCGGGGATCAAACATTCGGCCTCGATATTCGCGTTCGACGGCGAGAGGCTTTTGTTTTGACGCGCCTTCACGACGCGAGCCGGGACCCGTTTGGTTCGAAGCCGCTCCAATCTCCGAACGCAAAAAGACTGGGCTCAGCCGGGGCATGGCCGGGCCCAGTCAGTTGGAGCAACATGGAGCAAACAAGTCGGCGGCTTAAAACCGCTCGTCGAACCAGGACAGGCGAACTTCAGTAATGCTTGATCGACGAAGCGTGGCTGACGGGGTGCCGACGCACGGACATTTTCATGGCCGACACTTCACCGCCGCGCAGCGACTGCGCCATCGCGTCCGCGGGCCGCGAAGTTCCCAGACCCAGATCGCCGTTCGGGTGATAGAACGCGTAGAGGCCGGGCTCCTGGATGACCTCCGCGACCTGCATCCCTCCGGCAAGCGCCGGCGTTGCGATCGCCGCCGACACAATCAGAGCCGTGCCAAACAACTTGAACTTCGTCATCGATGTTCTCCCTGCCAACCGGCCGCAAACCATATGCGCGCCGTCTGAGGACATGAGTGACAAATGGCTCTCGGCATTCCCGACATTTAGGGCAAGGTCGAGGGAATATTGATCACGCTTCGGCGATCAGGCAGTTACTTCGTGTTCTTAACTTGGTGTTTTTCTGTCGGCGTCGTCCTCGCGAAAGCGAGGGCCCATAACCATCGATGGCTGCCGTTGCGCGGGTGCAGCTCTCTCCACTTTGCGTAGCGGCGAAATCGGTGGTTATGGATCCGCCGCGAGTTCGGCAAGCGGAAGAAATTGAGCGCGATCTTTTCGGAAAGCCGATCCCACCCATCGGGTCGTGCCCCGAGGGCATGCTTTTCCGGATCATGCTTGCAGCGCCGATCGGAAAAATCAAAACCGAGCGAATCAAAACAACGGCGGGATTTGCGCGACCTTGAGCGGGCCGAGGAACACCGCGCCGTTGACGAAGCGCAGCGGGAACGACCGCGCCTTCTTGCCCTCCAGCACCGCTTCCTTGCCGAGCGCGTTGATGCCGGCGGCGACGCCGACATTGGCGTTCTGCTTGACCACCTTGCTGAGACCGGGAATCGCGCGGTCAAGCGCGCCGAACAGATTGTTGATGTCCTGCGTCTTCACGCCTGGTGCGACGCGATCAAGCGTTGCCTGCGGCACGCCCTGATCCAGCATCTTGTCGATACCGAGCGCCGGAATCACTTTCTCAATGCCGGCGACCGTCATCTGCAATTCGCCGTCGAGACAGCCATCGGGGCTGAAGCCCAGCGTGCCGGCCGCGACCGCGACAAGATCGCCCTGCTGGATGCGCGACTGCATGATATCGACATGGCCGCCGGCGGCCTGCAGTTCGCGAAAGCGCGCCGGCCAGGGCTTCGGCGCAAAGTCCTTCAGCCCGCTCAGCGTTGCCCGCACATCGGCATCGAACGGCTCGGCGAGCAGCGGATGCAGACCCTTGATGCTGCCTTGCGATATCTGCAGCACGGTCTCGATCACCGGATGATCCGCGGGCGACCCCTCCGCGATGCGCCCGTGCAGTTCGACATGTTTGGCGCTTGCCAGCGGCACCTGGACCGATCCGTCGAGGCGATCGATTGCGCTATCGTCGAACACGATGGAAGCGCGTTGCGGCACGGCCGGCAATCCGAACACGCTGCTGCGGCCGAGACGCCAGTTCACGACGTAGGAGGCTTGCGCAGCTTTGTCGGAGACCGTTGCAGGAGCAGTGAACTCCGCGATCACGCGCTTTGGATCGTAGACCTGCGCCACCACCAGGATCTCGCCGAGCTTTGCCGTGATCGGCGCCTGCGTGCTTGCGCCCGCGGTTTGCGAGACCAGGGTCACCGTCGCGCCATCGCAGCGGACTTCAAGGCGGAACGGGAATCCCGCCACCGAGCGGTTGGCGCAATCGTAGATTCGCCCCGATTTCGCCTCCTGCGCGCGCCAGGCATCGGCCTGGACGTCGACCTGCGAAGCGGCATAAAACCAGAAGATGCTCCAGGCGATGGCGGCGATTAAAACCAGGACGGGAGCGATGAAAAGCCGCCAAAGCGGGCGCCGGCGCGGCGAAAGCGTGAAATCGGTCATGGCGCCCCTTTGAGTAGCAATTTTGTCAATTAAACGGTCGCGGGTATCCCAATCAAGTTAACGCATTTTCATCCATCACCGAAATCTGATACCGCTGGCGGCGAATGGCGGCCATTACCCTCCCCGAATCAGATCTTTCCAAGGGCGACCTCTGGGTGTTCGGGTATGGCTCGCTGATGTGGCGGCCGGGCTTCGAGCATACCGAGCGGGTTCGGGCGCGCCTGATCGGCGAGCATCGCGCGCTCTGCGTCTATTCCTTCGTGCACCGCGGCACGCCGGAAAAGCCGGGTCTCGTGCTCGGGCTCGATCGCGGCGGCGCCTGCCGCGGCATTGCGTTCCGGGTGGCGGAGAACAGGAGCGCGGCAACGATCGCCTATTTGCGCGAGCGCGAGCAGGTCACCTCCGTCTATCGCGAAGTGATGCGCTCGGTGTGGCTGGAGAACGACGCGCGGCAGCGCGTCAGCGCGCTCGCCTATGTCGTCGACCGCGGCCATGTGCAATATGCAGGAAGGCTTTCGCACGCCGAGCAGCTTCGCCATGTGCTGCAGGGGCACGGCCAATCCGGCCCCAACCGCGAATATGTCCTGGCGACGGTGAAAGCAATCGAAGCGGAAGGTTTTCGCGACGGCCCGTTGCATCAGCTTGCGTCGATGCTGCACGACGCTCACCCGCTTCATTCGCCCCCGGCTGCAGAGAGGGATCGCTAGCTCTTCGACGGCGCCGGACTCGGAACGCGGCCGAACAGTTGCGCCTGCTCGGCCTGCCCTGCTTCGACGAGGCGGCTCGTCGCCTCCTCGATTCCGGTGCGGATGCGGGTGAGGAATTCATCGCGCGACAGGCCCGGCGGCAACGGATCGAGGAATTCGACCACCAGCGTGCCGGGATAGCGCAAGAAGGTCCGGCGCGGCCAGAACAGCCCGGAATTGAGCGCGACCGGCAAACAAGGCACGCCGCAGGTGACGTAGATCTGCGCGATGCCGGTCTTGTAGGCCGGCGGCGCGCCCGGCGGGGTCCGCGTTCCCTCCGGAAAGATGATGAGCTGAGCGCCGCCGCGGACGGCGTCGCGGGCGCGGCGCGTCATGTTCAGGAGCGCCTTGGCACCGGCGGTTCGGTCGATGGCGATCATGTTCGCCTTGACCAGGAATTGGCCGAACACCGGAATCCATGTCAACTGGCGTTTGAGGATGAAAATCGGCCGTTCAAAGAACCGCAGCAGTGCAAACGTCTCCCAAAACGACTGGTGCTTGGAGGCGACAAGCAGCGGGCCCTTGGGGATTTTCTCGATTCCGCGAAACTCCACCCTGATGTTGCAGATCGTCCGCATCAGGAAGAGGCTGCTCCGTGCCCACCAGCCCGCGACGGTGAACACCGCGCGAGCCGGCAGCGCGAAGGTTGGCAACGCGACGATGATCCAGAACACGAGGACGAGATAGAACAGCACGTTGAAGACCAGCGAACGCAGGAAGATCGAGACCATCGAATACCTAATCTGTTTTGCTGTCTTTAATCGGTTCGCTTGATTCAGTCGGCTTGGATCGGTTCGCTTTGATCAGTTCGCCTGTGCCGTCGCCGGCCGCTGCTGCAGGCTGGCGGGCTGATCGGGAAACTCGAATGTCAGGTCGATGCCGAGATCGGCCAGATGCACCCGCACCTCGGCGGCGACGTATTTGACGTACTCCGATAGCAACAGCCGCAAGGTCGCGCCACTCGTCCACCACGGCTCGTCGCGCCATTTGTCGCCGACCACCGCGAACGGAACGAGTTCGATATCGGGCATGGCGTGCGAAAATTCGACGATCGCCCGCGGCATGTGGTAGTTCGACGTCACCACGATCAGCGACTTGAAGCCGCGCTCGCGGGCCCAACGCCGCGTCTCCGCCGCGTTGCTGCGGGTGTTGACCGCCGAATGGTCGAGATCGACGCAACAATTGAAGAAGGATTGGTTCTCCGACACCGAACGGGAAATGTCGCTGGCCGCGCTGGTCGGATGAACGCCGGAGATCAGAAGCCTCCTGCCGTAGCCCGCAGCCAACAGCTCCAGCGCATCGGACACGCGCGAGGAGCCTCCGGTCAAGACCACGATGCCGTCGGCCTGCCGCGCCGGCCTGATCTCGCTGCCGCGCAGCTGCGATAGAAAGGCGGCCAGGCTGGTCGCGACGCCGACGCACAGGATCGCGAGCAAGGCCGCGGCCGTCGCGCGCAAAAGGCCACGCTTCGCAACGAACGGCGCATTCGGCGATTTATCGTCGGACTGCGAAGTCATGCGATGGCTGACAACCCTCTCCCCGCCTGATTTTAGAGGCTTTTCGGGCGAAGTGGAGTCTAGAGCGGTTTCCGGCTCCGTTGAATCGGCGGGAAAACGCTCTGGTGGCGCGGGATTTGGCTCCCCTGTCCTCACTCGATGTCGTCAAGGGTCGCAAACAGCGTCCGCCGCGAGGCTGCGGCGGTGATCGCCGCGATCATCAACGCCTGTACCGCCAACACCAGATAACCCGAGGGACGCAGCGAAAACGTACCCAACAGCGCTGCGAACTGATCGCCGACAGCCGTGCCGGAAAACCAGCCGGCGACCGATTCGGAAAAGCCGAAGCCGAGCATCGCCGCCCCGGCGCCGATCAAGCCGCCCTCAAGGCCGAGCAGGAGAAAATGGCGGAAAAACCGGTTGGCGATAAAGCGATCGCCGGCGCCGACGAAATGCAGGACCTCGACGATCGGGCGGTTCGCGGCCATCGCGCCGCGGGTCGCGAACGAAACCGAAATGATGGTCGCGACGATCACCAGCGCGAGGATGGCGAGGCCGCCGAACACGGTAGCGGAGCTCATCGACCGCATTCGCTCGATCCAGGCGCGGTGATCGTCGACGCTTGCCGTCGGCGCCGCCTGCATCACCCGGGTCCGCAGCGCGGCGAGATCGAGCGTGGTGCCCGGTTGAATCCGCGCCACGATCACCCGCGGCACCGGCAGATCGTCGAGCGACAGCCCGGTGCCGAGCCACGGCTCGAGCAGCTTGGCAGATTCGTCCTTGGTGAAGGGCCTGGCCTCGACGATGCCGGGCTGTCCGCGCACCGCCTCCGTCGCCACCGCCGAATCGCGATCGAGATCACGGCCGGTCTGCGGGCGCACCTGGATGGTGATTTCGCTTGCCACGTCCGACTGCCACTCCGCCGCCGACGCACTCACCAGCAGCACCGTGCCGGTGGTGACGGAAGCAAGAAAGGTCATGATGGCGACGACGGCGACCAGCGCGCGGCCGGCGATCGTGGCACGCGGCACGATCGGCGACAAATTCCGCGCACGCGCCGGCAACTGCGGACGCTCATTGCCGAGGTCGACCAGCGGGCTGTCTTCTTCTACCCTACTCATAGATGTGCAAGCGTCCCTGATGCAGTACCAGCCGCCGTGCATCATACTGATCCATCAGCGTGATGTCGTGGGTCGCGATGATGACGGCGGTGCCGGATTTGTTCAATTCGATGAACAGCCGCAACAGCCGCCGTCCGAGCGTTGGATCGACATTGCCGGTCGGCTCGTCCGCCAACAGCAGTTGCGGGCGCGAGATCACGGCGCGCGCGATCGCCGCCCGCTGCTTCTCGCCGCCGGACAGGATCGGCGGCAGCGCGTCCATGCGTTCGCCGAGTCCGACCCATTTCAGGAGATCGATGACCTCCTTGCGGTAGGTCGATTCGTCGCGGCCGATGACGCGGAGCGGCAGCGCCACGTTCTCGTAGGTGGTCATGTGGTCGAGCAACCGGAAATCCTGCAGCACGATGCCGATCCGCTTGCGCAGGTCCGCGACATTGTCCTTGCTCAGGAACGAGGCGTCCTGGCCGAACAGATTGACGAGCCCGCGCGTCGGCCGCAGCGACAGGAACAGCAGTCTCAAGAGCGAGGTCTTGCCGGCGCCGGAAGGGCCGGTGAGGAACTGGAAGGAGTGGGGGGGAATCAGGAAACTGAGGTCGCGCAAAATCTCCGGACCCAATCCGTAGCGCAATCCGACATTTTCGAATCGAACCAAGCTCAGCTCCGTTCGACGGGGGGCCCGGCCGGGGACCCGAAGCCGAGGGCTTTGGGCCGGCAACACGCCGGTTTTGCGACCGTTATGGTTTCCGGTTCGTTAACGGTCCGCTTGTACCATCCGTCCAGCGTCATTGTGGAGATTGGAGCTCCATGCACATCATCTGCCCGCATTGTACAACGTCCTATGCCATCAATCCGGCCACCCTGGGCGCCGGCGGACGCACCGTCCGCTGTTCCCGCTGCAAGGAAGTCTGGCTGGCCCGCCCGGAAGACGCGATCGAACCCGCGCCCGCCGTGCCTGCGCTTGCCGAAGCGAGCCAGGGGGCCGCGGAGGCGGACGCTGCCGCCGAGTGGGAGGCGCTCGCCCGCGACGAGGCCGGCGACGAATCCCCGGTCGTGGACAGCCCCCCGATCGCGGGCGATTGGTCGACTGACGGCTCCTCGGGCGAAGCCGACTGGCAAACCATGGCCCGCGACGACGCGTCGGCCGAAACCGGCGGCCGGTGGCACCAACCCTGGCTTCGGGGCCTTTCGAAAACGCCCGCGCGGGGTGGAGCGCGCAGCAAATCCTATTTCAGCCTCCCGACCGCATGTGCCGCCATGGGGGCGCTGGTCATCGCCCTGCTGGTCTGGCGCACCGACGTGGTGCGGCTGATGCCGCAGACCGCGGCATTCTACAAATTAGTCGGCCTGGACGTAAACCTTCGCGGCGTGTTGTTCAAGGACGTCAAGGTCACGACCGAGACCGTCGAGGGCAAGCCGGTGCTCGTGATCGAGGGCGCGATCACAGGCGAAACCCGCAAACCGGTCGATCTGCCGCGGCTGCGGTTTTCCGTCCGCGACGCGCACGGCGCCGAAATCTACGCCTGGAACACGGTGCTGGAACAGACCGTGCTAAAACCCGGTGAACGCGCCTGGTTCAAGTCGCGCCTGGCCTCGCCGCCGGCGGAAGGACGCAGTATCGACATCCGCTTCTTCAACAAGCACGATATCGCCGGCGGCACTGTATGATGCATGATGCGCGCCGCGCGGCTGGAGCACGATCCAGCGCGCGGGTAGCCTCGGGTAACTACCGCCGAAACCTGGGAACACCGGATGCCTCGCGTCCTGATCGCCGACGATGAAGATTCGATGCGCACGCTGGTGGCGCGCGCGATCGCCATGGACGGCCACGACACCGTCACCGCCCAGGACGGCGCCGAGGCGCTGGAAATCCTGACCCGCGAGGATGGTGCCTTCGACCTCCTGCTCACCGATATCCAGATGCCGATCATGGACGGGATCGCTCTGGCGCTAGCGGCCGCGCGCGACTTTCCGGGACTGACGATCCTGTTGATGACGGGTTTCGCCGACCAGCGCGAACGCGCCTCCAACCTCAGCGCCATTGCGCACGACGTGATCACCAAGCCGTTCTCGGTGGCCGACATCCGCACCGCGGTCGCCGACGCGCTGTCGTCGCGGAAGACGGGGTAGCGGGGCCAAAGGCGCCGCCCTCTCTGTTGTCAGCGCGGGTGAAAGGTCGTGCCCCCGTCATTCCGGGATGGTCCGAAGGACCAGACACGGAATCTCGAGATTCCGGGTTCGATGCTTCGCATCGTCCCGGAATGACGGGCGGCGCGCTCAATAATCCTTCAGCAGCCGCTCGATGTAGTCGAGTTCGATCTGCGGACGGTTGGGATCGCCGAGGCGGCGGCGCAGCTCTTCCAGGATCCGGCGTGCCCGTTGCACGTCGATTTCGCCGGGAATCATCTTCGACAGCTCGTCGCCGAATTCGCGTCCGTGCAGCGGACGTCCGAGCGGATCGGTTTGATTGCTGCCGTTCTGCTGGCGGCCCATGCGGTTGCCGGGTCCGTCGGCCTGCCCGTCGCCGTCGCCTTGCTGCATCGCATCCGCCATGCTCTGGGCGCCCTTGCGTAGCGCATCCAACGCGCGGCCCTGCGAATCCACGGCACCGTCTGCATTGCCGTCGCCGAGCTTGCCGGTAGCGTCGCCCATCGCGTTGTCGGCGGTGCCGAGATTGTCGCCATCACCCTGGTCGGCCTGATCGCCCTGGTCGCCTTGATCTCCTTGGCCCTGGTCGCCTTGCTGACCCTGTTCGCCCTGCTGGCCTTGCTGCTGCCCTTGGCTTCCCTTCTGACCGCGCTGACCCTGCTGCGAGAGCCCACGCTTCGCGAGCTCCTGCTGCAACTGCTTGAGCCGATCGCGCAGGTTCTGCTGGTCCTGCTGCAGGTCGCCCATGCTCTGGTCGCCCGGCTGCTTGCCGCGCATACGGTCACGCCGCGAATCCTGGCCCTGCTTGTAGGTCTTGTCGCGCAACTGCTGCTGCTTGCGGATCATGTCGCCGAGCTCGTTGAGCGCCTGCTCCATGTCGCTGTCGCCGGACTGGCCGGGCTGCGCCATCTGCAGGTTTTCCAGCATCTCCGCGAGTTGGTCGAGCAACTGCTTGGCGGCGTCCTTGTCGCCGGAGCGCGACAGCCGCTCCATGCGATCGATCATGTTGTTGAGATCCTGCTGGCGCAGCATCTTGGTATTGGGATCGAGCGGCCGCGCCAGTTGTTGCGGATTATTGCGCATCTGGTCGGCGAGCTGGCGCATGAAATTATCCAGCGCCGCACGCAGATCCTGGGTGAGCTTCTTGATCTCCTCGTCGCTGGC
>Ga0307479_10002615_pt1 | contig 16347 bp, 8 predicted proteins | sample atmos_gasesECM4C_FD_203743 | JGI IMG/M metagenome (GOLD analysis project Ga0307479, IMG submission 203743) | Hardwood forest soil microbial communities from Morgan-Monroe State Forest, Indiana, United States - atmos_gasesECM4C_515 | ecosystem: Environmental > Terrestrial > Soil > Temperate... | reverse complement strand
AAGTTGTTCTTGTCTGGCGGGAAAATTTGGCCGACTCCGGTCATCCCCTTGTTCAGGTTGAAGACCGCCAAGTCGTTACCGCTGCTGCTATGCAGAGGGCCAAAGTAATCCCACCGCAGGCCCCAGTTAACGTTGAGCCTGCGTGTAACCTGCCATGCGTCCTGGCCGAAGAAATCGATTCCGTTGACGACGACTTTTCGTTCCGCAGTCCCAACGGCAATGCCTCCGGACTGAATGTCGCCCGCGAGGAAGTCGGCGAATGCAAAGATGTTCGGATCAATATTGCCCGCAGCATTCACGCATCCTGCTGGGGCTGTACTCGGGTTCGTTCCACAATACCCTGACCATCCACCGACCGGTCCCCCCTGCGAACCGTCAAACACGAATTTGCCCAGCGAATGGCGGTAGTAGAACTCGTCCACATGCCCTTGACGGAATTCGCCGCCGAAGCGGAACTGGTGCTTGCCTGTATTGTAGGAGAGGATATCGGCCAACATGCCGGTAATGTCGTTGCGGCCTTCCGGAGGCGTGATGCCGACCTGCTCGAAGCCGTTGTAGCTGACCGTAGAAGTGTTGTACAAAGTTTGCAACGCCGTACTGGGGACGATGATTAGATTGGGAGCACCCAGAATCGGTTTGCCGTTAATGAGCGCACTGGGGCTCAGATCAAGGCCATAGGAGGCGGTATCGAAGCTATGGTTGGCGTCATTGAACGTCTGATTAAAGTAGTTCACGCCAAACAAAATCTGGTTGGTCATCCGAGGGTTGATGACCGAATTGAAAGTCACGGCATAGTTGTAGACGTGAATCGGCGCTTTCTCGAAGTAGAACGACAGATTGGAGCTTGCAGTCGCCAACGCCGCGCTGCCTCCGAGTGGTGCGATCTGGTCTCCCTGACCACCAAACCAGCGGATCGAGAAATGGTTCTTGTCGTTGAAGTTGTGGTCGAACTTGATGACCCCGTTGTAGCTGTAGCCGATCGAGGGGTTGGTAGCGAAATAGTTGAGCGGCTGCGCCGATAGATTGTTAATGTAGCTCGGCCAGAAATTGGCCGCCATCTGCGTGGAGATAGAGCTTGGAGTAAAACCAGCACCTGCGAGAAGATTCAGCGCATCCGTTTGATAGGCCTGTGACGGCTCGGTGTTTTGGCCGGATAGCCCAATCGTGTACTTCTGCTTTTCAAACGCGAGAAACCAGAAAGTCTTGTCCTTAATGATCGGTCCGCCGACCGAGAACCCATAGTTCTCATTGCGCAGCGGGGGCTTGCTGTGGGGAACCCCGGGCGGCAACGTGCTGGGATTGAAGAAAGGTGTCGCCGCACCAAACACGGTGTTGCGGTTGAAGTAATAAGCCGAGCCGTGAAGCTGGTTGGTTCCCGACTTCAAGACGACATTGACGATGCCGCCGGCATTGCGTCCGCCTTCAGCGTTGGATGCGGTTTGAGCCGAGAACTCGTCGATAGCGTCGAGCGGCATAATGACGCCGGCGATGCCGGAGACGCCGCCCTGATTCACCGCGGGAATGTTGTGCCAGAAGTCGTTATTGTCGACGCCGTCAATCTGCCAGTTCATCTGATTGGCGCGAGTACCGTTGAGCGAACCGAATCCGCCGACGGAGTAGCCACCGTAGCCGGGCTGCACTGCGGCAAATTGCGTGAAGTCGCGGCCGTTCATCGGCACGTTCTCCACAGCTTCGTTAGGCAGGATGTTGTCTTGAGCGGTAGTCGTAGTATCAAGACTCAGAGCGGCAGCAGATACTTCTACAACTGTTGTGCCCGCCGATCCAGGGGTGAGCTTCACTGGAAGGGTGTACGAACTTCCTGCCGTGACCGTGACATTGTCGACGGTGACCGACTTAAAGCCGGAGGCAGTGACCGCGATCTTATAGGTTCCCAACGGCAGATCCTGGAAGCTGAACGCGCCATCGGTGGTGGTGGTCGCTGTGATCGTAATGGCGGTAGCGACATTGGTGGCCTTCACGTCCGCGTTGGCCACGACGGCCCCTGACGGATCGGTGACGGTTCCGTTGATCGCGCCGCGGAAGGTTTGCGCAAAACCTGCAACCGCGAGCATTAAAATAACGACAACTGCAGCCCCTGTCCTTCGCATCTGACTCCTCCAAGAAAGTTTTGTCTTGAAACTCGACGACCCGGCAATGCCTATTGCGGATCAGTAAGGCATGTTTCTGGCCAAATAATTACCACTTACCATATATATTTTTCAATAACTTACGAGGTTCACTGCGGACGAGTCTACGATTTGCCGGATAGTTGGCTGTCGAGCCTATGAAAATGTGTACGCCAATGGCAGGGTATCACTGGGATTTGTGATTTAACAGATTGAATTAGCTGATCCTAGGTGACTTACGTGGTTCTCCCAGTTTCGGAAAACACACTTCAGAAATTAATCGTCACAAGACAAATTGTCAGAAATTAATCGTTACGCCGCCGCGAACGGAACGGGCGGCTTGGACGAGGTAGACGGTCTGGCCGTCCTGCCCCATCACCGGTACGTAGCCTTGGGCCAGCAGGTTGCGCAGATCGACCAGCATCTCCATGTGGGCGGGCAGGAAGCCGAGGGTTGGGATGGGCTGGCGGATGAAGAGATTGAGGTAAGGATCGCTCTGACCCGGTGAGGCGTTAAACATATCCACCGGAGTGAGGGCTTGGCCGTTGACCCAGCGGTAGGAGGCAATCCAGCGAGTGTGCGCACCCGGGACGGTGCCGCTAAGCTTGCCGGCGAGGGCGTGGCGGTTCTGGGTGGTAATGAACTGCCGGGCGTTTTGAATTTCGACGTCCGGCTTGGAGAGGTCAAGAACGCCACCGTACGCGTAGTCGAGCGTAGCGGTGAGGTCGGAAGAAAACTTGCGCTCGAGAACTACGCGCATGCCGCGCGTGTCCAGGGTGTCGCCATCGTAGGTGAAGGTGCCGGAGTAAATATCGGGCAGCACGAATCCGCCGGCGGCGGTGGCCTCGCCGGCGCCGACCAGAGCGGTGTTGGCGACATGATCGCTGAATACTGCGACTTGCATGCTGTTTTTGCCGATGCGCCGCGAGAGGTTCAACTCCTGATGGTGAGCGCGTTCCAGGCGAGTGGAGAAGCTGGCCATGCTGACGCGAGGATCGGCTTCGCTCAAATCCGCAGGTGTGGAATCAAAACCCTTCTCGGAGCGCGTGTTGGGCAAAGAAGTGGCGTAGTCGTACTCGACGATGGTGTTGGGCGAGGGATGAAAACCAATGGAGCCGTAGGGCCGGAACGCGGTAACGTGGCCGAGGAATTGGATGGTCTGCAGTTCGCTGCCGAATCTTAACTCCAATACATCGCCCAGGCTTATGTCGTCTGCCGCATTGACTGCGAGCGCCTGCAGCGCCGCATAGTGCAGGTTCGGATCGGAAGGCGCGAAGCGGCGCATGGTCACCGCCATTGTGGGACCAGAGCCATCCGGCAGGCGGTGCGTATACATGGCGCGCAGAACAGCGGCGGGCAGGCCGTCTCCGTAGCCGACGTTTCCGCTCAGGCCGACGCGGTCGACGGAGAAAATTGAGCGCTGGAGCGAGAAACCTGTGCTCACGTCGGAGCCGCTGCCGTAGCCTCCCGCAGACGAGCCGGCCAGGAAGGAGAGGCTCGCCTTGAGGTCATGAGCCTGTTGCTCAGGGCGTGCAGGATCGTCCAACACACGCAGCACTGGGCGATTCGCCACCGAACGCAGAGTCCACTTCCAGTCATCGTCGTCACTTGTTCCCCGCAGCGGGCCTACACGCAGGGCATTCAGCAATGTGTTTAGAGTGACGTTTACGTGAACGTTGGAGCCGGGATGCAAGCCAACTTTTTCGCGCAAGGCGGGCAGGAATGAAGGAGCTGAAACTTTGACGGTGTAGAGTCCGGGAAGCAGGCCAGTCGCGGAGTAGAAGCCGGCACCGTCGGTGAAAACAGTCAGAGTGTGCGCCGCGGAGGCGGCGATCTCAACGATGGCGCCCATCTGCGGGACGCCGGAAGCATCGCGCACGTATCCCGAGATCGCGCCCGGACGTCCTCCGGCCCACGCAGGAAGCGACAACCCTATAATCACCGCCCAAAAACCGAGCTGGCGAAGTCTCAATCCAACCCCCGCGGAATCCAGCAGTCCGTTACTCTACAGCAAACGTCGCTGAAGGATCAATGGTCTGCTTGGAGATGTTGTCGTTCACTTTGATGTTAATGCGATACACGCCCGGCTGCAGATTCGCCGAAGCAATTGACTTCTGCAGCGTGACCTGTTCGCCTACATTGCCCATGGTGTCGGTGGATTCGGTCTTCTGAACCACCGGCTTGTTGGTGGCAAGATTGACGATCTCGAACTGGAAGGTGGCGGAAGGCTTGTGCGTCTTCTCATCCACGCCCAGATTGTAGACCTGCATCCAGAAGTTGACCTTCTGATCGCGGGTGCGCTTGAACAGGGCCGGCTTGCCATCGGCCGGAGCCACACGTGGACGAACCTTGTTCAGACCGATCACGAAATTGCCGGTGCTCACATCCTTGGTGGGCACGGGCTCCATCACATCGGCCACGATCAATGAAGAGGTAGAAAGCTTGTCGTCAGAATACTCGGGCACCTGAATGCCGCGGCTCCAGACGCCTTTGCGGTCGCCGTTTACGTCTTTTACGGCGATGTCGATCTTGTAACGACCGGGGCGAAGCGGAATCGCCTTCCAGTAAACCGATGAATTCTCCGCCATACGGGGCAGCAATTCAGCCGGAACATCCACTTGTGCGGGATCTTCGAAAGTCTGCACCACCCGCCCAGTGAGGGTGGTAATTCGGCCAAAAATATTCACCGTTCCGCGCTGCACGCCATCTTTGTTGGCAAAGGTGATGTCGCGATATTTCATCTGTATGGTAATGGGCACCAGCACCGTGTCTCCGGTAACCTTCACGAAGTCGGTGCGCACGTCGAAGGGCATCAAGTTGGTAATGAGCTTTGTGGTGACGATTTCTTCCAGATCCTTAAACTTGATCGGCGGCGGGGCCTGCAACTTGGCGAACTGCTCGAGACGATCGAACTGCTTGGTGGCATTCTGGGAACTCATAGGGCCGGCGCCCAGTTGCTCCAGTCCGCCAGTGAAGCGGCTGGCCTTGCTGGCCAAACCCATTTGCTCGTATTGCGTAAGGCCGGCGTTGGGCGTGTATTTGAGTGCGTCCTTCTCCGACCGGTCGATGGTCATGTGATAATCGCCGCACATGCAACTGTCGACGAATTCAATGATGACTTCCTGGCCGATGCCTTCCAGGTAACGGTAGCGCCACTGTTCGAAGGGGAACGTTGAAGTTTCGCCGCCGCCTTCTTCGATGGGTCGCTCGTACGTTCCACCGGAGGGATGCGACTCTACTTCATCGGCAGGGCCGTACATGATGTACATGCGGCCACGGTCGGTTTTCCAGCCGGGAATGCCGGCGGCAAAATGTTCATTGGCGTAAGCGATACGCCGATAGTGCTCTTCCTTGTACTCGTTCTCTTCGGTATCAGGCGTGGGATCGCGGCGCTGCCAGAAGGCTTCAATGAAATTGTCGCGCTCTTCGTCATTCGAAAGCTGCTTGAAAGCGGCTCTTTCTTGGTCGGTAATGATCCAGACGACGTCTTCGTTCAGCCACTTCTTGTAGACCTTGCTGAGTTCGACCTTGAGAGCTTTGCCCTGCTGTTTCTTCTTCTTTTCCGTGGGCTGGCGCTTGAGGGGGTCGATCGCATCCGTGGGTGGGGCTGGAGAACCGCTAACGGTTGCGTCGGACTGGGGATCGGTGGCGGCAGGAGGCTTGTCGCTCTGGGCGTTGGCCGGAAGCGCAACGCCGGTAGTGGCCGCCAAGAAAACAGCAGATAAGAGGTATCTTAAACCGACCCGAACCATGAGAGGGACTCCTGCGTCGACAAACTTCGTCGTTCTATTTTAGGCCCTCAGTTGGGCGAAAGCAAGGTTAAGCCGCATTAATAGAACAGATACGGCCCAGCCCCTGCCGTTCGGTTGGACGCGGCGGCACTTCTGCCGAGTTGCCTGCCAGTGTGCCCGAATATTTTGCGACGGGCGGCAGGATCAAGTTTATAATTTCGGGTGCAAGGCTTTGTTGCCGGGGCGGTAACCTCTCCGGATTCCCCAGGGTCCGTGACACTCCATTCCAGATTGGAACTTTCCTGCTCACAGGATCGTATCCCTGAATGTGTGCCCGTCACCCTGCGGAGCGTCGGAGGGTAGTCCGGGAAAGTCCCCCGGGGAAAAACCTTAATGACCTGGATGGATTGCTGGCCGATTGCGGTAGCTTCGGATGGCGGCGGAAAACATGAAGACCTGGAAAAAAATCGCGTTTGGCGCCGGTGTGCTGGCGGTGCTGGCCCTGATAGTCGGCGTCTCGATTCACCAGAGCGGCAAGAATGTGGCTACGGTGCAAACCGGGAGGGCGCAGCGCCAGGACTTGTCGTCGGTGGTGAGCGCCTCGGGCGAAATCAGGCCTAAGACGTACGTGAACATTGGCGCCAATGCCTTCGGCAAGATCACGCATCTGCTGGTTAAAGAAGGGGATCACGTCAGGAAGGGTCAATTGCTCGCGCAACTGGAAAACGTGCAGTCATCGGCAGACGTGAACGCCAATCAGGCTTCTCTACAGGCGGCGGAAACGGATGCGCTCGCCGCCGATGCCGCCCTGAAGACGGCGCAGGCGGACTTGCTGCGCGCCCAGGCTGATTATGATCGCAACAAGCAGGACTGGAGTCGCGCGCAGAGTTTGTATAAAGACGGGCTAATCTCCAAGTCGGATTTCGATAGCCGCGAGAATGCCTGGGCCACGGCCGACGCCGGACTGACGCAAGCGCAAGCACGCGTAGCACAAGCCAAGGCGCAAAAAGATTCTGCCGATAAACATGTAACCCAGAACCGGGCCACGCTGACGCGCTTCGCCGATGTGTTGGAAAAGGCCACCTACACCGCGCCTTACGACGGCATCATTACCAATCTGCCGGTGCGCGAAGGCGAAACCGTGGTGATGGGCATTCAGAATTCGCCGGGCAGCACGCTGATGACGCTTGCCGATATGTCAGTGATTACGGCCGAAGTAAAAGTGGATGAGACGGACATTGTGAATGTGCGCCTGGGGCAGCCTGCGGAAGTGACGATTGACGCCATCCCCAAAAAGATTTTTCACGGCACCGTGAGCGAGATCGGTGATAACGCCATCGTGCGCTCCACAGGCGTGGCCACTTCGCAGCAGACCACGGCCAGCGAAGAGGCCAAGGATTTCAAAGTGGTGGTCACGGTGAACGATCCTCCACCGGATCTGCGGCCGGGACTCTCCACCACTGCGAAGATCACAACGGCGGCTCGTGGCAACGTATTGTCCATCCCGATCCAGGCGCTCTCGGTTCGCTCGAAAGCGCAATTGGCGCAAGAGAAGGCATCGGCTCCGGGCTCGGTGCATGCCGCGGGCCCGGCCCCTAAGGAAACAACAGCCAAAGGCAAAGATCAGAAAGACGAAGTGCAGGGCGTCTTTGTGATTCGCAATAAGAAAGCGGAGTTCTTGCCCTTAACAACCGGCATTACCGGGACCACGGACATCGAAGTGATTGACGGCCTGAAGGAAGGGGACGAGGTCATCACGGGAAGTTACAAGATTTTGCGCACGCTGCGTTCTGGCAGCAGCGTGAAAGTGGATAATTCCATCCCCAAGAAGGAAGACGAGACATAACCTTCGACAGCTTCATCCGTCAAAGGAGAAGTCGGCCGGGTTTGGAATACAGGTTTCGGGTTCAAAGGCAAAGCTCTCGGAGTCGAATCTAATCTCGGAGAACCTAGTGGCACCGGAGCAGGAGAAAAACATGGCAACCGCAGAAGTGATCAGCATGCCCAGCAGCGCCGTTTCATCCCCGCCAGAGTCCTGCATGATTGCCGCTGTAGATCTTTGGAAGACCTACGACATGGGATCGGAGCAGCAGGTGCACGCCCTGCGCGGGGTGAACCTGCGCATCGAGCGCGGCGAATATGTGGCCATCATGGGGCCCTCCGGCTCGGGCAAGTCAACCCTGATGAACTTGATCGGTTGCCTCGATACGCCCACCAAGGGCGAATACTGGCTGAACAGCCAGTTGGTGAGCGAACTGGATGACGATGAACTGGCGCGCATTCGCAATAAGGAAATCGGCTTCGTATTTCAGACGTTCAACCTGCTCGCCCGCGCCACCGCATTGCATAACGTGGAACTGCCTCTGATCTACGCCGGGATTCCGACTGGGGAGCGCATCGAGCGCGCCCAGGCTGCTCTAACTGCTGTGGGCATGGAAGAGCGTATGACCCACAAGCCGAATGAGCTTTCTGGTGGCCAACGTCAACGTGTCGCCGTGGCACGTGCATTGGTGAATCGGCCGTCGATTCTTCTCGCCGACGAACCTACCGGAAATCTTGATTCGGCTACGGGAAATGAAATCATGGCCTTGTTTGACCGCCTGCACAGCGAAGGAAACACCATTGTGTTGGTCACGCACGAGCACGACATCGCCGAATACGCTCATCGCGTCGTCCACATCAAGGATGGAGTGGTCGAGCGCGACGAGCGGAAGAAATAAATAAAACTCATCGGTCCTGCCGAGCGAAGCGAGGGACCTCGTTGCTGGCTCGAAACGGGAGCGCGATGGACGCAAGAACCGGGGTCCCTCGCCGCGCTGGGGACGACCGTTGTTGGCGGATGACAGATTTTGGTGGTATACGCCACTTGCCACTGGCCCAGCGGCTAACTCCAACTAGCGGTCGATTTCTCGGCTTCGGGCTCCGCCAGTTCTTCAACCGCTTTCGGGCTTGCCACCACGACTTGGTCGCGCCCGCCGCGCTTGGCTTCATACAAGGCGGCGTCGGCGGCCGCCATCAACTCTTTGGGCGACGTGCCATGCTCGGGAAACACCCCCACACCCACGGAGATCGTGATCATTCCCATCGACCTGCCCTGGTGCAAGATGCTCAGTTCCTTGGTTTTCGTGCGCAGCCGCTCGGCTCGCGCGCGCGAAGCTGCCAGGTCCGCCGTCGGCAGGATAACGACAAATTCCTCTCCGCCAAAGCGGCACACGAAATCCTCAGCCCGGACGCCTTTGGTGAGCGACATTCCGATTTCACGCAACACGGCATCCCCCGCGTCGTGGCCATAAGTATCGTTGAAGCTTTTGAAATGGTCGAGGTCGATCATCAGGACTCCAAGAGACTGCGTTGCCCGCGACGCGCGCCGGACCTCGCGATCTAATACCTCCTCCAAATAGCGCCGGTTATAGAGACCGGTCAAGGCATCGCGCACCGACTGGGTTCGCAGCGCTTCCCGCAGTTTAATGTTGGCGATGGACAATCCCACTTGTCCGGCAAAGGTGGTCTTGAACGAAAGCTCGGTGGCGTCGAGTTCAGGCTTCTCGTCAGTGGCCTGAAAGTGCACGATCCCGAGGGTCTCGCCTTGAGCCATAATCGGGATGCACAGATAAGTGTTTTTAACGCCTGCGGCGTGACCGCAACGCGCAGTGGTGTCGCCCGCTACAACCAGGTGTGGCTGCCCCGTGCGCAATGCCCAGCAGGAGGTTAGCTCGAACACCGCGGCCGGAAGCTGGCAGCTGACCCACGAGCCAATCACTTCGGCGACGCTCCGCGAAGCATCGAGCAACGCCACCGCTCCGGGAACTGCGGTGAATATTTTGGGAGCAAAACCGAGTGCGGCGGCAAACACCTCGTCCCGGCTGACGCAGCTTTGCAGCAGCTCACCCATCTTGGCCAGCATGGTGGCGCGCCGCGTGCGCTCCGTGAGTTCCCCCATCATTCTCTCGTTCTGCCGGTCAAGCTCCTTGCGGGCAAAGTCTTTCTCCGACATTTCCGCCTGCAAGCGCGTGTTGGCGTCAGCCAATTGCATGGTTCTTTCCAGAATCTGCTCCTCCAGAATCTGTTGACTCTTTTTCTGGTCTTCGATGTCGGTGCAGGTGCCAAACCATTTGACGATATTCCCCGCAACGTCGCGGATGGGATTACCCCGGCACAAAAACCATCGGTAGCTTCCACCTTTCCCCTGCAGGCGATATTGCACGTCGTAGGACTGCCCGCTGCGCAGCGCATCCTCCCACTTCGATAGAGAGGGGGCGAGGTCATCGGGATGGACGATCGCCGTCCACCCCGTGCCCACGCTTTGTTCGAGTGTCATCCCCGTATAGTCAAACCACTTCCGGTTGAAGTAGTCGTCCACACCATCGGCATCGGATGTCCACATGATTTCGGGAACTGCCTCGGCCAGGGTCCGGAAATACGACTCCTGCTGGCGAGCCGCCTTGAGATCGCCCTTTTGCATGGCCACGAACCGGTCGAAAAACGACAAGGCGATCGCCACCCCCAACACGAGAAAACTGCTCACGCTGATGGCGGCGACACCAAGCGTGGAAATACCGATGGCACGTGTGAGATCGGGCGCAACCGCGGAAGAGTAAAACGTTGCGGCCCACATCCCCGTATAGTGCATCAGAGGTATGGCGCTGCCCATGACCAGCGCGCTGATGATTTTCCGCCGGCTCGTCCGGTTTTCATCCCGCAGGCGGAAGGTAAGACGCAAGGCCACCAGAGAAATGGCAATGGCCAGCGCGATCGACAGCGCAACAATTCTGCGGTCATAAACGATCACGGTCGAGCAGCGCATGGCAGCCATGCCGATATAGTGCATGGCCGCGATCCCACCGCCCATCACCACACTACCCGCAATTCCCTGCCCTACACCCATCTTCGTACGGCTAACCACGAATAGCGCCACGCCAGAGGCAGAGATGGCCGCCAACAGCGAAAACGCCACGGTGGGAAGATGATAAGCAACCGGCATCGGCATGGTTAGAGCGAGCATGCCGACATAGTGCATCGTCCAGATTCCCAGGCCCATCGCCACAGCTCCAGCGCTCAACCACACCACTCTCGCGCGGCCTTGCGCCGAGGTTACCCGCCCCGCGAGATCGAGCGCTGCATAGGAGGCAAACACCGCCAGCACAACGGAGAGCGCCACAAGCCCGTAGTCATAGCCGACGCTTAATATGGTCATCGAATCCATTTCTGGCCCAAGGCCCTCCTTCCTCAAACTCTCTGACAGAGTGCGACGGACAGGCTGCGGTCCGGATTCGACCCGCACACCTCTGCTGAGTCTCTACGCTATCTATCGGCGGGATCCGCGGTTTCCGAGAGAGAAGGTTCTAGAGTCCCCCGCGGCGCTTCGGAGAAACAAAAAGCCTCTCTTGAGAGAGGCTTTGGTTTGGCCCGAGGATTCGTGACTACGGCGTTGTGCTCGCAGGTCTGGATGTCGCGGTGTCCGACGGACTTGAAGCGCCCGCGATGAAGAAATTGTGATCGTAGAGGTTGCGGTACATCAGCCCGGCGATTTCTGCCGCCTTGGGGCCGAAGGTAGGCCGGCCGCCCTGCAGGAAGACCACGACCACGATGCGTCCCCGGCTGGTATTAGCGTAAGAAGCAAACCAGCCATAGCGCGTGCCAGCGTGGGAACAGGTTCCAGTTTTGCCCAGAATTTCTTCCTCGTTAAAATTGAGGCCGAGCCGGCGTGCCGTGCCGTATTGCACCGCGCCGGCCATACCGACGGAAATTTCGGGAATCAGCGGAGCGATATCAAGCTGGCGCTTGATGCGTGGCTGGAAAGTGGAGATCTCCTCTGGAGTAGTGGGGTGCTGCAGGTAATAGAGCGTTCCGCCGTTGGCGATGGCCGAAACCATGGCACCCAATTGCAAAGGCGTCATCGAAATGCCTTCACCGAAAGAGCACATCTTGCCGACGCCGCCCAGCTTCTGCGGAATCACTTCTTCAGGATAAGTTCCCGGCCGCTCGCCCAGGATATCGTAGCCGGCCAGTTCGCCCAGGCCGAATTGGTGGGCGTAATAAGCGACCTTTTCGAAACCCAGGCGGCGGCCCAGAGACTCAAAGTAAGCGTTGTTTGAGCGGGCCAGCGCTTCGGTGAGGTTCATGCGGCTGTGGCCCCCGAGCGGGACTTCGGTCTCTTTCGAAACCAAGCCCTCGTTCAAGGCGGCCAGCGCTACGGAAAGCTTGATAGTCGAGCAAGGTTGGGCGCCACTCGAGAGCGCGAGCTTCTGGTTCACCATCGCGAGTACGCGTCCGTTGGTGGGCTCGATGGCAACGACGGTGCCATTCATATTGCCCAGAGCATCGATGGCGGCCTGGCGAACTACGAGGTCTTCGCCTTCTGTGATGTCGCCTCCCGTAAGCCCTTCGGCGAACGAACTCATGAAGAAGCGCTCGTGATAGCGGCGCCGGGAAGAGCCGGCCGAGGCCCGCGTCACAGTGGCGCTAGTGGCCGGGCGGGCAGCCCTGCGGCTGCGCGCCAAATGCCGCATGTGGCGCTTGGCGTGCTGGGTCTCGTTGACTTTTTTGGATTTTGATTTGCTGGTATTGGGGGTGTGCGTGTTCACGTGCGCCGCCCACATGGCCGGCGCCAGACACAGCGCTCCAACTAGCACTACCAAACGAAGACAGCGCGTTCCCGACTTGGACATCTCTGGTTCGACCCTCTAATCTCCGGCTCTCCTGTGGTTCGTGCACGAAGCCTGCCAGTCTGCCGGCCTTGACCGCAAACTTCGCCCAACTCCGCGATAGTACGGGAGTTAGGATATTTCAGGCAAGAAGAAAGTTTTTCTGCGAGAAAACGTTAACTCTAATCTAACCCATTATGGGACAAGTACTTAAACGGGAATTTAACTTCGGTCCAGCGCCCACAGTAACCATTCACCCGTTACTGAAAAGATTCAGCACTCTGTCGCAAAGTTTTGCCCTTAAAGCAGTGGTCAGGGGTCAGTGGCCAGTAAAACCCTTCCCCGTCCTTCCCTTCAAATTGTTCCTGCTGACCACGGAACGCTGGCCACTGCTTACATGACTTCGCCGCGCTTGCGCAGAAATGCGGGAACATCCAGATCATCCTGCTCAAAATTCGCGACCATGGCGTTGCGCATGGTGTCGAGCGAGATGACCTCCGCTCCAAGGTGCGGCGCTGCGACCGGGATCGGCTCAGGCACTCGCGGTTCATCACTTCTTAGAGCCGGCTCAGCAAATGCCGGCGTCGGTTGCGCCGGACCTATCGCATCGGGAAAATCCATGGCATCGTCGTGGGTCGCTGCGAAGGAGTGGTGCGCCTCGCTGCTCCGCCGTTGGGGACGGCTGATTTCTCCGAAGCCGGTGGCGATCACAGTGATTTTCACCGCATCCTTCATCTTCTCGTCCATGACCGCGCCGAAGATAATGTTGGCGTCCTCATGCGCCGCGCTCTGGATGATGGTGCAGGCCTGCTGTACTTCGGCGAGTTTGAGCGAGGCCGAGCCAGTGATGTTGATGAGAATGCCGCGTGCGCCGTCGATGGCGCCGGCCTCGAGCAACGGCGATGCGATGGCGCGCTGTGCCGCTTCCGCCGTGCGATTTGCTCCGCTTGCTGTCGCGGTGCCCATGACGGCATAACCCATGCGGGCCATGATCGTCTTCACGTCGGCGAAATCGCGGTTGATGATGCCAGGAATGGTGATGATGTCGGAAATTCCCTGCACGCCCTGGCGCAGAATGTCATCTGCAATGCGGAAGGATTCGAAAAATCCAGCATTCTCGGCAACCGCCAGCAGCTTTTCGTTGGGGATAACGATGGTCGTGTCGACCGACTCCATCAGTTCGGCGATGCCCTTTTCGGCCTGCGTCATGCGCCGCTTGCCTTCAAAGGAAAACGGTTTGGTGACGACCGCGACGGTAAGTGCGCCCATTTCGCTGGCCAGCGACGCGATGATCGGGGCGGCGCCGGTGCCGGTGCCTCCGCCGAGGCCGGTGGTGACGAAAACCATGTCGGCGCCTTCGAGCGATTCGATGATTTTGTCAGAGTCTTCGAGCGCGGCCTTGCGACCCACTTCGGGATTCGCGCCTGCGCCCAAGCCATTGGTGAGCTTCACGCCGAGTTGCAGCTTCACCGGAGCGCGCGACAGGCGCAGCGCCTGCAAGTCGGTGTTGGCTACGATGAACTCGATGCCCTCGACTCCGGCATCGATCATGCGGTTGACCGCGTTGCCGCCACCGCCACCCACGCCGATGACTTTGATCTTGGCATCGTTGAGCGGCTCTTCGTTGAAGCTGATGCGAATGCTCGAATCTTTTTTCATTTTGCTCCCCGTGAATTTCGAATTTTCCATTTCGTCGTCGGTCTTCAGTCGTTGGTCGTCGAAACCAAGGGCAGGCATAGGTTTCGCCGACGACCGACGGCCGACGACTCGCTTTCATCCAACCAACATCGCTTTCAATCTCGATCCCCAGCGATCTCCCTGGAAGCCGCGGGCTACGCGTGCGCGCTGTCCGTAGTGCACCATGCCGAGCACGGTGGCGAACTCCGGCTCGGCCAACGTAGCTGGCATTCTGGCCAGCGGAGTCGGCCACGATAGCCGCACTGGACGCCGCAGCACCGATTCCGCCACGTCGAAAATCCCCGGTAGGCGCGAGCCGCCGCCGCTCAGCACAATTCCCGCGAGGCACGCGTCGAACACGCCACTCTGCCGCAGAGTCTCGCGCATCATCTCAAACAGCTCGCGGGCACGAGGCTCGAGAATTTCCGCTACCAGCCGTTGCGGCAGCAAACGCGAAGGCCGGTCGCCGACCGATGGCACCTCGACTTCGTTCCCTTCCGGAATCAGTGTGACGATTGCGTTGCCATAGACCTTCTTGATTTTTTCCGCCTCCACCAACGGCGTGCACATGCCTACCGATAGATCGCTGGTGAAGTGGTCACCCCCAACCGGAATCACCCCGGTGAAAGCAACGGCGCCCTGCAGAAAAACAATCAGCTCGGTCGATCCCGCACCGATGTCTGCGAGACAGACTCCCAACTCGCGTTCGTCGGCACGCAGCACGGAATCGGCCGCGGCCAGCGGTTCGAACACCGTGTCATCCACATGGACGCCCGCGCGATTCACCGCCGTGATCACGTTTTGCACTGCACTCGTCGCCGCCGTCGCCAGATGGACGCGCACCTCCAATCGCGCTGCCATCATGCCCAGCGGATCGTGAACGCCCGGCTGACCGTCGAGGATGAACTCCTGCGGCAGCAGATGCAGAACTTCGCGATCGGGCGGCAGTGGAATCGCGCGCGCGCGCTCCACCGCCTGCTTGATCTCGTCGCGGCCAATCTCGCGCGGACGCGTGCCCAGGCTGATACCCCCATGGCTGTTCACGCCGCGCACGTGCGCTCCGCCAATGCCGACGATGGCGTGCTCGACCGCTGCCCCGGCTTTATCTTCCGCCGTCTCCACCGCTTTCTGAATTGCAGCGACGGCCTTGTCCAATTCGACGATCACGCCCTTGCGCGAGCCGCGCGACTCCGCCACGCCGTGGCCACGATAGCGCAGGCCGCTGTCGGTGACCTCCACCATGACTGCACATGTCTTGGCGCTGCCTACGTCGATTGCCGTTAGCCCGTTTCCCTGCTGGTTCCCCATGCTTATGAGTGCTCCAATAAATTGCCCTTGCCGTGATGAAGTCGAATGCTCACTGCGCCGGCACCTGACCCGCCTGACTCTTGGCCACCGCCGCACTCGGCTTCGGTCCGCCGGGAGATTTTGCGGTTGGCTTTGACGGAGTTGGTGCGGGCCGCTTGGCAGGCGCCGCCTTCTTTGCTCGCGCAGTTGCTTTCGCTTTCGCCACCCTCTTCTTCACTCTAGTTTTTCGAAGCGGCTTCGATCCAGCGGCTGCGGCTTTTGGATCAAGCTTCTTTTCGGTCAATTCGAAGGCAGGTTTGGGCACAGCCCGATCGTGCACAGGAATATGCGTGATCAACGCCGCAGGCTTTACCCCCGCAGCAGCCGCGACCTTGGCCGAGGCCGGGTTCAGCGGCACCGGCTTCGCGGTCTTCTCCATATCCGGATTGACGATGACCTGGTTGTCGTAGCGCAGGTTTACCGACTCCAGCTTCTGGAACTGTTGCCGCCAGCCCTGCGCGTGGCTCACATAGATCTTGAAGCGATGCAGGAAGTCAGACGATCCCAGGTGCACTAGCACATCGCCCGCAGGATCGTTCACCCGCACTTTCAGGTCTTCGAGATCGGTCAGGTCTACTTCGCTCAAATCTTGCGAATAGTGTGCACCACCAGCGTCGAGCTCGCGTACCAACTGGGCATAAGACTTCATCCGCGGGGCCCGGGTCGAGAGTGGCTCGCCGGGATTCATTCCCAAAATCACGGGGAAGGAATATTTGTGCTTCGGTGACAGTTCCATTAGCGTCCCGCCCGCATCGATCAAAAACATGCGCGGCCCCACGCGAGCGAATGCCACCGGAGTGCGCTCGTGAACTTCAACCTTAA
>Ga0307479_10002614_pt1 | contig 16350 bp, 18 predicted proteins | sample atmos_gasesECM4C_FD_203743 | JGI IMG/M metagenome (GOLD analysis project Ga0307479, IMG submission 203743) | Hardwood forest soil microbial communities from Morgan-Monroe State Forest, Indiana, United States - atmos_gasesECM4C_515 | ecosystem: Environmental > Terrestrial > Soil > Temperate... | reverse complement strand
ACTGTTTCCCAGCGCCGAAGAAGCCGGCCTCCTGACGCTGATGCGTGAGGTCTGCGCCACCGGCCAACCGAAACACCTCAAAGGCTATGAGTTCCGCGAATTGGGTGAATCGGGCCAGCGTAAGGGGACGAGCCGGTGGGACTGGGAGATCTATCCCCTCAGCGACGCTACCGGCGTCACCCACCTGCTCAACGTCATCATGGACGTCAGCGCGCCGCGGCCCAGGCGAAACGGTTTGTCGAAAGAAGACCGGCAAGCCGCAAATTTGCGCCGCGAAGAGGCATCGGGCGTGCTGCGCATTTTCGGCCTCGCTCCACAGCTGCGGGATCCCGGGAGGCAGGAACTGCTGAGCGAACGGGAACGCGAGGTCGCCGATCTGTTGGCGATGGGCTTTACCAATCGGGCGATTGCGCGCCAGCTGAATGTCAGTTCGGCCACCGTGTCCTCGCACGTGGCCCATATCCTCTCCAAGCTGGGCTTCCGGTCCCGCGCGCAGGTGGCCGCCTGGGTGGTCGGGCGACGGCTCCAGCCAGCCACGGATAACGCCCCCGCGGAAAGCGCCGCCCAGACCTAACCGGCGCCTCGGGCGCAAAAATCTCCGCAAAAATCATCTGAACGGATGATGACACCCCTGCAGCAGCGGCCCCATCCTTAAGCAACCCTGGTGTATCCCATCCGCCGAATCGTCGGCCGCGGCCACGCGGAGATTGGGCCGCGCGCCCTGCTCCACCGTTTCAGAAGCGCGTTCCAGGACGCTCCGATCGGCATCGGATTGGCCGACCTCGAGTGGCGTTTTGTCGAGGTGAACGGTGCGCTGTGCCAGCTCCTCGGATACTCCGCCGAAGAGTTGTCGCGCACGACGGTCCAGGCGATCACCCATCCGCTAGATGTCGAGTCGATGATGGCTGAGGCCCGGCAACTGCTGGCCGGACAGACCGCGAGATTTCAGGCCGAACAGCGCTACCTCCACGCTGACGGCCGCACGGGATGGGCCCTCATCAGTGTCTCGCTCATGAGAGAGCCCAGCGGACGACCTGCCTATTACGTCATGGGGATGGACGACATCACGCGTCAGAAGACCGACCGGTTGCGAACCATGCCCGAGGCACTAACTCGGATGCTGGCCGAAGCCCCAACGCTGGAGGTAGCCTCACGCGCACTCCTGCAGCGCCTCTGCGAGGAACTGGGCTGGCAGATCGGTCAGCTCTGGATCCGGGATCGGGAAGACGATGTGCTCCGCCTGCAGGACTTCTGGCATGCACCATCGCTGGAAGCAGGGGCCAACGTCACCAACTCGGTAACTACGCACCCGGAAACCGACCTGCCAAGCCAGGTCGTCGCCGCGGGCAAACCCATATGGATCGTCGACCTTGTCAGCAGCAATTCCGACGCCGGCCCACGGCCGCCGGTCGCTGACGGCCTGCACGGGGCTTTCGGCTTTCCCATCTTGAACGGGAGCCACGTCACCGGAGTGGTGAGCTTCTATGGTGGCGCCGTCGCCGAGCCCGACGAGGATCTCCTCGCCATGGTGAAGGAGCTAGGAGGCCGGCTCGGACGCTTCATCGAGCGAAGACGCGCCGAGCGAGCCGTGCAGGTGACATCGGAGCACGTCCGGGGTGTTCTTGACAACGTGGCCGACGGAATCATCAGCACTGATGAGAGCGGGGTGGTCGAATTCTTCAACCGGGCCGCGCAACGACTGTTTGGCTACGCGCTGGTCGAGGTGCGGGGCCAGGACGCGAAGATGCTCATCGCGGAGCCGTATCGTCGCGATTTTGTCAGCCACCTCGACAACTACCTCCGGCCCGGTAAGAGCGCGGCATCGGTGTCCGGTTCGCGCGAACTGTGGGGCCAGCGTAAGGACGGGTCGATCTTCCCCATGGAGTTCCGGGCCAGCGAAATGGTCCTCGGCGGCGAACGCCGTTTTGTCGGGATCCTGCACGACATCTCGGCGCAGCGAGCGCAGAAGGACGCGTTGGAATACCAATCTCTCCACGATCCGCTGACCGGCCTGCCTAACCGAATGCTGTTCAATGACCGGCTGCGGCAGGCGATCGTCGTCGGTCACCGGGCCAGAGAGCCGGTGGTGCTGTTGATCATGGACATGGACCGATTCAAGGAGGTCAACGATACCCTCGGACACCAGGTGGGGGATCTCCTGTTGCAGCAAGTCGCCTTGCGGCTGGCGGCGACCCTCCGCCAGTCGGATACGGTCGCACGGCTGGGCGGCGACGAGTTCGCGGTGCTGCCGGCGAGTGGGACGGATCTCAACGGCGGGACTCATGCAGCGAAGAAGATTCTGCAGGCGCTCGAGCATCCGTTTGTGGTCGACGGCCGGAACATCGATGTCGGGGCCAGCATCGGCATTGCGCATTGCCCCGAACACGGCGAGGAGGCTGACACGCTCATGCGCCACGCCGACGTGGCGATGTACGTGGCCAAACGGACCAAGCGTGGATACGCGGTCTATGCTCCCCAACTGGACGAGCACACCGCGGCGCACCTCGCGCTTATCGGCGAACTGCGGCATGCGATTGCGCACAACGAACTGGTACTGCACTATCAACCGACCGTCGCGCTCGCCAGTGGCCGGACGATCGGCGTCGAAGCGCTTGTGCGCTGGCAGCATCCGAAGCAAGGGCTGATGCCACCCGACCAGTTCATTCCAGCGGCGGAGGAGACCGAATTGGTCCAGCCGCTGGCCCACTGGGTTCTCAATCAAGGCCTCTCGCAGTTACGCAGCTGGAACGACACCGGACTCGACGTCGGCCTGGCAGTGAACTTGTCATCGTGGAATCTCCGTGATCCAGAGTTTCCTGAACTGGCGTCTGGACTGCTCGATCGCTGGAGCGTGCAGCCCCACCGGCTGAATCTGGAGATTACCGAGAGCGGCATCATGGCACCCTCCGCCATCTTTGACGCCATTACCCGGCTCAGCACGCTTGGCATCGGGTTATCGATTGACGATTTCGGCACCGGCTACTCGTCGCTCGCGCGCCTGAAACGCTTACCGGTGAACGAAATCAAGATCGACAAGTCCTTCATCATCGGCATGATGGCGGACACTATGAGTGTCTCGATTGTGCGCTCCGTCATCGAGCTTGGTCACAACATGGGCCTTCGGGTCGTGGCCGAAGGCGTCGAGAACCGCGAAGCCTGGGAGAAGCTGATGACGCTATGTTGCGACCTGGCTCAAGGGCATTATCTGTGTCCTCCAATGCCGGCGACCGATCTCACACGGTGGTTTCGCGAGTCGGGCCTGGGCCCGCAGATTCAGGCGTCGTCGGCCTAAGCGGCGACGCGTTGACTCTCGGTCGCGCCCCTGCCCATGTCGAGCGCCGCCAGGCTGATCAGCCAGCCACACAGACAGGCGAGCGTCAGCAGCGGCCAGATCGGCGCGCCATAGAGCGGCACGTACATCCCCAGGGTGACGGCTTTCTGCCAGCGCGCTGGGTTCATCCGCAGGATCAGCCAGCCCGCGAGCACCAGCGCCGAGAGGTCGTAAAAGTTGACATAGGGGCTGACCAGGATGCTGCCGATCAGGCCGATTGCGATCGGCAGCGAGGGGCCACTGCCACGGGCGCGCCACAGGATGACGCCGGACACCGCGAGCACCAGCGCGATTCCGATGATGGCCAGCCCGAATGGTAGCTGCCTAATGAGCGACGATTGGATCGGCCCCGGAACGCCGCTCACCGCATGGAGCGATTGCGAAATGTGGTCGAACACCCCTGTCCCCACGGCAAGCAGCGTGATGATGGCGAGCGGTGCGCTGACCGCAAGCCAGGCAAGCACCACGCGCCAATACCCCGACACCAGCAAGGCCACCGGGACGAGGAAGGCGATCTGCGGCTTCAGGATGAGCGCGCTGAGCGCCAGGCCGGCGAGCCAGGGCCGGCCCCGTGAGAGCAGCCACCACGACATCGCGACGGCAGCCACGACGATCAGGCTGACCTGGCCGAACAAGACACCGACGAAGACCGGGAGCAGGGCTGCGGCGCCAACCAGGTGGATCAGTCGCACGAGCCCGCGGCTCGGCGCGACCAGGTACCAGGTGGCCGCGAGAGCCGCCGCCAGCACGCCCGTCCAGATCCAGCCGGCCAGCGTGTAGGGAAGGTAGCTCAGCGGCGTCACCAACCAGGCCAACTCAGGAGGATTGAGATAGGGCAGCGGTTTGCCGATCGCGTTAGTAACCGGTGGCAGGAAGAGCGTGGGATCGTAGACCGCGGCCCACCCGTGGACTCGCCCGAGCTGGGCAGCCAGGTAGTACACATAAAAATCGGGCTGGGGAAGCTTGTAGTGCAGCGTGTAGGACCACTGGAGGTCGATGAAGGCGAGCACGACGCTGACGCCGAGCGCCGCGGTAATACCATGCTCGCGCCGGAGTCTCATGTCAGGCCACCTCCCGCCTGTCGACAGCGGCGACGGGCAGCGCAGACAGAAGAGAGAACCCGACCACGGCGAGGCCCAGGTTGACGACCGTGTCGACAACAAACCCCGGTACGGTCGGCGCCACCGGGAACGCGTGCCCAAACGCCAACACGAGCATCAAGTCATACGCCGCGTGCACGGCCATCACCGGCCAGATAGTGTTCATGCGCAGCCGCACCGCGCCAAACAGGATGCCGATCAGCGCCGCCTCGAAGATCTGATAGGCGACGCCGAGCTCATTCGCACCCGGCAGAAAGAGGTTGTCCAAGTGGCTGAAGCCGAAGAGGATTGCCGCAAGGATGACGCGGAGCACGGGGCTGAACCGGGACAGCGCCTGCAGGACAACGCCGCGATACGTGACCTCCTCCATGAAGATGTCGATCAGCACGAAGCCAACCTGGAGGGCGAGCACCAGCGCCGTCGTCGCCATCACACCCCGCGCCCACAGACCGACGACCGGCAGGGCGAGGACCAGCACGAGGGGAATCAACAGGTGCGGCGCCCGCCACTCGCGCAACGGGGTAAAGCCGACCCGCCGCCACCAGTGCAATCGGGACAGGACGACGGCGATGAAGAGCCCGGGAACCAGCACCAGCGCGAACGGCATCAGGTACTGCCACCAGCTCGAGCCGCCGGCGGCCACGATCCCGCGGATCGCGACCAGGGTGCCGGTTTCGATGATGAAGATGCCGAGGGCAAAGCGCAGTGCCCTGCCACGTGGTGGCTGGATCAGCAGCAGTCCTGCCGCAGCCAGGATCAGCCCCAGGCCGAGCTTGACCAGCCAGTCCAGGCTGGGCAGAACGTGAGTCGAGGCCGGGTCCCCCATTTGCCGATATGACGCGCGACGGCGGCAAAACCGAACGCGCCGCGAGGGTCTCGTGGCGTGCCGGAGAGCGTTATCGGAACCTCGTCAGACTGGAATTTGAACCGTCCGCGGCGCGCGTCGTAACGGGATGCCCCGGTCTCCCCAAGCCCAGAGGTAAACAAGCGGCACGATCCCAATGATCGAAATCACGATGTAGCCGGTGATGCCACCAAAGATGTCGAATGCCGCATGCAGGATCGATACGCCGATATAGGCAGCGAGCACGCTCCAGGTCAGACGCAGGTGACCCTTGCGTGAAGCATGGAAGATGACCCCACCGAGAATCGCCGCCCATAGCCCGTGACCAAAGGGTGCGAGCACGGCTCGAACCAGTTCGGTGAAGACGACCGACGGCAGCGAGAGGATCAACTGCTGGCCCTGCACGACGAACAGCGAGGCGAGCGCATAGCCGCTGGTCTCGAGCGCGGCGAAGCCAAAGCCAACCGCTGCGCCAAGGACCATGCCATCACGCGTGGCGTAGGAGCGGAGACCGAGGGCGAGTAGCACAATAGCTGCGCCCTTGACGAACTCCTCGATGAATCCGACCTTCAACATGCCGATCGTGCCCGGCCCATACACCAGCCAGAACTCGAGCAGCGACGCGACGATGATGCCGAGGACCCCCGCGACAATGAAGGCGCTCACGATCCGCCGCGGCGACAGCGACGGACTCGCATCGTGGTCGAGGTACCAGACGATGGCCGTAACTGGCACCAGGAAGCTGCCGAGCAACACGATGGTGGGCAAGAGAATGATGTTGCGCGTTACGTACATGGTTGCGGCGGCTGCTGCCCATAGGGCCAGCCCGATCAGCAGGACAGCCCACCAGCGCGGCGCCCAGGTCTGGCCGTTGACCCTCTTCAAGGCTTGTTGATTCGACTGCAAATTGTTCACGACTTGACCTCCTTCACGATCGGCTCGACGGAATTGCTCATCTGTCAATTGATTTTCCCCGCCATCCCGGCACAAGACACCGCTCTTCGGCGGCATGAGGCGCCGATACCTGCGCGGGAGAATGCTTCCCCCAACCGGGGGAGGGCTGAATCCCGCAGCCCGGCCAACGCTCGCGAACGGTCGTACAGGGCGGGAACGGAAGCCCTACGCTAGTGGAGCGTGCTCTCGAGAGAGCAGCAGGGAGAAGCTATGGGGACGGTCCGGCTGCTGATCGCGGACGACCACAGTGTGGTTCGACAGGGGCTGCGCATGTTCCTGGCGCTCGATCCCGAGATGGAGATTGTCGGCGAAGCCGCCACCGGTGAAGAGGCGATCAAGCTGGCGCGCGAGCTTCACCCGCAGGTAGTCCTCATGGATCTCCTGATGCCTGGGATGGGCGGGGTCGCGGCAACCGGCAGGATCCGGGCCGAGATGCCTGACGTCGAGGTGATCGCCTTGACCAGTGTGCTGGACGACGCGGCGGTCACCGGGGCCATTCGGGCCGGCGCGATCGGCTACCTCCTCAAGAACACGGAGGCCGACGAGCTCCGGCAGGCGGTCAAGTCGGCGGCCGCGGGCCAGGTGCATCTGTCCCCGGAGGCCGCCGCCCGCCTGGTGCGCGAGGTACAGATTCCGGGGAGCCCCGAAGTCTTGACCGAACGGGAAACGGCCGTCCTTCGGCTTCTGGCGAAGGGGCAGGCCAATAAGCAGGTCGCTCGCGAGCTGCGCATCGGCGAGCAGACGGTCAAGACGCACGTCAGCAATATCCTGGGAAAGCTGCAGTTGCAAAGCCGAACCCAGGCAGCGCTTTACGCCGTTGAGCGCGGACTGGTCAGCGCCAGCGACCTGGGCCGGGGCTAAGTCAAGCGCCTCCGTCCCGCGAACCGGTCACCCGAAAGTAGGGCCACCTTGGCTTCTCTTTGGGGATTCCTGCGGCCCAGCGTCGGCCCATGATGCGTCTGTGAACTCCGAGAAGTTGAGCCTCAAGGAGCTGCTTGCACTGTTCGGGCGTGCGCCGGAGCAGACGCGCCTGCTCAGCTTTGCGGACTCCGAAGAGTACCTCGCCGTCGTCACCTACGTGGTGGAGCGTTCGTACCGGGAGTATTAGGCGGTTCTCCCGCCCGACTCGATCCACCCTCCGCTCTCCCTTCCCCCGGGCCCCCTTACCGAAAGGGGGCCTGTCCGTTTCTGCGGTCGGGCTTGAGACTCGGACCAGAGACTGTGGATTGCTTTTTCGATCATGCGCGATACTGGACGCTGCCCCGCTGGGATTCGAGGAGGACGCAATGGAGAAGGGACGGATACGGCCGTACATGCTGAAGGCTGGGGATGGCTGGACCTATAACTATGGGATCGACTTCACCGTCAAGGCGGGCGAGCTCGATGGCGGGCCCCGCCTGGCGTTCGTCGAGTACACCACTCGGGCCGGCGAGGAGCCGCCGGACCATACCCACGCGACGGAAGACGAAACCTTCTACGTACTCGAGGGCGATGTTGCCTTTCGCTGCGGAGCGGAGACGTTTGAGGTGACCGGCGGCGGCTTCGTCTTCCTGCCTCACGGCATCGAGCACGGCTACCGGATCCGCGACAAGTGTGAGGTCCGCCTTTTGGTGATCACGTCGCCGGCCGACGATGCCGCTGATGGCTGGGGCGGTTTTGTCGCCGACGTCGAGAAGCAAGGAGAGCTTCGTAGTTCGCCGGCCGGCTCCAGCTCAGGTGGCTAGGTCGCAAGCAGGCGCAGCGTCGTGTTGAGCCTTGAGCGGCGCACCACCGCCCGGGTGCTGTCGGGCCAGAGCTGACGATACTTATCGCGATATGCGGCGTTGACGCTGCGGATGACCGACCTGCTGCTCGCCCGCTGGATGCGAGCCGCGACTTTGCGACGACCAGCCCGGATCACGACATTCCGATTGGCCAGCGCTTCTCGATACCATCGGCCATTTCTGCTCCCGGATCGGATAAACACACCCTTCTCCGTCGCAACGATCCAGATGGTCGTCCGATGAAGCGGAGACCTGGCATCATGGCGGGTCTCGATATCGATCTCTTCGCTTTGCGCGAGCTTTCGGAGGAGATCGTCGCCAGCACGGACCACCGGGAAAGGTTATCCCGGTGGTCCACTAGCGGTTGAGAATGCTCAGCGAAGCGAGAGCGCAACCTGCTCGAGGTGATCGAACGATTCCTGCATGCCGCCTTCCATGCCGGAGTTGATCACGCTGTCACGAATTTCTTTGCTTGGGTATTCGGCGAGAGTCGTCATCGACGTTTGACCGTTTTTCTCTTCAAGCGTGAGCGTATTGACCGCGACTCCGTCGGGCGCCCCTTCATAGATCTCGGTCGAGACGATTCGCTCATTGGGGACTATCTCGCGGTACTCGCCATGGAACGCCACCTCGAATCCCTCGTTTGTCGTCATGACATAGCGCCACTTGCCGCCGACCCGCAGATCGACCTGGGCGCTCGTGACCGCACCTCGGTCCCCACCCCACCAGCGCTTGATCAGCTCAGGTGTCGTGAAGGCCTTAAAGACGAGCGGCCTGGGCGCCGCGAACGTCCGCGTGATCAGGATCTGCGTGTCCGCCGGGAGGGTCACCACTGCCGTACCGCTACTTGCCACTGCCATCGTTTTCCTCCTTGGTTTGCTTTAGCTCTTCCAACACGACATCCAACCGATCGAAGCGTTGCGACCATGACCGCTCGTAGTTCTTCACCCAGTCGTGGATCGGCTTGAGCGCCTGACCGTCGAGCCGGTACAGCCGCTGCCGCCCGCGATCCCGGACCTCCACCAATCCCACCTCCCTCAGCACCCGCAAGTGCTTGGACACCAGCGGCTGCGCCAGCCGCAGCTGCGTGACGAGGTCGTTGACCGGTCGTTCGCCGCCGGCGAGCACGTCGAGGATCTGCCGGCGCCGGGGCTCGGCCACCGCGTTGAACGCGTCGGTTGTCGTCGCTGCCCGAGCCATAGCCGCATTATATACCGATATGGGCATATGTCAAGAGACGGAATATTTTGCCTGTCCGCCGGTTTGCGCGTAGGACGCATGGTCGGTCCGGCAGCTGAGTCATCCGTAACCCTTATCGTCGAAGGGAATGGGGCCGCGGACAGTCGCGCGCAGGTGCAGGGCGATACCGTGTGGCTCCCGCTCGGCGACCTCCTGCCGGCGACCGGTTGGGAGCTCAAACCTGAGGGCGTATGTCGAGGCGAAACCTGCGTTCCCCTTTCGTCCTCGCAAAGGGCTGCCATGCTTCGGGAGCAGCAGGCGTCGACCTGGTTCAACTTCTCAGAGTTCGCACGGCTGATCGAAGAGCCGGTGGCAGTCGATCACGAAGCTCGCACCTGGTATTTCGGCCCGCCCGGATGGGAGTGGAAGTCGTGGTCGGCAGGTAAAGCGGCGCCCGACTTTACCGCGCCCGACCTGAAGGGTCAGCTGCATTCGCTCCATGAGATACGCGGCAAAAAGGTGTTCCTACTCTTCTGGGCCTCGTGGTGAGGGTGTCGCTTCGACCTGCCGGTCTGGCAGGAGCTCTACCAGGGACAGTCCTCGTCCGGGTTTGAGGTTGTCACCATCGCGGCGGACGCCAGTGGACGTGACGTCGTGGAGCGGTGGATTGCGGCGGCGAAACCATCCCACTGGACACTGCTGGACCCGGATTTAGCGGTCGCGAACGTCTACAACGTCCGAAATGTTCCGTCTGCCTTCTGGATCGATGAGACCGGTCGCATCGTGCGCGCGAACGATCCGATCTATGCCTTGCGCCGCGACCCCGCCGGTGGTGGGACGTCGCGAAACGAGGCGTATCTCGACGCCGTCCGCGACTGGGTCGCAAATGGACCGTCGAGTAAGTTTCTGGCAGACGAAGCGGCTATCGAGAAGCGCCGGCGACCGGCCTCGTTCGGCGATATGGAAGCGATGGCGAACTTCGACCTCGGCGTCTACCTGCTCCGCCGCGGTAATTCGAGCAGCGCGCAGCGGCATTTCGATCACGCCCAGCAACTCGCCCCCGACAACTGGACCTACCGCCGTCAGGCCTGGAGCCTCTCAGGCGCGACTCGAGAGACCATCACGAAGGCGATTCGCGATCCGGCGGCGCCGGCATTCTATCCCGAGCTCGACCTCGGCGATTGACGCTTTAGGGCAGCTTACCGCCGCGAACCCAACGTTCGAAGACCTCGAGCCGCTGAGGCGGCCAGGCACTATCACAAGGCATGGTGCCGGCGCGCAAACGGGCGAGAATGCGGTCCGCGTGGGTGCTCACATCCTCGTAGGACCCGAGGTCGAAGTGCCGCCGCATCGACTGAATGTCTTTCGGGCGAAACAGCGGTTTGATCTGGGTGGCGAAGTGGACCGGCTGATCGGCTGTCGGCGTGGTCACGGTCGAATCCTCCATTCAATAAACGGCCGGCTCACCTCTTCCGACCTTATACCTTTCGCATCACAAATAGTTTTTGATTCACAAATCGTTGGTGGTTCATGTATCATCAGCCCTATGGTCGAGGGTAAAGCAAAGACGGCGTCGGACCAGCGACTCCTCCCTCTTCTCGAGCACCTCGCCCGGGTCGGTCGACGGGCTTTCGAGGTCACGCTCGAGCCGGGCGGGCTTCGCCCACGTCACCTGATCGCGCTCAATCTGCTCAGCGACCAGGGCCCAGCGAGCCAGCGGGCCCTCGCTGACTCCCTGAGCCTGGATCCGAGCAATGTGGTCGGACTGCTCAATGAGCTGGAGGATCGCAAGCTGATCACGCGTCGGCGCGACTCGTCGGACCGCCGCCGCCACATCGTCGAGCTGTCATCCCGGGGCGAGGCGCAGCTCTGCGACGCGTACGACCGGCTCCGCCGTGTCGATGACGACCTGCTCAGCGCCTTGAGCGCGAAGGAGCGGGCCGTGCTCTACGAGCTGCTTGTTCGAGCGGTAGGGGCCAATACGCCTCCGTGCGACATCCCGGCGGAACCGTCACCTCCGCGGCCCGCGGCGAGGAGCAAGCGATGACCCCCCCGGAATTGGAGCTCGGCCTGGACACCTTCGGGTACATCACGGTTGATGAGTCTGGCAAGCCTTTGTCTCCTGATGCCGTGATCCGCAACTACGTCGAGGAGGCTGTTCTTGCCGATTCGGTCGGAATCGACTCCTTCAACATCGGCGAGCATTACCGTCCGGATTTCATGGACTCTGCGGCTCACGTGATGTTGGCGGCGATCGCCGGCCGAACCAAACGCATCCGCCTCGGCACGGCCGTCACGGTGCTGAGCACGCAGGATCCGGTGCGCGTCTACACCAACTTCGCGACCCTCGACGCGGTGTCGAACGGCCGCGCACAACTCGTCGTCGGGCGCGGCTCGCTGACCGAGTCCTTCCCCCTGTTCGGGTTCGACCTCGCCGACTACGAGGATCTCTTCGAGGAGAAGCTCGATTTGCTCACGCGGCTGCTCCGGGAGCAACCTGTGACCTGGTCCGGCAAGTTTCGATCGCCGCTCGTCAACCAGTACGTGACTCCCGCTCTCCCGCAGGGGCACATCCCCACCTGGGTCGGTGTCGGTGGCAGCCCGCAGTCGGTGGTTCGGGCCGCCCGATTCGGCCTGCCCCTCATGCTGGCGGTGATCGGCGGACCTCCCGGCCGCTTCGCACCGTTGGTCGATCTCTACAAGCGCGCCCTCGATGCGTACGGGCACGCTCCACTGCCGATTGGAATGCATTCGCACGGATACGTGGCGAGGACGGACCAGGAGGCGGTTGACATTCAGTACCCATACTGGGAGGAGACGTTCGAGCAAGCGGCCCGCGAGCGTGGATGGGCCCGCCCGACCATGGAACGATTCCAGGCCGAACGAGCAAGCGGATCGCTGTACATCGGATCGCCCGAAACCGTCGCCACCAAGATCGCGGCGATGATGCGCCTGCTCGGGCTCAGCCGCTTCGACCTTGCCTACGCCACCGGACGAGTGCCGCACCAACAGAGGATGGCAACAATCGAGCTCTACGGGCGCGAGGTGATTCCGCGAGTGCGCGAGCTGCTCGCCAATCATCCGGTTCCGCCAATTTCATCCAGGCAGCCCTCTACGGGGCTGGCCGCTCAACCACGTGTCTAGCGCTGCGGCGGGTGGGCAGCGCCTCGGCATCGTCGGCGCCGGCAGGGTGGGCACGACCATCGCTCGTGCGGCCGTCGCAGCCGGTTACGACGTGGCGATATCCGGGTCGGCGGCGGCCGAACGCATCGCGCTGATCGTCGAGGTCCTGGCGCCAGGTGCTCAACCGCTTTCGACCGACGAGGTCGTTCGGCACGCGGATCTCATCGTCCTGGCCGTACCGATGCACCGCTTCCGGGAACTGCCGCACGATCTCTTTGCCGGCAAGATCCTCATCGATGCCATGAACTACTGGGAAGAAATCGACGGCGCTGATCCGGAGCTCGCCACCGCGCCGGCCGGCACGAGCGTTGTCGTACAGGAGTGGTTTCCGTCGGCGCGAGTCGTGAAGAGCCTCAATCACATTACCTACTACAAGTTCGACGAGGACCGGCGTCCGCAAGGTGTGCCGGGGCGTGTCGCCATGGCGGCGGCGGGTAATGACCGAGCGGCGGTCGCCGCGGTGATGCAGTTGATCGATCGGCTCGGATTCGACGCCGTCGATGCCGGGCCGCTCCAATCGGGCCAGGTGCTGGAACCGGACGGGCCGGTTTTCGGAGCTTCCTATCGGGCCGACGAACTGTCCGAGCTTCTCATGCCCGCCGCGTCGTCCGCTTGACTGCGATCCGCTGATCGGCCGCTAGTCGGCGCCGACGACCTTGAAGTCCTGGTTGACGAAGATGTGGTGCGGCCAGTTGACGCCGATGTTGTGGACCTCGTAATCTCCGTTGCTCAGTTTCACAACGCGGTCGACGACGCCTCCTGGGTACGCAGCCAGCGCCGCTTCCGTCGCCTTATTCGCTCCAGTCCCGCTGACGATTGTTCCCGACCCCTGACGGTAGCTCGGCGGGATCTGACCGACCTGCTTTGAGTTGGTCGGTGACCCGCGTTGGAACGGGACCACCCCGGCCGCCGAGGACGTCGCCGATCCGCCGCCAGTCGGTTGCACGACGACCTGCGTGGCCGTGATGGTCATTCCACTGGTCGTCCCAAGTACGAGGACGGGTTCGCCCGTTGTAATCGCACTGGCCGAAGCCGAGCTGGTCCCCTTCTGGTACGAGGTAGAGGACACCTCGTTGACGGTCACCTGTACGCCCGCAGACGTTGTCATGGTGAAGCTCGACGTAGACACGCTCCCGACGGTGCCGGATGCTCCCCCCGAGGCCGGTCCAGACCGGGCTCCTCCGCCGCCAACTACTGAAGCCTGGGTACCACAGGCCGCCAGGATTGCGGTTGCTAGAAGTAAGAGAAAAGCAATTCGTAGTGGCGCGCGCATCGACATTTCCATCCTTCTCACCGTGGTTAGTCACCCAATGATCGGCCCGCGAACCTTGCGGTATCGTGACGTGGTTCTAGGAAATTCCTAAGACCGACCAGCAGAATTTGTTGACGACGCGCGTTGCTCTTAGGATGAGCGCCCTACCCCAGCCCCCGCCCGCCCTGCCGGCGCTCCAGATCCTGGTTGTGCGTCCCCTGCGGGGGATGGTCGTCATCAGCTGGGGCATCATCCTGGCAGTGGGCGGTTCGCTCGGCTGGATGAGCGTTTCGATACTTCTTCAAGGCAAGCTCAGCGGCCTGATTATTGCGGCTGTGGGGCTACTCTTTGCCGCCTGGATTTACAACTCCGTGGCCGGCGCTTATCTGTGGGTGGACGACGAATTGGTGGGCGTTAGCCGCCCCTGGCGGAGCGCCAGTTGTCTGCGAAGCGAGCTCGATTACCTCCTGGTTGACAACCCGGGCTTCAGGCGAGGTCGCCCGCGCTGTTCGTTCGTCCGCAAGGACGGCCGCATCGCCTTCAGGGTTCCGGCCAAGCCATACGGCCGGGCCCAACTCGCAAGCATGGCGGACTACCTCAAGGTGTCGCTCACCGGGTCCGGGTCCGACTGGTGACCCGGCAGTAGCGGTTGTCCCCTCAGAGCGGCGAGCACGATACTGAGGCCGACGATCGCCAGCGCTGCCACGGCGAGACCCGGTAGGAAGACGGCGATCGGAATCAAGACCAGCAACAGGATGATGGCCGCAAGATGCGAACGCGAGACGCGATGCCAGACCGCCAGCTTGAATAGGGCATGTCCGGCGAGGAATATGGCCGTCCCACCAAGAAGGATGCACGCGGTAGCGACGCCCGCGGGCTGCGTCGGCCGGGCCAGGAGGAGCCGGTCGCCCGCAGCCACGGCAATGATGCCGGCGACCATCGGCACCTGGGCCCAGTAGTAGGCAGACCGAGCCAGCCGGCCCGGATCAAGGGATGAAGCGAGCGCTCGTGCGGCGAAGGCCGCGCTGCGGTCGAAATAGACCCACCACAACGCAACGGTGGTGATAAAGGCCAGAAGATACGCGATGGTTTCGCCCAGCGACAGGTCTTTGAAGCCGCTCAGCGAGGCGCCGATGATGACGATCGACTCACCGAGCGCGATCATGACGAACGCCTGGATGCGCTCCGCGGCATGGGCTCCATCGATGTTCCATTCCCGAGTCGCGGTGCGACCCAGCCCCGGAACGTAGAAGCCGACCGCCGCCGAAAAGAGATCGAGTGCAACCACGAGCGCCCACAGTATTTCGCGGAGGTGGCCTTGCGCCAACGCACCGATGATGGCCAGCGATCCGCCGAGGAGCGACCAGACGAAGAAGCGTTGGAAGTTCCGTTCGAGGGCTTCGTGACGCGTGGCGTAAACGGCAAAAAGGTTGCGTCCGATCTGCACCGCGGCATAAGAGGCCCCGATGGCCAGGCCGGCCGCCTCGAAGGCGCCTGGGATTGCAGCCGACGAGATCAGGCTGACGACCATGATCGCGAGCAGCAGCCGGCGTACCGGCAGCTGATTAGGATCGAGCCAGTTGACGAGGTAGGCCGTGGACGCCCAGATCGTCCACACCATTCCGAAGAGCACGGCGGCCCGGATGACGCCGTCGACGGTGGCGTGATCGCGGAGGTAAAGGGACAACTGGGTGATAGCAAACGCATAGACGAGGTCGAAGAAGAGCTCGATGTTGGTCACGCCTCGAAGGCCGGTTCGGGCGCGCAACAAGCTGACCGCGGGCATCCCCAAATGATGCGCTAGCCGGGCGGCGTCAGCTTCTGAGCATCACTCCGTTGTACCCCTCGCGCCATGCCTTTTGCCGGTTCAGCCGAGGCGGTCGCCCTCGGCCTCGCGCTCGCTGATCGCCTCCCCGCCTGCCTGGCCCTCATGGAGGAACGGATCCAGCGGATCGACCAGGCCAATCCGGGCCTTCCCGAGGAGTTCCGCCAGCGCGAACAACTGACGCGCCAGTTCGCGGTTATGCTGATCGGGCGGTGGCTCGTTTCCGGTCAACGCGGCTCCGAAGAAGAAGCGGCCTGGATCAGCGAGCAGGGACGGGTTGCTGCCGCAGCCGGGCTCCCGATCTTCGCCGTCGCCAAGCATTACCTGAACTGGCGGGATACCACACTGGAGTTTGTCCGCTCGCTTGCCCTCGAACTGCGGACCCCTGACAATGTGCTGGCATGGACCCTCGACGTGATCCGCGCCAGTGCCGACGCCAGCATCATGCGGCTGGTCCGCGACTATGACGAGGAGATCCATCGGCTTCGGCAGCTGCTCGACGAAGAACGACTGAGCTTCCAGCATCAAGCGCTCCACGATCCCCTGACAGGAATGCCAAACCGGGCCTTGTTCTATGACCGCTTGGAGCTCGCTCTGGCGACTTACCGTCGCGAGAAGATCCAATTTAGCGTCATGTTGCTCGATCTCGATGACTTCAAGAACATCAACGACACGCTCGGCCATCAGATCGGCGATCTCGTGCTTCGTCACCTTGCTAGCCAGCTCCGACCCATCCTGCGCGAGGTCGACACCCTGGCGCGCTGGGGAGGTGACGAGTTCGCCCTTGTCCTTCCCTCCGCGGACCTGGGCCAGGCGATCGGGATTGCGGGACGCCTGCAGAATGCCCTCAACACGCCCCTGATCGCCCAGGGATTTCGCCTCACCCCCGAGGGCAGCATCGGGATCGCGACCTGCCCCG
>Ga0307479_10002612_pt1 | contig 16353 bp, 13 predicted proteins | sample atmos_gasesECM4C_FD_203743 | JGI IMG/M metagenome (GOLD analysis project Ga0307479, IMG submission 203743) | Hardwood forest soil microbial communities from Morgan-Monroe State Forest, Indiana, United States - atmos_gasesECM4C_515 | ecosystem: Environmental > Terrestrial > Soil > Temperate... | reverse complement strand
GAACGCGATCAGCAGCTCTCGCCCTGGCTCGAGCACTACAACTTCCACCGTCCGCATGGTAGTCTCGATTACGCTCCGCCCATCAGCCGCGCGTCTCCGGTGGGTACAACGTCTTGATAGATCACAGGCACCCTCAGTGTTGGTGGTGCAATGGAAAGTCGGGAACCTCAGCATCTTGATCAGCAACAGCGTTTTGAGCGTGCGCGGGAACTTGTGCGTTCGCAAGTCCCACCGACCATATCCCTCGTGGATGAACTGATCGCTGAGCGACGCGAGGAAGCTCGGCACGAACAAACGTAACACTCATGCCTTTCTCTGATTTCCACGGGAACGTCGAGACCGTTCATCGCTTGCGCGATATGCTGGCGCGGAAGCACTTTCCGCATGCGGTGATTCTTGCGGGGGGGCGGGGCTCGGGAAAGTACACGCTGGCGCTGATGCTGGCGCAGGCTTTGAATTGTCTTGCGCCGACCGAGACGGATGGCTTGCCGGATTTTTGTGGGCAATGCTCGAATTGCCGTCGTATTGCGCAGGCTGCCGACCTTGATGCGCGGTTCGCCGAGGCGGTGGAGACGCGCGAAGGGCTGCGCGAGACGGATAAGAAAGAGACTCGCTTATTCGTACAGACTCATCCCGACGTGTTGATTATCCCGCCCGATCCTCCGCAGATGCTCATCAAGGTGGATCAGGTGCGGCGGGTGATTGAGACCATTTACTACCGTCCATCGGAAGCTCGGGAGCGGGTTTACATCTTCACGGATTCTGCCTTCATGAAAGAGGCGGCGAATTCGTTGCTCAAGGTTTTGGAAGAGCCTCCGGAGTTTGCCACGATCTTTTTGCTTTCGGAGAATCCGGGCGAACTGCTTCCCACGATTCGATCGCGATCGATGGTGTTTCAACTGGGCGCGCTGCCGGTGGAGGATGTGGAGCGATATCTGGCGGAGCAGCGTCCAGAGTGGAAGGCGGCGCAGCGAGCTCTGGTTGCTAGACTCTCCGAAGGGGCGTTGGGCCGGGCGCGACGTTTTGATCTCGAGAGTTACGTGGCTTCACGTGCCAATGCGTTAGAGATTCTCAAGTCTGCGTTGCTGGGAGGCGAACACACTGCGCTTTTCAAGGTCACGGAGTCTTACCGTCCGGGAGCCGAGGGGCGGGAGAAAACGGAACAACTTCTGCGGACGCTCTACTCGTTGTTGCGCGATCTGATGTTTCTGCAATCGGGGACGCCTGACTTGGTTCAGAACACAGACATTCAGAACGAACTGAAGAGGCTGGCGGAATCCGCGGACTTCGATTGGATCAGCATGGCTTCCGACCGGTTGGCCGAGGTGGAGCGTGGAATGCGGCGTAATCTGCTGCGGTCGTTGTCGCTCGATGCGTTCGCGACCGCGTTGGAGAAGGCTTGAGGCGACCGGCTGAGTTTCTATGAGGAATGTTGATTGACGACCCCGTACGCGTGCACTTCAGGATGTGTCCGGGTGGTACCTACTCGAAGCTGGAGTCCTTTGCTATTCTCCGGGCCAATCGGAGATGACAAAAATGCGCCACACACGCGTCAAGCTGCTTGCTACGTTCAGCTTAGCCGTAGTCTTTTTCGCGCCGAGTTCGGGGTTGTTCACCTCGGCGCAACTTTTCGGGCAACAGAGTCCGCCGGCCAGCCAGAAGGTAATCAAAGATCCCGTGGAGTACAACGCTTACATCGCCGCGCTCAATACGCAGGACCCGGCGCAAAGAGCAGCGGCCATGGACGCTTTTATCACCCAGTATCCGGGCAGCGTGGTCAAGACCGACGCGCTGGAACAGGCTATGGCGGGGTATCAGCAAGCTGGAAATCAGGCCAAGGTTGCGAGCGCAGCCAGCCGGCTTCTCGAACTCGATCCGGCCAATGTGCGGGCGCTGGCCATTGTTACGTTTCTGAAGCGCTCACTGGCATCGCAAGGCGACGCCAAAGCTCTTGCCGATGTTCGGGCGAACGCCGAGAGAGGTCTGAAGGCTCTGCCGGCGTGGCAGAAGCCGGAGGGCGTGTCGGACGCGGACTTCGAAAAGATGCGCAAGCAGATGGCCGCGATTTTCCATGGAGCGGCGGGTTTTGCCGCGCTGCAGGGCAAGGATTACCCGGCGGCGCGCGATCACTACATGAAGTCGATCGAGAACGATCCAAACAACTTGCAGGACGTGTATCAACTTGCCGTTGCCGAACTGGAGATGAAGCCGCTGGATCCGAATGGATTCTGGTACGTCACCAAAGCGTTCCAGCTTGCCCAGGGCAACGCTGCGGCGCAAAAATCAATTGCGGATTACGGCAAGGCGAAGTACCGGCGATATCACGGGGGCGAGGATGGCTGGGACCAGCTTGTCGCGGCTGCGGCGAACCAGTCCGGACCGCCAGCCGATTTTTCTATCAAGCCAGCCCTTACCCCCGCCGAGATTGCTGTGAAAGCAGTCCAGGAAAACGCCCCGGGAGATCTTTCCTTCGGCGACTATGAGTTCGTCCTGAGTCTTCGGGACGCTTCCCCAGCCAACAAGGAAGCTGCGGACAAGGTGATGCTGGCGATTCTGGACAAAGAAAAGCAGGGAGCCGCGAGGCTGAGACTCTCGGTGAAGGTGATCTCCGCGACACAGGACACAATTCAGGCGGCGATCACGGACGAAAATCAGCAGGCGAACAAGGCTGACCTCCAAATTACATTGACGAGACCCATGCTGCACCCACCGGCTCCGGGGGCGCTGATCGACATTATTGGCATGATTACCGACTACGTCCCGAGTCCCTTCACGTTCATCATGAAAGAGAGCGAGGTTGCAAAAGCAGCCTTGACCGCGCCTGCCAAACCCTGACGGCGCCCGAATCCGCGGCAGATATGGCAGGTTCCGGCGCATTTGATGCGTCATTTCTGAGGGAAATATAACCCATTTTGTTTCAGCATGTTACCGAGATTACTTCGGTGGTTCTACTCCCTTCCGGGTGATTGTCTGGCGGTCCTGCCGGGCCTATAATCGTCTTAACTCTGGTTGAAGGATTCTCCGTCAGGTTCCGGGTAGAACATGCGAGGGCGAAGCCTGTCTTCGCCAAAGGATGAGAAGCCCGGTGATGCGAAAGCGCCTGCAAATCGCCCTGATGGCCAGCACTGTAGCCACGACCTCCCTTTTTCTCCCGCCACCACTCCGTGCTCTTGAAGGCGGCGACGGATCGCCTGAAAAAATCACCGCAACGGACGAGCATGGCCGAACGATCTATGTGAACGAGTCGATTCCTGCAAGTCGGGGGCGGCGAACAGAAGCGGCAGAAACGCCTCGGCAGAAGCTGATGTACTGGAGTTCGAAAGAAAATCACTGGAAGCCGGTGCCCGGGCCGCACGCCGCTTCCATGAGGGCAGCGCGGTCGGCGGCGGCTGAGGTTAGCCAATACATCAGTCGAGAGTCCAACCAATCGGCATCTGCCAAGATTGTGGCCGCAAACTTCCGCGGCCCGGTGGCTTCGTCAACAGACGTCGATAGCGCCATCGAACAGGCTGCCGCCCGGCACAATGTGGACCCCAACCTGGTGCGCGCCGTCGTGAAGGTGGAATCGAATTTCAATCCGAACGCGGTGTCGAGGAAGGGTGCGATGGGGCTGATGCAGTTGATGCCCTCGACGGCACGCCAGTTGAATGTAAAGAATCCATTCGATCCCGAGCAAAATGTGGATGCCGGGGTGCGCCACTTGAAGCAACTGCTGGAGAGTTATGGCGGCGACATCAAACTGACGCTGGCCGCCTATAACGCGGGTGCGGGGGCCGTGGCGCGGAGTTCGGGGGTTCCTCATTTCCCGGAGACGCAGAATTACGTCCGGCGAATCACGAACCTTTATTACGGAGGAGCCGTTTTCAATACTGGGGAGGCTTCGCACGATCCGGTTAGAATTCAAAGGGATGCGCGAGGCGTGCTCTACATCAGCAATACCGATTAGTTTGCAGCATTTAGCTACTGACTTATCTCTCAGGCGATCCAGGTTATTTTGAAAAGCTCATGGCGCGAGCGTTGTCAGTGGGGAGCATGCCTTGTGCTCGCCGTCGTTGCCGCTGCATCTCTTCCAGTCGCTCACGCGCGGGTTCACCACTCCGATTCCTGGGTACGCGAACACTTTAGCGCCGCCGAGCGTATGCGGGAGGCTTTGAACGGGCGGCCGGTTGCGGATCGAACACGGCACGATTACCAGCGAGTGGTAAATGCTTACCGGTCTGTCTACCTTGGAGCGCCAACTTCGACGAAGGCCGATCCCAGTGTGGTGGCGGTGGCGGAGACGCTGGTGGAGATGGGGCGGCGTTTCGATGACGACAGAATTCTGAGCGAGGCCATTGAGCTGTATAAGTTTCTGCGGCGGGAGTACCCTGGCAGCAAGTACCGCATTGACGGTCTGTTCACGATTGGCGAGATCTATAAGGACGATCTGAACGATCCCGAAGCCGCGCGCGGTACCTTCCAGGATTTTCTACGCCACTATCCGCGCCATCATTTGGCCGCCGACGCTCGTCAGGCCATCGTGGAACTCGACCAGGAAGCGGCGGCTGGTAAGGTGGCAGCGGCGCAAAAAGGCGCTGAGAAGCCCTTGTCCCAAAGGGCAAAGAAGGATGCAGCGGCAGTCGATCGAGAAGATCCAGTGTCGCGCGTATCTTCCGCGACGACGGAGGCGCACTCCGGGCGGCTGGCACGAGTAACCGGCATCCGGCACTGGTCGACTCCGGACTACACGCGCATCGCCATCGACATTGAAGGTGACGTAAAGTTTTCGTCGGAGCGGATTGCCAGTCCGGCGCGAATCTTTTTTGATCTGCGCGATACCAAGCTGGCGTCTACTCTCGTCGGCAAAAGCTTTGAGGTCGATGACGGCTTCCTGAAGAAAGTTCGCGTGGCTCAATTCTCGCCGGGCCGGACTCGGGTGGTGCTCGATGTGGACAATCTCTCCGAGTACGATGCCTTTCTCCTGCCGAATCCTTATCGCCTGATCATCGACATTCACGGTAAAGATGGAAAGGCAAAGCAGGTCCGGGGCAGGGATGCGTGGGGAGCGACCGCGGAATCTGCGAATGTATCCAGAACGATCCTTGACTCCACGAATTCGACTAGCGTCAGCACAGGGAGCGCTGAGAAGAGCGACTCTGACGGGACGGTAACCCCATCACCTGAAGTTGCCGCTGTCGTTAAACAGCCGCAGGCCACGGTCGTGAGAAAGATCGTGGAGGCTGATGGCGACAATTCGACAGCCAGCCCAATTGCGGTAAGGTCAAAGCGGAAGATTCGCGAGGGCAAGACAGCCGAGATAGCGGCGTTGGACGCTGGGTCCAAAAAGTTGGCGGCCATGGACCTCAGCGGTTCCGATCTTGGCATGCGTGAGGCTATGCCCACGGCGAGTGGCGAGCGCTCTCTGATTCGCGCGCTGGGATTGAAAATCGGCAAAATCGTGATTGACCCCGGTCATGGCGGGCACGATACCGGTACGATTGGTCCCAACGGGCTGGAGGAAAAAGATCTGGTGCTCGAGGTGGCACGGCGTTTGGGTAAACTGCTGGAAACGCGGTTGGGCGCGGAAGTGGTTTATACGCGCAAGGACGACACTTTTATCCCGCTTGAAACCCGCACCGCGATCGCCAACCAGGCGCGCGCCGATCTCTTCGTTTCGATCCATGCCAATTCAAGCCATGACGCTGCGGCCCGCGGTGTGGAAACCTACTATTTGAATTTCACGTCTTCCCCCGCAGCTCTGGAAGTGGCGGCGCGGGAGAACGCGGTGTCGGAGAAATCGATCTACGAATTGCAGGATCTGGTGAAGAAGATTGCGCTGAAGGAAAAAATTGAAGAGTCGCGGGAATTTGCCGCGGACGTGCAGGCTTCACTGCACAGCGGCCTCGCCGTGAAGAGCCCAGCCATTCGCGACCGGGGCGTAAAGAAAGCGCCGTTCATTGTGCTGATTGGTGCGAATATGCCTTCGATTCTTGCCGAGATCTCTTTTGTGAGCAATCCTACTGACGAGCATCGCCTTGCCACCAGCGAATACCGCCAGCGCATCGCCGAGTCGCTCTACCGCGGTATCGCAAAGTACGCGAACGGGCTGAGCGGCGTGAAGGTGGCGAGCAAGATGGATAAGGGGGCGGGGCAGTAGGTACAGCAAACGAACCTCGCGTCAAATTGACCCGATCATCGTCGCTTCCCGTCGCCTGCGTTTCCTGTGTTGGTGGTGGATCACTGGCCTACTACCCCCCCGTGTTGCCTCACTTCCGTTTTTCGCGTACCTTGAGGACATGGAAGTACACCTCACCCCCGAGCAGCAAGCGCAGCTTGCGCAGATCGCCACTAAAGCCGGGACCGCCCCTGAACGGCTGGTGACGAATGTTGTAGCGCGTTATCTCGACGAAGAAGCCCGTTTCCTTGCAGCCGTGGAAAAAGGAATAGCCGCAGCCGAGCGGGGCGAGTTTATCGGCGAGGAAGAAATGGACGCCCGCCTTGAAGCGATGTTGAAGCACTGATGCGCATTCGTTGGACCGTTCCCGCCGCCGACGATTTAGAGAACATCAAGAACGATCTCCAACGGGTCTCCCGCATTTCGCAGAACCGACCGTGCGGACAATCTATCAGCGTATCCGTTCGCTTAAACCCCTCCCCATCAGGGCAGACCCGGCCACCGCAGCGGCACAAGAGAATTGCCGCTTACGCCGCTTCCATATGTTGTCGTCTATTCAGTTAAGCCCGAGGCTGTCGAAGTCCTGCACATCTATCACGGTGCACAAGACTGGCGTTGAGCAAGCACTGTTCCGCTTGATTCTAGCGGCCAGCCCACCCCGCAAGCTCTTTCCCATCGTTTGTGAGTTCGCAGGTCTGTCCGGAAACTTTTTCTCCTCCTCTGTGGTCTAATTACAGAAGGGTTTCTTTCCCCAGCGGTGTATTCATGCGTTCTTTCAAGTCCCAACTCTTGTTTCTCCTCGTCGTTTTCGTCGCAGCCGCTGCCTTTGCTGCTGCCCCCGGCGCTAATTCACCCGCGCCGCCAATCCTCCCAAAACAATTTGCCGGGTGGCAGATCGAGGGTGCGGCTGAGGCCAGCAAAGACGCTGCTGCCGCCGATCCCACCAATGCGGCCCTGCTCAAGGAATACGGCTTTGCGGACTTCGAGGCGGCTACCTACAAGAGTGACGACGGCCGCACGTTGAAGATCCGAGCGGCGCGATTCGCCGACGCCAGCGGGGCTTTCGGCGCCTACACGTATTACCTGCAGCAGGGGATGGCGCGAGAAGAAATAGGAGACCAAGGGGCCTCGGCTGATCGCCGCGTGCTGTTTTACCGGGGACACATTGTAGTGGATGCATTGTTCAGCCAGGTGTCGGTGATGTCGGCGGCTGGGTTGCGCGAGTTGGCTGGCGCGCTGCCCCGTCCCGCCGGAAATGCCGGGAACCTGCCGCCGATTCTCGCCTTCATGCCACACCGTGGGTATCAGGCGAACACCGAGAAATATGCAGAAGGACCGCTCGGGTTGCGAGCGGCCTCATCTCCGCTTGCCGCTGACTTCGTGGATTTCGGCGCGAACCCTGAAGTCGTGCTTGGGCAATACTCCACTCCCAGCGGAGAAGCTACGCTGATGTTGATTGAGTATCCTACGCCCGCCCTGGCGGCTGAACATTTGCGCCGCATCGATGCCGCGCATCACGCCGCCCAACGCCAGCCCGGAGTTGAGGCGGTCGAAAAGGTTGGCCCATTTTTTGACAAGCGCACCGGACCGATCGTCGCGATTGCGGCTGGCCCGCTTTCACAAAGCGATGCACAGACACTTTTGGGCGCGGTCAATTACGAAGCCAGCGTTACGTGGAACGAGAACACTTACTTCGACAAGAAAAATAATATTGCCAACTTGCTGGTCAACATCATTCTCTTGTGCATGCTTGTAGGCGCCATCTCGCTGGCGGCGGGAGTCGCGTTCGGAGGGGCTCGCGTTCTCTTGCGCCGCTATTTCCCCGGCCCGGTTTTCGGACGCGCCGACCAGACCGAATTCATTTCTCTGGACCTCTCTGACCCTGCGGAGCGGGCCTCTCAAGGGACGGGTTCGGCTTCTCCGGGCACCTCGAAAAGGGCTTAAGTATCTGAGGAAGAGCGGGTTAGAACCGTTTCGGCGGGAAATTGTCTCAAATTGACACACTCGGGGAAACTATTGTCTGATTATGCAAGTGATTGAAAACAAAGGCATTTATTTCCCAAAAATTGCTTGACACTTTACTTTTTCGGCTCATAAGATTTTGAACACAGAAAGTTTTGGCGGAACCTTAAAGCTCCGTTGGAACTATTCTCCCTTGAAAAGAAAAGGTCGCCCTGTTGCCGGGTGGCCTTTTCGTTTTGCCGGTGTGCCGATCAGCGCCGTCACCTTACGCATTCTGGATGCAGACGGAACTCTTACGCGCGAGTTGCGTATCATCTGTTGCATGGTGTTGGGTGGCGTGCTCTGGTGGTTGATTCGCGAATCGACGCGGGAGGCAAATCATGTTCTGTGATGCATGTGGCACAGCGGTTCAACCGGGCCAGGGGTATTGCGGCAAGTGCGGCAAGCAAATCGTTGGGCCGGTCAGCGTGATGCAGCCGCGCCCCGGCCGCGTACAAGGGCACGTGCACTTGCTCGGTATTCTGTGGCTTGCCATCTCCGCATTCAACACCATCGGCGCGGTGGTTCTTTATATCATTGCCAACACCTTGCTGGCTCATTTGCATGAAATGGGTGCGCCGCAGGAGGCGCCTACCGGTTTCCTGCGTCCGTTGTTGAGCGCAGTCGCCATTTTCATCGCGGCCAAGGCAGCCTGCGGATTCATCGCTGGATGGGGCTTGTTGCAGCGCGAGCCCTGGGCTCGCGTCATCGCACTGGTTCTCGGCTTTATCTCGCTGTTCAATGTCCCCTTCGGTACCGCCGTCGGCGTGTATACGCTCTGGGTCTTGCTGCCCGCGCAGTCGCAAGCGGAGTACGACGCCCTGGTCGCGGCCCGCGCCGCGTGAGCAGATACAGGAGCGATTTCCTTCCGCGAGAAGTGGCGGTTCGCCTCGTCTGCTGTTCCTGCCGCGGCGATTTGATAAACTGGAACAGCTAACTCAGAGGCCGACGTAGCTCAGTTGGTAGAGCAGCCGATTCGTAATCGGCAGGTCAGCGGTTCAAGTCCGCTCGTCGGCTCCAGAATTTATGCGGTCAAGGCCGATTTCGGGGTGGTGGGCGTATCCCATCCCGTATTCCATAAAATCAGACAATCGGCACGTCATCTCGCGTGCCTATCGCCGCCGCTTCCGCCTTTTCGAGTTCTCTCAGTTTCTTGATGTATTCGTCACAGTCCTCGCGGATAGGAGCTATTGAAAGCCATTTCGCGGTCACTGTCCCCGTCTCCGTGGGATGCCGTTGCTTGTATTTTTCGACAGCATCGCGGTCGTTGTTAGCACACACCTTGTCAACATAGATGCCGTTGACGAAAATGTCGAAGATTCCCGCTCTAGACTTTGACTTCTTGGACTTCGCCATCACTCACCCCTTCAAGCAGTGCGGCTTCGCTTCGGAGGCATCTTCTCACCCTTGGGAGCCTTCTTCCCAAGACATTCTCGCAAAGAGTTTCGGATTGACGATTAGCGACCTGGTAAAAGTCGTTTGACGAAGAGCGATGTCCATTTCGTACCGCCGATGCAGAGTCAAAACGTGTGGGGTGATAAGGGCGTGCTAATCACTCTGGACGTTGCGAAACTGGACAAAGCGTGGCGATATAACCGCGTGCCAGAGGGCGGTGGCCCAGACCCGGACACAACGTTCAAATATGAGGGCGTCAAGCGGTGGATTGGTTCGGGCCAACAAGTTGAATTGTGGGCCACAACCGTGACGCGGGAGGATGAGGAAGAGGATGTTTTGTGCTTCATTGAAGGACGGCACAGTTTTGCCGTGCTCCGAGATTTAGGGTACGTGACGATTGACGCATGGGTGAACCGGGACGAAGCGGATGAACTTGTGCGAAAGTACCGTGCCGGGAGCACGACCAGCGGATAAAACCCCACCACTCTCGCTCTCACTCTCACTCAAAATCCATGTCAAAGCAATTGTCAGGAATTCGAGGGAAGTTGGAAAATTTCTTCGGCCCACGCTTTTTGAACTCTCGCTTCATTAAGGCTTCCCCCTTCTTGTTGAGATATGCACCGTAGACGCCTTCCGACCGCTCTCCTTGGGGGTATAAAACATCAATTGTCGGTTCATCGCCAACACCTGGGGCTATGGAACCCAGCAGCATCGCCTCAAAAACATGATAGACAGTTTTCCCAACGCCGTCGTCGTCTTGGTGCTCTCGCTGGTACAAAACACTTTCCGCAACATCCGCTCCTGACCCAATCGCCGCAAAGCTTTCACAACTCTCTAGTGATCCGTCGTCATCCACTTTCAGGATGTACGAATCCTTGTCGAGGAACAGGAGAATGATGAGTTGGCAGTCGGGATAGATTCGTTTTACGTTGTTCAACGTTTCTTCGGCAAGGCTCTCAGGAATCTCTTTGTTCGCCACACATCTTAGGAACGCTGGATAAGTCATCCCAAATCGCAAACCGATGTACTCGTTCAAGAGTTTGTTCTTGTAGATGGTCGATGGAGTCTTAAAGACATCAAGCAAGTTAGCCGCCGTAATAGGTTCGCGTTCCAGTTCTGGTTTGTCTTTCTGCTGTCGTTCACGTTTGAGAAGAAATTGCTTATATGTGTCCTTGAACTCAATGGCACGGGACACTGCGCCAGCAATCAATACGGCGATGTTGTCGTCAATCCAGTAAAGTTTATCTTGGATGTCGGCTGCGGCTGTCTCAGTCCCGGCCCTCCAATCGGTTCCGATCACAATTCTCGCTTTCCCACGCTCCTGACAGGCAGCCGCAACGCAGAGTGTCATTTCGATCTTCTCCCTTCGTTCCTGCATCCTAACACTTTCGCCTTTGATTCGCTAAATCGGCCTGTGCTAAGCTGACTTGTAGAAGGCTCACACATGACCGCCACGTTGACCCGAACACTCTGGGCTGAGAGACAGGTCGAAGAACTGTTGTCCCTGCCGCTCGTTTCCGAGTTTGTTTTTCGCGGCCCAAAACATAATGATCCGACAGAGAAAGAAGTCATCGACCACCTGATCGTCCACAAGGGAAATTGCATTCTGCTTTCCCAGAAGTCACAGGACGATCCACGCCGAACTGTCCGCAAGAATGAACTCTGGGTTTTGAAGAACATCCAAGATGCCGTGAAACAGATTCACGGTGTAATTAGGAAACCGGACGACCGTCCGAAGTGGTGTGAGCACCCACGCCGGGGAAGAGTTGAGTTTCCCGCCCTTCCTCACATAGTTCAAGGCGTTGCTCTAGTGGAGACGTGGCACCCTGTTGACCTCAATGAACTCGCCGCTGAGTTGCCACTGGACTATCAGGGCGTGCCGATGACTTACATGTCCATCAACGATTTTCTCAACGTCGTGATGCAGTTGAGAACTGTGCCGGAGATTATCGAATACCTGAACGCCCGAGGCGAGTTGCCGTCCGCGAGTCTGCATATCGTTGGTGATGAACTTCCTGTTTTCGAGTTGTACTTGATGAACGGCGGCAATCTGAAAGGATGCTCCGGCCACGCAGACGCTAGACGTGCGACCGAAACCCATGGCGATTTGCTCCAAGCCGCATTGGACCGCAACGCAGAGCATCAGTTTTACAGCAGCCGACTGGAGCACGTAGCGGATGCTCTTGCTCGGAGAGACCCAGATTACGCTCAAGGATTGCCGAGTCACGCTCTCACTCTGTTCGACCACGGGGAGAGAAAGAACTATCTGGTCTTGCAGGAAATTCTAACGGATATGCGGCTGACGGAACGTGCCTCAATGGGCAAACAGTTTCACGAGCTGACCGAAGCAACGGCGAAGCGGGAACAGTGTCTTATGTTCTCTGCAGCCCACTGTGACGGCAAGGACTGGATTTTTCTGTTCATTTCTTCTAAGGGGACGGCGAAGTCGGACCTGTTCAACATCGCAACTGGCCTGACTGTTGCTGCCCTCGCGTACTACCAAAAGAAAAACTGCTTTGTCATAGTTGATCGGGACGGCGAACACTATGACCTGATGCGGTCGAATCCCGATTACCAACCCACTGTGGAAGATGCGACAGCCGGGGAGAAACATTTCGGGCGCCTTCGCATGAGGACGGTTGACATCAGTCGCCCGTGAGAACGAATCAATGAGCCGTATCCCAGGATATTCGTATCCTGTACTGGGGTAATCCATTGATTTGACAGGATTGGTCGTGTCGTCACTGGTCGCGTAAGTGCTTGACTGGTCAGTAGTACACAGTGTTTCGTAATCGGCAGGTCAGCGGTTCAAGTCCGCTCGTCGGCTCCATTCCTTCTGCAACCTAATCGGCGAGTGCTCTAGCGGAACTGATAGCCGGGCTTGAGTTCGCAGCGATAGTTTCGTGACTGATCCTTGTCTTTGTCCTTGTCGACTACCATGCGGCAATCCGCCCAGCGCAAGAAGAGACCGGGTCCGAGGGGGAAGATGATCGGTTCTCCGGAGACTTCCGCCTCGATGCTGGGGCCTTCGGCGGAGGCGGGCAGGCTGAAATTCATGGCGCGGCCGAAGATTACGGGATAGCTCTCGCGCACCAGGTCGCTGGTCATGGGACGAACCACTTCGGCCTCAAGCAGAAACGTAACTGTGTCCGACCAGTTGAGAATGGAAACGTTGAAGCGCCTGCGGTCGGGCGAAAAAGTTTCCTGCACGACTCTGCTAAAAGGGCAGGGACCGGCGATGCAAGAGACTCTGGCGTTGCGAAACTCGTTGCCCTCTCCGGCGTCCAACGACAGGGAGCCGAGAGTCGCTTTCCACTTGCCGTCGGGCGAGCACTGAGGCTGTTTATTGCACGGCGCATTCCCGGTGTTCACGATTTGGAAAGTCTTTACCGCGCTGCCTATATTCGCTTCGGTCGTAGCCTTTTCGGAATATCTTATTCGGGTGTTGGAGACCGCCGATTCGGAGCGGGAAGGGAGGGTCGTTTCCTGATGGGTGGGCGCCATACGGGCGATGTAAAGCTTGTCGCCGATAAAATCATGCGAATCCAACGGCTGGTAGTCCGGGCGCCGGAATTTCAGGACTACCTCTTGACGCCGGCGCAGGCCTTTGGGCAAGGTCAATGCGAAGAGGCCCGCGGAATCGGACTTGGAGGTGCCGCTTCCCAAAGCATTGGTTGCGGTGATTTCAACATCGGCCAGGGGCAACTGCCGGTTGGGGTCGGGGTCCTGGCGTACGACTGCGCCTCTGATGGTTACGGGTTTCCGCCGGTGGAGGAAGGCAACGATTGACCCTGTCGCCAAAACGCCCACAACGACGGCCCAAATTGCGATGGTCTTGCGTCTGGTCATTGCGACACCTTAATGTTTATTCTAGAACGCATTTTTTAGGGCAGCAAAGTTGTTCGGATGGTTGAGCGAGAATCGAGTCGTAGGTACTGGCGGTTCAGGCGTAGATCTGGCAGCATCTAAACTTAGCTAATGCACATGAAAGAAAAGAGCTTTTTCGGAAGTCGTGTGACACGGAGAGATCTCCTTTATCAAATCGGTGGCGCCGGCCTGTGGGGAATGTTTGACGGGGGGAAACTAGTCCCCTTGATTGCCACGGCGGAGCAACCGAAGTCTTCGCAACCGGCGGCGGGACAAAGCGTTCTGTCGCCAGAGGACGATGCTTTTCTAGACGAACTGGAGAAGCGGAATTTCCAATATTTCTGGGATCAAGCGAGTCCGCAAACCGGGCTGGTGCGGGATCGATGCAATGTGTTCAAGAACGATAACTCGGTGGTGGCCAGCATCGCGGCCACCGGTTTCGGGTTGACTGCGCTATGCATCGGTCAACATCGCGGATTCATCCCTCTTGCTGAAGCCCGCGACCGGGTCCTGGCTACGCTGCGTTTTCTGTGGAAAAAAATGCCCACTCATCGGGGATTCTTCTACCATTTCGCCGACATCAATACCGGCGAGCGCGTGTGGGATTCCGAAGTCTCCTCCGTAGATACCTCTATCCTGCTTTGCGGGCTGCTGACCTGCCGCCATCATTTCGAAATGCATTCGGAAATCACTCTGCTGGCTTACGAGATATTTAATCGCGTGGACTGGAGCTGGCTGTCGGAAGATACGTCATTATTGCCGCATGGATGGACTCCGGAATTCGGTTTTCTCCCCTATCGGTGGGATTACTACAGCGAGATGATGATGATCTATCTGTTAGGTTTGGGATCGCTGCCGCATCCCTTGCCGGCGACTGCCTGGAACGCCTGGAAGCGCACCAAGTTTGAGTATGACGGCATTCGTTATATCGGATCATTTGCGCCGTTGTTCGTCCATCAATACTCCCAAGCCTGGTTCGACTTCCGCGGAAAACGCGATCAGTACGCCGATTATTTTGAAAACTCAATCCTGGCGACCGACGCCCACCGGCATTTTTGCCTGGAACTGGGCAAGCAATTTCCGGATTACAGTGACGATCTGTGGGGCATTTCTGCCTCCGATTCGCAGAGGGGTTATGTGATTTGGGGTGGTCCGCCGATGATGGGGCCGATTGATGGAACGGTAGTACCGAGCGCCTCGGCGGGATCGTTACCGTTTATGACACAGCCGGTGATGCGCGTGCTGCGGAATATAAAGGATCGGTATGGAAAATCCTGGACCCGCTATGGATTTGTGAATGCATTTAATCCGATAAAGAATTGGTACGATAGCGACACCCTCGGTATCGACGTTGGAATTACCATGCTGATGGCGGAGAACGTCCGCACTGGTTTCGTTTGGAATACTTTCATGAAAAACCAGGAGGCCCAGCGCGGGATGGACCGCGCGGGGTTCAGGAAATATCAGCCGTAGGGTGCGAACGAGTCCTGCGTAAGGGATAATTTCATGATCGGCATCCATTTCAATTTTAAGCAGCCATTTGAGCTTATCGTCTTAATTGCGCTGGTAGTTGTTCTGGTAAGAATCTTCAGAAGGTCAAAGTAGCCCACTACCGGTTAGCTTCCTTACTTGAATTCGATCACTGCTAAGCCGTGAGCGGGCACCGTTAAAATCAGTTCGCCCTGTTTTATCTGGCGATCCTCCGGTCCGGCAAGATCGGCCGCTCGTCGCAGTTCCTGAATCTGCATCTGGGTGGGATAGCTTGGGCTGCCCATCTTTTCATAGACGGGGATCACGTCTCCGTGAGTGTCGTCCACGCGCGAGATTACGGCATGCTTTGCGTTCGTGCCTTGGAGTCGCAGTGTGATTTGCTTCGGCGCACCCGTTTGCTCGGGGGCAGCATAGTTCCACACCGCGAGCACCAGCGCGCCGTCCTTTCTGCGGGTAAGCAGTGCGGAATCTGAATCGAGTTGAATTCGTTCCTCGCCTAGCCTGTGCAGAAGTTTGAACGCGTTGAAGGCTGGCTTGGGGATGCCATCTTCCGCGATCAGGCCATACCCGCCATAGAACGGCGTCTTCACCACACCCTGTTCTTCGAAAACATCGGAGAAGCTCCAGTAAGATATGGAGTCCACCAAGCCATCGCACTGGCGGATGGTATCGGCCAGCCACGGGCCCATGTAGACCGAATCCGTGACCTCGGTTTCGTTCTTGTAGCTGGCATTGAATTCACTCCAGATCAGCGGTAGTTGCGGCATCGGCGAGGCCTTGATCTGTTTGTGCACTTTATCGACGGCGCGACAGACCATACGATCTCGTGGAATGTTTTCCTGGGTGCCGAAAACGTCCTGGGCGGAGTCGTTGCCATAGACGTGGGTGGAAACATAATCCACCGGCACGTGTTTCTCCGCGCAATGACGAATGAAGGCGTCGGCCCATGCCGCTTGCGCGGTTGCCGGTCCACCGACGCGCAGGCGCGCGCTTACTTTCTTGAGGGTGAGCCCGGTGTGGTCGTACAGTTCCCAGTAAGTGTCTTGCTTAGGCTGTCCTGCCCAAAAATCCAGATTGGGCTCATTCCAAACTTCGAAATACCATTGCGCTACCTCATCCGCGCCATAGCGCTCGATCAGATGTTTGGCGAACGCAGAGATCAGGTCATCCCAACGAGTCCAATCCTTCGGAGGCGCGACATTGGGCCGGTACCAGAATGGGTGAAGAGTATGGCTGGCCGCGAGTTGATTGGGCATGAAGCTGATTTCCACGAACGGTCGCACTCCGGCGGCCAGCAAGCCATCGTAAATTTGATCGATATAAGAGAAGTTGTAAACCGGATGCCCCAGGCTATCTTCGGTATAGATGCCGACTTCATCGTTGAAAATGCCATGAAAGCGAACGAAGGTGAAGTCAGTGATTTGCTTCACGTCTCGCATATCGCT
>Ga0307479_10002611_pt1 | contig 16360 bp, 10 predicted proteins | sample atmos_gasesECM4C_FD_203743 | JGI IMG/M metagenome (GOLD analysis project Ga0307479, IMG submission 203743) | Hardwood forest soil microbial communities from Morgan-Monroe State Forest, Indiana, United States - atmos_gasesECM4C_515 | ecosystem: Environmental > Terrestrial > Soil > Temperate... | reverse complement strand
CCCAAAACCACATGTCCGCTAATCGGGAGTTAGCAACAGCTTTATTTCCCTTTGTACTCAACGAACAGCTCGGGAAACTGCTGCTTCAAAGCACCAATTTTCGGCAGGTCACAAATCTGGATGTAAGAGTTGCCGGGGTTCTTCAGGGCAAAGTCCTGGTGATAATCTTCGGCGCGATAGAAACCCTTCAGGGGGACGACTTCGGTCACAATCGGCTTCGGAAAAACTTTCGCGGCGTCGAGCTGTGCGATGTACGCTGTGGCAACGCGCTTCTGATCATCGTTGGTATAAAAAATGGCGGAGCGATACGAAGTGCCGACGTCCGGTCCCTGTCGGTTGAGTTCTGTTGGATCGTGAGCAACGGAAAAGAAGATGCGAAGCAGCTGGCCATACGTAATCCGGGACGGATCGTAGACCACTTCCACCGATTCGGCATGTCCGGTTGTTTCGGTGACTACTTGATTGTAAGTCGCGGTCCCTGCCGAACCCCCTGCATACCCCGTGGTGGTCTTAATGACGCCTTTCACCCTTTCAAACACGGCCTGAGTGCCCCAGAAACAGCCACCGGCAAAAACGGCCGTCTCTTTTCCGGCGGTGGCTGCAAGCGGCGCGTCAACCTTCGGGGGAGGGATTGGCTGTCTCGGCGCGGCATTTCCGGCACAAGCCAAGAGCGGGAACGCGAATGCAAGGCTCAAAAGCAAACGTGCTGGCATAACAAGGCTCCTCACAACTTCCATCTCCATCTAATCTATAGTACGTTTCTCCTGCCAAGACGGATTGCAAGAAGCGATCGTAGCGCAATGTTTCGCCTCCAACCAGATGTCCGGTTATTCGACTTACCAGGAGTTACCCCGGCGAGGTCCCTGGCGCGGGACACCAAGGCGAAGGCTCCCCAAACAACTACACAGATTGGTCAGCAAAGGCAGTCTTCCTGCTAACAATGAAACAGCCTCCCTCGTCCATATAGCAAAAGGGACAGTCGCGTCTGCCGCATGCTGCGGCGCGTGCCAGGGAGGACCCCGTGGCCTCATTCGTCCAAGACCTGCGTTACGCGCTCCGAATGCTGCTCAAAAGCCCCGGGTTCACGATGGTTGCCGTGCTGACCCTGGCAGTGGGAATTGGCGCCAATGTCGCCACTTTCAGCGTGGTTTACGCAGTTCTGCTGCGGCCGTTGCCCTTCCCGCATCCCGAGCAACTCGTGCGCGTCTTCGACGACCTTCGCGGCTCGAGCGAGCAGGATGTAGGCATGTCAGCGCCAGAGCTTTGGGATTTGCAAGATCGCTCGGACATTTTCCAGGATATCTCGGCAGTGGCGTCGAGTAATTCGGCAATCGTAGGTGGGGATCGGACCGTGCGTGCAGAAAGTCTCGTCACCAGTCCCGATTACTTTACCCTGCTGGGAGCGAAGCCGGAACTTGGCCGCGTCTACACGCAGCAGGATGCCACCCCGGGATTCATGGAACCTGTGGTCATCAGCAACGGCTTTTGGCGCCGTTATTACGGTTCAGACCCGAAAATCATCGGGCGGAAAATGCGGCTCGATAACGACATGTACACAATTGTGGGAGTGATGCCCGCGGGCTTTCGCCATCCGGGCCCCACGCTCGATACCGACGTGGAAGTCTGGATCGCTACTGGCTTCAACGGCCTTCCGTTTCCGGTTCCAGCCGTCAGGTCACAGAGAATGATTCCCGCCGCAATTGGACGCCTGAAGCCGGGCATGACGGTTGCGCAGGCGCAAGCCCGGCTCGATGCCTATGTATCGCAACTCAGCCGGGAATATCCCACCGAGTACCCCGCTGCCGCGGCATGGGCCGTGCGGCTTGTTCCAGTGAAAGAAGATCTGGTCGGCCCGCAGCGCGCCGAGTTGTTCCTCCTTCTGGGAGCGGTGGGATTTGTGCTGCTTGTCGCGGGCGTGAATATCGCCAACCTTCTTCTGGCGCGCTCTTCCGGACGGCGGCGCGAGATTGCGATTCGGTTGGCTGTGGGTGCTAGTCGCTCTCGCCTGATGAGCCAACTGTTGACCGAAAGCACGCTTTTGTCGCTGATCTCCGGCGTCTTCGCCCTGGTTACAGTTTTCCTTTTGAAGAAGGCCATCATCAGTCTCGCTCCCGCGGATATTCCACGGCTCAACGAGGTTGACGTCAGCGCGGGGGTACTTTTCTTCGCCTTCCTGATCTCGACGGTGACGGGCGCCCTCTTCGGACTGGCTCCGGCGCTGCAAGCTGTGAATGCGGACCAGGTTGAGAATCTGAGGGAAGGCGGCCGCGGGTCAGGGGCTGGCAGACGCCATACTCGCGTTTCTCGGGTTCTCGTGGTTTCGGAAGTGGCGCTCTCGCTTGTTTTGCTGGTGGGCGCGGGGCTGCTTCTTCGCAGTTTCTGGCGCGTGCTCGAAGTGCGCCCCGGATTCAATCCCGCCCATCTCACTACGGTGCAAATCTGGATTCCGATATCCAACAATCCGGCCAATGATCCTTATAGCGTCGAAGAGAAGCGCGCCGATTTTCTTCTCGAGGTTGCTCGCCGCGTGTCTGCGCTGCCCGACGTGGAACAGTCATCGGTTTCCGGGAACGACACTTTGCCCATGAACTCCGGGAGAAACTACTCTCCCTTTTCCATTCAAGGGCGCGCAACCGAATCGGAGCGCAACCCGGTGGCCGACATTGCCGTGGTCGATACGCAATATTTTCGCACCATGGAAGTTCCTTTGATCGCGGGACGAAATTTCTCCGACTTGGATACCTACAAGACAAAACCCGTTGCGGTGATCGACCAGACTCTCGCCCGACGGTACTGGCCGAACGAGAGTCCTCTCGGACAAGAGCTGAAGTTTGCATTCGGACGAGGTTTGCAGGGGCTCACGATTATCGGCGTGGCCGGCGATATCAAGTCGGACGGCTTCGAGGCCGCCAGTGTGCCTCATATATATGTTCCCTTGGGGCAGTTCGCGCCAGTCAACGCGGTGGTTTTTCTCCGGAGCAGGAGCGACGCGGAACATCTCGGCGAGGCCGTGCGGCACGAGGTTGAAGTTGTCGATCCCAATGTCCCGGTGCACAGCATCAGCTCGATGGATCAAATCATCGCCAGATCGGTGGCTGACCGGCGCTTTGCTCTCGAGCTTCTGGGTGTTTTTGCCGCAGTGGGGCTGCTGCTCGCCGCCGTCGGCATTTATGGGGTGATGTCGTATTCGTTCAGCCAGCGCACACACGAGATCGGCATTCGTGTCGCATTAGGCGCACAACGCATGAACATCCTCCATCTGGCTATTGGAGAAGGTATGCAGCTCGTAGCCATCGGTTTGGCTCTTGGTCTGATCGGAGCTGGAACCTTGACGCGATTTGTCCGCGCCATGCTGTTCGATGTCAGCCCCTTCGACCCGGCTACCTTCGCTACGATCTCGGCCATCCTTGCCGCCGTCGCCTTTCTTGCCTGCTACGTTCCGGCGCGGCGTGCAACCCGGGTGGATCCTCTCGTCGCTTTGCGCGAAGAATGAAACACTCCGGCCGTCTCCGCTAAACTCCCATCCCGCTGGATTCGCTTCGAATGGAGCCCCATCCATACACAGATGATCCATTAAGTCACGGAAGCTTTAATGAATGTTCGTCCTGCCCTTAGGATTGCTGTTAGAATGCGCCCCCGTGCGAATCCTTCTGCTTACGATTCTTTTTGTCTCCCCCGCCGCCGCTCAAACCTGGACCATCGAGACCAGCTCCCTGGAGGCCAGCCGCTGGAACTCAAATCTTCGCGCCGTCTCCGCCACTTACGCCCGCAATCCGGAGCGCCACCCCGCCCCGGTCGTCTGGGCCTCTGGTTCAGATAGCCGCCTGCTTAGATCAAATGACGGCGGCAAACACTATACACGTCTCCTCATCTATAGCGGCCGGGCGCTCGATTTCCGGGGAATCCAAGCCTTCAATGAGAAGGTCGCCTACGTCATGTCCAGCGGCCCGGGAAAGATGTCACGCATCTACAAGACCCACAACGGCGGCGGCACCTGGAAGCTCCAATTTTCCGGCTCGCGCCCGCAGTTCTTCCTCGACGCGCTCGTCTGCATCTCCGAAAAGGAATGCTTCGCGCTCAGCGATCCCGTCGACGGAAAATTTGTACTCATCAGCACGACCGATGGCGAGCACTGGAAAGAACTCCCGGGTGACACGATGCCCCCAGCCCTCCCCGACGAAAAAACCTTCGCCGCGAGCGGTTCCTGCCTCGCCATCTACGACAATCGCGAAATCTATTTCGTCACAGGCCACGGTGCCGCGCGAGTCTTTCATTCGCCCGATCTCGGGCGCACCTGGACGGTCACGGACACACCCATCGCAAAAGGGAATCCGTCCTGGGGAGCGTTCTCGATCACTCGCTTGGGAAGCATCCTGGTTGTCGTCGGCGGGGATTACAACGATGACGCTGGCCCAGAACGCACGGTGGCCTACTCGCTCGACCAGGGCGCCACGTGGAATCTCGCCGCGGGACCGCCAGGAGGATTCCGCTCAGCGGTCGCGTTCCTCGATCGCAACACGATTCTGACCGTCGGCACGGGCGGTGAGGACGTGAGCACCGACCATGGCGCACACTGGACGCGAACCGGCGACCTCGACCTCAACGCCATCGCCGTCCTCGATGGCGCCGCCTGGGCCGTCGGCCCCGACGCCACCATCGCGCGCTGGAGCGGTCACAGCCGCTGAGGCTCTTAGTGATGACCAGCGACGAATACTACGATCAGCGCGGCCATCCCGGCGCGGGGCACCTGAGATGTACAAGCCTTGCCGGACGGGACGTCTAGACAGGCGCGGCGCATGGCGGTTCTATGTCTACTGCCAACCGCCGCCAAGTGATTTGTAGAGCTGCACGAGACTCTGATACTCGTTGCCTCGCGCCTCCGCCAAGGTGAGTTCCGCGGCGAAGAGTGACCTTTGGCCGTCCAGCACTTCGAGATAAGTGGTGGTACCGCCTCGGTAGCGCATGACGGAGAGGCGAACCGACTCCGTCAAGTCTGCTACGGTCTGTTCCTGGCGAACTCGCACCTCATGGAATTTCTGATATCCGATCAGGGCATCGGAGACATCCCGGAAGGCGTACTGAATGGCCTGCTTGTAAGCGGTCAAAGCCTGCTCGTGCTGCGATTCGGCCAGATGCAGGTTCCCCCGAAGCGCACCGCCCGTGAAAATGGGCTGACTTACCTGGGCGCCGTAGGACCAAATTGCGTTCTGCGAGCTTATCATGCTGGAGAAAAGGCTGCTGCGCCCAAACGAGCCGCCGCCCGAGCCGGTCAGCGAAATTTGCGGGAAGAACGACGCTTTGGCGACGCCAATTTCTGCATTCGCGGCAATGAGCGTTTGTTCGGCTTCGCGAATATCGGGCCGACGCTCGAGGAGCGAGGAAGGCAGTCCCGGCGGCACGTCCGGAGGAAGCGCCTGCTCCGCGAGCGCGCGTCCGCGCGGGACGCCTTGCGGGTAATTGCCAATGAGAATGCTTATTGCATCCTCCTCCTGGCCGATTTGTCTCTCGAAATCCGGGATCTGGGCATTTGCGGTGTCGAGCACTTGCTGCGCCTGAAGTACGTCCAGCTTTGTGGCGACGCCGTGTTCAAGTCTGAACGAAGTCAGCTTGACGGAATCTTGCTGTGTCGTCACCGTGTCGCGCGTGATTTGGAGTTGGAGATCGAGCTGCAAGAGGGTGAAGTAGTCACTGGCCACGTCGCTGACGAGAGTGAGCATGACCGTACGCTGCGCATCCTCAGTAGCCAGGAGCAGCGCGCGCGCTGCTTGGGTCTCTCTTCGCAGCTTGCCGAAGAGGTCGAGCTGGAACGACGCATCTGCCGTCAGCTGCAGGATATTCTCCTTTGCCGGGAAAAGCTGTCCATTGCCACCCGCGAAATTGCCGTTGCCTTGCACTTGCGGGAAAAGACTCGAGCGCGTTATCGCCAGTTGAGCGCGTGCGGCACCGATACGCTCCGTCGCCAGCTGCATGTCGTAGTTCTGCTTCAAGGCTGTGCGGATCAGATCCTGGAGTTGCGGATCCTGGAAGACTTGCCACCAGGGAAGGTCCGCGTAGGAAGCTGCTTGAGCCTGGGCCTGCGGGTTTTCTCTCAGATCGCGGTAGGCTACCGGAGTTTGCACGGCGGGCCGATGGTAGTTCGGGCCCACCATGCACCCTCCGATGAGAGCAGATGCCAAGATAACGAAAATCAATGGCCGCAGATTCTTCATGAATCGCTCCGCGTCCCGCTCGTCCATGAGTTGCCGGCCCATCTCAGTCTCCGGGCGCTGGGGTTGGGCTAGCTGGCAACGATCCGGGAGCGGGCACGGTGCCGGCCCACTTCTCCACCAGAGTGAAGAGTGCCGGGACGAGGAGAATGTCGACGGAACTCGCCAGGAGCATGCCGCCGATTACGGTGGTGCCCATGATTTGGCGCGCCACGGAACCGGCGCCGGAGGCCGTCCACAGCGGCACGCAACCGAGAATGAACGCAAACGAGGTCATCATAACGGGACGCAGGCGAAGCCTGGCCCCTTCGAGCACCGCATCCATAAGAGGCTTCCCCGAATCGACCTCTCCTTTAGCAAATTCGACAATCAGAATCGCGTTTTTGGCGGCTAGACCGATCAGCATCACCAATCCGATTTGCGAGTACACATCGTTTTCGATTTGCACCAAGTAAGCTGGATAGAAGGCGCTGAGCAGCGTCCGGCGCAGCCACAAGACTCCGAAAGCCCCGCATATCGCCCCCGACGTTCCTAGGAGCACGCTGAACGGCAACGACCAGCTCTCGTACAGCGCGGCCAGGATCAGGAAGACGAATATCAAGGAGAGGGCGAAGATGGCCGATGCGGGCACCCCTTCGCGTGCTTTCTGCTCTTGAAACGACATGCCGGAGTAGTCGAAACCCATCTCTCGCGGCATGGTCTGCTTAAAGACCTCCTCAAGCGCTGCCGTGGCCTGGTCCGCGCTGTAGCCGGGGGCGGCGCTCCCATTGATTTGGGCGGAGCGGTACTCGTTGAAGCGCATGGTAAATTCCGGGCCGACGCTTGGATTGATGGTCGCAAGCGTGGATAAAGGGACATTCGCTCCCTTGTTGTTGCGAACGTAGAATTGCCCAACGTTTTCTGCGTTGGCCCGGTCTTCGCTTTCGGCCTCGATGTACACCTGCCACTGGCGGCCGAAGCGGTTGAAATAGTTGATGAAAAAGCCGCCCATGAATGACTGAATCGTCCGGTAAACATCGTTGAGGGCCACACCTTGCTTAAGCACTTTGTCGCGGTCCACCTGGACAAATTTCTGGGGCACATTGGAGAGAAAGGTGGTGCTCAAGCCTGCGATTTCCGGGCGCTTGCGTGCGGCATCGAGGAAAATGCCCAGGTTTTTGGCGAGGAACTGAACATCGCCACCGGACCGGTCCTCGAGGATAAACGTGAAACCTCCGGAGGTGCCCACGCCGGGAATGGCCGGGGGCGAAAAGCTGAACACAAAGGCGGCAGGCAGGCGGCTCAATGCCCCATTGAGGTTAGCCTTGATGGCTTGATATTGCTCGGCTCGGGACTTGCGCTCGCCCCAGGGCTTGAGGGTAACAAAAAAGAAGGCGTTGTAGCTGGTGCGCACCAAGCTGAGCAGGCTGAAGCCGATGACGCTTGTGGTGTATTGGACGCCAGGGGTTTTGGCGAGGATTTGCTCAACCTGACCCGCCACTGCGCTCGTGCGCTCCAGCGAAGCCGCATTCGGAAGTTGCATGTTGATGAAGGCATAACCCTGGTCCTCATCAGGCAGGAAGCTCGAGGGCAGACGGGTGCCAAAAAAAGCTGCGATTATGGCGAAGGATGCAATCACCACTAAAGCAAGCGCGCCCTTGCGAAGAACCCCAGCGCAGATTTTGACGTAGATCTCGGTGCCGCGCCCGAACATACGATTGAACCAGTCAAAGAACTTGCTGAGCAGCCCGTGGCTCTCCTCCTTTGGCCGGAGCAGCAGCGCGGCAAGCGCGGGGCTCAGCGTGAGGGCGTTGAAAGCGGAGAGGACCACCGAAATGGCGATGGTGAGGGCAAATTGCTGGTAGAGCCTTCCAGTGATGCCGGGGATGAAGGTGGTCGGTACAAACACCGCGGAGAGAACCAGGGCAATCGCCACGACGGGACCGGAAAGTTCCTCCATGGCTTTCAGAGCCGCGTCCTTGGGAGTCATGCCTTCCTCGATGTGGCGCTCGACGCCTTCGACGACCACGATGGCGTCGTCCACGACGAGGCCAATGGCCAGCACGAGACCAAACAGAGAAAGGGTGTTGACGGAAAAACCGAACAGGGGGAAAAGGACGAAGGTGCCCACAAGCGAAACGGGCACGGCCAACAGCGGAATCAAGGTGGCGCGCCACCCCTGGAGGAAGACGTAGACGACGAAAATCACTAGGGCCAGGGCGATCACCAGGGTCAAAATAATTTCCTTGATGCCTTCCGTGACGGCGAGTGTGGTATCGAGTCCTATGGCATAGTCCATGTCTTGCGGAAAGCGCAGCTTCGCCTCGGCCATCAGCTTCCTGACCCCCGCGGCAGCTTCCACGGCGTTGGAACCGGGCAATTGATAGACAGAAACTACCGCGCTCGGTTTGCCGTTGAAGCGGCCTTTCCAACTGTAGTCCTGGGCCCCCAACTCGATGCGAGCCACGTCGCGGACACGAACGATGCCGCCGTCGGGCGTCTCGCGCACCACGATCTCTCCGAACTGTTCCGGCGAGACGAGGCGGCCTTGGGCGAGGACGGTGTAAGTAAATTCCTGGCCGGGGGGGGCGGGTTCGCTCCCCGCCCTGCCGGCGGGGTTTATTGTGTTCTGGGCCTGAATGGCGCTGATGATATCCGTGACGGTGATTCCGAGCTTTGCCAACCGGTCGGGCTTTACCCACATCCGCATCGCATATTGGCCGGTACCGAATACCTGAACGTTGCCGATGCCCGGCGCGCGGAGGAGGGGATCGACGAGATTGATGTAGGCATAGTTCCCTAGAAACGTGGCATCGTAGGTTCCATGCGGCGAGTAAAGGGGAAAGAGCATGAGTGGAGCGGATACCGACTTGCGCACGGTAATGCCGTAGTTGGTGACGTCCACCGGGAGTTGTGAGGCGGCCTGGGTCTCGCGAGATTGGGCGAGAATGAAATCGGTATTCGGATCCGTTTTCAGGTCGAAGTTCACAATCAGGGTGGTGGTCGAGTTGGCGGTGGCATTCAGCGAGTACATGTAGTTCATGTTGTCCACGCCGCTCATCTGTTGCTCGATGGGAGTAGCCACCGCTTGTTCCAGAGTCTGGGCGTCCGCGCCGACGTACGTAGCCAGGATTTGAATCTCCGGCGGAGCGATGCTGGGGAACTGCGCGACAGGCAAGCTCAGAATGGTGATGGCGCCGACCATCACCATGAGGATGGCGATCACCATCGCGACGATGGGGCGATTGATGAAGAATTTTGACATGGGACTACCTGTCCTTTGCTTGCGCGGCAAAAGGTTTGGGGTTTACTCGCGCGCCCGAGCGTACTTTCTGAACGCCTTCGGCGACGACTCTTTCGCCTGGATTCAGGCCCTCTGCAATGACCCACAGGGCGCCGACGCGGTCGCCGACCGTGACTGTCCGAATGCTAACTTTGTCGTCGCCCCCCACAACGGCAACCTGGTAGCCGCCTTGGAGCTCTGTCACGGCGCGCTGAGGAACAAGTAGCGCACCCTGTTGGAGCCGGACAACAGCGCGAACTTTTCCATAGCCGCCGGGCCGCAGAACATTCCCGGGATTGGAAAACAGTCCGGCGATCCGAATTGCCCCGGTACCCACATCGACTTGACGGTCTGCGAAGTAGAACGTGCCTTCGTGTGGGTAAAGGGAGCCGTCCGCCAAAATCAACTCGAGGCGAAGGCTTTTGTCCGCCTCCAAACGGGTGGCCTCCGTCGGGAAACGTCTTCGCCAGGCGAGATACTGAGGCTCGCTGACGGTGAAATAAACCTTGATGGGATCCACGGTGGACACGGAGGTGACGGGTCCGCTGCTTAGATTGACCAGGGCGCCGACTTGAAGTTGAGCCTGACCAGCAATGCCATCGATGGGCGCGACGAGGCGGGTAAAATCGAGGTTGATCCTGGCCGTTTCGACGGCAGCCTCGGCCGACTTGATTTGCGCCTTGGCGGTCGCCACAGTGGCTTTCGCCGCCAAGTTGTTCTGAGTGGCGTTGTCGAGATCCTGCTGGCTCGCGGCCTGCTCCTTGGCCAGAGGAATGTAGCGATCCACATCGAGTTGGGTGCGGACTTGAACAGCTTGGGCGTTAGCAAGCTGCGCGGTAGCCTGCGCCAACTGTCCTTCAGCCTGGTCTAGTGCGGCCTGAAAAGGCCGTGGGTCGATCTCAAAGAGCAGTTGCCCCTTCTTGACGAATGCGCCTTCCTGGTAGCCCTGCCGCAGTAGGTAGCCGGTGACCTGCGCCTTGACGTCGGCGTTCGTTAGACCGTCGAGCGTACCTATCCATTCGCCATAAATCGGAACATCCTTCTGCTCAACCTGCGCCACCATGACATCCGGAGGCGCTCCCGTTCCTTCGCCTGACGCATGTTTCGGGCGCAGGGCTACAACGATCAGGGCGATGACGATCAAAGAAAGCACTGCTGCTATCGTGAGATTGCGCCTAAGAGGACTATTCATCGCGACCTCTCGAATCTACCCCGCTTCATAAATCATTTTTGGGCTGGCTTGACAGCTCTCCGCGGGTTCGAGCTACTTGCGAGCTGGTGACGTGTTGTTGAGCAGACTGACCAGCGGTTCAGCAGCTTCCGGGACCGGCCCGATGCCCGTCACGATTTCCTTGGCGCCGATTTCTTTGCCGTACAGAGCCTTGTTGGCATCGTTATCCTTGTCCATGGATGCACCTTCCAACGATATGCCAGCAAACAGCCCCTTCGTGCGCGCATATGTCAGAACGTCGACTTTCATTGCCGCGGCATTGTAGCCCGTCGCCTGAGCGCCCGTGGGACCAGCGGCAGCCGCCGCGTTCGCTCCCAGTTTTGTCTTACCGGACAGGATCTGATCTGCGCCCTTGTCGTTCATAATCACCAGCACAAAATCGGTCGCTGTGGCACCCAGTTGCACACCAAGACTGCCCTGGTCGAGCGAATACATCGCCGGCGCGCCCCATTTACCATCCATATGATGCTCGCCCTTCCTGCAAACGAGCGCACCCCGCCCGTAACTAGCTCCAATCCCAATAGCCACTTTCTTCACACTCGGGTAGATGAGAACGCAAACGGCGTTGTCGAGGATATTCGTCGGCAGGCCATTCCCCCCGGCGAGGATTTCCCTCATCGCATCGGCTGATTTTGCCAAACGCTCATCTTGCTTCTTCTGAGCGAACATTGGGAAAGCTATTGCCAGGCAGGCTGCGAGGATCGTGAGTTTATTTCTCATTGATAGTTCCTCTCTTGCGATTCGATAGATTTTTCCCCAGGCCCTGGCCAGTGTACCACACCAAGGAATAGTGCACAGAGTCTGCCAAAGACGCGCTCTCCGCGGGACCGTGGCAACTGATTGCAAACTGAAGAACTTTGTTTTGCGAGACTGCGATTCCGAGTGAGTGTCCGGAATTCGACACTTTTCTCGACAAGTGGGAACGCCTGCGACGCTTGAATCCAGTCACCATTTGTTTGCGTCTGTGCTCTTCCCTGCGAGCCTTGTTGCTTCAGTGCCTCGGGCGAATAAGGCGAGGCGTCTGCTTATGCTAAAATTCGGTTCAGAGAGATATATGCACGCATCTAGAAGGATTTCGCGGGGCCTGTTGGTCGCGGGCGCGATACTGTTCCTGATCGCGCCGGGCGGCGCGCGTGCCCAATCGCGCGAGGCGCCCTCGCGGCAGTCGCCCTCCCAGGAGAGCCAGGATCATCTCCTGCAGCTTTTCAACACGCATACGGGCGAACGGCTTGATATTGTCTACCGGCGCGGCGACCAGTACATTCCCAGCGCGCTCGCCAAGCTTGATTATTTCCTGCGCGATCATCGGACGGGCGACGTTCGCCATTTCGATCCGCGCCTGTACGATATCCTCTCCGACCTCACTTTGTCGGTTGAGCATCCTGGCGGCGAGATCGACATCATCTGCGGCTACCGCACCCCGTCAACAAACGAATCACTTCGTGCTCACACCACCGGAGTCGCTAAAAACAGCCTGCACATTCAAGCGGAAGCGATCGACCTGCGCATGCCCGGCATTGACACGCTCAAGCTGCGCAAGGCGGCTCTGGCCCTGCATCGCGGCGGCGTAGGCTATTATCCTCACTCCGATTTCATCCACGTCGACACCGGCCGTGTCCGCCAGTGGTGTTTCGACTGCCCTGCCAGCCTGATCACCGGCGATTAACCCGGGTACGGATAACCCTTCGCAAGGACCTTCTCGAGCGAGGCGTCGTGCCCATAGATGTCGTCGTAAAAGTGAACGACTCCATCCTCAGTTACGATTACCGTGGCATAGACGATCAAAACCGGAATCGGATGCGCCAGGTTTACCTGCTGCGTCTTATCTCCATTCATGGCCGCAAGCACCCGCTCCATATTCCAGCCCGGATTATTGCGCAGGACCCAGACAGCCAGGTCGGCGGGCTTTTCCAAGCGGATGCAGCCGTGACTGAAATCCCGCCGGGATTTGGAGAAAAGTTCGTGCTCCGGAGTATCGTGAAAGTATACGTCGTAGTTATTCGGAAAGATAAATTTCACGAGTCCGAGCGAATTCTTCGGCCCCGGCTTTTGGCGGATAAACAGCTTCCCCGCCCGAAGTTGCTCGATCACGTCGGCTGTGACCGTTCCGGAAGCGACCACCTCCTGGCGGCTGTCCACAACTTCGTATCCCTTTTTCTCCAGGTAGTCGGGATCTCGAGCGATGTGCGGAAGGAATTCAGCTCTTGCGATGGAATAAGGAACACTCCAGTAAGGCCGGAAGATGACATATTGCATGGTGTCGCTAAATACCGGAGTATTGTGGCCATAGGCTTTGCCGACCACGACATTCATCGTCACAGCGATCTTGAAGTTTTCGTCGTAAGCCCGGAGGTGAAACTCGGGGACATTCGCGACGATGGGCGACTTTTGATAAGCAAGCGGAAGCCACCGCCAGCGCTCCAGAGTCAGTTGCATCTGCCGCACCCGGCGGCTTAGGGGCACGTTCAGATCGGCCAATGTTTGCGCGCTGATTCGTCCGTCTGGCTCACGGCCAAGCCGGCGCTGAAAACTCTTGATCGCGTCCACAAGCGGACCTTGATAGACCGTTCCATCGGCCGGAACAGTCGTGTCAGCCGAAAGGTCACCCACCAGCCGGAGTAAGCGGATCAGCCGCGGAACACCGGGATAGGAATCGCCCGGTGCAATTGTTTTTTTTGCGCCTGGTAGCTGTTCCCCATCATCTTTTCCCGCTAGCTCTAAATACGTATGCAGGGCTTGAATCGTGCGCCGGTAACCCGGGTATGGAGGTTCCACCTGTGCCAGGACAGCAGCAACATCGGAAGCATTCACAACATTTTCTTTCAGGAATTCGGGCAAATCGTACTTCTTAGCCTCGACGTCGAGACCAAAGTCAAAATGCTTCGGATTCACCTTGCCGATGTGAAGGTCCGAGACATATCTCATCACGCAAACGGTGAGCGCGGCATCGAATCGCACCGCATCTGCTTCGGATGGCCGCGGTGCAGCGGGTTTGAGTTTCCCGAGGCGCTCGGTCCAACGCGGCCCGTCGTAATCCTCAGCGGACAATCCTTTTTGGTCCGCTTTCAACAGAACCGCAATCGCTTCCCGCGCCTGCGCGGTTGGCTCCATTCCCCTGACCCACGGAAGAGAGTATGCGTACGAGTCATAAAATTTCTGCGCGTGCTTGCCGTAATCGCTGAAATCGGGCCAGCGCAGATCCGTGAGGTTTCCCGCTTGGATGATGGCGCGCAGCGAAGCCTGGCCCTCAAGGCTGAGCTGTTGAGGCGGCGCGGCGGATTTCGCGGAGGTTTCTGATTGTGTGCGCGCGCGTCTTGCGGAGCCGATGCCGTGACCCCATATCAGTCCGATTGTGACGAGGGGCAGCGCTAACAGCAGACCCTTGGAAATGCGCGATCGCATCACTGGATTCCTCTCCGGTTCGCTTTGCAATCCTTAAAGGCTCGCTGGCCGCAAGATAGCGGCGCGAAAAATCAATTGTCCGCGCCCGATGAAGGTTGCGCTCGCAGAAGCGGTCTCCGATATGTCGAATATCGGCCTACATCGAATCCAACGCGCCGCCCACATGTCGAATATTGTTCTCAATCGTGTCCAGCACCTCGTCGATATGGCCGGAGAGCACCAGTTTTCCCATGGCCAGACCGAACCCCACGGCCATTTCTGGCACGATATGGGAAGGCAAGGAGAGCGCATTTGGATCGGTCACTACATCAATGAGTGCTGGACCCGAATGCTGCAGCGCCTTCTTGAGCCCCGACGAGACATCCGCCGGGTTTTCGATTCTTACTCCCATGATCCCGATGGCTTCGGCGAGTTTTGCGAAGTTCGGATTCTTCAAGTCCGTCTGATAGTCGGGTAGCCCCGCCACCTCCATCTCGACTTTCACCATTCCCAGTGCGCTGTTGTTGAACACGAGGAGCTTGATCGGCAGGTTGTACTGCGTAATCGTCAGTATATCTCCCATGAGCATGGCAAATCCGCCATCGCCACACATTGCGATGACCTGTCTTCCGGGATAGGCGAGTTGGGCGCCAATGGACTGGGGAAGTGCATTCGCCATGGACCCGTGAGTGAAGGACCCGATTAGCCGGCGGTCTTTGGTTGGACGGATATACCGCGAAGACCAGACGTTGCACATTCCGGTGTCGGCCGTAAAGATCGCATCGGGAGCCGCAATTTCACTCAAAGCGGCCGCCACGGGCTCCGGGTGCATAGGCGTCCGTTTTCCAACGTGGTCCACGTAAACATTCAATCCGCGAACCGCCTCTTTTTGCCTCGCGAGCATCGCATCCAAAAACGAGCGATCTGATTTTGTATCCACCATCGGCAGAAGCGCGCGGATGGTTTCGCGCACATCGCCCCACAATCCGAGATCCAGTTTGCTTCGCCGCCCCAAATTGTCGACCCGGATATCGACCTGGACAATCTTGGGCTTTGTCGGCAGGAATTTGTCATAAGGAAAATCCGTGCCCAAGAGCAGCAGAAGGTCGCATTCGTGCATGGCGCGGTAGGCTGCCCCATAGCCCAGCAATCCGCTCATTCCCACGTCAAATGGATTGTCGTATTGCACGAACGCCTTTCCGCGGTAGGAATGCCCGACCGGAGATTTCAACTTCTCCGCGAGAGCGATCACCTCATCGTGCGCGTCGGCGCACCCAATTCCGCAGAAAAGAGCCACTTTCTTCGAGGAATTGATCAATTCCGCCAGTTCCGCCAACTCCTTTTCACGGGGACGAATGGACGGCCTGCGCGTGACCACCGAGCGGGACGACGTTTCGACAGGCAGCTCCATCCCAGCCACGTCGCCCGGCAACACGATCACGCCTACTCCACCTCTTCCCACTGCGCTCTGCATGGCGATGTGCAAAACACGCTCGAACTGCTTCGGATTCCAGATCGCCTCACAATAGTGGCTGCATTCCTTAAAAAGGATTTCGGGGTGGGTTTCCTGGAAATATCCGGTACCGACCTCGCTGCTCGGAATGTGTGACGCGATCGCCAGCACCGGAGCATTGCTGCGATGAGCGTCGAATAAACCATTGATCAAATGAAGGTTGCCGGGACCGCAGCTGCCTCCACAGGCCGCAAGTTTGCCGCTCAACTGAGCCTCGGCGCCGGCTGCATAGGCGGCTGTCTCCTCGTGACGTACATGGATCCATTTCACTTTGCTGTTGAGGCGCAAAGCATCGGTAACCGGATTTAAGCTGTCACCTACGACGCCGTAAATCCTTTCCACGCCCGCCTCAGCAAGCCTGCTTATCAACTCATCCGCCACTCGGTGTGCCATGGCCTGTATCCTCCTTTGAGATCGTCGTTTCTCGGTTGAATTCGATTCAATCGTCAGCCGCAAGGTCGCGATCAATCTGTGCCGCACTCTGCGTTTATTTTGACGCCGGTTGCGGATGCGCTGCGTGTCCTGTCTCACGAAGAAAGAAGCTCACGATAATTGCAGCCGCGCAGCAGGCAACCCAAAACAGTGCACCCTTCTGAAAATGCAATGACAGGTTCGGCGCGATCCCGACGCCTTTCCCGACATGTCTTGCGTAAATCGGGCCCATGAACGCTGTAATCGCAAAAACAAGGAAATTGATGCCGCCCGTCGCACTACCCTTCACACTGTCTGGATTCACTTCCTTAATAATGCTGTAAGGAATCATCGCG
>Ga0307479_10002609_pt1 | contig 16364 bp, 14 predicted proteins | sample atmos_gasesECM4C_FD_203743 | JGI IMG/M metagenome (GOLD analysis project Ga0307479, IMG submission 203743) | Hardwood forest soil microbial communities from Morgan-Monroe State Forest, Indiana, United States - atmos_gasesECM4C_515 | ecosystem: Environmental > Terrestrial > Soil > Temperate... | reverse complement strand
AATCCACTTTTTATAGATACGGCGAACAAAGCTGTGATTCTCGACCCAAGCATTCCTACCGCGCCTGACGGATCTATCGAACCGGCAACTCTGGAGCTCATCAATACTCCCGGCACTCCGGAGCCGGCTACCTTTACCCTGTTCGGCACCGGCTTACTGGCCGCCGCGCGAGTATTGCGCCGCAAGTCGCGCCGCTAATTCCGCTGGAGTGCTAACTGCTCCTTTCAATTCTCGTTCCCATTTTCAGACCTCACATGCAATAGTGTGACTTGCCACTTCCAGGCCCCATGATCCCTTACGACGAACTCCGTTACCCCGGCAGGTTCTATCCCCAGGCTTCCATCGAAAGAATGGCCATGCTGGCGACCCTTTACGGGCTGGAGTCTCCTCCGGTGCAGGGCTGCCGGGTGCTTGAGCTGGGCTGCGGCGAAGGCGGACATCTGATCCCGCTTGCCTACGTCTTTCCCGGCAGCGAATTCCTTGGCGTGGACCTTTCCGAAGTTTCCGTGGGACGCGCCAAAGATGCTGCCGCGCAGCTTGGCTTGAAGAAGCTGCGATTCAAAACGGAGGACCTGGGCGCATTTCCGGCGGACGCCGGTACTTTCGACTACATCATCGCGCACGGGGTGTTCTCCTGGATTCCTCCTGCGATTCAGGAAAAACTGCTGGAAATTTGTAGTCGACACCTCTCACCGAAGGGTGTGGCTTACGTCAGCTACAACACCTATCCTGCCGGCCACCTGCGGCGCATTCCACGCGATCTGGCGCGGTTCCACACCCGCCACATTTCCGACCCTCGCACCAAGGCCCAGGAAACGCGAGCGATCCTGAACTTTGTGATTTCCGCGCTTCCCGAGGGGACCATGCAGCGCGAGTTGCTGCGCCGTGAATCAGCCGCCTATCTCCAATCGGAGCCCTTGATGGTTTTTGACCTGCTCGCGGAAACCAACGAGCCTATGTACTTCCTGGACTTCATCGACCAGGCGGCGGAATACGGATTGCAATACATCGCCGAATCGGATGTCCAGAAGATGCGTACGGTGCACCTGCCGGAGGAAGCACGCAAGCAACTCGATGCAGTTTCTGACCGGCTGTTGCGCGAACAGTACCTCGACTTCATTCTTGGGCGCGGATTTCGCCAGACTGTCCTGTGCCGGGCCGGGCACGATCTGGATTTGGAAGTGACCCCGCAGCGTATGGAACGGCTCCTGGTTGCCAGCTCGCTTCGACCACAGAAGGTGATCGAGGATCTGAACAGCGGCGAAGCGACCGAGTTTCGCGATGCGCAAGGGAGGACGGTCTCAACGAGCGAGGCGCTGCCCAAGGCCATCTACTCAGAATTGGGCGGGGCGTACCCACACTCGATGTGTTACCGCGATTTACGCGCGCGTGCGTGCGAGCGAGCAGGGATCGAGCTACCGCTGGATTCAACGACCGAAGCGAAGTTGATCCGTACGTTGGTTTCGTCGTTCGCCAACGGCGTAGCCGAATTTCACGTTTACGAAGCGCCTTTCCAGAGCGAAGTAACGGAGCGGCCGGTCGCAAGCCCTCTGGCGCGGTATCAAGCGACAACCGATCTCCCCGTCGTTTCGATGCGCTTGACCTCCTTCGCCTTGGCCGATCCTGTATTGCGCCAAGTGTTGCCGCTTCTGGACGGATCCCGCGATCACCAACAGCTGCTAGCCGAACTCCGCGCCCGGCTGCCTGCTTCGGCAGTTGAGAGCTGTACTGCCGAGCAACTGAAGAACGCGCTCGGCACACTGGCAGAATACGGAATGCTAGTTGGTTGAATTCGTAGTAGTAGTGCCCTTCAGCCCGCTCGGTCGCTGTGGAGCGACTTCTCCTGTTAGCACCGCAAGACCAGAGCTTTCGCTGTCGTGGCTCGAGCGGGCACGGTTTGTAGCGATGTGTTATCGTTCGGTTCGCGGCGGGGGATGTTTGTGACTGAGGAACAGTTTCGGCGGCTGGCTTTGAGCTTTCCTGAGGCCATTGAGAGTTCGCATCAGAGGCATCCGGATTTTCGAGTGCGGGCCGGGAAGATTTTTGCGACTTTGGCTTATCCGGATAGGAAATGGGGGATGGTAAAGCTGACCCCGGAGCAGCAGGAGGAGTTTGTGGGGGCGGAGCCGGGAGTTTTCGAGCCGGTGAAAGGCGGATGGGGGCGAGGCGGGGCGACGAGCGTGCGGCTGACATCGGCGACGAAGGCGATTTTGCGGCCGGCGATGGCGGCGGCTTGGTGCAATGCGGCACCGAAGAAGTTGGCGCGGGAGTTCGAGGCGGGGTTGGAGTGAAGAAAGGCATTCGCGCGATCGCGACAGGCGGCAAGAGCGAATGAAAAACGTGCCAGTGTTGCGTAGTGAGGGGCGATCTTGCCAGGGTCCCTCCACTACGCGGCCAGCGCTCACAAGCCGAGCGCGGGAAAAAGCTGGCCGCTCCGGTCGGGATGACAGCTTTCGGAAAATTCAAAAGCCTCAGGCCCAAAAAGCGGGCCTGAGCTACAGGGCTATGGGAAGTGGTGAGGGGAAATGGCTGAGCGGCCGGTGTTGGTGGGGTTGATCCCGCAGGCGGTAGTGCTGGACGCGAGCGACCAGGTTTCGTGGATTTCGGATGCCGGGAACTTGCGCGTGGAGTTTGATGTGAACCGCTGCCCGTTTTCGTCGAACGTGTTTCAGGCGCCAGCGGGGATGCGGCTGCTGAGCGGTCCGGCGCGGGTGGGGACGAAAGACGGCACTTATAAGTACCGGGTCTGGCTGAATGACCAGATGGTGGGGCAGGGGGAAGTGATTTTGCGCGGAAAGTAGGCGCGAGCGGCTTGCTCTGCTGAGAGGTTGACGCCGACAAAGCGGCGGCAAGGCCGCCGCACTCCAAATTAATCGCCGGCGTAGACGGGGCGGGTGGTTTCCATGGACTCGGCGAGGCCGCGGCGGACGGGGCCGAGGACGAAGGCGGGGACGTTGCGTTCGGGAGCGAGCGCGAGATTGGCGCCCTTGGGCGGAAATTCGATGCGGCGGTCGAGACGGAGGCCGGCTTCGCGCAGGAATTCGGCGGAAAAGCCCATGTCTTCGGCGCGATCGACGCCCCAAAACCACAGCTTTTCTTCGTGGCGCTGCAGGAAATCGACGGATTCTTCGAGCTTTTTCATGGCTCTATCGAAGTTGGAGGCCAAGAAATAGACGCCGAGAAGCCAAGCATGGCGGGGGTAGCGCACGCGGATGCGCACACAATACTTCCCAGCTTGATTGCGCTCGATGGAGCAGCGGTAGTCGTTGCGAACTGCAGACGTACGGGCTGGCATGGTGCTCACCAATCCTTGAAAGTTCTGACGCTGGCGACCATTTGTGTTTTCTTGCGATTCCGTCCGGGCCCCCTGGGAAAACTAGACCGTCTCGCAACGGCGTCGGGCGGAATCAGGGTTTTCTAAGACACAAATAGGGTAAAGAGATGCGGCGGGGAACACAAGAGGGCCCGTGTAAATTAATAAACAGCTTGTTTTCAATGAGTTATGTCAGCTTAGGTCGCCAAAGCCCTTCAATTTGTCGGACATGATTTGCAGTTTTCCTTCTTGTTTCAGGCGCGTTTCCAAGGAGGTGCGGAAGGCTTCAAAGGCGAGATTGCGCTTGGTTTGCAAAACCTGGTCGGTCAATTCCTTCTTTTGCTTCTCGAAATCGGCAGGATTGGGCTCCTGCTTTTCGGTCACGCGATAGACAAACCAGTTTGCGCCGAGGTTGAGAGGCGCGCCGACATCGCCGGGCTTGAGTTGGAAGGCGGCCGTGACCTGTTTGCCGCTAACGGCGCCGGAAATGGAGCCGTTGCGAGCGAAAAGATCGCTGGTCTTGGCTTCGAGGCCGAGGGATTTGGCGGCGGCCTCAAACTTTTCGCCGGCCTTGACGCGCTTGGCGAGATCTTCCGCCTTGGCGCGGGCCAGCTCGGTGGCTTTCTGCTGCTTCAGCTCCCCGACGATTTTGTCGCGAACTTCTTCCAGCGAACCGGGGTGGGTGGGCTGAATTTGCTTCACGGAGAGGACCAGATAGCCGCGGTCGGTGCGAATGGGCATGCTGAGCTCGTCCTGATGGAGTCGGAAGACGGCTTCCTTGGCCTCTTTGGAATTGCCGAGTTCGAGGATGGGGTCGGCCGCGGAGACCGGACGAGTCTCGCCGACAGTGAGATGGAATTGCTTGGCGAGGTCGTCGAGGGAAACCTTGTTGGAGCGGCGGATGGCGGCGGAAAGCTGGTCGGATTCGTCGCTGGCAAGCTTGTCGGCCTTGGCGAGTAGCAAGGGGGTCTTGATGGAATCCTTGACTTCCTCGAAGGGCTTGGTGTGGGCGGTTTCCTTGTCGAGGACCTTGATGATGTGGAAGCCGTACTGAGTCTTTACGAGGTCAGAAATCTTGCCTTTTTCGAGGCCGAAGGCGGTCTTCTCGAATTCGGGCACGGCTTGGCCCTGCATGAGCCAGCCGAGATCGCCGCCCTTGTCCTTGGTGCCGGGATCTTCGGAGTATTTCTTGGCGAGGTCCTCAAATTGGGCGCCCTTCTTGGCTTGCTTGAGGACGTCTTCGGCTTTCTTGCGGATTTCCTCGACCTCGGCGTCGGTCTTGCCCACAGTCATTAACAGGATGTGCTCGACATGGACGCGGTTGGGCACCTGGTATTGCTGGATGTTCTGCTGGTATTGGGCCTTGAGTTCGTCGTCGGAGATTTGGGCGGTTTGCCGAAGCTGGTTTAGATCGATGAGGCCATAGCGGGCGACACGTTTTTCGGGGACCTGGTAGCGGCTTCTGTTCTTCTCGTAGGAGGCCTTGATTTCGGCTTCGTCGGGAGTGATTTTGGCTTCCAGATCCTCGGGTTTGATGAAGGCGTAGTCGAGCTTCACTTTTTCGTTCTTATATTTGAACTCGTCCTGCAGCTCGGAGGGGCCAACGCTGACGCCGTCGGTGACGAGCTTGCGGAATTTGTCCTGGAGCAGGCCTTGCCGGATGAGCTCCTCGAAGACGGGAACGGTCAACTGGAAGCGGGCCTGGACCTCGGAGGCGTAGCGATCCATGCCGACGAAGGTATCGCCATTGTAAGCGGTGGGAAGAAATTGGCGGATGCGGTCGGCGCGCTCCTGATCCGAGACGCGGATGCCCAAGCGCTTGGCCTCGTATTCCATTTCTTTCTGAAAGACGAGCTGGTTGAGAATCTGGCGAGCGTAGAGGGATTCCAGTTGCTTGGGAACTTGATTGCGCTGCTGAATTTCGGCGAGTTGCTGGCGGACTTCGGCGGTGCTGACGGTTTCGTCGCCGACTTTGGCGATCGTGTCGGTAGAGGAGGCTTCGCCGGTGCCGGGGGTTTGCGGCACGAGATAGAGGAGCATGCTGCCGCCGAGAACGAGGACGACCGCTCCCAAGAGAATGCGAAGGCCGGTTTTGCGATCGTTAATTACTGCCATACTGCTGGTTCCTCCAGTTGGTGGACAAACTTAGATTATAAGAGATGCGGGCGAGCGGCTCAAGCGTGTGGGCTCAAATGATCACAAAAACGACGTCTTGTCGGGCCCGTTATAGGCTTGATTCGGCATCGATTCCGGCGGGAAGGGCCGATCGGACCGAATTGTGTAATCCTGAGGGCATCTTTTTCGTAGTCTCTAGAGAGGGTCTCAGGACTCCACGAGAGAACGTGTGTTTTGTCCGGATTTCGAACGATTAGACGGAAGGTTTTTCCAGTCCATGTTGGCTTTACGAGACAATTTTGTGCAGTGCTTCAGCGCGCTGCGCGCGCACAAGCTTCGCACGTCGCTAACGATGCTGGGGCTTACCATGGGTGTGGCCACGCTGATCACGGTGATGACCATCGTGCAGGGTGCGAATCTCTTCGTGGAAAGCAAAATCGCCAACCTGGGGACGAATGTTTTTCAGATCGCGCGAACGCCGTTTGCGGTAACGGATTTCACTATTGTTCTGAAGGCGCTGAAGTACAAAAAGATCGAGCTGGACGACATGCGCGCGGTCGAGGAAGGGTGCCGGGACTGCGAAGAGGTGGGGGCAACGGCGAGCAACACGGTACGAGCGCGAGCGGGTGACAAGGAAGTGAGTGACGTCAACCTGTATGGCCAGACGGCGAACATGGCGGATATCGATACGCGCAACGTGGAGATGGGACGGTACTTCACGCCATCGGAAGTGGAGCACCACACGGACGTCTGCCTGATTGGAGACACACTGGTGCAGCGACTATTTTTGGGCATGGATCCGATAGGCAAAACGATTCGCTTGGGGAATGACGAACTGGCGGTGATAGGGGTGATGGAGAAGGTTGGCAGCGTGCTGGGGCAGGATCAAGACAACTTCGTGATGGTGCCGCTGCCGGTGTTTATGCGCATGAAGGGCTATCAAACGAGCCTGACGATCAACGTGAAGACAAGCAAGGAAAGATTTGAAAACGCGCAAGACGAGGCGCACTTGATTTTGCGGGCACGGCGGCACCTGAGCGGCACGATGGAGGACGATTTCTTTATCGGCACCAAGGAAAGCTACATGGCTTTGTGGCGCAGCATCAGTTCAGCGTTTTTCGCGGTGTTCATCCTGGTGAGCGCGATTTCGGTGCTCATCGGAGGGATCGTGATCATGAACGTGATGCTGGTCAGCGTGACGCTGCGGCGGAGGGAGATCGGGGTGCGGCGGGCGGTGGGCGCGACCAAGGGGGATATCCTTAGCCAGTTCATGGTGGAAAGCGTCATGCAATGCATTGCAGGAGGGCTGGCGGGCATTACGATGGGGTTTCTAGTGGCGCTGGCGCTGCGCACATACACGCCTTTTCCGGCTTCGGTGCAAACCTGGGTGGCGGTAATGGGAGTATTCCTGAGTTCGGCGGTAGGCCTTTTCTTTGGAATTTATCCGGCATTGCGCGCGTCGCAGCTGGATCCGATCGTCGCGTTGAGGTCTGACTGATGGCGGTAATGACGCTGGCACAAGCGCGGGAGAATTTTCTCGCGGCGATGGGCACGCTGCGCTCCTCGAAAGTGCGCTCGGCGCTTACTGTGCTGGGCATCGTTATCGGGGTATCTTCGGTGATCTCGATGGCGGCGATCATTCAGGGGCTGAACAAATTTGTGCAGGACAAAGTGGAATCGCTGGGCTCGCGAACGTACTTCCTGTCGCGATTTCCGCCGGGCACGGACCCTTCACGCTGGCCGGAAAGCATCCGCACGCGCAGATATCTTCAATACGATTATGCCGATTTCGTGCGCCAGGCGGCGCCGGACGTGCAAAGCGTGACTACCGTCGGAACCCGGGGATTTTTCTTCGGAGACACTAACCTGATCACCAGCGGCAACCGAAGTGTGGAGAAGGTCATCGTGCGCGGGGCGGAGCCGCAGTACATCGAGGCGATACCACTATTTGCCATCGAGCGCGGACGTTTCGTCAGCGCGTTCGACCAAGAGCATGCGCGGCCGGTAGTGGTGCTGGGCGCTGCGATCAGCGAATCGCTATTTCCGAATACTGATGCCATCGGCAAGACGGTGCGCATTAATTCCGCGGTGTACGAAGTGATTGGGGTTTTCAAACATGATCAGGGCCTGTTCTTGGGCCCGGGTGTGGACATTTTCGTGATTATTCCCCTGAGCAGCTTCAAGAAGCAGTACCCGGAGGCAAAGGAACTGATCATGTTGTTCACGGTGCCGGAAAACGTGAACGTGGAGACCGCGCAGGGCGAGGTGATTCAGGCCATGCGGCGACTGCGGCGCATTCCGGCGGACAAAGAAAATGACTTTGAGATAAGCTCGCCAGATTTCCTCAGCCATTTGTGGAACCAACTAACTGGCGCGCTGGTGATTCTTACCACGGTGATTAGCTCGATTGGCCTGCTGGTTGGCGGCATCGGGGTGATGAACATCATGCTGATTTCCGTGACCGAGCGGACGCAGGAGATCGGCGTGCGAAAAGCCATCGGAGCGCGACGCGCGGACATCCGGCTGCAGTTCCTGCTGGAAGCAGTGGTTCTCACGTTGGTCGGCGGCACCATCGGCATCCTGATTGGGGCGGGCATATCCATGATGGTGCGCACGTTTGTGCCTTCGGTGCCGGCGACGCTATCGTATCTTTGGGTGACGATAGGGTTCGTGATCTCCGTCGGTGTGGGACTGTTCTTCGGATACTATCCAGCGAATCTTGCAGCGAATCTCGATCCCATCAACTGTCTGCGCTACGAATGAGAGCGCCGGTAGTGAGAAGCACGCCGGTGAATAGCGGGTGGCAAGTGTGCGAATGATTGGCACGAGTTTGGCGGCGATGATTGTCAGCGTCTTACTTGGCAGCATGGCCGGGCGGGCGCAGTCGACCAAGGGCATTCCGACCTACTACCGGGATGTGCTGCCGATTTTGCGGGGGCATTGTGAGGTTTGTCATCGGACAGGCGGGATTGCGCCGATGTCGTTTGAAGGCTATGAAGAGGCGCGGCGAGACGCGGAGGCGATTCGGCTTGCTACGCAAAACAGGGCGATGCCGCCTTGGTTTGCTGTATCGGGAATTGGGCGCTTTTCGAACGATCCGTCGCTGAGCGGCGAAGAGATTGCGACGCTGGCGGCGTGGGCTGCGGCTAAGGCGCCCGCCGGAGATTTGCGGGACGCCCCGGCGCCGCGCGATTGGGCGGAAGGCTGGAGTATCCAACAGCCGGACCTGGTTGTGAAGATGGCTCAGCCGGTGGCACTGCCGGCGAGCGGGGACGTGGATTACACATACGAGATTGTGCCCACGCACTTCGCCGAGGACCGCTGGGTGCAAATGGCGGAAGTGCTACCGTCGGCGCGGGCCAATGTGCATCATGCGGTGGTGTATATACGACCGCCGGATTCGCCCTGGCTGCGCCATGCACCGGTGGGCGAAGCGTTTACCGCAGAGACGCTGAAGGATGCAGAGGACCGCCGAGGAGCGCACTGGACGGACAGCGACATTCTTCTGGTGTATGCGCCGGGAAGTTCGCCGGACGAGTGGCCCGCGACGATGGCGAAATTTGTTCCCGCGGGGTCCGACCTGGTTTTCCAGATGCACTACACCACCAACGGAAAAGAGGTCGCGGACCAAAGCAGAGTCGGCCTAGTCTTTTCGAAACGGCCACCGCCGCAACGGGTGCTCACGCTACAACTCACGAACGATCATTTTGTTATCCCGCCGGGTGCGGACAACTTTCGTGTCGAAGCCCGCGGCACGCTGCCCAATGATACGACCTTGCTGAGTTTTTTCCCGCACATGCACCTGCGCGGGAAACGGTTTGAGTACAACCTGGTGAAGCACAAAGCTGGAGAATCGTTCGGTACGGGTCCTGGCGGAGCATCGAAAGTGGAGATCGAAACGCTGTTGCGCGTGAATTACCACTTCCACTGGCAGATGAGCTACCGGCTGGCGGAGCCGCGTTTGCTAAAAGCCGGGACGGAGTTGCAAGCAGTAGCCTGGTACGACAACTCCGCCAACAATCCCCACAATCCGGACCCGGCTGCGGCGGTCCGCTGGGGCGAGCAAACGTACGACGAAATGATGATCGGCTTTTTCGATGTGGCGGTGGCGGCAAGCTTGGATAAGCGCGGCTATTTCCTGCGCCACTGATCCCGAGAGGACGGGCGGCAGGCGTCGCAAGTGCTATTTGCTGATTGAGTACGCGGAGGCGGGGGGGTCAGGCGCGGCGCAAATCGCTGTGTTACATTGCGAAAATGGCGCTACGAGTGCGCCTGAACTGTGCCTACGCAGACACCTATCGAACCGCCTCGCCCGATGGAGCCCGCCGTTCCGCCGAAGATCCATCGCGTGGAAATACAGTGGCACGCTGTAACCTACAAGACAGTGATTGTTTATGGTTTGTTGATTGCGGCGATTGTCCTGGCGGGGATGTTTATCGTGTTTCCGAGCTTGTACACGGCGGTGACGCGCAAGATTTCGACGGCGATCGAGAGCAATGACAGCGAAAACGCACCGGCCTCGCAAACGCAAGCGAAATTCGTGAACCTGGACGGCCGAGTGCAGGTGAAAAAGGTGAACTCCGTGCAGTGGGTGGAAGCGGATTACCGCACGTCACTGGACAAGGGTGACCTGGTGCAGACAGGCGCCGATGGTTACGCGCGCGTGACGTTTGCTGACGGAACGTTCTATACGGTAAAGCCAGGCACGCTGATCACGGTGGAAGAAAATTCCATGCCCAGCAACCGGCCGACCAGCTCAGGAGTGCGCATCAACACCGGTGGGGTGGACATGTCGACGCCGAATTGGACGTCGCCGGGATCGAAGGCAGTGGTAAGTGTCGAGGATGCCAAGGCGGAACTGCGACCGAACAGCCGTGCGGCTGTAAAAACGGACAAAGACACAAAAGAGAGCGAAATCGTAGTGTCCAATGGCAGCGCACAAGTGCAGCGTGGACAAGAGCAAGTGGAAGTGACACAGTATCAAAAGGTGAACATTCCGACGACGGGTTCGATTTCGAAATCGGATGTGCTGGCGCCGCCGGAATTGCTGGAACCGATCAACCTGACGCCGATTATTGTAGATAATCCCAGAACGGCCGCCGTACATTTCGAATGGAAGCCGGTGCCGGATGCGTCGTCCTATTCGCTGCGCATCAGCACGACCACCATGTTCACCAAAATAGTGAAGGAAGCGCCCAAGGTGACCGGCACGAGCGTGGATATTTCCGGACTAGATGCCGGGGACTACTTCTGGAACGTGACGGCGACGAGCACAAAGAAATCATCAAGCGACGTAAGCGAAACGAACAAGTTCACGCTAGTCGCGCAGGGCAAGACGCAGGACATGCTCCTCGAGATTCAGAGTACGCAGCTCGTGGGCCACGCGGTTGAAATCACCGGCCGCACCGAACCGGGCGCCGCGCTGATCATCAACGGACAGCCGGTGCCGAACATCGCTAAGGATGGAACGTTCCGACATTTTACGGAACCTCTGCTGCCTGGAGAGCATACTATTGTCGTGATTGGACAGAATCGCCGGGGAGGGACGAACAAACAGCAAGTTTCCGTGGTAGTACCGAAGTAAACGACTGCGCGAGTCGCCTGCGAATTGCGAACCGGAACGGTTGGCCATCGGGCATCCACGCTGCTGCTTGACGATCACGTGACAATTAGAGCGCGCTGCTTTGCGCTGGAGATGAGGTCCGGAGAGAATAGGTAGCTCCGGATGGCGGCGGGGCCAGCTTTCCGCAGGGGGATCGAGGAATGAATAAGAACGGTTACAACCTCAGGTCGGTGTTCAGTTTGTTTTCGTCCGACTTGGCGATCGATTTAGGAACGGCGAACACGCTGGTGTTCGCGCACGGCAAAGGCATCGTGGTGAACGAGCCTTCGATCGTGGCCATCAACAAGACTACCGGCGAAGTAGTGGCCGTGGGGCGTGAAGCGAAAGACATGCTGGGGCGCACGCCGGGAAACGTAGTGGCCATCAAGCCGATGAAAGACGGCGTCATCGCGGATTTCAAGGTCACGGAAAAAATGTTGACCTATTTTATTCAGAAGGCGCACAACCGGCGGGTGCTGGTGCATCCACGCATTGTGATCGGCGTGCCGAGCGAAATCACTCCGGTGGAAAAGCGAGCGGTGCAGGACTCCGCGTATCGGGCGCGAGCGAGCGAAGTCTACCTGGTGGAGCAAGCCATGGCCGCGGCGATTGGCGCCGGGCTGCCCATCGAGGAGCCGTCGGGAAACATGGTGGTCGACATCGGCGGAGGAACCACGGACATCGCGGTGATTTCGATGAGTGGTATCGTGTACTCGCGTTCCGTGCGCGTCGCGGGCAATGAGATGGACGAAGCGGTAATGCAATATTTGAAGCGCAAGTACAACTTGCTGGTCGGCGAGCGCACTGCGGAACAGATCAAGATGGAGATCGGCTCGGCGTATCCGTTGGAAAAGCCGCTGACCATGGAAGTCAAGGGCCGCAACTTGATTGAAGGCGTGCCGCGAACCGTGACGATTGATGACAGCGAAATTCGCGAATCGCTCGCGGAGTGCGTGGCCACGATCTTGAATGCCATTCGTGTGGCGCTCGAACGCACGCCACCGGAACTTTCCGCCGATATCAGCGACCGCGGCATCGTGCTGACCGGTGGGGGCGCGCTGCTCAAGAATCTGGACAAGCGCATCCGGGAAGAGACGGGCCTGCCTGTTTCGATTGCGGATGATCCGCTGGCTTCGGTGGTGCTGGGCACGGGAAAGATGCTCAGCGATTTCCGGCTGCTGCGGCAGGTTTGCATCGATTGAAGCAGTTGTTAGCGATTAGTTGTTAAGTTTTTAGTTCCGGAGAAACACGCGGGTCGCGAGCCCCAGGTCGGCTTCCAGTTTTCGCCGAACACAAATTTGATTTGAGAACGAGCTGCGAAGAACAATGGCGGGCATCCCCTCTCGACATAAATCAGTGGTGCTGCTTGCGGGCGTAATTATCCTGCAAGTGGTACTGCTTGCTGTACAGATCAAGCGCGACTCGCAGGGGCGGCTGCTGCGCGTGTGGACGGTTGGCGCGTTTTCGCCGTTTGAGCGCGCCGGCGCGAAGGGCATCGGCAACATTCGCGGCACGTGGAGCCATTACTTCGCGCTGCAGAACACGTCCCGCGAAAACGAGCAATTGCGGCGCGAAAACGACGAGCTCAAGATGAAAGTGAATCAACTGCAGAGCAAAGCCGTGGAGGCGGACCGGCTCTCGGCGCTTCTGAATTTCCGGCAGGCGCAACGCAATGTACCAATGCTGGCGGCGCGAGTGATCGGCACGAGCGCGGACACCGCCAGTCAGACGGTTTATCTGGATCGCGGTGAACGGGACGGGATTCGCCGCAACATGGGCGTGATCACACCGGACGGCGTAGTTGGCAAAGTGATCGAGTCCTATCGCGACACCGCGCAGGTGCTGTTGCTGACGGACAAGGATAGCGGCGTAGGCGCGATGCTGGCGGATTCGCGCATCCAAAGTCCCGTGGGCGGGACGGGCGAGCCGCTCCTCTCGATGAAATACATTCCGACCGATGACACGGTGAACGTGGGCGAGCACGTGGTCACCAGCGGAATGGACCGAATTTTCCCGCGCGATTTGCCAGTGGGGGTCGTGACGGAAATCAAGACCGGGCGGCCGTTCCAGCACGTGCGCGTGCGTCCGGCAGCAAATCTGCAACGGCTTGAAGAAGTAATCGTGCTGTTGACGCTACACCCGTTGGAGCAGAAGAAAGAAACGCCGGCTCCGGCCGTGCCGACGGCGGAGACACCGGGCAAGAGTGTGGGCGGGACGGCGGCGGTGAATCCATGATGAACGACGCCTTCGATCTACGGCTGGCAGAAACGCACATCGAGGTGCATAAGTTCCGCTCCGGAGCGATCGTTGCCGCGACGGTTCTTTCGTTGATGCTGCAGGCCTTTGTGCCGGTGTACTTCCCGAAATTTGCGGTGCTGGATTTGCCGTTGCTGGTGACAATTTATTTCGGCTTGAGCCGGCGCAACCCGTCGACCGGTTTGCTGCTGGGCATGGTGATCGGACTGCTGCAGGACAGCTTGAGCGGACCGACGGTGCCGCTGGGGTTGTACGGCATCGCGAAAACCATTATCGGGTACCTGGCGTCATCGATCGGAGCGCGGCTTGACACCGAGCACCCGGCTGCGCGGTTTGCCTTGACGATGATGTTCTTCGTGGTGCACCAGGGCTGCATTGCCGTGACGCGGCGCCTGCTGCTCGCCGAGCCAGAGCCGTGGTTCACGCTGCGGCTGGCGATTGCCGCGGCGGTGAATGCGGTGGTGGCTGTAGTGCTGTTCATGCTGCTAGACCGCCTGCGCAAGTCTTAAAAGAGCTACCTTCAACCTTCCAACTTCAAATTCCAAAGATTTCTCGCCGCTCGATCAGTGCGCAAGCAGGAACTGCTTGAAATCGTCGTATTGACTGGAGATTGGTCTCGAAAGTTTGGGACGCTGGAGATAGGCGGCGAGACGATCGGGCAGCGGCGGGGCGGCGCCAATCGCGCGCGAGACTACGTCGGCAAATTTGGCGGGGTGGGCAGTTGCCAACACTAGCCCCTGGGCAGGCTCGGGGTGTTCGCGGCGGTAGGCTTCCCAGCCGAGGACGCCGACCGCGGTGTGCGGATCCGCGATGTAGCCGAAGCGCTCGTGCAGGGACTTCATAACGTTGAGAGTTTCTTCGTCCGTGGCGCCGTGGCCCCAGATTTCGCGCTGCGCGTATTCGAGACGGTTGCGGCAAAGATCGAGCAGGCGCGGAAAATTATTGGGGCTGCCCACATCCATGGCATTGGAAAACGTGGGCTTCGCCGCACGCGGATGAAATTCTCCGGTGCGCAGGTATTCGGGGACGACGTCGTTGGCGTTGGTGGAGGCAACGAAACGCGCTACGGGCAAACCTATGCGCTTGGCAAAAATTCCCGCAGTCAGATTGCCGAAATTTCCGCTCGGCACGGAAACGATCAGCGGTACGGAGGCGACCGGGAGTTGGCGATAGGCCGCGACGTGATAGAACATTTGCGGCAGCAAGCGGCCGATATTGATGGAATTCGCGGAGGTTATAAACGCGCGCTTGTTCAGCTCGGCGTCGGAAAAGGCTTGTTTCACCAGGCGCTGACAATCGTCAAACGTGCCGCTGACTTCCAGCGCAGTGATATTTTCGCCGAGCGTCGTGAATTGTTTTTCTTGCGCTTCGCTGATGCGCTTTGAGGGATAGAGAATCACGACTCGAATTCCAGATACGCCGAGAAAGCCGTGCGCGACGGCGCTGCCGGTGTCGCCGGAAGTCGCTACAAGAACGGTTAGCGGCCGCGTCTCGGAGCGAACGAAATAGCCCATCAAGCGAGCCATGAAGCGCGCGCCAAAATCCTTGAAGGCCAGCGTGGGGCCGTGAAACAGCTCGAGTATGTGCAGAGCTGGTGAAAGCGAAATCAGCTTCACCGGGAAATTGATCGCTTCGCTGACCACCTGCCACAGAATTTCCTCGGGCACCTCCGGGCCGGCGAAAGGCTTGACGACGCGAAAGCAAACTTCGGTGAACGGCAAGCGGCGGAACTCTTCCAACTCTTCGGGGGAGCGGCGCGCGATTTCGACGGGCATGTAGAGCCCGCCGTCCGGGGCGAGCCCGCGCAACACCGCGCCGCGAAGCGAGGTAAGGGGCGCCTGCCTGGATGTGCTGCGGTACCTCACTTGCTCTGTTCCAGCCGCGTCCTGACTTTTTCCAAAAAAGCCGCCGCATCCAGCGTCGTGTCACGCAATTCCGCGACGGGAACGCTGCAGTGCGCGAGCGCTTCGTAGCTTTGTCGGCGCGCAACGATCAGCGTGGGATAGCAACGCGCGACTGTTTCGCGGGGCGTCTCGCCCTTTTTCGGCTGAAAGGCGCCACGCCACAAGACTGGCTTGGGATCGGTGAGATAGCGCTGGATTAGCAGTTGCTGCTCAGCGGCCGACGCCGCGAGATACACGATGGTCATGTGGCGGCGGAGGCGCAGCAAAAGATGGTTGCCGGTGTAGATGACGCTGCCGGTGGTGTCGAGAATGAGCTCGCGGGACGGATTGCGCGCGAGATCAGTGAGGACTTCGTCGAGCGTGGCGATTTCCTCGGCGAGATACTCGGCTTCGCGCTGCGCGTAGGTGGGGCTGTCCGGCCAGCCCATCCAGGAGGCGACGCCAGTGGTGCCTGCAAAGCCGCCGCCTAACCGTGTGCGCAATCGCTGCTCAATGCGATCGTCACAGCAAAAGGCGGGGCGTCCAGCTTCCGCTAAACGCTTGCTCCAGAAGGTCTTGCCGGTTCCGGACATGCCAATGAGCGCCAAGCGCAGCGGAGAGGGAATTGGGTCGGCCATGAGAGCGGTGTTAGCACGATAACGCGCAGGCGCGGGTAGGAGCAAGTTCGGCTCTGAGAATATCGCAGAATTCCCGTAACGTTGGCGCTGCGCTACGAATGAATCGTAGTCCCTCCCTACATGCAAAATGCCGAGCCGCTAGTGCCGCAGAGGAACCTGTACCTGCGGACGGCTTGCGATTTGCCCCTCGCGGGTGTTACGTTTTCTAGGACTTGGCCGAGGTTCGGAAGGCAGAGTCCGGCGGTCGGGAGAGCTCCGAAGATTTATTTCGAAATTTTTCTTTGCCGAAGTTTGAGAGATTTCTCCAAGGACATTTCGAGACCCACGCCTGTGCTTGAGATTCGTGACGCGAGACAGTCCCGGGCAAGATTCCGGGAAGGGCAACGAACAGCCCTGAAATAGCGCGGCCTCCCGGCGGCCGCCAACGAGGGACTCGCGCGCGGGGTTTTCGTGTCGTACTGGTTTGGCAACGACAATCGATTGCCGCAACAGCGGCTGGCCATCGTCTCCTACATCATCGTGGGCATGGTTGGCGTGTTGCTTATCGGTTTCTGGAA
>Ga0307479_10002608_pt1 | contig 16368 bp, 12 predicted proteins | sample atmos_gasesECM4C_FD_203743 | JGI IMG/M metagenome (GOLD analysis project Ga0307479, IMG submission 203743) | Hardwood forest soil microbial communities from Morgan-Monroe State Forest, Indiana, United States - atmos_gasesECM4C_515 | ecosystem: Environmental > Terrestrial > Soil > Temperate... | reverse complement strand
AACGAAGTCGTTGTAGTCGCCGTGAACATCCCCGATAGCAACCACCAAATGAGAGGAGTCCGGTGGCGCTGTCATCCCCTCGTGCGGCAGGCCAGCCAGGACCACCAGCAATAGAACTAAGACATACGAGCAATAGGAAACACGGACGCCAAGGCGAACCATTCCGTGGCTGCCGCACCAGTAGTTCGCTAGTCTACTTTGCCTGCCTTTTGTTAGGATCCCGATAGACCACCACACTTAAGCGTGCATCGTAGGCCGCACCCAGAGCGCAGTCAACAAGGCAGAGTCCGAGGCTCGATAGTGAGACAGCCTGTATCCTGCCGCCCTGGAACACGCGGCCAGATTCCTACTGCCCACCTCCGGCAAGGCCGCTCCATCTGAATAAGGGCTCTCGAGCACAAACGGCCTCAGCGGAAAAGGGGCAGAATGAGAAGCTGTTCTACAATTTGGTCAGCCGTTTGGAAATCATTGTGGCGTGGAAATCGCCTTTGTCGTCCAGCATCCCCTTACAAATTACCCGGTCGCCGTCCTTAACTTGGGAGGCATCAATGTCGTTGAATTTCTTGCTGCCGTGTTCCTGGCTAGTCCATTTCGTCGAGCTGTCGTAGTGAATGGTCTTTTCGACGGTGCTGCCTCGCTTGCGGACATCCAACGTAGATTTATCAGAATTGTGTCTGACGACAGTACCATCCCAGCGGGCAGCCTCTGCTTTGGCCTTAGCCGTCTTGTCGCCGGCTTCTTGCGCGCGTACCTGAGTGACCATCAGGAAGCCAAGCAACGGCATGCAAAATAGGGCAAATAACCTCTTGATCATATAGACTCTCCTTTTTTCTGGAAAGATAGGGCACTTGCTTGAGGGAGATTAATCCTTGTGGCTGAAAAGAACAAGCCCCCTTTTATCTTCAGGGTGAATGTGTCGTTCCGCTAGTTACTGGACCCTAATCCTCAAGTTTGGCTGGTTGGAAGATAGTATCGCGAGGTTCTTCCTTTCACCTTGTTCGCGATGGTGAAAATCATGGCCTTTGCATCGGTGGAGATCTCATGACGTGCAACGTCATCACTCTTCCGTTCGCGCGGCAGCTTTCTTGGTTGGACCCTAATCCCTCTTGGTGGGCAGGCCTGCTTCGACCCAGCCTCTCCAGCCGCCGTCCATTGATTCCGCGTTGGTGTAGCCCATCCTTTGCAGATTCTCGGCGACGAGAGCGGAGCGGAATCCTCCGCCACAATACAGAATCAGTTTCGTGTTCGTGTCGGGGCACTGCTGCTCGATGTCGCGCTCGATCACCCCTTTGCCCAAATGCACCGCCCCGGGAATATGACCCTTCGCCCATTCGTTGTCTTCCCGCACGTCAACGAGAACGAACTTTTCACCGGCATCCATGCGGCGCTTCACGTCCGGAACGTTCGTTTCTTTGACGCGCTTCTTCGCGTCCTGAACGAGTTTCAAGAATTTCGGTGCGTGTGCCATGTTTGCCTCCGGTCTCCAGATGTATCGAAACAGAAGCCTACCACAGGCGCGTGCGGGCCTGCCGCGGGCTGCTTGCACCACTGCAAGGGCGCTGCTTGATTGGATTTCTTTCCGGCGTGAAGCGCGAAAGCGAGGATGGAACGTGCGTTACTGCTTGGGCGTCTCCGCGGCTTTTTCTTTTGAATCCTTCTTCGAGAAGGAGCGCGTCAGATTGATTAGATTCCAGCGCATCTGTTCCTTGGTGCGGTCGCCCTGCCCGGACATCAACCCTCTCCCGTTAGTGAGAACATAGTAGAGTTCACCGTCGGTTCTGTCCGCCAGAGATGCAGCGTCACGCCAGTCATTCATCTTGAGCTTCATCGTTTCAACAAGATCGCCCTTGCCGTCGCCGTTTTCGCCATGGCACATCGCGCACTGGTATTTGTAGAAGCGCCTAGCTTCGGCAAGTCCTTCCGGCGTGGGCGGAACGGGATTTTTCCGTGCCGCTTCTTCCGGGGAAATTTTGGAATCCGCAGTTGCAGGCTGGGAGTCTTTGGGTTTTTCTTGTGTGCCACTCTGCTGTGCCGTCGAGACACCGGAACTCACGAGCAAAAGCGAGCCCAAAAAAAAGAGAGAATGCCGCATAGCGACCTCCTGACAGGACGGGCCGGCCAAAAGAGCGAGTCGGCTGGAAGTTGAGGGAATTCTACGCCGAGGGGTCGCGCAAGGGAAGGGGGAAGAGAGCAGCAGGACAGGCGTTACCACCTGTCCCGCCGAAGAAGATTATTGTGTGCTTCGCGGTACCGCGGAACCTGCGCCCTTGCCATTCTTGGCGATCGGCAGCGAGCAGGCGCGGTGCGGCACAGCATCGCCGAAGCCGGCGCGGAAGCGGCTCGATTCGCGGACGCGCGTGCGCAGGCCGTCGATGACCGGCGGAATCGGATCGTGCACCTCGCCGCGGATCAGGAAGATGATCAGCGCGGCTTCTCCGGGCGAATCGACGCTGGAGCTGATTCCCACGCCCTGGACACCGGGTCGCTTCAACAATTCATCGGCGTGCGCTGCGTGAACCGCTTTCGCGCGGGCCACTTCTGTGTCGGAAATCGTATAAACGAGCTGCGGCGGCGCTGCGGTTTTTTCGAGCGTCGCGCTCTCCTCTGCAGATAGCGCACCGCGGCTGGCGAACAAATCTCCTTCGATAATGCGAGTGCGAATACCGTCGACTTGCGCGGGAATATTGGTACGCGGCTGGTCCTTGGTCACAAAAAAGAGAATGGCTGCTTCGGCGGGGTTGTCATAACTGGCCCCCACGCCCACGGCTTGCACCTCTGGGTGAGCGAGAAGTTCAGGCGCGTGCGCATCGCGCGCGGCCGTCGCCTTCTGGAGTGCTTCCGATGCCACGGCGCTCGCCGCCAGAGTTTGGACCGCACCTGCGGGCTTCGCGGGCAGAGTGCAGCCGATCACCGCATGCGGCGTGGCACTCCCGACGACGGTCGGAACAGCGTTGCCTGCGCCCAGGAACTTGCTGGTGTTCAAGACATCAGAGATGGGATTGCCGACGGCGTCTTGGTCCGAACCGGCGAACAAGAGTGCGACAGCGTCGGCTGTGTTCTGCGTGACGATGAGCGAGCCGGAATCTCCTTCGGAGCTGAAACTGCCGCCGACAACGCTAACCAGATTGGTATACGAGACACTGAACGTAGCGCTCGCTGCGCACCCTTTATGGTACAGAACTGAGGCAGCGGTGTTGGTTGCCAAGACGCTCGAACACGTGAGCCCTGTCGTTCGGCCGCTCTTGGCCACTGCCATGCTCACGGTAGCAGCCACGCCCGGGCCAGCGTGCGGAGGGCCAGGATCAGGAATGCCGTTGGTCGCGGTCGCACCGAGGTACAGGATGTTGCCCAACGGATCGACTTTGCCAGTGACAATTTGTGCGATGGCCGCGTCGACCTTCGTACCCGGGTCGCTCTCCAAATTGAAGAATGCGGTAAGATTCGCGACCGTTTGCGTGCCGGTTGCGCTGCACGTTGTTGGTGCGTCAATAAGTGCAGGCTGGATTATGGCGTCGCCGGTGTTGCCGGTGCCGGCGGTACCAGTGTCACTGTTTGCAATGACGTGATTGTTGCTGAGGATGAATTGTGCGCCGTTGCGCGTAAGAAGCGAGCCCAAGGTGCCGCCGCAACAAGTGATCTTGGTGCCGCTGGTGCTGAAAGCATTCGCGTTGCCGCCGGAGCTTCCCAGCTTGATGGCACCGCTCTGAACGTTCTGATTCAGGGGGGCGATCGTCACCGTAACGGACCCGGAGGCTGAGACGTTGGCCTGCGACACGGCCGTAACTGTCACCGTAGTCGGTACGCTGTTACCGCTCCCATCCGATTTAGTCGGTACCGCGCCGGGGGCGATGAAAAGACCCGCGCTGGAGATAAATCCTGTGGCCTGGCTGCCACCAGCTACTTTGTTCACTTGCCACGTCACGGCGGTATTCGCGGTACCCGTCACCGCGGCAGTGAACTGCTGTGTCGCGAAATTGTTGACACTGGGAGCGGCAGGAGTGACCGTGACGCTCACCTGTTGAGTGCCACCACCGCCGGTTTTCGGCACGCCGCTGCAAGCAGCAAGAAACGGGATAACTACGAAGCAGATGGATAGAATTTTTTTGCGACGCATGAATCCCTCGTGTCTTTCGCCGATATTCAAGCTAGCACGAGACATCGGCTGAAACCCCAAGAAAGAGTGCGCTCGTAACCAAAATTGGAATAGCTCAAAGGAAAAAAAGATGCCTGTACGGAAGTACAGGTATTACAGAAGGGCGTCTGAGAATGGAGCTGAGGCTTCTCGTGCCGTTCCAACTTTTTTGACGAAATTCCGCACACCCTGCCCGCCACAGGCAGGGGTGTTTTCCGCGAGTTGGCAGACGCCAAGGTTTCCAAAGTTAGTTCCTTTAGTTGGAACGGCACTAGTCGAGGTCGCGCCAATTGGGGCCGGCGCCGATTTCCGCCACCACAGGAACCGCGAGCTTGTAGGCGCCTTCCATCTCCTCGCGGACAAGTTTTTCCAGGGTGGGGCGTTCTTTGACGGGGGCTTCGAACAGGAGTTCGTCATGAACCTGTAGGATCATTTTGGCTTCGAACTTTTCGGCGGCCAGGCGGCGGTCAATAGCGATCATGGCAAGCTTGATGATGTCGGCGGCCGTCCCTTGCAGCGGCGAATTGAGCGCGGTGCGTTCCGCAAAGTTGCGAAGCTGCATTTGCGGCGAATTGATCTCCGGGATCGGGCGAACGCGCCCGAAGAGCGTCCGGGCGGCTCCGGATTTACGCGTCTCGGCGAGGATTTTGTCCAGGTAGTCCTTCACGCCGCGATAGCGGGCGAAATACGCATTGATGAATTGCGCGGCTTCCTTTTGCTCGATGCCGAGTTGTTGCGCAAGCCCGAAGGGTGAAAGGCCGTAAATAATTCCGAAGTTGATGGCCTTGGCGGCGCGGCGGTGCTCGGCGGTTTGCGCGAGCGGGCCGACGCCGAAAACTTCCTGCGCGGTCCGCGCGTGAATGTCTTCGCCGTTGCGGAAAGCTGCGACGAGCACGGGATCCTCGGAAAAATGCGCCATGATGCGCAGCTCGATTTGTGAATAGTCCGCGGAGAGGAGAATCTTGCCCTTTTCGGCGACAAAGGCGGCGCGAATCTCGCGGCCCAGCTCCGTGCGGATGGGAATGTTTTGCAGATTGGGATCCGAGGAACTCAGCCGGCCGGTGGCCGTGCCCGTTTGTGAAAAGCTCGTGTGCAAGCGCCCGGTTTCGGGGTGAATCAACTTGGGCAATGCGTCCACGTAAGTGGATTTCAGCTTGGCGACTTCGCGGTATTCGATGATTTTCCCCGGTAAGGGGTGCCTTGCGGAGAGCTCTTCGAGAATGTCGGCGGCTGTCGAACGCGCCTTCGCTTTGCCGCGGCGTGCGGACGGCTGGACATTCAATTTGTCATAGAGAATTTCCGCAAGCTGGCTGGGAGAATTCACGTTGAATTCCGAGCCGGCAAGCTCCCAGATCTCTTTTTCGAGGCGGCGAACTTCTTTTTCCATCGCCTGCGACATTTTGTCGAGTTCCTTGGGGTCGACACGAACACCCACGCGCTCCATGTTGGCGAGAACGGGTGCAAGTGGAAGGTCAATTTTTTCGTAGACGCTAGCGAGTTGCTGCTCGTCCACCTGAGCGCGCAGCGCCGAAGCAAGGCGATGGAGGTAGTCGGCCCGCTCGCCCGGTGCGCCCCCGAGCATGGCGTTGAACTGCCGCATAACGATGTCGGCGAAGTTGTGGTTCGCCGTAGTGGGGCGCAGCAGGTAGGAATAGAGCTGCGTGGCGTGCTGAATGTTCGCGGCTCGCCCGGTTAGCAGCTGAAAAAGTTTCGGGTCATGGACGATTTTCGCGCGCTTCGGGTCGCTGAGAAATGGGGCGAGTGTTTTGAGGGCCTCGCCCTTCTCATCGAACCAGATGGAACGCCCTTCGCCGGGTTTAGAAGAAACCTCAATCGAAGCGATGTGCGTGCCGAAGCCTTCCGATTCGCGCTCGCCCGGCTCAAGGTTAAGCCAAACCGCAAGCGCTTGCTTCGCCGTGAGCTTTGCCAGGTATTCACGAAATTCGGCGATCGTTGCGAACTGGACATGATCCGCTTCTCTCCGGGTACCGTCGCCTTGCGGTGCTGAGGAAGCGACTGCTTCCGAGCCCAGCTCTCGCAGCAGCGAGTTGAAGCCCAACTCACGGTACAGAGCGGCCAGCGCGTCAACATCCGGCGCGCGGCGTTCGAGCGCGTGCAAATCGAGATCGAGTGGAACATCCGTCGCGATGGTCGCGAGCTGCTTGGACATCATCACCTGATCGCGCTGCTGCTGGAGCGCTTCGCGATAACGTTTGTTCGAAACCTCTGCGGCGTGGTCGAGGGCATTCTCCACGCTGCCGTATTTCCGAATCAGCTCGGTCGCGCCTTTTTCCCCGATGCCCTTCGCGCCGGGAATGTTGTCCACGGTGTCGCCCATCAGCGCCATCACGTCGATCACTTTTTCCGGAGGAACGCCGAGGATCTCTTCGACTTTTTTCTCATCCACGATGACGTCGGCCTTGGCGCCGCCCGAGCCGGTGCGCAGGATGCGCACGCCATCGTTCACCAGCTGCATCATGTCCTTGTCGTTGGTGATGAGAAGGACTTCAAGACTCTTCTTCGCGGCTTGCTTGGCCATCGCGCCCAGGACGTCGTCGGCTTCGTAGCCCCGAAATTCGAGGATGGGCAAGCGCATGGCCTCGCAGAATTTCCGAACATAGGGAATCTGCACGGAAAGATCGTCCGGCATAGGTGGACGCTGGGCTTTGTATTTCTCGAAAAGCTTGTCGCGGAAGGTCGGTCCTTTGGTATCGAAGACGACCCCCAGATAATCCGGCTGGTAGTCCTTGATAAGACGGCGAAGAATGTTGGCGAAGAGGAAAGGAACTTTCGTCGGCACGCCGGAGGGCGCGTTCATGCGCACCATCGGCGCATAAAAGGCGCGGTAAATGTGCGCCATGGCGTCGACGAGGAAGAGTTTCTTCGGTGCAGAAGGCATCCGCGCGAGTATAGCAAAGCGACGAACGCCAGACCTTCGATGTCAAGAACAAGAGTAGGCCGCCCGGATTTCCTTTCCTGGGCGGCCCTTTCCCTCAGGATAAGCTCCGACCCCGCGTTATTGTTTGTTCGGTTTCTCGCGGCCGGATTTCGGCTCGGATTTCGGCGCGGCGCTCTTCGATGCAGGTTGCTTCGATTCTCCCTGCGCTCCGGCTTCCGCTTGCGAAACCAGCAGCATCTGCGTGCCGCTGTCGAGATGCACGTTCTTACCCGCCGAGGTGATGATTGAACCCTGCGTGCCGTTCGCAGCGGCAGAGTTCAGGCTCAGGCCGTTGAGGCCGAAAACACCGCGGCTGTCTGAAGTGAGCTGCCCGGCCGCGTTCAATCCGCCGACCGCTCCACTAGAAACTCCGTTCAAGGAACCTGCGGCATTTGCCGTTGAATTGACTGTCGAATTCAACGTTCCACCCGCGGCGCCTCCCACATTGGCGGCAGTATTCGTCACGGCCCCAGCCGCGCCGCCCACTGTGGACCCAACTCCGCCGAGAGCACCTCGCCCGCCGGCCACGCCCGATCCCGCGGCAGACCCACCTGCGCTGCCAAACGTGTCAAGATCAGGTCCCGCCGTGCTTGCCGCGCTTTGTCCCGAAGCGAGCGCCTGGATTCCCGCGTTCAGCGGGATTTCCTGCCCATTCTTCAGGATCGCCTTGTCAAACACGACCCCGAGCGAAGAATCCGATTCGCCGTTGGCGCGCGACGAAGCCTGCGTAACATGCCCCAAAAGCTTCGTGCCCCTCGGCAGTACGGTCTTGCCGTCCGATTTTGCCGGTTCCGTCGTATGCGCGGTCACCGGATCTCCCGGCTTCGCCTTTTTCGAATCGATCGGCGCGTTCAGCGCCGCGTTGAACGTCGACCCGTTCGCGAGCGCGGCGTTCCCATGCTCGGTCTGCGCCGCGGCCGACGATGCTGCTGCTCCGCTTCCGGATGCCTGCGCTCCTTGTTTGCTGGCCTGCGCGTTCCCCTGTGCGCTCGTTTGTGCGCCAGCCTGAGCGCCTGTCTGCGACTGGGCGGCAGCGCTGAGGGCGAAAAGCGTCACTCCGAGAAGTGCATATCCGATGCGATTCATGTTTATAAATCCTCCTGAATCTTCAAGGGGTTCTTTCGTTGGCTCTAGTCCCCCATGGAAAAGGGTTCCCAAATCACATTTTGATGGCTGCAAAAGAGGTTCCAATAGCTAAGGGTTTTTCTTTCAATCATTTAGCGAAATGTTTGAAACAGCGGCAGCGGCCTGGGCAGCGAAAAAACGCCTAGTGCGGGAAGGAATTACAAGGTTTCCGATGATCCATCCTGTAGGGTAATTACCTGAGCTAAATGATGCCCAGCGGCTTCGCCACTTCCACAAGAATGTCCGCGGCGCGAAGCAGTTGGTCCCGCTTGTGCCCGGCGCTGACGATCGCGCGGAGGCGCGCTTTGCCTTCCGCAACGGTGGGATAGCCGACCGCGGGAGCAAACACGCCCGCATCGAAAAGTTTTTTCGAGAATTCGAACGCCTTGGCGGCGTCGCCGACGTGAATCGGAATGATCGGCGTCTCGCTGGCCTTGAACTGAAAGCTGCGCTTCTTCAGTTCGCGTTTGAAAAATTTCGTATTGGCCCACAGTTTCTTCACCAGCTTTTCCCCTTCCGGCGAATCGAGCAGCGCAAAGGCCGCTTGGCAAACTGCCGCGGTAGCGGGTGGGTGCGAGGTGGAGAAAAGAAAGGGCCGTGCGCGGAGGTAGAGAAAATCGATCAGGTCGCGCGAACCGCACACATAGCCGCCCATCGCTCCAATCGCCTTGCTGAGCGTCCCGACCTGGATGTGCACGCGGCCATGACATTGCAAATGGTCCACGGTGCCGCGGCCTCCCCGGCCGAGAACGCCGGAGGCGTGTGCGTCGTCAACCATCATGATGCAGTTGTATTTCTCGGCCAGGCCGCAAAGTTCCGGCAGCGGCGCGATGTCGCCGTCCATGGAAAAAACGCCGTCCGTGATGATCAGCTTGTGCCCATTCCAGTTCGCGGTTTCCTGCAGGATGCGCTCGCAGTCGTTCACATCCTTGTGTTTGAAAACCTGGATCGTCGCCCGCGAAAGGCGCGCTCCATCGATAATCGAGGCGTGATTGAGTTCATCAGAGACAATCAAGTCTTCCTTGCCAAGTACAGCAGACACGGTACCAGCATTCGCAGTGAAGCCTGACTGAAATACAACGCACGCCTCGACGTTCTTGAACGCCGCGATCTGCTCTTCGAGTTCCATGTGCAGCTTCATCGTGCCGGCGATGGTGCGAACTGCGCCCGCGCCCGCGCCATACCGTTTTACGGCGTCTAGCGACGCCTTGCGCAGCGCCTTGTGCGTGGTGAGTCCGAGGTAGTTGTTCGAAGCCAGGTTGATCACTTCCTTGCCGTCGAAAATGCACACCGGCTTCTGCTCGCCTTCGAGCACCCGCAGCTTGGGAGCTACGCCCTTGGCCCGAAGTTCGCTCAGCTGGTCAGAGACGTACTGCAATGGATTCTGTTTGGTCGTTTGTGTTCCGGAATCTGGCATGACTTTCCTTCCGCCTAGTGAGGCACTCCGTTTGGATACAACAAAATCTTTCCCGCAAGTCCGCCCTGCAACAGGGAAAACGCCTGCTCGAATCTGTCGAGTGACGCGCGCTCGCCAAACAGCGGCTCGAGATTCAGCCGGCCGGCCTTCAGCAGAGCGGTCATCTGCACCCAGGTTTCGTACATCCGGCGCCCATAGATTCCCTGAACCGTCGCGCCTTTGAAAATCACATCCTTGACCAAGTCCAGCGGAACATTTTCCGTCGGGATTCCCAGCAGCGAAGCGCGTCCGCCCGCTCGCAGCGCTTTGAAGCCTTGCTGAATCGCCGTCGGGTTGCCGGACATCTCGAGTAATGCGTCGACGCCCGTGCCGCCGGTTTCGGAAAGGATGCGCGCAACGGCGTCTTCCGCCGCGGGATTCAGCACCACATCCGCTCCCATTTTCTTGGCCATAGCGCGGCGATGCTCGTTCGTTTCGGTGGCATAGACCGCCGAGCTGCCGCACGCCTTGGCCACCGCGATCGACATCAGCCCAATCGGGCCGCAGCCGGTGACGAGAACGGTCTGTCCCGCGACGGGTCCGGCGAGAACTGTGTGCACCGCGTTGCCGAGTGGATCGAGAATCGCGCCGTAGTGCTCGGGAATCGCCGGATCGAGCTTCCAGATGTTCGGCGCGGGTATCTTGACGAATTCCGCGAACGCGCCGTCCTGATCGATCCCGATAATGCGCAGATTCTGGCAAATGTGCGCCTGGCCCACGCGGCATTGATGGCAGTGGCCGCAGTTGACGTGCATCTCGGCGCTGACAAAATCGCCCGCCTTGACCGCGCTGACCTCTTCGCCCACGCGCTCGACGACGCCGCAAAATTCATGCCCCAATGTCACCGGCGGCTTGATGCGCCCCTGCGACCAGCGGTCCCAGCCATAAATGTGCAGGTCTGTTCCGCAGATGGATGCCGCCTTCACCCGCACGAGCACGTCGGTCGCGCCGATCGGCGGCACTGGCGCGGTTTCGTACGCGAGCCCGCGCGCGGGCTGCATCTTGCGCAGCGCTTTCATCGTCGTTGCCATCTACCCGGACTCCCGCTCCCGTAGTGGCCGGTCTTTCGCGTTTTTGGCGTCCCGGCCTTGCCGGGAAGACCGGTTCGTTCCGTTGCGATTCGTCGTGATAGCAGTCGCTCGGCCCACCAACGCAAATTTCGATGCTAGCACACCGCTTCTTCGCCCGTGAATTCTTCCCGCGTGTAGCGCAGGGCGGAACTTGTCCCGACCCGATCGGGAGCCCCCGCGGCTTTTTCTGCACGCTCGCTTGCTGGTGCCCGGCTCTTGTTCTTCGCCTTGAACTTTAAACTTTTGACTTTCAACTTCTCACTTCACTTCTTCCACCACCCCAATCTTCTCCAGCGCCTTCAAATACTCCACCACCATTTCCACCGGCACCGGTCCATACTCCGCCGATACCGCATCGCGTATCTCCTGTGCATTCCGCCCACCCGCAAAATTCAGCACCTCATACGCATACTCTTCTCCTGCGCCCCACAATCCCTCATAACTCAGCAGCTTCGGCGTCGCCACTCCCGACGCCTTTGCGTGCTCCGCGAAATAGTCATACCCAAACACCGCCAGTGGTCCCCTAGGATCGGCTTTACGCCGGAACCGGAGCCGTCCCTCTCCGGTTGGACTTGTCGGCTTTTCGTTTTGCTGAGCGAGCAGTTGTAGTGGAAGGAATCTCGGAAGAAATCTCTCAAATAGCAGGTCGCTTGAAGCCGTTGCATTCGGAACGATATCGTTCATCGACCTAAACGCATCAATCTCTTGATGCAGAAACTGTCGAGTCAAGTTAGACCACTCTTCTTCAGAGAGCTGCGCCGCCCGTAACCCCAACAGATTCGCACGCGCGAATCGGCCTAAATCAATGGGGAGCAGTGCACCCTTCGCGGAGTTGGGATTCATCGAGGCCAAAAAATACCCGCTCGCCGCGCCAATAAACGCCGCACGCTTCAACTTCGTAGGATCGATATTCGCCGCCGTATCGAAATTCGTATGAATGTACCGGTCCGGCCAGTCATTCAAATAAATCGCCGGTATCCCGAACGACGAATCTTGGTACACGTCGTGATCGCTCCCCATCGTGTACGCCGAATACTCCGCGCGCAGCGGCTCCTTCCCGCCCTCCGGCGCCACCATCGGATACTCTGCTTTCCCCGTCGCCGCAAATTTGTACGACTCCTCGTTCACCCACTCCGCGAACGCCCACGCCACATCGTGCACAAACGAGGGCAAGCTCATCGGCCCCCGTGTCACGTGGAACACCGCCTTGGTCGCGGGTCCGCCGCCCACCATATCCATGTGCACCACCGCTTTGATCCTCTTCACAAATTCCGGCTTTCCATTCAGCAGCGCCATCGTCCCTTCAATTTCCGGCGGCCAGATAAACCTCATCGTCCGCGCGGGCCGCGCCAGTTTTCCTTCGGCAATCAATTTCTGCAGCGTTCGCGCCACTTCGAGAATCGTCGCGCACCCGCTCGCATTGTCGTTCGCGCCCGGCCGCTGATGATCCAGATGGCACGAAAACGCAATCTCCTCGTCCTTCAGCTTTGGGTCCGCGCCGGGAATCGTAGCGGTGACGACCTCGTAGTTCCCGGGATGCTGCCCCGCCTTCACCACCGCATGCAGCCGGATTTTTTCACCGCCGCCGAGTCGCGCCCGAAACGCACGCGCCGTCTTCAGCGACACCATGAACGCAAACGTCTTGTTCGCCGAAAAAGTCTCCAAATGCCCCCACCGAATCAAATTTTCGTCTTCGCCCCACCACGCGGTCCTCTGGTTCTGCGCATAACTCACCATCCCCGCCGCGCCGAATTTTCCCACCGCCAAATCCTGCGCCGCTCCCGGCTGCGCGCTCACCAGCACGATCTTGCCTTTCACATCTTTCCCCGCGTAATCGCTCTCTTTCGTCCCCTCTCCCACGTCCACGAGATCCGCCGTCACGTCCGCCGACTCGTTATCTTCCGCCAGTACAATCGGCTCTGCCTCATAACTCGCAATCTTTTTCTCACCGCTCGACGTTCCACCCTGTGTCATCCCGAGCGCAGCGACGAGCGCCCGACGAGGCGCGCGAGTCCCGAGTCTTATCGGGAGGGATCTGCTTTTCTCCTCCTTCTCGCCACTCGTTACTCGCCTGCCCGCCGTGGCGGGCCACTCGTTTACCCCGGGCTTCCCGGGGCCACTGCTCTTCTCCTTTGCTTCCTTAGCCTCCTTTACTTCCTTTCCGTCCTTTACCTCCTCCAATTCTCCTTGTTGCGCGTCCCAAGCCGGCCGCGATCGTTGCGTCCCATAAAAAACCTTCCCGTCAGCGGGAAATTGCAGAATCGCCGCATCGCTCAACCCATAAGCCCGCGCGCTCTCCGCCACCAATTCTGCCGCTCCGTGAAAGCCCTGCGATCCCCGCTGCCGGTGAAACCTCGCAATCCCTTCCAAATTCCGCTTCGCCGTCTCCCCGCTCAACTCATTCGCCAGCGTTGCCACATCTTTCTCCGGCAGCAGCGGCGCCTTCTGCGCCCTCGCCGCACCAGCGAACAATGCGCTCGCGGTCATCGCTATCACAGCAATCATCTTCTTCACAATTCCCCCGTCGCGCTCGCCGGGCATGCCGCTCGCCGCGGCGCATTCTACCTTCTCGGGCGTATTGCAGCCACTTTTACCTGGCCCCGCTCCCCGCCCCTGCCGCTCCGGCCCCCCGTAGTGGCGGGTCTTCAGACCCGTTCTTTCAAACGTGCCGCTGTAGCTCAGGCCTTTAGGCCTGAGGCCCTTATTCGCGGCTTCCCAGCCTGCCGTAGAAGTTTGTGGCACAGCCATTCCTGGCTGTGCATGCAAGACGGGGCAACGTAGAATCTATTAGCTCCAAAATTCTGCGACACCCCAATCGCTCTGCGTTTGACTATCTCCGCATCCTGAACGGCAACTCTAGATTTCCTAGGGGGGTCGGAGCGGACTGCTCCCCTTGCGTGGGGCATTTGCCGCAACGATCTTCGCGTTCTCAGCGAACTGTCTCTTTGCCTCCGAGGTAGAGGGGCATCAGAATCTGCACAGCAATCCCCCGCCGGCCGCCGCCAAGTTCGTCGATACGCACGACTTTTGCCACAAACTCGCGATTGAGCGAGCCGGGCGCCTCAGAGTATGGATATGTGACAAACAGGCGCATCCCTGCTGTGTAGAGCTTGCTTTTGGATACGAAGTACACGCTTTCCCGCGCCGTGTTCAAGGTCGGCAAGATTTCGTCGAAGTCGTGAAGATCGGGGTCCGATGGCCTCACGCGCACAACCTGTGCAAGCTTCAGACGTGTTTTGCTTCTGCGCTCTGGACCGGCGGGATTGGCCATGGTTGCCATCGAGCATCCTAGGACGCTCGAATGCGCAAGTCAACGCGACGCCAAATCAGCCTCTTGATAATTTTCCGCCGATTCCTTGTAGGGGCACAATACAACTTGTCCCGACTCCTGTCGGGATCGTGCCCGCTCTTCGTGTCTGGAGCTGCCCCTGTAGTGGCGGGTCTTCTGCGCAGTTTGCATCCCGACCCTGTCGGGGAGACCCGTTCTTTCAAACGTGCCACTGTAGCTCAGGCCGGAACTTGTCCCGACCGGGTCGGGAGGCCTGAGGCCCTTTCTCGCAGCCTCACCGCCCGCGGAAAGAGTCTGTGTGGCAACTCCTGCTTTTCAGGGGGTCGGAGCGGAACCTGTCCCGACCCAGTCGGGAGCTCCGACATTAAGATGCATGATTTCAACGGGCTTTAGCCCCTGAAGAAACGTCTTGGAGCAACTTTTCGCAGCCCCATCAACCGCGAATTAGAATATCTGCGTTCTGCTACTCTCTCCTTGCCGTTCTAGCGAACGGCGAAACCCATGTCCACTCCGCGCAGTCTCACGGCACGAGTCGTCCTCCGCTCTCTCATCGCCGTCATTTTCGTCGCTGTATTTCTTTTCGTCCCCGCCGGTTCTCTCCACTATTGGCAGGGATGGGTCTTCATGGCCATCTTGTTCCTCCCCATGCCGATTGCCTCGGTTTATTTCATGAAGCGCGATCCCCAACTGATTGAGCGCAGGTTGCGCACCAAGGAAAAGATCAGCGAGCAGAAAACCATCATTCGCTGGGCCCAGTTGGTTTTTTTTGCGTCCTTACTGATCCCCGGATTGGATTACCGCTTCGAGTGGTCTCGCGTCCCGCTTTGGCTGACGATTCTCTCCCAACTCTTCGTATTCATCGGCTATCTCATCACGCTTTGGGTCATGAAAGAGAACAGTTTCGCCTCTCGCACCGTCCAGGTCGAAGAAGGGCAGAAAGTCATTTCCACGGGACCCTATCGGCTCGTCCGCCATCCCATGTACTTCGGTGGAGTTCTCATGCTGTTCTTCACTCCCCTTGCGCTTGGCTCCTGGTGGGCGCTTCCGGGCTTCCTCCTCGTCATCCCTCTGATCGTCCTCCGCCTCCTCCATGAAGAGAAAATGCTCTGCCGCGACCTCCCCGGCTACTCCGACTACTGCCTCCGCACCCGCTCCCGCCTCCTCCCCCTTATCTGGTAATTCTCTCGTCGGAACTCTTCGTAGGGCCCACCTTCCGAGGTGGGCCGTTCCTGGGCCTCCTTCCGTGTAGTAGCCGGTCTTCTGCGCCGTTTGCATCCCGACCCTGTCGGGGAGACCCGTGCTCTTACTTGTAGCGGCGACTTCAAGTCGCCATCTCTCTCCCCTTGTAGGGGCACGATACAACCTGTCCTGAGCGTAGCCGAACGGATCCTGCCCGTTCTCGCATCTGTAGCGGCCGCCTTCCTAGGCGGGCCCTTGCGGCGCGGCCCCTGTAGTGGCGGGTCTTCAGACCCGTGCTTTATCCCGACCGGGTCGGGACCCCGCCATCCGCTGCGTTGACTACCTACTTCCGTCCCCCTAACATGACACGCCAGAGTTTCGCCCCTTGCCATGATCGGCCAAACCATCTCGCATTACCGCGTCATCGAGAAGCTGGGTGGCGGCGGGATGGGTGTTGTCTATAAGGCTGAGGACACCAAGCTCCACCGCTTCGTTGCCTTGAAGTTCCTTCCTGACGGGTTTGCGCGAGACTCACAAGCACTGAGCCGCTTCAACCGCGAGGCACAGGCTGCCTCTGCTCTGAACCATCCAAATATTTGCACGATTTACGAAATCGGTGAACACGACGGGCGTCCTTTCATTGCGATGGAGTTCCTTGACGGGCAGACGCTAAAGCACTGCATCGGCGACCGTCCAATGGAAGTGGATACGCTACTTTCGGTCGGCATTGAAATTGCCGATGCTCTCGACGCCGCGCATGCCGGAGGCATCATTCACCGTGACATCAAACCAGCGAATATCTTTGTAACCAAGCGTGGCCACGCGAAGATACTCGACTTCGGTTTAGCAAAGGTCGCTACCAGACCAGTATCGGGAACCGAGGCAACAGCCGCGACACTCGATGCAGAGGAGCACCTGACCAGCCCGGGGACGGCGATTGGCACAGTGGCGTACATGTCTCCGGAACAGGTGAAGGGCAAGGAACTGGATGCTCGCACGGACCTGTTTTCGTTTGGAGCCGTGCTCTATCAGATGGCGACGGGACAAATGCCATTCCGGGGCAACACATCGGGAATGATATTCCACGCGATTCTGGATGGGACGCCGACTTCGGCTGTGCGGCTGAATCCTGACCTGCCAGCGGAGTTGGAACGCATCATCAACAAGGCACTGGAGAAG
>Ga0307479_10002607_pt1 | contig 16369 bp, 11 predicted proteins | sample atmos_gasesECM4C_FD_203743 | JGI IMG/M metagenome (GOLD analysis project Ga0307479, IMG submission 203743) | Hardwood forest soil microbial communities from Morgan-Monroe State Forest, Indiana, United States - atmos_gasesECM4C_515 | ecosystem: Environmental > Terrestrial > Soil > Temperate... | reverse complement strand
CACGCCCGGCAACACTCCGGCGAGAAACAGGCGTCCGATCGACGTCTCGGTGGCGATTCCGTAGAGGATGAAGGTGATCGACGGTGGAATCAGGATCCCGAGCGTGCCCCCGGCGCAAATCGACCCGGTCGCGATGTCGTCGGGGTAACCACGCCGCCGCATCTCCGGAATGCCCATCTTGCCGATCGCCGCGCAGCATGCGGGCGAGGAGCCGGTGAGCGCCGCAAAAAGCGCGCAGGCGCCGAGATTGGAGATCACCAGGCCGCCCGGCACGCGATACAGCCAGCGGTCGAGCGCTTCATACAGGTCCCTGCCCGCGGGCGAGGAGCCGATTGCCGCGCCCATCATCACGAACATCGGAATCGATACGAGCGTGAAGTCGTGCAAGCCTGCATAAAGCGTCTCGGCCACGACGTGCAGCGCGTCGAACCCCTGGAAGAGCACGATGAAGGTGATCGAGATCGCGCCCAAGCCGAAGGCGACCGGCGCGCCCGAGAGCAGCACGACAAGGGTGATGACCAGGACGATCACGCCCTGTGTGGTAGGGCTCACTTGGCGCGCTCGGTCCGGATGCCGAAGGGCGGCTCGCGTCCGGAGGCGAGGCTCAGCAAGTCGGCAATGCATTGCAGCGTCAGTATGCCGAGCCCGATCGGCATCGAGGCATAGGGAATCCACAGCCGCGCTCGCCACATGGTGTCGGAGACCCACTTGTTGTCCCAGGCCTCCCTCCAGAACTGGAAAGCAAGCACCGCGACTGTCACGCAGAAGGCGAGCGATAGAATGGACGCGAACAGCGCAAGCCACTTGCGCCGGCGCCGACTCACGTAGTGCGGCAGCACGTCGACGTTGACGTGGCCGCGCATCATCAGCACGTAGGGACTCCCGACGAACGTAGCGGCGACCAGGCTGTAGGTGACGAAATCGGTCTGCCAGATGGTGTTCATGTTGAGCGCGTAGCGTACGAACACCATCTCGCACACGACGATGACGCTCAAGCCGATCAGCGCGGCAGCGACGTAGCCGCAGAGCCTCGACAGCAACCTTACGCCGCGAACGAAGCCTTCCATGCGCGCGAGCCGGTGTCCCCTCTGAGTGCGGCAGGTCGGCGGTAACTCTTCCCGCCGACAGGAAAGGTCTTTGGTTACTTGACGCTCAGCGCATCGTCGATGAGTTGCTTGCCGTCCGGCACTTCCTTGGCGAACTCGGCGTACGAGCTCTCTTTGGCCACATTGATCCAGGCGTCGTACTCGGCCGGCGTCAGCGTGATCACCTCGACCTTGTGCTCCTTGAAGACCTTGACCATCTCGTCGTCGAGACCCTTGGCTTCCTTCGCGAAATAGTCCTGCGCCTTCCTTCCCGCCTTGAGGAGAACGTCCTGCTGCTTCTTGTCGAGCCGGTCGAAGCTCTTCTTCGACATGAGCACCGGTTCGTACATGAACCACAGCGCATTCTCGCCCGGCGCGGTGACACATTTCACCTGCTCGTAGATGCGGAACGAGACGAAGCTGCCGGAGCTGGTGTCGGTCGCTTCAGCGACGCCGGTTTGCAGCGCGTTGTAAACCTCGTTGCTGGGAATCGAGACGATCGAAGCGCCTGCAGCCTGCCACATCGCGGCGAATGTCGGTCCCGCGGAACGGACCTTGACCCCTTTGATGTCGGACGGCACGCGGACGCAGGATTTTTTCGAGGCGACGCCGCCTGCGAGCCAGGCATCCGACAGTACGATAACGCCGTCCTTCTCGATCTTGGACCGGATCTCCTTCATGAATTTGGAATCATTGAGTCGCGCGGCGCGGTCGTGGTTGCGCACCAGACCGGGCATCAACGTGGCGCCGAAGGCGCGCTCCTTGCCGCTCGCGTAATCGAGCGGAAACGAGGAGATGTCGAGCTGGCCGTTGACCAGCGCGTTCCACTGCTCATTGGGCTTGAACAACGAAGCGCCGGGATAGACCTGCACATCGAGATCCACACCTGCCGCCTTGGCATCGCGGGCGATGATCTGCACCATCTCGTCGCGCACGTCACCCTTGCCGCCGGGAAATTGGTGCGAGGCGCGCAAGACGATTGGCGCTGCCGCAACAGAGCCGGCAACCACGAAGGCCGTCAGGCCCGCCAATAACCCAGGGTGTCTGAACCTTTTCATGGGTATCTCCTCCAGATTCGATTGAGCGCGGTCATCGCCGGCTCGGGGCGTCGCCATTTTATCTTCGCTGCATGGTCTCGGAGCGCCGGCAGCCCGCCGCAACTCGAACTTCGCCGGCGATGCCCGCAGGCGGCGCCCCTCGCCGCGGGCTCACGCCGCTACTGCGGGTAGCCGCCCTTTGCGGGGGGGCTCACGGCTTGCGTCGCCGTGCTCGGCTCCGGGGTGGGGGCGGGCGCGGGTGCCCTGCCGACCGGGGTGGTGCGCGGTGCCGGGGTTTTGGGATATCCGGCATCGCTCAACAAGTTCTGCCAGCGGTTTTCGTTGTATCCGGTCGCGTACTGGTCGCCGACCTGCAAAACCGGAGCGTCCAGTCCGCCGGTGAGCCGTTTCAGTTTATCGGCGCCGTCGCTCTGGCCGACGTCGACGACGGTATGCGGAACGCCGCGCTTGTTGAGCATCGAGGATGCCGTGTCGCAAACCGTGCCGCAGCCGAAGGTGTACAGGGTCACGGGAAAGCGTTCCTGCGCCATCGCGGCCGAGAACGACATATCGCTGGTCTCGATCGTATTCTTGCCGATGCGCTTGGCTTGGGCCTCGCGGGCGTTGGGAGGCGGCGGCTTGTCCGAATACACGACGCGCCCCTCGGGGTCGACATAGCGATACACCTGCTGCATCTGCGCGGTGGCCGCCGTGGCGGCAACGAGCGCAATCAGCGCGAAGATGCTCGCCGCACGGTTGTTTGCGAAGGTCACGACTTCCTCCTTCACCGAGGCCGTTCTATGACGGTGACATCCCATTATGCCCCAATAACGCGTCGATTTGGGGCCGACTGCCGCGAAAGCCGACAAAAGCCTCGAACGCGAATCGACTCCCACCCGAAGCGCGCGAATCACCAGGAGCGTTCGTCGCCTCACCTATCGTGAGGCGAATGCAGCAGCCGGTCGAGCCTGGCGAGCTCGTCGGGCGTGCCGACGTTGGCCCAAACGCCCGCATGAAGCTCGCCGCTGGCCCAACCGCGGCCGATCCACTCGCGGTACAGCGGCAGCATGGGGAGCTTCTCGCCGCGCGGCAGTTCCCGAAAGAGCGCCGTCCGGTAGAGCGCGACGTTGCCGAACGTCCGGCGCGACGCACCGTCGAGCGCAAGTCGCCCGTCGGCAAGCGTGAAATCTCCGCCGGGATGATAGGCCGGGTTGGGTACCATCACCATGTGCAGGTGCGGCGGAGCCGAAGTTGCGCTCATCGCGTGCGCGCGCCCATGAAGCGACGCGTAGTCGTATTCGGCGTAGACATCGCCGCTGACGATGAGCGCGAGATCGTCGCCGAGCAGCGGCAGCGCGGTGGCGATGCCGCCCGCGACCTCCAGCGGCTCAGGCTCCCGCGAGTAGCGGACCGTGGCGCCAAAACGCGAGCCGTCGCCCAGCGTGGCGGCGATCGCCTCGCTGCGGGGGGAAACATTGACAACGATGTCCGCGAATCCGGCCGCAACCAATCGCTCCAGTTGCCACACGATCAGCGGCTTGCCGCCGGCTTCGAGCAGCGGTTTGGGCAGCGCGTCGGACAGCGGCCGCATCCTTTCGCCGCGGCCCGCCGCGAGGATCATCGCCTTGATCGACATTGAATCAAAACGTGTAGCCGGCGACCGGTTGCCGCTGCTCAAGCTCGTCCAGGAGCCTGAGCAGGGGCACGAGCTCCCGGTAACGCGCGCACGCGCCGCGCAGATAGCGCGTCACGCGCGGCATCTCCTTGAGGTAGGCATCCTTGCCATCGCGGTAAAAGAGGCGGGCGAAGATACCGAGCACCTTGAGCTGGCGCTGCACGCCCATCCACTCGAAATCGCGCCAGAAATCGGCAAAGTCGTCGCGGACCGGCAGACCCGCGGCGCGCGCATCCTGCCAGTAGCGAACGGCCCAGTCGATCTGATGCTGCTCGTCCCAGTCGATGTACGCGTCACGCAGCAGCGATACAAGGTCGTAGCTGATCGGGCCGTACACCGCGTCCTGAAAATCGAGCACGCCGGGATTCGGCTCGGCGACCATCAGGTTGCGCGAATGGTAGTCCCGGTGCACGAACACGCGGGGTTGCGCGAGATTGTTGTCCAGAATTGCCCGAAACGCCCGCTCGAGCGTCGCTTTCTGCGCAACCGTAAGCGCGACGCCGAGATGCTTGCCGACGTACCAGTCGGGAAACAGCCCGAGCTCGTGCCGCAGCAGCGATTCGTCGTACCGCGGCAGCACGCCGTCGCGGCTCGCGAGTTGCCAGCGTACGAGCGCAGCCGACGCATCGCCATACAGCGCCGGCGCGGTCGTGGCGTCGAGCGCGTCGACGTACATGCGCGTGCCCAGATCGGTCAGAAGCAGAAATCCACGCTGAAGGTCCATCGCCAGTACCGCCGGGGCGTGCACGCCTGCCGCTGCAAGCAGCTTGGCGGCTGCGACGTAGGGGCGGCAGTCTTCCTGCGGCGGCGGCGCATCCATCGCGATCAGCGTGGCGGCGCGCTGGCTCCGATCGGGCACGGCGATCGCGCTGCCCAGGGTGACGCGAAAATAGCGACGGAAGCTTGCATCGACCGACGCCGGCTCGATGGCGGTCATCGGCGCCGGGAGTGCGTGGTCCAGCCACGCCCGCAACGTGTCGAGACGCTCATCGGCGACATCGCCGATCGCTCCGTGCGGTTGCTTCGGTTCGCCCATCAGTAACGCGGTACACTAGAATGCGACATTTTAGCATTCGCCTACGTCGCTCCTCGGATGTCCCGTTCCTTCGGTCTCGTCTGCCTTGCCATCCTTGCGCTCGTCGGGTCCGACGGGACTTCAGGACAGGCAACGATCGGTGAAGCCGACACGCCACCATCGCGGCTGAAGCCTTCTCCGATGCTCGAGCCGCCGGCGCTAAAACCCCCGCAGACGATCAACCTTTCGACCGATCGCGAGGCCATCTTCCTGCGCGCCGACCGCCTCGAAGGCACCGGGCAGAAGTGGATCGAGGCAAGCGGCAACGCAGAGTTGCGCACACGACGGCAGACCGTGCTCGCAGACTGGCTGCGCTACGACGTCGAGACCGAAGAGATGTGGGGGAAGGGCAACGTGACGATCCGGCGCGGCATCGACTGGATCACCGGGCCGGAAGCCAAATTCAACCGCAACACCGAAATCGGCTTCTTCACGACTCCGGAATTCCACGTCGGCGAGAACGCATCGCGCGGCACCGCGAAGGAAATCCTTTTCAAGGGCCCCGATCTCTACGAGATCAAGGATGCGAGCTACACGACCTGCATGGCCGGAAACGACGACTGGTATCTGCGCTCGGCCGACGTCGATCTCGACCGTTCGCGCCTGGTCGGGACCGCGCGCGACGCGACGATTTATTTCAAAGGCGCGCCGATCCTGTACTCGCCGTATCTGAGCTTTCCGCTATCGAACGAGCGCAAGTCGGGATTCCTTACGCCGGTGTTCGGCTCGACGTCGAGCCGTGGCCTCGAGGTGTTGGTACCCTACTATCTCAACCTCGCGCCGAACTACGACGCGACGCTGACGCCACGGGTCATGACGCGCCGCGGCCTTCAGCTCAACGGCCAGTTCCGGTATTTGTTTCCCGATATCGCGGGCGAAACCGACGTCGAGTTTTTGCCCGACAGCACCACCCACACGAACCGGTACGCGCTCTCGTGGAAGCATAACGAGGCGTTCAGCGCCGTGCCTGGCCTCGCCGGTTACCTGAACCTGCAGAAGGTCTCCGACGACGCCTACTTCACCGACCTTTCCGACCGCCTGGCGATCACCTCGCAGACGAATCTCCCGCGCGAAGGCGGAATCGCGTACAGCCGCGGGCCATTCTCGATGCTGGCGCGCATGCAGACATTCCAGACGCTGCAGGACCCGAACAATCCGATCACGCCGCCTTACTTTCGCGAACCGCAGCTGTTGCTGAACATGGACTCGGTCGAGTGGGCGGGCCTTGATTTCGCCGGCACCGGAGAGTACGTACGCTTCCGGCAGCCCGCGCTGATAAACGCCAACCGCCTCATGCTATATCCGACGGTGAGCCAGACGCGACGAGGCAACGCATGGTTCATCACCGGGCGAGCCGGCCTGCACATGACGCATTACGATCTGGAGGACTCGACGGCGGCGGACACGCATATCAACCGCGTGGTGCCGATCGTCAGCGTCGATTCGGGCCTGGTCTTCGAGCGCGACGCGAATTTCTTTGGACGCGCCTTCGTCCAGACGCTCGAGCCGCGCGCGTACTACGTCTACATCCCCTTTCGCCAGCAGAGCCAGATTCCGGCCTTCGACACCGCGATCGACGACTTCAATTTTTCGCAGCTGTTCACGGAAAACCGCTACCTGGGCAGCGACCGGATCGGCGATGCGAACCAGATCACGGTGGCAGCGACGAGCCGGCTGCTCGATCCGGTCAGCGGCGAGGAACGGCTGCGAGTCGCGCTGGGGCAACGCTACTACTTCGAGAATCAGCGCGTGACGCTGACCGAGGCGCCGAGGACGGCCAACACGTCGGACGTCCTGCTGACGGCCGAAAGCAAGCTGTCGGATTTCTGGACCGCGTCGGGCACCTACGAGGTCAACGTCAATCAGAAGCAGACGCAGGAGCTGGACCTCGGCGTCCGCTGGCAGCCCGCGGCAGGCAAGGTGCTCAACGCGAGCTATCGCTATATCCGCCAGCAGGTGGATCCGAGCGGGAACATCACGCAACTGAAGCAGGTCGACTTCTCCGGCCAGTGGCCGATCGGCAACTGGTCGCTGATCGGGCGCTGGAACTATTCGCTCGTTGATGGCAAGACCCTGGAGGGCGTGCTCGGCGTCGAGTACAATGGCGGCTGCTGGGCGTTCCGCATCGTCGGGCAGCGGCTGACGACGGCGACGCAACAGGCGAGCAGTTCGGTGTTCGCGCAGTTCGAGTTGAACGGATTGGCGCGCCTCGGTACGAATCCGATCGACGTCCTCAGGCGCAGCGTGCCCGGCTACCTGACCGTCACCGATCCGAGCGCGCAGCCCGCCGGCGCGGCCGCTGAGTATTTCCCGGGATTTTGAATATGTCTGTCCGAATTCTTGTCTTCGCAGCATTCGCGCTAGCAGGTGCCGCCTTGGCGCAGGCGCCTGCAAAGGCACCGCAACGCGTCGTCGCCATCGACCGCGTCATCGCCGTCGTCAACGACGAGGCGATCACGCAGTACGATCTTGACGACGCCAGGCGTATCGTCGTGCAGCAGTTGAAGCAGCAGAACGTGCAGCAGCCGGCCGCGGACGTTCTCGAAAAGCAGGTGCTCGAGCGCCTGATCACCGAGCGTGCCCTGCTCCAGTACGCCAAGGAGAATGGCATCAAGGTCGACGACACGCAGGTCGAACGCGCGATCCAGCGCATCGTCGAAGACAACAAGCTTACGCTCGACGGGCTGCGCCAGGCATTGGCGAAGGAAAACGTCGCTTTCGTCAAGTACCGCGAGGACGTGCGTAACGAGATTATCGTCCAGCGGTTGCGCGAGCGCGAAGTCGAGGGCCGGATCACGGTAAGCGACACCGAGGTGGAAAACTATCTGGCCACGATCAAGGCGCAATCGGGAGGCGAGGCGGAATACAAGATCGCGCACATCCTCGTCGTCGTTCCCGAGCAGGCGAGCGCCGAACAGATCGAAGCGAAGCGACGCCGCGCCGACGAGGCGCTCAAAAGCATCCGCGGCGGCGCGGACTTCGGTCAGGTCGCCGCGGGGTTTTCCGACGCGAGCGACGCGTTGTCCGGCGGCAACCTCGGGTGGAGGCCCGGCGCCCGAATGCCGACGGTATTTGCGGAGGTAGTGCGCGGCATGAAAATCGGCGACGTGTCGCCGGTGCTGCGCAGCGCGGCCGGTTTTCATATCGTCAAGCTGATCGATCGCCGCAGCCGCGACGAGCCGGCTATGGTCGACCAGACGCATGCGCGGCATATCCTGGTTCGCGTCAACGAGATCACATCGGAGGCCGACGCCAAGGCCAAGATCGAACGGCTCAAGGATCGGCTCGACGGCGGTGCAAAATTCGACGACATCGCCAAGCTCAACTCCGAGGATCCCACATCTGCGAAGGGCGGCGATCTGGGCTGGCTCAGTCCCGGAGATGTCGTGCCCGCGTTCGAGGAAGCGATGAACAAGCTCGCGATCAATCAGGTTTCCGTGCCGGTGCGCTCGCCCTTCGGATGGCACCTGATCGAGGTCCTCGGACGCCGCAAGCAGGACATCAGCGCCGACCGCGAGCGCACGCAAGCGCAACTGGCGATCCGCCAGCGCAAGTCAGATGAGGCGTTCCAGGATTGGGTACGTCAGACGCGCGACCGCGCGTATGTCGAGCTGCGGCTCGATGATCGTTGATAACGCTCGCTGACGCATGGATCTCGCGTCGGTTTTTGCCGAGCCGCTTGTCGACTTGGGGGCGGAAGCCCCCGCCTTTGCGGGCATCTATACGCCCCAAAGCTTTTACGGTGCAACGAAGGTCGGGGTGACGTCGCAATTCTTGGAGAATGCCGAGCAATATCACCGCGCCTATTTCGACACCGAGTATTGGGACTTCCTGCTCGGCAACGCATTAGCTGCGGCGGGAGATCCTGGCGCGCCTGCGCGCATCATCGATATCGGCTCGGGGTCTGGCAATTCGGTTATTCCGCTTGCGAACCGATTCCCCGATGCGGAGATCGTCGCTACGGACATCAGCCCGCAACTCCTCGCAATCCTCCGTGATTTCCTGCGCAAGCGGACTGACGGCGACGAGCGCTTCGGGCTCGTCTGCGTCGACGCGATGGGTGCAAACTATCGGCCCGAAGTCGCGGACCTTGCAGTCGGCGCTGCGATACTTCACCACATCCTGGAGCCGGATCGCGTCCTGGCCGCCTGCTTGCGTGCGCTCGCGCCCGGCGGTTGGGCGATCTTTTTCGAGCCGTTCGAAGCCGGCAACGCGCTCCTGAAGTTCACGTATAGAAGAATTCTTTCGCAGGCATCCGGAAGTGAAAGGGCGACCCCGGGATTTCGGTTCATCGAGCGGATGGTCGAGGACTACAAGCGGCGGGAACGGCCTGTCGGCGACCCGATCTATCGCGAGCTCGACGACAAATGGATGTTCACGCGTACATACTTCGATCGCATAAGAGCCCGACAAGGGTGGTCGGAGCTGATTACATACGCGTTGAACGTGTCTCCGACAGGATTGCGCGACCAGGCTTCCGTGCATCTGAGATTGGGCGCGGGTCTGACGGCAGACGCACTCCCCGCGTGGGCATGGTCGGTCATCGACGAATCCGATGCCAGCATCTCGAGCGATCTAAGGGGGGAACTTGCCCAAGAGGGTGCGGTGCTGCTTCGCAAACGACGTGCCGATTAGCCTCTTCGGGGCAACCGGCGGCCCGCACATACCACCTTATGCAGGTTTGCGTGGACGAGTCGGGAGCGTAGAATTGTCGCGGCTCGGCGGAGGATTCGCTGGTGGGCCGATCCCGCGGCGTTGCCCGCTCGAGCGAGAGTCCAGATCTGTGCCGTTCGGGGGCTGACAATCAACACGTCGCACGGTTTCCTAAGAACATCGCGCATCGCGTCGGCGACAATGGGCGCGCGCGGAATTTTGGTGGACTGAATTGAGACGGATCGGTTACGGGCAGACTGGCACGCGCCGAGCCGCGTCGGGCAGATCGTCAATGCGCTCGCTTTTAGTGACGCTCGCTGCGCTGGTCATCGCCATTGCCCTGGCGTTCAGCGTATGGGTCGCCAACACGGGCACCGCTAGCGCGGTCGAGTTTTACAACAGCGGCCTCAAGCGCTACTTCATCACCGCCGATCCGCAAGAGGCGGCGATGCTCGACGCCGGCGACGTCGTCAAGGGCTGGACGCGCACCGGCGGGCAATTCACCGCCTATACCTATCCATGGCCCGGTCGCACACCCGTGTGCCGGTTCGTTGGCACCCCGGGCAAGGGACCGAGTGCCCACTTCTTCACCGCCGACGCGAACGAATGCGCGCTGGCAAAACATGATCCGGGCTGGACCTACGAGAAGGTGGCGTTCTACATACCGATGCCGGGCGCCGGCTCATGCCCTGCGAGCACCACTCCGGTGTGGCGCAGCCGCTTCGCCAATCCCGAGGGTGACGTCAACTACCGTCTTACCGCCGACCTCACCGCGTATTCCCGGATGGCGAGGCAGGGCTTCGCGCCCGAAGGCGTCGTGATGTGCGCTCCGGTCTCCGATGCCGAGAAGGAGGCCGACATCGTGCGCCTGCTCGAGCAGAGCACGTTCGGTCCCACCGAAGCGCTGGTCCATGAGGTAAAGGCCAAGGGCATCGCTCCCTGGATCGACGAGCAGCTGGCGATGAACGTCACCCGCTATACGCAGTACCCGTACACTCAGCGGCCCCAGAATAACTCGTTTGCTTCGTTGTGCGTCGACGACACGACCCCTCCCGTCACGCCGGAGAAGTACTGCCACACCTACAAAATCGCGCCGCAACCGGTCGGCTGGGAGTTCTTTCGGCAGGCGAAGACCGCCCCCGATCAGCTGCGGCTGCGCATGGCTCACGTCTGGCACCAGATATTCGTCATCAGTGACGCCAATGGCACGTATGTCTACGCAGATTTTCACCAACGACTGCGCGACAACGTTTTCGGGACGTTCGAGAACCTGCTGCTGAAATTTGCCTTGTCGCCGCAGCTTGGCGAGTACCAGAACTGGATCAGGAACGTTCCCGCGCACGACGGCATCCGGCCGAATGAGAACTTCGCGCGCGAGCTAATGCAGCTGTTCAGCATCGGCGTCAACGAGATTAACGACGACGGCACGGTGAAGCTCGACGCCAACGGCCACCTGATCCCAACTTACCTGCAATCCGACATCGAGACGCTCGCGCGCGTGCTGACCGGCTTCGACTTTCCACCGATGCCCGGCGCTGTCCCTGGCTGGGGCGCGCAGAACTACTACGTCGGCGACATGATCCCGTACGACGACCACCACGATAAGGGCGCGAAGCGTTTGCTCAACGGCATCATCGATCTTCCGGCAGGTGGCGGAGCAATGGCCGATGTCCGTGCCTCGATCCACGCGCTTACGCTGCACCCGAACACGCCGCCGTTCATCAGCAGGCAGCTCATTCAGAAGCTGGTGACGAGCTCGCCCACGCCGGGCTACGTTGCGCGCATAGCCGCGGTATTCAAGGACAATGGCAAGGGTGTTCGCGGGGATCTTGGCGCCGTCACGCGGGCGATCCTGCTCGATCCGGAAGCGCGCGGCGCGCGCAAGATCGATCCGGAATACGGCCGACTGCGCGAGCCGGTGCTTTTCTGGACCGCAATGATCCGCGGTCTCGACGTCACCACCGATGGCGAGATCCCGTACGCCTTGAGCGGAGTCAGCGGGCAATTGCTGTTTCTGGCGCCGTCGGTGTTCAACTACTACTCGTCCGACTACACACTCGCCGGCAGCGCCGTGGCAGCGCCGGAGTTCGACATTTTCAATTCGGCCGAGTTCTTGACGCGCGCCAATCAGGTCAACGATCTGCTCTATAACGTCGACATGCCGCAGGGCGCTGTTGCGCCGAGGTGGAGTCCTCAACCCTATGTGGTGAACGCTACGGGAACCCCCAGCCCGCTCCTTACCGCGTTCCTGCGCGATGCGGGCAACGCGGACGTTCTGGTCGACCGCCTCGACAAACTGTTCCTGCACGGCACGATGCGGCCGGCGATGCGCAAGACCATCGTCGACGCTGTCAACAAGGTCGCGCCGGAGAACGCGCTGCGCCGGGCCAAGCTGGCAGTCGAGCTGACGCTCACGTCGGTCGACTATCAAATGCAGAAATGAAGACGCCATGACGAAACGACGCCCCCCACTCGCATCGCCGCAGAGGCGGCTGCTGCTGCAGGCCCTGGCGGCTTCGGGTCTGCTGGGCGCCATCGAGCGCAACGTCGCGCTCGGGCGGAACGCCCCGGACTACAAGGCGCTCGTGTGCGTCTATCTGCAGGGTGGGAACGATGGCGAGAACACGCTGATCCCCTACGACAACCGCGCCTATGCCAACTACGCATCCATCCGCACACCGACCTCCGGGCTCAATATTGCGCACGCGGATTTGCTCCCGATCCAACCCGCGCACCTGACAACCCCGTTTGGGTTTCATCCCGCGTGCGCTCCACTGAAGACCCTGTTCGAGAGAAAGAGTCTGGCGGTCGTTGCGAACGTCGGCATGCTTGTGCGACCGTCTACCAAGGCCGGGTTGGAGACGCAGGGCGCACCGCGCCCGGCCAACCTGTTTTCCCACGCCGATCAGCAGCTCGCCCTGCAGAGTGGCGATTACACCGGCTTCAACCGAATCGGTTGGGGTGGCCGCATCGCCGACAAGCTCGTGCCGCTCAACGCCGGTGCAACGATTCCGCCGCTGATCTCCACGAGCGGCCTGCGCACGTTCGCCTCCGGTCAGACGTCGGTTCCGCTGACGGTCCCTGAGTACGCGCTGCTCGAGTTGTCCAGCAGCGGCTCCAGTCAGCAATCCTTCGACGCGCTGCGTCATGTGGCACTGCGTGAAATCCTGGCGGAGCCGACGACGAATGTTTACGAGGACGTCGCGAAGCTCTATTCCAAAGAGGGACTCGCCGCGGCGTCCGTGGTGCATCCGCTTTTGCAGAATCCGGCATCGATTGTGCCGCCGTTCTTTGCCGGCCTCGACACGAGCGTCGCCCGCCAGCTAAGGACAGTCGCGATGCTGATCGAAGGCCGCCAGCAAACGCAGCTTAAGCGGCAGGTGTTCTACGTCAACCAGGGCGGCTACGACACGCACGCGGAGCAATTGCCGCATCAGCACCAATTGCTCGGCGATCTGGCGCAGGCGCTCTACGCGTTCCAGTCTGCGATGGCCGCGCTGGGGACCGTCAACGACGTCACCACCTTTACGCTGTCCGATTTCGGCCGGACCCTGAAGCCGGCGAGTGCAAAGGGCACGGACCACGGCTGGGGCAACTATGCGTTCGTGATCGGCGGCGCGGTCAAGGGCGGTGATTTTTACGGAACGGTGCCGAGGCCCATCCTCAACGGGCCGGACGATCTGGGCCAGGATGGACGCTGGATTCCGACGATTTCGCTCGAACAGTACGGCGCCACGCTTGCGCGCTGGCTGGGCATTGCGGAGGCCGACCTGGTTTACGTGTTCCCCAACATCGGGGCGTTCGCGAGGACCAATCTCGGGTTCATGGCGTAGGCCTTGCCAGCGCGCCGCCAGCGCGATGCTTGAAAAGCCATCCGCTCGAATGGAGAGTCCGTATTTGTCCCGCTCGGGGAGCTGACAATCAACACGTCGCACTGTTCGGCGGACCATCAATGCGCTCGCTTGAAGTGACGCTCGCCGCGCCGGTCACCGCCATTGTCACGGCATTTATTGCCGGCGCCGCTGCGGCGGCCACCGGAACGGCGGTCGAGTTCTACCACAGCGGTCTCAGGCACTACTTCGTCACCGCCGACGCGCAAGAGGCGGCGATGCTCGACGCCGGCAACGTCGTCAAGGGCTTCGTGCGCACGGGCGGGCAATTCACCGTCTACACCGATGCCGGACCGGATCGCTCGCCCGTGTACCGATTCTTCGGGACGCCGGGCAAGGGACCGAATTCGCATTTTTTCACCGCCGACGCGAACGAATATGCGCTGGTAACGCAGAACCCTGGCTGGACCTTCGAGGAAGTGGCGTTCTACGTCCCCGTGCCGGCCGCAGGGCTGTGCCCTGCGAGCACCACTCCGGTGTGGCGCAGCTTCTTCTCCGATCAGATTGCCGACGTCAACCACCGGTTGACTGTCGATCCGACCGCGTACGCGCGGATGGACCGGCAGGGCTTCGTTCCCGAAGGCGTCGTGATGTGCGCTCCAGTCTCCGATGCCGAGCTGCAGGCCGACGTCGTGCGCCTGCTCGAGCAGAGCACGTTTGGACCCACCGAAGCGATGGTCGGGGACGTGAAGGCCAAGGGGATCGCCCCCTGGATCGACGAGCAGCTGGCGATGAACGTCACCCGCTACACCCAGTACCCTTACACCGACCGGCCGCAGAACAACTCGTTTGCTTTCCTGTGTGTCGACGACACAACCCCGCCGATTACACCGGACAAGTTCTGCCACACCTACAAGATCGCGCCATCTCCGGTGGGTTGGGAGTTCTTCCGCCAGTCGAAGACAGCCTCCGATCAGCTGCGGCTGCGCATGGCTCACGTCTGGCACCAGATCTTCGTGATCAGCGACGCCAACGGCACCTACGTGTACGCCGATTTTCACCAGCGGCTGCGCGACAAGGTGTTCGGCACGTTCGAGAACCTGCTGCTCGCGTTCGCGCTGTCGCCGCAGCTCGGCGAGTACCAGAACTGGATCAGGAACGTTCCCTTGCACGACGGTATCCGGCCGAACGAGAATTTCGCGCGCGAGCTGATGCAGCTGTTCAGCATCGGCGTCAATCAGCTCAACGATGACGGCACGGTGAAGCTCGACCGCGCCGGACAGCTCGTTCCGACCTACGTGCAATCCGACATCGAATCGCTAGCGCGCATCCTCACCGGGTTCGACTTCGCGCCGGTGCCCGGCGCCGTCGCGAGCTGGGGCGCGCCGAATTACTACATCGGCGACATGATCCCGTACGACGACCATCACGACCTGGGTGCCAAGCGCCTGCTCAACGGCGTTATCGACCTGCCGGCGGGCACGGGCGCGATGGCGGATGTGCGCGCCTCGATCCACGCTCTCATGCTGCACCCGAACACGCCTCCGTTCATCAGCAAGCAGCTCATCCAGAAGCTGGTGACGAGCTCGCCGACGCCGGGGTTCGTGGCGCGGGTGGCGGCTGTATTCAAGGACAACGGCAAGGGTGTACGCGGCGATCTGGCCGCCGTCACCCGGGCGATCCTGCTCGATCCGGAAGCGCGCGGCGCGCGCAAGATCGATCCGGAGTACGGCCGGCTGCGCGAGCCAGTGCTTTTCTGGACCGCGATGATTCGCGGTCTCGACATTGCCACCGACGGCGTGGCCCCGTACTCGGCGAGCGCGCAGAGCGGGCAGCTGCTGTTCCTGGCGCCCTCGGTGTTCAATTACTATCCGTCCGATTACACGCTTGCCGGCAGCGAGATACCCGCGCCCGAATTCGCCATTTTCAATTCAGCGGAGTTTCTTACGCGTGCCAACCAGGTCAATGACCTGCTCTACAACGTAGACAAGCCCGAGGTCGCGCCGATCTGGGGTCCGCAGCCGTACGTGGTGAACGCGACGGGGACGCCGAGCCCGCCGCTTGCCGCGTTCACGCCCGATGCCGGCGACGCGAACGTTCTGGTCGATCGCCTCGACAGCTTGTTCCTGCACGGAACGATGAACGCGGCGATGCGCAAGACCATCGTCAATGCCGTCAACAAGATCGCGCCGGACAACGCGCTGCGCCGGGTCAAGCTGGCGATCAACCTGACGCTTGCCTCGGTCGCCTATCAGATACAGAAGTAAGGAACCATGACGCGACGGACCTCTCTCGCATCGCCTCAGCGCCGCCGGCTGCTGCAGGCCCTGGCGGCCTCGGGGCTGCTGGGCGCCATCGAGCGCAACATCGCGCTCGCGCAGACCGCGCCCGACTACAGGGCGCTCGTGTGCGTGTATCTGCAGGGTGGAAACGACGGCGAGAATACGCTGATCCCGTATGACACTGCCGGCTATGCCAACTACGCTTCGATCCGCACGCCGGCTTCCGGGATCAATCTAGCGCAGGCCGACTTGCACCCGATCCAGCCCGCAAGCGTTTCGACGCCGTTCGGGTTTCATCCGGCGTGCGCACCGCTGAAGGCGCTGTTCGACCGGAAGAACCTGGCGGTGGTCGCGAACGTCGGCATGCTGGCACAACCGTCCACCAAGAGCGGGCTGGAGACGCAGGGCGCACCGCGTCCGGCCAACCTCTTCTCGCACGCCGATCAGCAGCTGGCGCTGCAAAGCGGCGATTACAGCGGCTTCACCCGCATTGGCTGGGGCGGCCGCATTGCGGACAAGCTCGAGCTGCTGAACCCGGGCACGATTTTCCCCCCGCTGATCTCGACCAACGGCCTGCGCACCTTCGCTTCCGGCGAGACGTCGATTCCGCTGACTGTGCCTGAGTACGCGCTCCTCACGCTGTCGAACAGCGGCACGAATCAGCAGGCTTTCGATGCGCTACGCGATGCGGCGGTACGCGAAATCCTGTCGCAGCCGACGAACAACGTCTAC
>Ga0307479_10002606_pt1 | contig 16380 bp, 12 predicted proteins | sample atmos_gasesECM4C_FD_203743 | JGI IMG/M metagenome (GOLD analysis project Ga0307479, IMG submission 203743) | Hardwood forest soil microbial communities from Morgan-Monroe State Forest, Indiana, United States - atmos_gasesECM4C_515 | ecosystem: Environmental > Terrestrial > Soil > Temperate... | reverse complement strand
ACAGTCCGTCGCGGGCGCGGCTTGGAGCGGTAGTGATTTCGCAGACATTTTTTCCCAACCTCAGCTTAGCAGGGCTAGTATTGGAGGTCTGCGCATAATGAGCCAACTTGAGACCCTCTACTATTTCCGGATTGTTGCGGTTGAACGTATCTTGCCAGATTAGCGCGCTTCGCGACGCTTTGTGACACCGTCCTCAGGCTCTTCTGGCCTCCACGTTGCCGCGCCCAGGCTGCTGGCAGGTCTATTGGCTTTGCGCGCTGACATAAGTCTTAAAATTGCGGCGCAGCTCTTCCTCCGAAAATCGTCGCGCTGTGGCGCATTGATATAAGAGCGAACCAGGCGATCGCTGGTGGCGGATCAACCAACGGCTGATGATGCAACCGACCCTCGGCGGAAGCTTCCGTTCGAAAGGCCAAGATAGGCCGTTGGTTTGCGTGACTAAAACCAATCGGGAACCATGAGCAACTTACGTCGGAATAGCGCTATCCGAGCGACTGACCCTATGATTTTGGACAGGTGGTACCTCGGATAAAGGAATCGGCACGTGACATGGATGATGACGAGCGCGTCGAGCGAACGGCCCGCAAGGATAAGCTCGCCTCATGGCGGCGCAAGTCACACTGCAATTGACCTCCGGGATTTGGAGGAAACCAGACCGCCTGCCGATATAAAATCCTGCCCTTCGAGTGATAATAGGCTTCTTCACCCTACTGTCCAAATTGCTCCGGTTGAGTTCGTGAAGCGTCTCGGTACCGGTTGTCCCGGTTGGTTTGCGGAAAGTATACATGCGCCGCTTGGGAGGACGATAGAGCTGGAATTCCAAGGTCCCGTACACCTCCTGGCAATGTACAACGAGGGCACCCGCCGAGACGGCGAAACTCTAGTTGATGGATTTGCACCGTCTAAGATTCGAAATCTTACAAAGAAGCTCACGTTCGTCCCGGCCGGCTGCGGTTATCGAGAGCGGCTCGAGACCGCTGCATCCACCCGCTTGACGTTTCTATATTTGGATCCAACAGTTCTCCGGAATGGTGGAGAAATCGACTATGCCGCGAGAGTACATTTTGAAGACATCGTCGTTTGGGAAACCGCGGCCAAATTGAAGAGCGTGATCGAAAATGGGCAAGCAAGGAGAAAGCTCTACCTATCCGCGCTTTCTAGCGTGCTCGCAATTGAGTTGTTCCGCTGTGACGATAATAACGAGCGTGATGCGGCCCTGACTCGTGGAGGCCTTGCTTGCTGGCAGAAGCGCGCTGTCGTGGGCTATATTGAGGAACATTTAGGCGAGCAAATTTGTCTCGTCACGCTTGCGCGACTCGCCCGCTTGAGTCAGCACCATTTTTGTCGTGCCTTCAAAAAATCTTTCGGGATTCCACCGCATCAGTACCAAGTACGAAGGCGCATGGAACAGGCCAAGCTGCTCTTGGCAGATCCATCAATCTCGGTTACCGACGTCGGGTTTACGGTTGGCTACTCTCAAACGAGCTCATTTAGCGTGGCGTTCCGAAAGATGACGGGCTGGACGCCAAGCGAATATCGCAGGGAGTTCAAATAGAGCGACACAAGCGTCACGTCTCGCGCGATTGCCCAAGGCTGGCTCGCGGTTAATTTGGGGCCAGAAACGCGCCGGAGAGGATACCTTCGTTGCCGGTCCTTGGGCCCGCGTGCCATAAGGATTAGCCGGGCAGCGAAATGCAGCGTCGTGCGCAGGCTCCCGGACGATTACGACTTCGCGTCTTGCTCGCTAGGAATTTTGAATCGAAAGGAGGCTCCGTGTGTCTCGCACACGGTGGCCTGGGGAACGACGATGTTCGCCTCTTCGAGGCGCCCCGGATGACGACTGGAGCAATCATGCAATTCGACACCAAGATTGCGGTCGTGGTCCGGACCGATCTCGAGCGCCATGGCAGAAGCTGAGAGTCGCCTCATTTTCTCGCCGGCGGCATTGCCGCCGCCTTTCCCGCCTGTATCGGTGGCGCCTATGAAGACGGTTCCGGCACCAGATATCTCTCGCTCATCGGCCAGCCGATCCTGATCTATGGCGCCGACCGCGCAGCGCTGTCGCGCGCGCTGGAACGGGCGCTGGCGCGCAAAGTGACGCCTGCGCTCTATACCGAGGACATGTTCAGAACGACGCATGACGCGGCCAACCGCGAGGTGGTGAAGGCGGTCGCGCGTGCGGACCTCAATCTCGTCGGGATCGCCATGCGCGCAGAGCGCAAGGTGATCGACAAAGTCGTCGATGGGCTGAAATTCCACAGCTGACCCAGCCGGGGTGAAGGCCCGTCCCCAACGAAGCCCCCTTAGAGCTGTCCCCCATGGGTCTCGACGACCGAGCCGGCAGATCGTAAAGCCCATACAGATGCGGTCGACCCAATGCCTCTGCTCGCAACCATCGGCGGGAACGTCGTGACCTCAGGATAGTAAAGGGGCGGGCGTCATAGATTGACCGCCGCGGCACTCCGTTGAACTTGCGGGCGTTCGAATCTCGGTGGCAGTTCCGCAGCAGTTGCTCACAGGGATGTCCCCGGAGCGAGTTGCTTCTTTGCTCGACACATGTCCCAGCTTGTCCGCCATCCGCACCAGATCGGCGATAGATCGTGCCCTCATCTTGTGCATAATCCGGCTACTGTGAACGCGAGCCGTGTGCGTGCAGACTCCCAATTTGCCTGCAATCTGCTTGGGGCCCTGGCCTGCTGAGAGCAACATCATTGTCTCTCTTTCGCGAGGCGACAGCGATGCGATCCTAGTGCGTAGCTCGTCAAAGTTCTGCTTTTGCAAACGCTGCGCGAGATCATACTCGATGCCGCGGTTCACCGCATCGAGTAGCTCTTTATCTTGAAATGGTTTGATAAGATAGTCGATGGCCCCAGCTTTCATCGCCCGAACGGACGCCCGCACCTCGTTATGAGCGGTAAGAAACACGAAGGGTGTTTTGCGTCCAACCTTTGCTTGTCGGGATTGAAGATCGAGACCGCTCATTCCGGGTAGCCGCACGTCTGACACAATGCAATGGGGTGAATGAGACTTGTTCCTTTTCAAAAAGTCTTCGGCCGAATTGAAAAGCTCGACGGCAAGGGCCGCCGCTCCAAGCAAGACCCGCAATTCCGCTCGTAGAGAATCGTCACTATCGATAATGGCAATTAGCGGTTGTTCGTGAGTTGTAGCCAACATCGTGCCAGAGCCCAAGACAAGCTTTCTTCTCATTCGCAAGATCGTAGCGCTAGACCGCAGGGAGCGATCTCAAGGAATTCGCCCAGGGTGGCGACGACAGGATGATTCTCGGTCGATATGTGTCCGGCCGATCGAGGTTGTATGGGCTTGCAATTCCTTTTGTTAGTGGATCCGCTCCTATGCGGTCTGAAATCGGCGCAACCACTTGCGGCCCTCCTCGCGGCGGGCCTTGAGGTGTTCGACCCATTTCATGGAACATAAGGGAGTTCGCCAGGAATAGTGCCGGATGAGACCAAACGGTCTACCACAGACCGCGCAGCGCCTTGGCGCGCCATGCTGTGCACTTTGAGAACTGTCGACCATTTCTGTCTCCTTTGGCTTTAGCGTTGGTGCTCGTTGTCATTCTCGTCTGTTGTCGTACTTCGTTCGCACCTGCGCTCGATCTGCCGGCCAAAGTCGTTGACGTTGCGCGCCACGCAATCGACCAAGTAGAGCTGGCAGCGAGACTAGGATGATGGGTCGGATGACTCAATTTGTACTTAGGTGCGCGGCTATAGCCGAGATGGCTGCGGGCACTAAACAAAGGTTTGTGTCGACCGCCCTTTGCCCGCAACCGTTTCTGGTAGTTCTGGTGAGCGATCGACAGGACCTTGCGCCATCAGCCATGACGTTCGTTTTGAAACGTGCTACCCGCGCGCGATCTTTGTGGCTATTTCCTTGCTGACTTGTGACGAAGCGTGCGTCTTTGAGAGTCAAATGAAACGACGCAATTTCAGCAAACAAACAGCATGACAGATCAAGACGTACTGAGCGCCCGCGATATTCGGAAAAGCGATAAACAACGGGAATGAGAGACCATGCTTAGAATAATCGGAACGGTTGCCCTACTGATGGTCAGCGGCGAATTGCCCGCGTTGGCACAGGCGGCAGTGCAGGAGCCGGGCGCGCAAACTCATTTTACCATCCAGACTCTGATGTGTTGAATGCAGGCCGGCCATCGGTGCGATCGATCTATCCTATGAGTGCCTTTGCAAGTAGCGCGTTCTATCTGAGGCTAAGAACTCTTTCACGCCACCACCACAAGTAATTGTCCTAAATCCTGGGCCACGGCTCGTCGGTCGACCAAGAAGCATTTTGCTTGTGCCCCCGGCGGTACTTCGGCATCCGGCGATGGCATTTTGCGCCGGCCTCCGAGCGAGTTTTGCGCGTGCACCGCGAAACGCGCAGGTGGATCCTGTTCCCCGAGGATACTGGAACAAGAAAATTGAGTGAAATCAGCCAAATATTCGAGACGCATCAATATCCTCCGTGTGGAGGAATGGTCGCGCCTTTAGCCGTCCATGGACTTAGGCCTCCATAGACTAGCGACACTGTCTTGGTACAATGACTATTGGATTAAGTCGGGAAAAATGAGAACTTTCACTATGTGAAACGGAAACTCGCGCAATGAAAAAAGGCGCGCCTGCTGCTTCCGCCGTCCCAACCAAGGACGAGCCAATTGTAGTTGTGATCGACGATGATCCGCTCACCCGCGGTGCACTTAGCAGCTTGTTTCGTTCGGTCGGACTAAGCGTAAGAACGTTTGCATCCGCAACGGAACTTCTGGAACATCCGTTACCTGACGTCCCTAGCTGCCTGGTCGTAGATGTCAGACTACCTCGGCTGAGCGGGTTTGACCTGCAAACGGAACTGAGTCGATTGGGGGTGAAGATACCTATCATCTTTATCACCGGTCATGGGGATATTCCAATGTCGGTCCAGGCAATGAAGGCCGGCGCAGTCGACTTCCTAACAAAGCCGTTTCGTGACCAGGAAATGCTCGACGCAGTGACCGGGGCTCTTGAACGCGATGTAAAGCGTCGTAGGGAAGAGCAGTCCAATTTGGCTATCCGTGCCCGATTTGAGACGCTGACCCCTCGTGAGCGTCAAATTATGGCGCTGGTAACGGCCGGCCTTATGAACAAGGTCGTGGCTGACAGAATCGGCATAAGCGAAATGACCGTGAAGATTCACCGTGGTCACGTGATGCGAAAGATGGCTGCGAAGTCACTGGCCGATTTGGTGCTCATTGCCGAGAACCTCGGCATTCGGGGGCAAGAAAAATAGGAATACGAGTACTCAGATATCCAGAACGACTGTTCGCATGGCGAGATCAGAGGTCCCTTCTAGCGTGGGGCCTTATTCGGCGAGTGATGGAGTGGGCAGTTGAATCCATCTACTCGGTTGGACACACATGGGTTTAGCAACTTCCAAGTCTTGTGGGAGGACGGGGATCGCGTCTTCTGCCGACGATGGCGGCCGACGGCTGACGGAAACTGCAGCACCGTGCTGGCGGTCTCACCCGCAGCCGAGCATCCGGGTCCTGTTACCGTCGATCGCCTCATTCACGAATTTGGATTGAAGGGCGACCTAGACGGGACATGGGCAGCCCGACCGCTTGAACTCATCCGCGAAGGCGATCGGACCACGTTGCTGCTCGAGGACTCCGGCGGCGAGCCGCTCGACCTGCGCGTAGCCACGCCGATGGATGTGGGACGCTTTTTGCATCTTGCGATCAGCACCGCCGTGGCGCTGGGCAAGCTCCACGAGCGCGGTCTCGTCCACAAGGACATCAAGCCTGTCAATCTCCTGGTGAACCACAACACCGGGTCGGTCAAGCTGACAGGATTCGGCATTGCGTCTCGCCTACCACGCGAGCGACAAGCGCCCGCGCCGCCCGAGTTCATCGCGGGCACACTTGCCTATATGGCGCCAGAGCAGACAGGGCGGATGAACCGGTCGGTCGATTCGCGCAGCGATCTCTACGCGCTCGGCATCAGTTTTTACCAGATGCTTACCGGCGCGCTGCCATTCACGGCTTCCGATCCCATGGAATGGGTTCATTGCCATCTTGCGCGGCAGCCAGTGCCGCCGAGCAAGCGGCTGACGGATGTCCCGGTCGCGCTCTCCGATATTATCATGAAGTTGCTCGCCAAAGCCGCCGAGGATCGATACCAGACGGTTGCGGGCCTTGAGAGCGATCTGCGGCGCTGTCTCGGTGACTGGGAGCATCAAGGGCACATCGACGATTTCCCGCCTGGGCAACGCGATATACCAGACCGATTACTGATCCCGGAGAAGCTGTATGGGAGAGAGAGCGAGGTCAATACCTTGCTCGCCGCTTTCGAGCGCATCGTTCAGAGCGGCGCGCCGGAACTTGTGCTAGTGTCCGGATATTCCGGCGTCGGAAAATCCTCGGTTGTCAACGAGTTGCACAAAGCGCTGGTGCCGCCGCGCGGTCTTTTTGCCTCCGGCAAGTTCGATCAATACAAGCGTGATGTCCCCTATGCGACGTTGGCTCAAGCCTTCCAGGGCTTGATACGTTCGCTTCTCGGCAAGAGCGAGGCCGAGCTGGCGAGCTGGCGCGCTGTCCTTGTGGAGGCGCTGAACCCGAATGGACGGCTCATGACCGACCTCGTCCCCGAGCTGGAACTTATTATAGGAGGGCAACCTCTCGTCCCTGAACTTCCACCACAAGATGCGCTGCGCCGCTTCCAACTGGTATTCCGTCGGCTTATCGGCGTATTCGCACGACCGGAGCATCCCCTCGCACTGTTCCTGGACGATTTGCAATGGCTCGACGCAGCTACTCTGAATTTACTCGAGGATCTCCTGACCCACTCGGATCTGCAGCACCTCATGCTGATAGGCGCCTATCGCGACAACGAGGTCACTTCCGCCCATCCTCTGATGCGGAGGCTCAACGCAATCAGGGGCGCCGGCGGAAAGGTAGCGGAGATCACGCTCGCACCCCTTGGCCGAGAGCATGTCGGGCAATTAGTGGCAGACGCTCTTCGCTGCGAGTTGGAGCGTTCCACGCCGCTCGCGCGGCTGGTGGGCGAGAAGACGGGTGGCAATCCGTTCTTCGTGGTTCAATTCATTTCTGCGCTCGCTGCGGAGGAAATGCTCACCTTTGATCATGCTACTGCAAAGTGGTCCTGGGATATCGACCGAATTCGCGCCAAAGGCTACACAGATAACGTTGTTGAGCTCATGATCGGAAAGCTGAACCGCGTACCGGCCGAAACGAAGAAGGCGCTGCAACAACTGGCGTGTCTCGGCAACGCCGCTGAAGTCACAACGCTTTCGATCGTTCTGGCGAGTTCGGTGGAGGAGGTTCACGGGGCGCTGTGGCCGGCTGTACGTGAGGAATTGGTGGAGCGCCCGGGCGGGGTCTACCGGTTTATTCATGACCGTGTCCACGAGGCCGCCTATTCACTGATCCCGGAAGAAGGGCGCGCCGCGGCCCATCTGCGAATAGGGCGTCTCATCGCATCGCGCACTCCTCCCGAAGAGCGGCAGGATGCGATTTTCGAGATTGTTAATCAGCTCAACCGTGGCTCTCACCTCATCACATCCGCGGAGGAGCGCGTACGCGTCGCAGAGCTGAATCTTATGGCGGGCAGGCGAGCGAAGCTGTCAACAGCCTATGTCTCAGCGCTTTCATACCTCGCAACTGCGCGGGCGCTGCTGACGCAGGAGAGTTGGACTGATAGCTACGAGCTAATCTTCTCCATCGAATCTCTTCTCGCCGAGTGTGAACTACTGACCGCCGATACTGTAGCAGCCGAAAATCGGCTATCGATGCTTTCGGAGCGAGCTAAGAGCGCGCACGATATAGCTAGAGTGACACGCTTGCTCCTCACGCTCTACCAAGTCATGGATCGCAGCGATCGCGCGGTGGAGGTATGCCTCGAATATCTCCGGCGCATCGGTACCGACTGGTCGTCGTCTCCCACGAGCGACGAAGCGAAGCGCGAATACGATCGAATTTGGTCCCAGCTTGGAAATCGGCAGATTGAGGAATTGATTGACTTACCTTTGATGACTAATCCGGAAGTTCTTGACACTATGGATGTTCTCGCCGAGGTGGTAACACCGGCAAAGTGTTCCAACCTGAATTTGCTTTCACTCGTTGCTTGCCGGATGGTCAATCTAAGCCTCCAGCATGGCAACAGTGACAGTTCGTGCTTCGGTTATGTTTGGTTTGCCATCGTGGCCGGCCCGTGTTTCGACAACTACACGGATGGATTTCGATTCGGGCGGCTTGGTTTCGAATTAGTCGAAAAATGTGGCTTCGCGCGCTATCAGGCCCGAACCTATATGTGCTTCGCAAATATCGTTATGCCGTGGGCGAAACATGCTCGGACCGGCCGCGACCTAATACATCGCGCCTTCGACGTTGCCAACCGAATGGGGGATCTCACCTTCACAGCGTATTGTCGAGATGAGTTGATCTCGAACTTTTTGACAGTAGGCGATCCTCTCCCGGAGGTGCAACGGGAAGCAGAGGACGCCCTCGCGTTTGTCCGGAAGGCGCGCTTCGGCCTGATCATTGACATCCTCCTTGGGCAGGTCGGATTTGTCCGGACCCTCCGTGGGCTCACGTCTACCTTTGGCTGTTTCGACGATGACAGTTTTAATGAGTTTCAATTCGAGTGCCGCTTGGCGAGCGCACCGGCTTTGATGCTAGCCGAGTTCTGGTATTTCGTTAGAAAGACCCAAGCTCGCTTCATTGCTGGGGATAATGCTTCTGCTGTCGAAGCCGCGCTGAGGGGGCAACGACTGCTTTGGACATCGCCGTCGCAATTCGAAACCGCAGAGCTTCATTTCTATAGCGCACTCTCCCACGCGGCATCCTGGGATTCCGCATCTCCCGACCAGAGACAGAAGCATTTCGAGACTCTAACCGCTCACCACCGGCAGCTCGAAATATGGGCGGCAAATTGCTCGGAGAATTTCGAAAACCGCGCGGCGTTGGTCGGCGCCGAAATTGCCCGCATCAACGGTCGCGATACGGACGCGATGCGCCTCTATGAACAAGCCATCCGCTCGGCACACGCAAACGGATTTGTCCACAATGAAGCGCTCGCCAACGAGCTCGCCGCACGCTTCTACAAGGCACGTGGTTTCGACAAGATCGCAGACACGTATTTGCGGGACGCCCGCGACTGCTATCTACAATGGGGGGCCGATGGCAAGGTACGTCAACTCGACGTGCTATATCCGCGCCTCAGAGATAGGAAGCAGCAACCTGATCCGACAAGCACGATCCTTACACCGCCCGAGCATCTGGATCTCGGTACTGTAATAAAGCTCTCACAAACCATATCGGGCGAGATCGTCTTGGAGAAGCTGATCGAAACGCTCATGCGCACAGCAGTTGAGCACGCGGGTGCCGAGCGAGGTCTATTGATCCTTGCGCGAGGTGATGAGTATCGAACAGTGGCGGAAGCCACGACGGACAGCAATGCGGTGGTAGTCAGTCCACGACAAACAAGCGTAACCGCTACAGACCTTCCAGAGTCGATCCTCCACTATGTTGCCCGAACAAACGACAACGTTCTATTGCACGATGCGTCAAGCGAGAAACAGCTTTTCGCCGACGAGTACATTCGTCGGCATCACGCGCGTTCGATTCTCTGCCTGCCGCTACTCAAGGAAGCCAGACTGGTTGGAATGCTTTACCTCGAGAACAACTTGGCTTCGCATGTCTTCACACCCGATCGAATCGTCGTGCTCAAGCTTTTAGCGTCACAGGCGGCGATCTCATTGGAGAACATCCGTCTCTATGATGACCTGCAAGAGCGTGAGGCGAGGATAAGACGGCTCGTCGACTCAAACATCATCGGCATAGTCATATGGAATTTCGACGGCAGAATCGTCGACGCTAACGACGCTTTTCTCCGCATCGTGGGATACGGCAGAGAGGACCTCAAGGCTGGCCGTCTGAGCTGGATGGAATTGACGCCTCCGGAATGGAGTGACCGCACTGATCGCGCCTTGTTAGAGCTAAGAGTTGACGGGGCCGTCCAACCCGACGAGAAGGAGTACTTCCGCAAGGACGGTAGCCGCGTGCCTGTGTTGGTCGGCCGCGCGGTATTTGAGGGAAACTCGAATGAGGGCGTCGGCTTTGTACTCGATCTGACCGAGCATAAGCGGGCAGAAGCAGAAGCTCGTCAGAGCGAGCAGCGATACCGCGAAGTGCAAATGGAGCTGGCGCACGCGAACCGGGTCGCAACGATGGGGCACTTGTCGGCTTCAATCGCGCACGAGATTAATCAACCGCTCGGGGCGGCAGTCACCTACGCCGACGCCGCTTTACGGTGGCTCGGCGCAAATCCGCCAAACCTAGAGGAGGTCCGGGAGGCACTCGGCCTCATCCTGGAGAGCGGCGTTCGCGCCGGTGAAGTCATGGACCGGATCCGTGCGCTCGTCAGAAAGGCGCCCCCGCAGAAGGCTAGCTTGGAGATCAACGAAGTGATCCTGGAGGTTATCGCGTTGACCAGCCGGGAAATGGAGAAGAACGGCATTTCAGCTCAAACTCAGCTTGCGGAGAGCCTGCCGGCGATTCAGGGAGATCGCGTCCAATTGCAACAAGTGCTTCTCAATTTGCTCATCAACGCCATCGAGGCAATGAGCGGAATGAACGAGGGATCGCGGGAATTGCTGATCAGCACCGCAAAAACCAGCTCTGGGGTGGTCGTATCGGTGCAGGATTCAGGTCCTGGGTTGGCACCCGAGGGCGTCGAACGGTTATTTGAGTCCTTTTACACCACCAAACCAGGCGGTTTGGGGATGGGCTTGTCGATCTGCCGTTCGATCATTGAAGCGCATGGCGGACGCTTGTGGGTCAGCGCCAATGATCCACACGGGGCCATTTTTCAATTCACATTGACGGCGTAGCCGGCGCATACGGCCCGCGAAAGAAACGCGGCATTTTGGCGAAAACTATCGCAGGAACCATAAAGACGACCAAACGACGCCTCGCTATGCTCCAAGTTCTCAGATAAGGAGCACGAGACTCGATGGTCAGAATCCTTGGAGAAAATGCGCGCGCGATCAACAGCGGTAAGGTGCCGATATCTGCGCAGGTTGTGATCCAAACGTTGTAGCAGGCGCCATCGAAAGCTGTAAATCTGATCGAAGTGAAGCCAAGATGGACGCGTGCCATGCTGATAGAGCTCGACACAGACGGTCGCACACGTATGCCCGTTAGATTCCAGCGCGTTGAGTCTGGAACTTCGCCGACGGAAGAGCGCGCATCTGAGCCCATTCCTGAGATCAACGGTTTGCGCGTCAACAACGCTTTTGTCTTTGGTCCATTCAAACTCTCCGTAGCTGAGCGGTTATTGAAGAGGGGCGAGGAAGCACTTCCGATTGGCGGTCGTGCGCTTGATCTTTTGACCGTCTTGGTAGAGCGCGCCGGCGAAGTTATCAGTCAAAAGGAGCTCATCGCGCGGGCTTGGCCAGACGTCGTCGTGGAAAAGGCAAATCTCCGCGTGCACATCGCTAGTCTTCGCAAAGTGCTCCGCGATGGTCTGGACGGCGCTCGGTACATTTCTAACGTCGCGGGCCGAGGCTATTGCTTCGTGGCCGCCGTGGCGCGTCCCCGTCTGGAGCAAGCTTCTCCGCAGGCCAGACAAGTCGCCGGCGTTGGTACCAAAGATGGGATCGCAGCAGCACGTGGACAGGCAGACGTTGGTATCGAATTGTTGCGAACTGCACTTGGAGCCTTGCATTCCGAACACCACAATATTCTCTTGACTGTATTTGCGGGGGCTCTAACGCAAGGGCTATTGAAGGCGGGCCAGTTCGACGAAGCTCTAGTGACCGTTAACGGAGCGATAGGCCAGGCGACAAGCTTAGGTGCGACCTTTCACGTTGCCGAACTGCTGCGCCTAAAAGCTGAGGTGCTCGCGGCCGCGCCACAAAAGGACGCTGCGGCCGCCCTGGATTGCCTTAGGCAGTCGCTAAGGTTTGCGCGAGATCAATCTGCTCTTGCTTACGAGCTGCGCTCGGCCACAACACTCGCGCGGTTGCTTTCCGAGGAAGGCCAGCGGGAGGAGGCAAGGAGCATCTTGGCACCCGTTTACGACCGCTTTGCGGAAGAATATCAGACACCTGATCTACGAGATGCAAGGGCTCTTCTGGTGTCTTTGGCCTAGCTGAAAGAGCGTCCATTATAGAGGCTCAGCTGTTCAATCAGGAGCAACGTGTGCTCGCCAGAACGAACTTAGGTGGCATGACCCTGTTGCAAATGGCAAAGCGACAGCAGAACACCTTGAACAGAAGGATTGAGCGATGCATTCGGAAGGAAAGCGCTGTGATCACTGGCAGCTCCAGCTGCATCCCGAATGCAAGTGCTATCGTCGGCGCGGTCGATGATGATGATTTCAGGTTAAGTCTCTAGAATCCGGAAGTGCGATGGCATGTACGTCCGCGGCGAAACAGAAATTGCTTTCAATGCTGCGCGCGCGTCCTGTTCCGATTTTTTTCCTTTAGGAAGTACAACGCGCAAATGAAGCGGCCGTCAGGTAAGTTCACTTCACGTAACCGTCTCAATTTCCGTAGACGAGACGAAGACAAGTCGTGGCTTTAGATAACTTGGCTTCCAGCGCCCGAAAAAGGTGACGGTATGATTGTTCGGTCAGGGCTCTCGTCTTGGAAGCTCGTCTATTCGCTGAATATGGGAATCGTGTGCGCGATCTCCTATTGGACTATGACCTACGCGTTAGCCTCAATGGTCGGTATGGATTCGGATCTATTGGGAGGCATGTGGTCGGCGGTGGCTACCCTCTTTGTGTTTCGGGGCTCTCGGGATGACAGTTTGTCGGCAGGGGCGAGCCGGTTGGTAGCTACGGGCGTGAGCTTCGCACTGTGCTTGCCCTATCTTTGGGTCTTCCCATTTACCGTACCAGGCCTAGCTGCGCTGATTGGGATCGGCACATTGGCAATGATGCTTTTGGGGCGACAAGACGACATTGTCACTACGGGAATAACCACCGTAGTCGTCATGGTTGTTGCTGCGATTAGTCCCACAGATGCCTGGCAGCAACCAGTCCTGCGTCTGGCTGATACCGTGGTTGGAGTCGGAATCGGGGTTGGAGGCAAATGGGTGGCTTCTTATTTGTATTTCCGAACAGTCGGGAGAAGATCGCAATGAGGGGCTGCCGCACGCATTCCTGCGTCAAATGAGGCAATCTCTGATCCCTCCAATCGCCTGGCGGAAGGCCCAAGCACTGGAGCGACGCCCAATTAGGCTGCTCAGGAGCATGAGCTCCTCCTAATTATCCGACCAACCGAAAAGGGCGCGCTGAAAATCGTCAGCCCACTGGAGGGCGAGTATTGACAAGCCAGCATTACCTGTCTCAGCAAAGGGTACAGTTGCACTAAGGTAGCACTTGCGATCGCAGTACAGCGTCTTAGAGGACAGATCTCGGAGATAGCTCATTGCTATCGACGTCGAACAATGCGCGCATTTAGACGGTGCACGGGACGCCCTGTCGCTCACGAACACAAACTTCACGGCTGCGCTCCGAACATTGTTTCCCGAAACGACCCTGCTTGACGCGGTTGCACTGCTGCTTTCTCGGCTCTTGGTGCGAAGATCGAGAATCGGGTCCCTTGTGAGGGCGCTGAGTTGATATCGACGCGATACCCTAATAGGCCGATGGCCTGGCGCACAATGAAGAGGCCGACGCCCAGACCGTCGCGTCGCACCGGATCGAGCCGAGTGAAAGCCTCAAAAATTCGAGGCATTTGATCCGCCGTGATACCGATTCCTGTGTCGTAGACGTCGATACGAATGCTCTCCCCGACATGACGGCAACCCACGAGAATGCGTCCACCAGGGTCTGTGTATTTTATAGCGTTGCTAACCAGGTTGCGCAGGACAGCGCTGAGAAGTATCGCGTTGCTCTGTATCGTGGCGGCGGTCTGGACGGTCCGCACGCTGACTCCCTTTCGCAAGGCCGCAATCTCATGCTCGTGGCGAACTTGTCGAAACAGAGGCACCGATTGAAACCGGCGTCAACTTCGCTCCCTCCGCATGCTCGCGGAGCCGGATAGCGGCGAGTAGCTGATCAAGCTGATCCTTCAGCCGATCGATAGCACACTGGCCGGCCCGCAGCAGACGCGACTCGGACGCCGTTCGAACACCGAGACCGAGGAAGTCGTGGACGCCTTGGATCACTTGAAGCGGCTGCCGGAGATCGTGTCCCGCTATTGCCAGTAGCACTGATTCGAACTCACAAGGCGTTTGTGGAGCTACCTTGGCCGTGATGCTCCAGGTGATGGGTGTCTTTGTTATCTGCGCTGTATCAAAAACCTCGCCTGATTCCGGTATCTTGACTAGTCCGTTTGTCTCGCGCATGGCGCACCCATCAAGTGGAATTGCATTGTTGCCTTCCGATTGGGGACGAGCATCCAGAAATCTCCCAACGCAGGCGAGCTTATTGTTGTCAGATGATGTTAATCGTCGTGCTGAGATCGCTTTTGCAGGGCAACCTGTGCACTTGCAGGGCAACGCATGGAGTGAAGGACCGCCGTCGTTCGAATGGATCGCTTCATACCGAGCGCAACAATTCTCGTCCTGACGTTTTCCCGGACTCTCGCGGAGTGGCTTGTCCCGAAAGGTCAGGAGCAGGCGCTTGAGCCGATCAAGCGTGCCGTCACTAACGGCGAGCGTGGTATTGGAACGTTCGAGCCTAATCTGTTTCGCGCCAAAGCGAAGGTGTTTCTGATTGGTGTCGCGCGGACATGCGACGGCGACGGGCTCGTCGGTCATTGCATGTCGCTTCGCTTCGAAGCAGTCGGCTCTCCGGTGGGAGCTGCCCTCGGTGACTACGCCGTTTTCACTAGCAGGCAGACCACGAGCGCGCACACGGCAAGACGCAAGCCCGCGAACGGTCAGGGTCAATTCACCGAACAGTGCGAGACACTGGATCTTCGGGCAGCGCGCGCCTCCGTGGATGCCCGACAATTAACACTTTCTTACAACGTTGAACTCGTACAGCGGCGAGGATTGCGTGAAGCTCTCCAACCATTCGGATTTCTTCGACATATCGTACAAGCACACACCCAATTGACTTCCGGCACTGCTCGGGTGCCGCCTAGAGGAGTACGCAATGAACGCGCTTATGGACACCAGCCTCAATCCATTTGTCGGCAAATTACGCAGGTCGATTCTGCTCACGTCAGATCTCGATTACCACGTTATCCGCGCCTCGATGGTAATCATACTTCTCCTCTTCGGTTACCAGAAGTGGTGGGCGTACGAGGCGGAGCGGCTTGTTCCCTTCATCAGCAACGGTCCGCTGATCTCTTGGCTTTACCTCGTGTTCAGCCACCAGGGTGCGAGCTGGTTACTCGGCGCGTCCGAATGGATCTTCGGGGCTCTGCTGCTTGCAGGCTTCTGGGACAAGCGGCTCGGCATCCTCGGCGCCCTCGGTTCGACTGCGACTTTCATCGGAACGGTCACGATCATTCCGTTCATGCCGGACGGTTGGGACCCCGTAGCCGGATTTCCGGCTATGAGTGGCAATGTCCCGTTCCTGATGAAGGACGTCGTGCTGCTTGCCGTGTCACTCTATCTCTTAAAGCAGGATCTCGTTCGCGTCGCGGAGCGGTGAAGCGATTGCCCTCCCGCAACCTGCCGTCCCATTACTGCCATCGGGCCGACCCTTTTTCTTTGGGTCGCCCAGCGCCGTGGCGCGGATCTCATTTGCGTCGACTTCTAGTCAGCCTCCCGGCTCGACCAGCGTGAAACAGGCGAGTGCATCATGACGAGTTCTCGCCAATCTAAGGTGTCGGTACTGTCCTCTTCAAGTCGCAGCCGGATTACTCCGGCTCCTTCAAAGGACGCTCTTTGGCGGAACTCGCTTCTGTTCATCTTGAGCCTGGCTGCCGGCAGCCTCGACGTTACAGGCTTCCTTGGGTTGGGCGGTCTATTTACGGCTCATATCACGGGCAATCTGGTCGTTCTCGCCGCCCGGCTAGCGGTCCATGAACCATCGTCCCTGTCCCATGTGATTTCGGTGCCGGTGTTCGTAATGATCCTAATCCTGACCAGGTTGTTTGTTGCCGGTCTCGATCGGATCGCAATTCCATCCTTGTTGCCGCTGCTAGTCCTGCAATTTTTCTTCTTGCTCGTCGCTCTTAGCGTCTCCCTGGCCGCCGGTCGCCAGGCTGATCCGTATGGGCCCGAGTTAACTCTGGTGGGCATGTTGGCGGTGTCTGGCATGGCCGTTCAAAACGCGTTGGTACGCGTTTCGTTGGCCGGTGCGCCGTCTACCGCGGTGATGACCACGAACGTAAGCGTCTTCACTATGGACGTCGGCGAGATCTGGTTCGGTAGAAATCAGGTCGGTCGTGCCAAGGTACGCG
>Ga0307479_10002605_pt1 | contig 16388 bp, 15 predicted proteins | sample atmos_gasesECM4C_FD_203743 | JGI IMG/M metagenome (GOLD analysis project Ga0307479, IMG submission 203743) | Hardwood forest soil microbial communities from Morgan-Monroe State Forest, Indiana, United States - atmos_gasesECM4C_515 | ecosystem: Environmental > Terrestrial > Soil > Temperate... | reverse complement strand
GCGTGACGAGGTGCGTGCCGCTGCGGGCGCAGGAAATCCAGGATCTGCCGGGCCTCGACATTGAGGTCACGGGCGAGCTGTTGAACCTTGATACCGCGAGTTGTCGTAGCTATGTGTGGCTTAACCTCCGCAATTCAACTGGCAATAATACGCTGCGCGCCGCCAGCGGGCGCGACTAGATCAGTATTCCCTGACGGAGCCGCTCCCAATCTCGAGCGGAAGTGGGGAACTCCAGCGCGCGGTCCAGCGCTCGCCGCTTCTCCGCGAGCGCCCAGCATGCGGGATCCCGACACAAATAGGCGCTTCGGCCGGTCACCCGTGGTGGATCGGCGACCAGCTTGCCGTCGATCAGCGCGAACCGGTGCAGCGACGAGCGCGGCTTAACCTGGCGGCAGCCGACGCAAGTCCGTTGCGGCTCAGTTCGCAAGGTCTCCCTCCCCCGCCGCTAATTTTCCCTCCCCCTCTGGGGAAGGGTCCGGGCCCGCCGGCCCACGCGAGCCGCGCTCAAGTGCGATGCGAGCGTTTGAGGCGTCAGACTGGGGGCCGTTCGATTCGACCGTTGGTTTGATGTCGATCCGCCATCCGGTCAGCTTCGCGGCCAGTCGGGCATTCTGTCCGTCCTTGCCGATCGCTAGCGAGAGCTGGTTTTCTGGCACGTGGGCGGTCGCCGTCCGCGTATCGCGATCGATCTCCACGCTCAAGACCTGGGCGGGGCTGAGGGCATTGGCGACCAGCTGGGCTGGATCGTCCGCCCAGGGAATGATGTCGACCCGCTCCGAACCGAGCTCGCCCACCACGCTGCGGATCCGCACCCCTCGCGGACCGACGCAGGCCCCGACCGGGTCGATGCCCTCCTGGTTGGCAGACACCGCGACTTTGGTCCGCACGCCGGGCTCGCGCGCCAGGGCCCGGATGACGACGGCCCCCGACGAGAGCTCCGGTATCTCGAACTCGAGCAAGCGCCGGACCAGCGCTTTGTGAGCGCGGGAGACGAGCACCTGCGCCCCGCGGCTGCGTTTGCGTTCCTCGAGCAGGAGCACCTTCAGGTGCTGCCCGACGCGGATTTGTTCGTCGGGAATCTGCTCCTCCGGCGGCAGCACGCCTTCGGCCTTGCCCAGCTCGAGGTAGATGGTGTGGCCATCCGAGCGTTCGGCGATGCGTTCGACGATCCCGCTGAGCATTTCGCCTTTGTGCTCGAGGACGTCCTTGAGGACCTGGTCCTTCTCGGCATCGCGAAGACGCTGGAAGACGACCTGCTTGCTGATCTGGGCAGCCAGCCGGGCGAAATCTTCGGTCGGGAGCGGGACGTCGACCAGGTCGCCCACCGATGCCGGGCCGAGTTTGGCCGCCTCCTCGAGGCTGATCTCGGTGGCGGGATCGGCGACGGTGTCGACCACGCGGCGCCGGCCGAAGATGGCGATTTGGGCAGTGTCCGGATCGACGTGCACCCGGATACCCTCGGGCGGATTGAAGGCGCGGCGGTACGCCGTGGCCAACGCCGTTTCCATCAGGCTGAGCAGCGACTGCTTGGAGATGCCCTTCTCCTCCTGGACCTGGTCGAGCGCCTTAAGGAAATCAGACTTGAGCATCAGTGCCTCGACAGGTCGATCGCCAGCCGGGCGGCGACGATATCCGCCAGCGGGATCGCGACCGTTCTTAGATGTTTCCCCTCGCCAAGTTGCAGCTCGATCATGTCGTCGGAGACGGCGGTGAGCCGCCCTTCGGCAACCTGCTCGCTGTCGCCCACACGGTAGCGGACGTTGGCGCGCCGCCCGATGAAGCGGCGATACTCCTCCAGGTTGCGCAGCGGACGCTCGGCGCCTGGGGACGAGACTTCGAGGTCATAGCGGTTGGGCAACGGATCGGCCTGGTCCAGCAGCGCGCTCAATGACTTGCTCACCCGCTCGCAGTCCGCGAGCGTGACGCCCTCGGGGCGATCGATCCGGACGCGAAGCGTCGAATAGCCGCCTGAGCCGGAGAGCGCCAGGTCATACAGCTCGTAACCGAGGAAGCTGAGCGTCGGCATGATCAGTTCCCGGATCCGATCGAGCTGATTCGTGGTTGACGGCGTCACCACTAAAACAAAAAGGGCCGACGGCCCCCCTCTGCAAGGTACGTATTCACTTGGTCCTGAGTATACGTCGCTTACCTGGGGTCGAGCCGCCTCCATACCACCAACAGCGGGCTCGCATTAAAAATCGATGAGTACGTTCCGCTGACGATCCCGATCAGCAGCGCCAGCGTAAAGCCCTTGATATTTGTCGGCGAGATCAAGAACAGTGCGATGAGCACGAAGATGACGGTCATCGACGTGTTCAGCGATCGGGCGAGCGACTGGATGATGCTCAGATTGACGTTTTGCTCGAAGGTGAGCCGGCTCGCCTGCCGGAGGTTCTCTCGGATCCGATCGAAGATGACGATCGTGTCGTGGACCGAGAAGCCGATGACGGTGAGCGCCGCCGTGACGAAGAGCGTGTTGATCTCTCCGAGCGGCACGTTGAAGACCTTGCCCAGGATCGAAAAAATGCCGGTAAGGACGAACACGTCATGCAGCAGCGCCAGGATGGCGGCGATGGCGAACTTGTAGTTGAACCGGATGCTCAGGTAGATGACGATCAGGATGGAGGCGATCAAGATCAGCCCGCCGGCTCCCACCACCAGCTCGCGGGCAATCGTCGGTCCGACCTGGGCGTAGCTCGACCGGGATGGATCGAGCGGGAATTTCTCGGCAAGGTCGGCGCGGATGGTGGTCTCCTGCGCCGACGACAACGGCTTGGTCGTGACCAGCGCGCCGTTCGGACCGGCCTGCTGCACAACGGCTTCCACGTTGAAGGTGTCCATCTCTTTCTGAACCGCCGTCGCCTCCACCGGCCGGGTAAAGGCCAGGTTGTACTGGTCGCCGCCGGCGAAGTCGATGCCGAGACGAAAGCCGAAGAACGCCATGGAGAAGATCCCCGGCAGGATGATCGCCAGCGACAGCAGGAAGTACCAGTTGCGGCGCCCGACGATGTTCATCGAGTGCTCAGGCCGCCTTGGGCGCCTGCACGCCGTAGAGCGCCAGCCGGCGCGCCGGCCGAAGCCCGGCGAGGATCTGCAGGAATTGCTGGGTGGTCACGATGGCCGAGAACATGCTGACGCCGACGCCGATGGCCAGCGTGATCGCGAAGCCCTTGATCAGCGGAGCACCGAAGAAGTAGAGGACGAAACAGGTGATCAGCGTCGAGATGTTCGAGTCGCGGATTGCCGGCCAGGCGCGATGCACGCCCGCTTCCATGGCGGCGCCCAACGTTCGACCGGCACGTAACTCTTCCTTGAGGCGCTCGAAGATGAGCACGTTGGCGTCGACCGCCATTCCAATCGAGAGGATGAAGCCGGCGAGGCCGGCCAGCGTCAGCGTGACGCCGAAGAGCTTGAAAATGGCGAGCGCGATCGCGGCGTACAGGAGCAACGCGATGCTTGCGACGACGCCTGGCAGGCGGTAGTAGAGAAGCATGAACAGGATCACGATGACCAGTCCGAACGCGCCCGCCAGCAGGCTCAGCTTCACGGTCGAGGCGCCCAGCGTCGCGCCGACCTCGGTTGCTGAGGCAATCGAGATCGTACCCGGGAGCGATCCCGAGTTCAGCTGAATGGCCAACGCCTGGGCGCTGGCCGCGGTGAAGCCGCCGGTGATGATCGCGCTGCCACCGCAGATCTCGCTGATGACGTTTGCGTCCTCTACCAAGCTCTTGTCAATAAAGATCGCCAGCTTGTTTTGTGGGTCACCTTGCGGGTGGGTGACCCGGTCGCGAGTGAAGTTGCAGAATAGGTTGCTGCCCGTGTTGTTGAATGAGATGGTAACGTCAGGCAGGTTGGGGGGGTTGGGATCGGTCGACCGACTCGCGTTGGTGATCATGCTGCCATCGATGCCGGTGTACACCGGCTTGTAGCCCGGATACTTCTGAGCGTCCGTGGGGTTCAGCTGCTGGAGGGTTGCGGCGTCAGCCGTGCCCGGCTCCCATTTCCAGATTGTGAGGTAGGACGTCTTGCCGAGGATCTGCTTGGCCTGCTCCAGGTCGACGCCGGGCAATTCCACGATGATGCGGTCGTTGCCCTCCGGGCGGACCACCGCTTCCGCATACCCACTACTGTTGACGCGGCGCTCGATGATGGCAACGGCGACATCTCGAGCTGACTGAACCGTCCCGTTTCGAACCTGGGTGATCTGCAACTCAAGGTGGGTCCCCCCCTGCAGGTCGAGGCCCTTGTGGACAAAGATCTGCTGCGAGAATCCGAGGAACCCGATATTGAGCGTGGGGATACCGCGGATGGGTCCGGTCAGCGGCTGACTGGTGGCGACCCGGTAGACGTAGGCAAAGCCGTCGATGAAGAGGGCAAGTACGGCAATGACGCCAATCAAAGCCAGGAGTCGACGATCGACGCGCATGCGAGGGAAAGTATAGGTGAGCCCCGATGAGAAACTTTTAAGACGTCAATTCAGTGCAGGCTCAGCGGCTCAGCCGGGTGAGTTTCCCCGGAATCGTCCCCGCGTTGAGCGCATCCGCCAGTTGTTCGGCGTCGGTCAGCGTGAAGGTCCCGATGTCGGGCACCAGCAGCATGGCCCCCTTCGTAATCTCCCCGGAGATGTCCGCGTCCTCGAAGAGCCTGCGGTCGATGAAGACGGCGAGCTTGTTCTCGACGGTGTCGTAGGTTTGGGCCGCGCGGTCGCGCGTCACCAGGTCGAGCAACTCGGCCCCATCAGGATCGAAGGGGACGATCACCCCCGGTCCGGGTGGCCGGGTCGCCTGACCAACGGTCGCGTGGATCAGCATCGTGCCATCGATTCCCGTGAACACCGGTTTATAGCCCGGGTGGTACTGCGCGGCTAGCGGTCCGAGCTGGCTCTGGGTGGCCTCGTCGACCTGGCCTGGCACCCATTTCCAGATGGTGAGGTTGACGCCATCGGCCTCGACGATCGCCGCCACCTGGGCCGTCGTCGCATGCGCGACGCGGACGTCGATCACATCGGCAGCGGCGCCCGGGTCAACGCGATTCACCAGCCGATGGCTGGCCAATCGTCGGGTGATCACGCGCATGGCAATCTCTCGCGCCTGCGCCGCCGTCATCGTCGACGGCACGCCGGATAGGCGATACGAGACCACCGTCGTGGTTGGCGCGGCCGGACCGAGAGCGAGCCCCGAAAGACGCGCGACGCCGATACCGAGGCCGGCGGCGACGACAACACCGGCCGCGGCCAATAGCCAGGATCGACGTGGACGCATGATGGTGTAGCGACGACTCGGTTAAGACCTTGCGCTGTCAGGGCAGCGGCGCGAGGGCCCATTGGTCACGCAGCGTGGCCATGATCCGGGCCAAACCCCCGCTGCCGATCGCCTGCCGAATTTCTCCGACGAGCCGCACCAGCATGCGCAGGTTGTGGATCGAGGCCAGCCGGTGGCCGAGGATTTCGCCGGCCATGAAGAGGTGACGGAGATAGGCGCGGGAGAAGCGCGCGCAGGTGTAACAGTCACAGCCCTCATCGAGGGGGCCGGCATCGTCGATGAACCGCCGGTTGCGGAGGTTGATCCGGCCTCCCCGCGTCAGGATCGATCCGTTGCGCGCGATTCGGGTAGGCAGGACGCAGTCGAACATGTCGATGCCGCGCGCGATCGCTTCGACGAGATCCGCCGGCGTGCCCACGCCCATCAGGTAGCGCGGACGCTCGCGCGGCAGGATGGCCGTTTGCAGGGAGAGGAGTTGATACGTGATGCCCTTCGGTTCTCCCAGGCTCAATCCGCCGACGCCAAAGCCGTCAAAGGGAAGTCGCGTCAAGACCTCCGCACTCTCGCGGCGAAGCAGCTCGTCGAATCCGCCCTGCACGATCCCGAAGCGCAGCTGCCCCGCCGCCGGCTCACTCTCGAGGCAGCGGGCCGCCCACTGATGCGTGCGCTCCATCGCGGCCCGCGTCGTGGCCGCAGTCGCCGGCCACGAGACCGGCTGATCGAAGGCCATGGCGATGTCCGACCCGAGCTGACGTTGGATCGCCATCACCGACTCGGGCGTGAAGTGCTGCTCGCTGCCATCGAGGTGCGAGCGAAAGGTGGCGCCTTCATCGCTGACCTTGACCAGGTGGTCGAGGCTGAACACCTGGAAGCCGCCACTGTCGGTCAGGATCGCGCCGTCCCAGCCCATGAACCTGTGTAGGCCACCAAGCCGGGCGATGCGATCGCCACCCGGTCGCAGCGCCAGGTGATAGGTGTTGCCGAGCAAGACCTGCGCGCCCAGCGCACGGACCTCGTCCGGGCTCAGCGCCTTGACCGTGGCCTGCGTCCCCACTGGCATGAAGGCGGGCGTGTCGATCACGCCGTGCGCGGTCTTCAACCTCCCGCGCCGGGCCCCATCCTCCTCGGCAAGCAACTCGAAGCTCATCCCCTACCGCTGATGAGCATGCAATCGCCGAAGCTATAGAAGCGATAGTGCTGCTTGATCGCCTCGGCATAGGCAGCAAGGATCCGATCGCGTCCGGCGAAGGCGCTGACCAGCATCAGCAGCGTGCTCTTCGGGAGATGAAAGTTGGTGAGCATGGCATCGATCACCCGGAAGCGATAGCCCGGCGTGATGAACAGCCCGGTCCACCCCTCCCCCGCCGCGACGCCATCGTCCGTCGCCGCGCTCTCCAGGACGCGCACGCTGGTGGTGCCAATCGCCACGACCCGCTTGCCACGGCGGCGAGCATCGTTGATGAGGTCGGTGTTCGACTCATCGATCCGGTACCACTCGCGATGGATCCGGTGCTCGGCCGGATCATCGACCCGCACCGGCCGAAAGGTGTCGAGGCCGACGTGCAGCGTGACGAAGGCGGTCCCGACGCCGCGGTCGCGCACGGCGGTCAGCAACTCCGGCGTGAAATGGAGGCCGGCCGTGGGCGCGGCCGCCGACCCTTCCTCGCGCGCATAGATCGTTTGATAACGCTCGCGGTCGTCGAGCCGCTCCTTGATGTACGGCGGCGTCGGCATCTGGCCGATCCGACGAACCTCGGCAACCGGATCCGCGACGCCGTTCAGCCGCACGGTGGCGGTCTCATCATTCCGCGCCTCGATGGCAACCACCAGCGCCGAGCTCTTGAACTGCACCATCGACCCGGGCTCGAGGCGACGCCCCGGCCGAATCAGGGCCTCCCAGCGGTGATCGTCCTTGTCGAGCCGGCGCAGTAAGAGCACCTCCGCCTCTCCCCCATCCGCGCGCCGCCCGATCAGCCGTGCCGGTAAGACACGGCTGTCGTTCAGCACCAGCAGGTCGCCAGGCTCGAGATACTCCGGCAGATTGGCGACCTTTGAATGGGTGATCTCGCCGGAGTGCGGGTTCAGCACCAGCATGCGGCTGGAGTCACGCCGCTCGGGTGGGTGCTGGGCGATCAGCTCCTGGGGCAAGTCGTAGTCGAAATCAAAGGTGTTCAAGAGGACGGACCGCCGCGAGCGCGACTGGCGCCGCGCTAAGACACGAGATCAGGCTCAGCAGCAGTAGGCGGTTGAACCCAATTGGTAAAACCAGCAAAGCCCCACCAAGGCTGCCCACCCCAACCGCAGCCGCGAAGGCGGTGTTGTAGAGCGCCATCGCCGTCCCTCGATCGGTCGCATCGCTGCGCTTGGTGAGCTCTAGGAGGATGGGCGGTAACAGCAGCGCGGCGCCGATTCCGGTGCCGATGCCGGCAAGCACCAGCGTGGTGAAGGACGCCGGGATCGTCAGGGCTGCGATCGCCGTTGCCGTTGTCAGGGTCCCCGCGATAAGCAGCCAACGTGAACCGAAGCGATCCGCGAGGGAGCCGGCGGGAATGCGTGCGGCCATGATGGCGATGGCGTCCGCCGTAAAGAACCAGCCGACATTTGTGGTTTGCTGGGCGGGCACCTCGATGGGTAGAAAGGCCGTGACCACACCCCAGTAGACCACGGTGAGAAATGTGATCGCGTACAAGGGGGTCCACGCGAGCCGGTATTTCAGCAGGCGTCCGGGTTGGGGAGCGGGAATGCCCACCCGGAGGAACATGCTCATGGCGATGGCGAGTGCCGCGAGTGCGAACGCGATGCCGAAGAGCGCGGCGGGACTCCACGCCACCAGGAACAGCCCAAGCGGTGGGCCAGCCGCGAGCGCGACGTTGTTGAAGGCACCGACGAGGCCAAGGGCGGTTCCGTGGAATTGCGACCGCGTCAGAGCCGGAACGAGGCTGAAGACGGCCGGCAGGACGAGCGCAATCCCGATCCCTTGCAGCACCCTTGCAGCCACGATCGCCGGCAGCCAGCTGGTCACGAGCAGCAACGCCGCCGCCAGGAGATAGCTGGCGCTGCCAAGGCGCAGGGCCAGGCGTGCGCCGCGCTGGTCGAGGAGCGGACCGACGAACAGCGTTGCGACGATTTGAACGACCGCCGCGAGGCCGATGAGCGCGCCCACCGTTCCGAGCGAATAGCCGAGAACGCGATTCAAGTACAGCGGCAGTGCCGCGCTGAAAAGATAGAAGGACGTTCCGGCGAGCACCGTGGCACCACCGAGAACACCGAACTGGACCCTGCGATCCGAGGCTAGAAGAGCCGAGGCTGCTCGCCGCTGCTGGCCTTGACCAGCCCAAGGTGGTCGTAGGCGAGCTTGGTCGCGACCCGACCTCGAGGCGTGCGCGCCAGAAAGCCGAGCTGCATCAGGAACGGTTCGTAGACATCCTCCACCGTCTCGGGATCCTCCGACACCGAGACCGCGATGGTGTCGAGGCCGACTGGTCCCCCCTCGTACTTCTCGACGATAGTGCGCAGGATCCGGCGGTCGATCACATCCAGACCCAGCTCGTCGACCTCGAGCATGGAGAGGGCGTCCAAGGCGATTTTTTCGTCGATGCTGCCCTGCGCCCGAACCTGGGCGAAGTCACGGACCCGCCGCAGCAGGCGGTTGGCGACCCGCGGCGTGCCGCGCGCGCGGCTTGCGATGATGCGAGCCCCCGCGTCGTCGATGGCGACCTTCAGCAACCGCGCTGAGCGGATGACGATGGCAAATAATTCGTCGGCACTGTAGAAGTAGAGCGGATAGACGGCACCGAACCGGTCTCGCAGCGGGGCCGACAGCATCCCCTGCCGGGTGGTGGCGCCGATCACCGTGAAACGCGGCAACTGCAATCGGAAGGTCTGCGCGCCCGCCCCTTTGCCGCTGACGAAATCGAACTTGAAGTCTTCCATCGCCGGGTAGAGCGATTCCTCGACCGGCCGGGCCAGACGGTGGATCTCGTCCACGAAGAAGATGTCGCGGTCCTCCAGGTTGGTGAGGATCGAGGCCAGCGCTCCCTGGTGCTCGATCGCCGGGCCGGAGGTGGTCCGGATGTTCACCCCCATCTCGTTGGCCATGATGTTGGCGAGCGTGGTCTTGCCCAGTCCCGGCGGTCCCGCGATCAGGATGTGCTCGATCGGCTCACTGCGGCCGCGCGCCGCGCTGATCAGGATCTCCAGGTTGGCCTTGACGCCTTCCTGCCCGATGAACTCGGCCAGGCGCTTGGGGCGCAGGCTCCATTCGAATTCTTTGTCTTCGCTGCGCTCCTCGGCGGTGATGATCCGTTCGCTCACCCGCGATCGAGCCCCTTGAGTGCCACCGTCACCAGCTGTTCGACCGAGTGGTTCCCGCCGTTGCCACCGGTCGCCTTGCGCACCGCCTCCTTGGCTTCGGCGGGTGTGTAGCCGAGGCCGGTGAGGACCACCAGGGCCTGCGCGACCGGGTCGGGTCCGCCTGATGTGGGTACGGTCGCCTCCTCGCCGAAGATCTCATCCTTGAGCTTGCCCTTCAGCTCGAGCACGACGCGGGCCGCGGTTTTGGGGCCGATGCCCGGGATCGTGGCCAGCAGTGCCGCATCCTCCTGCAGGATCGCCCGCTTCAGGACACGAAGCTCGGCCCGGCTGAGGATCGCGAGCGCCGCTTTCGGGCCGATGCCCTTGACCGAGAGCAACAGCTTGAAGAAGGTCAGCTCCTCCTGGCTGAGAAAGCCGAAGAGGCCGAGTGCATCCTCGCGCACATAGGTATAGGTGTGCAGGCGCGCCCGCTCGCCGACGCGTGGCAGCTCGGCCAGGGTGCGAGTCCCCACGGTCACCAGGTACCCGACGCCGTGGACGTCGACGATCACCGAGTCGGAACCTCGCTGGGCCAGAATGCCCTCGAGGGTTGCGATCAAGCGCGGCTGCCCGCCGGCGCCGGCGCCCGGCTGATGATGGTACGCAGGCGGCCGCTGTGGTGATGGCAGATGGCAATCGCCAGCGCGTCGATGGCGTCATCCGATCGGGGCAGCTCGCGGGTGGAGAGCAGCGATTGCACCATCTTCAGCATCTGCCCTTTGGTGGCCGCGCCGTAGCCGGTCACCGACAGCTTGACCTGGTTGGGGGTGTACTCGTGCACGTCGGCCCCCGTCTCGACGGCGCACAGCAGGGCAACGCCCCGAGCCTGGCCGACGGCCATGGCGGTGCGCACGTTCTTGCTGAAGAAGAGCTCCTCGAAGGCGGCGGCCTGCGGATGCAACTCCGCGATCAGCGCGCGGAGTTGGCTAGCGAGGATCGCCAGCCGTTTCGGCTCCGACAGGTTGGCGGGGGTTTTGAGCGTGCCGCAGCTGACCATCATCAAGCGCCCATTCAGGCGGCGAACCGCGCCGTAGCCGGTATCCGCGAGGCCGGGATCGATACCCAGCACGAGAAGGCCGTCGTTGATGGTGACGCTAGACACGTTCGCTGATGCGTTCCAGGACGTCCGCCGGAACATCCATGTTCGAGTAGACCGACTGCACGTCGTCGTGTTCCTCGAGGGCGTCCAGCAGCTTGAGGATGGACGGAGCTGTCGTCTCGTTCAGCGGGATGAGCTGCGAGGCGTTCATCGTGACTTCGGCGGACTCGATCTTGTATCCCTTCTTCTTCAATCCCTGCTGGACCGCCTCGAGCTTCGGCGGGTCGGTGACGACCTCAACCGTCTTGCCCTCGACGCGCGCGTCGCTAGCGCCCAGGTCAATCGCCTCCAACCCGATCTCATCCGGGTCGCGGCCGTTGGCGTCGACCACGATCTGCCCCTGACGCGTGAACATCCAGGCGACGCTCCCGGTGGCACCCAGGTTGCCACCGGCCCGGCTAAAGAGGTTGCGAACTTCACCGCTGGTGCGGTTGCGATTGTCGGTCAGCGTGTCGACGATGATGGCCACGCCATGCGGGCCGTAGCCCTCGAACCGAAGCTCCTCCAGCGCAGCGCCGCCCAGCTCGCCAGTGCCCCGCTGGATGGCACGCTTGATGTTCTCCTGCGGCATGTTGACGTCGCGGGCTTTCTCCATCGCCAGGCGGAGCCGGTAGTTACTGTCCGGGTTGCCTCCGCCTTCCCGGGCGGCGAGGACGATTTCCCGGGCCGTCTTGGTGAACTGCTGCCCTTTCTTGGCGTCGGTGAGGGCCTTCTTGTGCTTGATCGACGACCACTTGGAATGTCCAGACATTTTCTCCCCGTCCGAGAGTCTAGCTCACAATCAGACGCGCGACTCGATGCAGGCCGCGCTGCAAGACCATGCCGTCGGCTGGCTCGATTTTGTCCTCCGCCGAGTCGACCGGCTGGCCGTTGACGGTGAGGCCTTTCTGACCGGCGAGGCGTCTGGCCTCGCCCTTGCTGCTGACCAGTCCCGCGTCGAGGAAGAGCTGCGCGATCGACCGCGGACCGCGCGCCACCTCCACGGTTGCCGGTTCCGCCGCCTTGAATCCGCCGGACTCGCCTCGATAGTCGGTTGGGATCGCTTTGGGATGAAACTGATGGACGAGTCGCTCCGCCAGCCGCTGTTTGACGTCGCGCGGATTCTCGCCCTCCCGGAGGGCGCGCTCCTCGGCGGCCAGCTCGTCGGGCGCAATATCGGTCGCCAGTTGGAAGTAGCGCGTGATCAGCTGATCGGGGACGCTCATCACCTTGCGGTAGATCACCGCCGGCGGCTCGTCGATCCCGATGTAGTTGTCGAGGCTCTTACTCATCTTCTGGACGCCGTCGAGGCCTTCGAGCAGCGGCATGGTTTGAATGTCCTGCGGCGGCTGGCCGTAGGCCTCCTGGATGTCACGCCCGACCAGGAGGTTGAAGGTCTGATCGGTGCCGCCCAGCTCGAGGTCTGATTTGATGGCCACCGAGTCGTACGCCTGGAGTAGCGGGTAGAGCAGCTCGTGCATCCCGACCGGCCGCCCCTCTTTCGTCCGCTTGGCGAAGTCTTCCCGGGCCAGCATGCGCGCCACGGTGTAGCGGCTCGTCAGTTGCACGACGTTTTCGAGGTGCATCTTGTCGAACCACTCGGACTGAAAGCGGACCTCCGTCTCGCCTTCGTCGAGAATCTTCCAGGCCTGGTCGAGGTAGGTCGTCGCCGCCGCATTGACCTCCTCTTTCGTCAATTGCGGCCGGGTGATGTTCTGGCCGGAGGGGTCGCCGATCCTCGCGGTCCAGTCCCCGATGATGAGGACAGCCGTGTGTCCGTGCTCCTGGTAGCGGCGCAGCGTCCGCAAGACGACGGTGTGGCCGAGGTGGATATCGGGCTTGGTCGGGTCCAATCCTAGCTTGACGCGCAACCGATCGCCGCGCTCGACGCGCGACTTCAAATGTTCGCGGTCGATGATCTCCACCGCGCCCGTGGTCATCGCATCCCAGGCTCCGTGATCAAGGCTTTGTTGTTTTTTCATCGTTCCGTCACGGTTTCTAGACGCGAGTATATAGGCGCTCCCCGAGATCGTCTGTGCTTTTTTGACGAACTCAACCGTTATAGACGCGGTGTCCGAAGCCAAGCACCGGTTAGCTCGACGCGCCGCGATCCGCGTGCTCACCATCAGCCTGCTGTCGCGGCGGCGCCGGGCCGCCGGGCACAAGATCATCGTCATCGGGCTCACCCTGGTCGGCCTCCTCAGCCTCGGCGGAGGCGCCGAAGCGGTCGACAAGTACCAGACTTACACCGCCGACCTTCCCAATCCCAGCTCGCTCAATGCCAAGGAGCTGTCGCAAGCGACCAAGATCTATGACCGCAACGGCGTCTTGCTCTATGTCAAGCACACCGATGGCGTGGTGCGCACCGTCATCCCGCTGTCGGCCATCTCCCCGCACTTGATCGATGCCACCATCGCCCTCGAGGACCGCCAGTTCTACACCCACAACGGCATCGATGCCCGTCGCATCGTCGCCGCTGCCATCGCCGACGTCACCCACCAGGCGGTCCAGCAAGGCGCGAGCACCATCACCCAGCAACTGGTGAAGCGCATGTTCGTCGGCGACGACCGCTCGTTGGAGCGGAAGGTGCGCGAGATCGTGCTGGCGCTGGAGATCGAACGTCGCTTCTCCAAGAACGACATCCTCACGCTCTACCTGAACCAGATCTTTTACGGCCACTCGGCGTACGGCGCCGAAGCGGCGGCGCAGACCTACTTCGCCAAGTCCGCCAAGGACCTCGACATCGCGCAGGCCGCCATGCTGGCCGCGATCCCGAATGCCCCTTCCGGACTGGATCCGTATAACCCGGCCACCGCGGCCGCCGCCAAGTCCCGGCAGGAGCTCGTCCTTCGCGACATGCTCCGTGACCACTACATCAGCCAGGTCGAGTACGACAAGGCGGTCAAGGAAACCCTGATGTACCAGGACGCCAGCATCGAGAAGGGCTTGAAAGCGCCCTGGTTCGTCGATTACGTGATCCAGCAGCTCACCAAGCAATACGGCGAGGCGGTGGTCGCCGGCGGTGGCCTGCGCGTCACCACCACGCTGGACTACAAGGTCCAGATGGCGGCCGAAGCGGCCGTGACCAACAACGTCAACCGGGCGGACCTCCGAGCGCGCAACGTCAATAACGGCGCCGCCGAGGTGATCGATCCCAGCACCGGGCAGGTGCTGGCCATGGTGGGCAGCGCCAACTATTACGACCAGGCGATCGGCGGCCAGTACAACGTGATTGCGGACGGCGAAGGCCGCCAGCCGGGTTCCTCATTCAAGATTTATGAGTACGCTACCGCGCTGGCGAATGGCTACGCGCCTTCCAACCTGATCAACGACACCCAGGGCAAGATCGATGGTCACGCGTTCGTGGACTGGGACCATCGCAGCGAAGGCGTGATCACGATTCGGCGCGCACTGGTGGAATCGCGCAACATCCCCGCCATCGTGCTGCTGAAGCAGCTGGGCTATGACCGGGTCTTCCAGACGGCGCGGATGATGGGACTGACCAGCGCCAACCTCACGCCGGAACGCGGGCTGGCCCAGGCGATCGGCGCCACCGAGGTGCTCCCGATGCAGCACTTCAACGCCTACGCCGTGCTCGCGTCGGGCGGCATCTATCACGATCCCACGGTCATCCTGAAAGTCGTCGACAGCCAGGGCAAGACGCTCCAGGAATGGAAGCCGGACCCGGGCGTTCGCGTGCTGCCCGCGCAGGTCGCCTATATGATCAGCGACATCCTGCGGCCGGTTGGCGCCGCCCTGAACATCAAGCGCCCCTTCGCCTCCAAGACCGGCACCACCGAGAACTGGCACGACTCCTGGCTGATCGGCTACAACCCGGACATCGTGATCGGCGCCTGGATGGGCCACACCTGCGCCGGTGGCTGTCCCGCCAACGTGAACTCCAACCTGAACGTCGTGTGGGGGGTGCAGGGCGCCGGTCTGATCTTCCGCGACATCTTCAACGCCTACGAAGCCAACAAGCCGGTGCGTGACTTCGCGGTGCCCGACGGCCTGAAGAAGGTCACGGTATGCCAGGCGAGTGGGCTGCTGGCCACGCCGAACTGCGCCGGCCAGACGATCACCGACTGGTTCATCGCCGGCACCGCACCCACCCGGCCAGACGACTGGTACCACCCGATCCGGGTCTGCACCACCGACGGACTGCTCGCGACCCCCGACATTCCGGCCAGCCTGACGACGGTGAAGACCTTCGTCGTCTACCCGCCCGGCTATCCGGACGACATGAAGGACAAGAACACCCCGCAGCCGCCCACCCAGAACTGCGCGCTGTTTACCGAGACCACCCCGCCGACGCTGACGCTGGCCCAGGCGCCGCAGCCCGACGGCAGCGTCCTGGTGACCGCCACGGCCACCGATGACGAGGCCGTGAAGGAAGTCGATTTCTTTCTCGATGGATCGAGCAAACCGGTGCGGCTGACCCAGGGTCCCTATACCTTCGTGATCAAAGGCGTGTCGGGCAGCACCCACACCGTGAACGTCCAGGCCTACGACTACAACCCGGCCAATGCGCCGGCAGCGCAGACGATCACCGTCACCCTCCCCTAGCGACGTCCCTCCCGGGCAGGGTGGGGGCCCGTCCGGACACCGATCGGCTGCCGATCACTGAAAAGCGATAAGGCAGGTCCACGGCACGCGAGATGCCGATCCGGCGCGAGACGGCGACGTCACGATCGTCAACGGGAGTGCCGGCGGCCAGCCCGAGCGGCCCGCGCGTGAAATCCCGGCCACTGTCCTTGAGCGACAGCCCGAAGCCCCGTCCGATCTTGCCCGGGCCACTGAGCAGCCGAACCTCCGGCCCGTGGTCGCCGCGCCGACGCATGATCTCGATGCCGGTGAGCGGTTCGAGCGCGCGCAGCAGCACCGCGCCGGCGACGCCCGGAGCGTCGGCGGTCACGTTGAGGCAGTAGTGCACCCCGTAACTGAAGTAGACATAGGCGTGCCCGGCCGCGCCGAACATCACGGCATTGCGGGGGGTGCGGCCGCGATAGGCGTGCGACGCGGGATCGGCCGCACCGGTGTAGGCCTCCGTCTCCACGATGCGACCGGCCAGCAGGCCGTCGGGCGTGCGATAGAAGAGGATGCGCCCAAGCAAGTCTCGTGCCAGGACGACCGGATCTCGGGAGAAGAAAGGCCGCTTCAGCCGCGGCGACGTCAAAGCCACGTCTAATTGATTAGCAGATGGGCCGCCGCCCCGGGGTTAGTGGCTGACCAGCTGGGTGAAGTAGCTGCTGATGCTGCTCGGCAGGACCAGCGAGAAGATCGTCCGCGTGATCGGCTCCAGGCCGTAAAAGTGCGGCGCCAGCAGCGAGTAGTTGAACCAGTTCTGCGCGACCAGAAACGCGGGCGGAGGCGCGTAGCCGCTGGGCAGCTTGGCGTTGACCACGCCGACGCCGATGATCAGGATCACGGTGATTTCCAGCGCGCCCACCACCGCGCCCGTCAGGACGCCGGTCAGGCGGTCGAAGGCGGGAGCGATCAGCTGGTCGAGGTACCGCTGATAGACGGCGCCCAGCACCTCGAACAGCACGATGGCAAAGGTGACGATCACGGTGTAGGTGAGGACGTGCGCCCAGATCGCCGAGGTGATGCCAAAGGTGTTGGCAATGTACGACGACGTGTTAGCGCTGGTCAGGGTGGCGGCGCCGACGCCGGCGAAGAGGCCGGCAAAGGCGACG
>Ga0307479_10002604_pt1 | contig 16388 bp, 13 predicted proteins | sample atmos_gasesECM4C_FD_203743 | JGI IMG/M metagenome (GOLD analysis project Ga0307479, IMG submission 203743) | Hardwood forest soil microbial communities from Morgan-Monroe State Forest, Indiana, United States - atmos_gasesECM4C_515 | ecosystem: Environmental > Terrestrial > Soil > Temperate... | reverse complement strand
ACAGAGTGATAAGGAGGCTCCGACGCTAAGAACGGGTTCTGGGAGTTGAACGCGGAGGTGTTTCCCATCACCGAGACTTGCCCGTGAAGCTTGTCGGTGCCCGGCTTGGTCAGGATCTCAATCCGCCCGTAACCCAGCTTGTCGTATTCTGCGGAGAACGGATTTTGGTTGATGCGAATCTCGCGGATCGACGATTTCGGCGGCAGTTGTCCCGCCGTAAATCCGTCGATGTAGATTTGTCCTCCATTCGGACCCGCCGACGGGCCCGCCAGCGCCTCAAGATCGGTCTGCAGTTCGTCAGGATCGTCAGGCAGCGCATCCAGATCCTTCCCACTCAGCGTGATCGCCCCGGCGTTGTTCGTCGGATTGGTGTCGACGGTTGTCCCCTGGTCGGTGACGTTGATCTTCTCTTTCTCCACCGCAATCGCCAGCGCAACGTTCATCAGCTGCGACGATCCACCCACGACCTGCACGCCATCTTTGGCGTAATCGGCAAATCCCGGTGCGCTCACGGTCACGCTATAGGTCCCCGGGACCAATCCATCGATCGTGTAGGCACCGGTCCGGTTCGTCGTCGCCGTCCTGGCCGTGCCGTCAGGAGTCACCGCAATCACAGTAGCGTTCGTGACCGCCGCGCCCGAGGGATCCGTGACCGTGCCACGAACACTGCCCGTGCCCGTTTGGGCTCCGGCAGGCAAGCTGAGCAACAAAACCAGCATCACTACGGCAACCCCGATATATTTCCTGGCTGGATCCAACTTCATCCCATCTCCTGCAGCATGGCGCGGAAATACCCGCTTACTCGTGACTTAAAGCAGGCTCCCCCTCGCTACGGGCTCGCCGCCGCTTCGACACTTGAGGAACTCAAGCTCCACGGGGAAAGCATCAACGCCTGACTCGCACTGGGGGCGGCCGTCAGAATCGGTTCGACCCCGGCGAGCAGCGTGATCGCGTTGACTTCTCCCGACGCGCCACCTTCGGTCGAAACGATCATCACCGCGTCCCCTTTATTGAGGTCGGCCAGGGTCGCGGGTGGCATCCGGCTCAGGATTTGCTGGATGTCCGGGGGACCACCAGTTCTGCGGCCTTCGCCCATCCCTCCCGCAGGGCCGCCCGGCCCCTGCGCTCCACCCTGAGACCGCGCCCCTGCTCCGCCTCCGCTTCCACCACCCATCCCGCCCATTCCGGCAGCCGCCGCTCCCGGAATCCCCGCTGCGGCCCCACCCTTCAACCGCATCGCAATGCGCTGCGCGAACTCCGCCGGCAGCTTGCGCAGTTGGGCGTCCGACGTGATCTTCACGACCACAGACTGCTTGCTGAGCACATCCTTCAGCGTGAGCGTGTTCGCCCCCGAATCGACGGCCAAGATCGTCCCCGCCAGGTTGCGAAAGGTCCCGGAGACGACTTCATCCGCCGTCAGCTCACTGCCGTCTTCGTTCTTGGTTCCCCGCGCGCGCAGTTGATCTCCCGCCTTTATCTGGTCGATCGGCGCCACCTTGGCGTCGTCGAACTTCACGGAGTTGGGCGCATACCGCCGCAAGATCGTGTTTTTCGTTGTATGGATCGCAACCGTCTTGCTCCCCGTGAAAGACGTCATCGAAATGTTGACGGTGCCGGCAGTAGCGTCGGCCGCAGTGACTAACCCACCCACGCCTCGCTTCTGCCAGTCTTCGCGGTCCTTGTCCTTCTTGGCCGCAACATCCGACTGTTTCATGACGATCACGACGAGGGCGGTCAGGGAAGAACTGTCGGAGGATGGCCGGCCGCGCACGAGAATGCGGTCTCCGGTCTGTAGGTCCTGCTTCTGAAGGGGCGTTGCGGTCTTCAGGTCTTTTTGACCCGGCGCAACCCGCAGCAGGCGGGTGGAGTCTTGCAGCGTGACATGAACTTCCTGACCGCTGTCTGCGGCGAGCACGATACCGGTGTCGTTGATGCTCTTAAGAGTGCCGACTGCCTGTTGGATGCGCTCGGAATTCTGGCCGGAAGGCGGCGCCGCACTTGCCTGGCTGGAGAGAGCAGAACCATCACCGTTCGACCCGGAAGCGCCGAAGCACACTTCCGACAAAACGAACGCGCCCAACCACGCCAGCAGCAGAACCTGCGCTAAGACTCTGGCTCGCGACAGCAGACTCCAACGATACTCCATACTTCACTGTAGCATCGCCACCCGGGGTCATCCTCCGCTTTTACAAAGTTTTACGGACGTGTAACTTGGACCATCCGGCCACTGGGACAAGCAGCAACTGACCCCCGCAACTGCAACGTCTAGTTACACCTGGCGGAGCCGTCTCAGTCGCCGAAGAGCGCGCGATACACGCCGCCTCCCAAGGCGCCGCCGATGATCGGCGCCAGCCAGAACATCCAGAGCTGTGCAACCGCCCAACCTCCCACAAACACGGCCGTGCCCGTACTGCGCGCCGGATTCACCGAGAGATTTGTGACTGGAATTCCGATCAGGTTAATGAGCGTCAGGCCCAGGCCGATGGCGATGGGGGCAAAACCCGCCGGAGCGCGATGGTCAGTGGAACCCATGATGATCAGTAGGAAGAACATCGTGAGCACGGCTTCCGCAATGAAACAGGCCAGCGTGGAGTATCCGCCGGGGGAGTGCACGCCGTAACCGTTCGAAGCGAAGCCGTTACTCAACGCAAAATTCGCTTGTCCCGAGGCAATCGTATACAGGACGCCCGCGCCCGCGATTCCGCCGACCACCTGCGCGACGACGTAAGGCAGCAGTTCCGACGCCGGGAACCGTTTCCCCACCACCAATCCGGCTGACACCGCCGGGTTCAGATGGCAACCTGAAATGTGGCCGATCGCATAAGCCATGGTGAGGACGGTCAGACCAAAGGCGAGGGCGACTCCGGCAAACCCAATCCCCAAGTTGGGGAAAGCCGCGGCCAGGACCGCGCTGCCGCATCCTCCGAACACCAGCCAGAACGTTCCGAAAAACTCCGCCGCCGCGCGCTTTCCGATACTCATCACCCGCCTCCTGAAGTTAGAGTTGGTCGCCTGGCCCGGGCCCCAAAGTGCGGATGGGATGGTAGCAGGCTGTCACGATCAGAGGAAGAGTGTCTTGTTATCTTATCCAGTTAACAACGAATCAGCCCAAGTTGTCATTGACGCGAGCAAAATGCTGAGATACTTTGCGCGTTCGAGTTGAGAGCACAACGCCCGCACGGAAACGTTCGGCGCCGTACCCTGAAGACTGCAGGAGATTTCGATGTCCCGTCCCCGCCGCTTTCAGACTGCTTTGTCGCTCGTGGCCTGCCTCAGCCTGCTCGCATTCTCTCCCGAGACCCACGCCCAATCCGACCCGCTCCACATCTGGGTCGGCAAACTCAATCGCCCGTCGGCGGAAAAATGGGTGAGTGCTCACCTGACGCAGGAGCAGAAAGAAATCGATGCCTTGCTCGCCGCCAAGGATCCACGAACCGTCGAGAACACCCTCCAGCCTTACGACAACGCGCAAAACGAACTGGCAGTCGCCGGCCAGGAGGCCTACCTGATGTACGCGGTTGCGCCGCAGAAAGAAGTGCGTGACGCCGGCCAGGCGCTGGCCGAAAAGGTACGGCAGGCTGCCACCATCCTCAGCCTGAATCAGGAGGTCTACCACGCACTAGTCGCGGTCAATCTCTCTTTAGCCGATCCCGCCACCAAACACTACATGGAACGCGCGCTCCTCGAATACCGGCTCGCGGGAGTCGACAAAGACGCCGCTACCCGCGCCCAGATCAAAAAGTTGTTCGACCACGCTACCGAACTTGGCCTCGCCTTCGGCCGCAATATCCAGGAGAACGTCAATCGGATCGCCGTGAAAGACAAGACGGAACTCTCCGGCCTCCCCGCCGACTTCATCGCCGCTCACCCGCCCGCCGCCGACGGCTCCATTACCCTCACCACCGAAGAGCCTGACGAAGATCCGGTCATGAACTACGCCGCCAGCGATGACCTGCGCAAGCACATGTACCTCGCCTACAACACGCGCGCCTACCCCAAAAACAAAGATATCCTCGTCGATCTCCTGAACACGCGCGCCGAACTGGCGAAAATCCTCGGGTACTCAACCTGGGCCGACTTCGCCACCGCCGACCAGATGATCGGCTCGGCCGCCAACATGAAATCTTTTCTGAATGACGTTGACGCGGCCTCCCGCGAAGCCGCCAAGCGCGAGTATTCCCTGCTGCTGGCGTTTGCGCGTCAGAAACAGCCTGACCTGGCCGCCATCCCCGCCTATGGCAGCTTCTACCTGTACGAACAATACGGCCGCTCTACCTTCGGCTTCGATTCGCAAGCCGTGCGCCCCTACTTCCCCTATGACCGCGTGCAGCAGGGCGTTTTCGACACCGCAGCCCGCCTCTTCCACGTTGCGTTCAAGCCAGCTACCGATGTCGCCGTGTGGGACCCCTCCGTCAGCGCCTGGAACGTGTTCGATGGCGACAAACCGGTCGGCCGCGTTTACTTTGACATGCATCCGCGCGACGGGAAAGACAAATGGTTCAGTTCTTCTCCGGTCGTGCCTGGAATCAAAGGCAAGCAATTGCCGGAAGGCGCTCTCATCTGCAATTTCCCCGGCGGCAAGCCCGGCGATCCCGGCCTGCTGCAATACGACGACGTCGTGACCTTCTTCCACGAATTCGGCCACCTCATGCACAACATCCTCGGCGGGCAGCAGGCCTGGAGCGGCGTCAGCGGTTTTGCTACCGAAGTGGACTTCGTCGAGGCTCCCTCGCAGATGCTTGAGGAGTTCTTCCGCGATCCCGCCATTCTTCAATCCTTCGCCAAGCATTACCAGACCAACGAAGTCCTGCCGCTCGATCTCATCGAAAAAATGAACCGGGCCAGCGCCTTCGGCCGGGCCCGCTGGGTACAGGGGCAACTCTTCTACTCCACCTACTCCCTCGATCTGCACGACCGCTCCCCCGAAAACCTCGACCTCGACGCCGTGCTACGCACCGACTTCGGTCGCTTCATCCCCTACCCCTTCGTGGAAGGCAACCACATGTATGCCGCGTTCGGCCATCTCGTTGGCTACACCTCGAATTACTACACCTACCTGCTCGACAAAGCCATCGCTCTCGACTTCTTCAGCCAGTTTGATCAGAAAAATTTGCTGGATGGCGAAGCCGCCATGCGCTACCGTCGCACAGTCCTCGAACCGGGCGGCTCAAAGCCCGGAACCGAACTGATCCGCGGATTTCTGGGCCGTCCCCAAAACCTGGACGCATTCAAAACTTGGATGGGAGAAGAATTCCGCGATACTGCGAAATAGAGAGGACGGAATCGTCGCCGCCCGCGGCGGATGCGCTCTTTTAAGACTAGGTTGATCGGTCGCGATCCCGATTTACCAACGCTCGCGGTCATCAAGGCCGAAGCAACTCAAGGATTCTTGGGCCCACCGTTTTTCTCAGCGCCCTCTGCGGCCTTTCTTTGCGACCTCAGCGGTTAAAAGCTTTCCCGGCCACCTCGGGCCCACACTAGAACGAAGCCACCGCCGCATCGTCGTCGGGAAAAATCTCGAACAAATTCAGCACCCCCACCAGCCGCAGAGTCTTGACCGCGAACTCCGAAGGACTGACCAGCTTGATGTTTCCCCCGCGTTGTCTGGCCGACGCCAGAAACCGCACCAGCAGACCGATTCCGCTGGAGTCAATCATGGGAACCTCCGCAAGATTGACCGCGATCCGGGTCTCTTCGTTTTTCAGCGCCTCCTCTAGAGTCTGACGCAGGTTGTCCAAAGCTGGCCCCATCCGCAGCGGTCCTTTCAGGTGCACCAACTGCACTTGCGAGCGTTTTCGTACGTTTATATCCAACCCGTTCTCCTCCGATCGCGCCGAAGCCACACCCCATGCCATCGTGCCGAACCCAGAATCCGAGAGCGCGCTCAACTTACGGGAAACAGACGAGCTTTGCAAGCAGACCGGCTGAACTTCCCTTCCTACGGTGGTTCGCGCGCATGCACGCCGGCGTCCTCCCCGCTATGTCGAAGCCCTGCCCTGCCATCAAAATCAATTTTTCATTCGCACGAGTCGAAAAATTTGCCATAATGCCATCCCCCTCTCGCGGAGGACGTATGCCGGTTTCGACCGCCCGGGCCCCGCAGTTTCGCTTCAACGTTGTCGTCGTCACCGCCGACGCCCCCATCGCTCAGGAGGCGGACACATGCCTCTCCGCCGACTACGGTCTTTTTCTGCTACGAGACTGGACCGAACTCGTCGTCCTGATGAAAAAGCAGCGGCTCGACGCCGTCCTGCTCGACCTCGATAGCACCGCGGATCGCAGCGAAGACGGCATCACCGCCCTGCAAAAGCTGCGCTCCGCCGCGCCGGACCTGGTCTTGATCGGGCTCACCCGTTCCACCAGCCACAAGCTTCGCCTCCAAGCAGTCGAGGCCTCCTTGGACGAATACTTTGTCGCGCCCGTCCGCTTCGAGGAAGTCCACTTCGTGCTGGGCCGCGCTCTCGAGAAGCGCTCCCTCGAAATCGAGCACCGCTCGCGCCGGAGCGACCCCCCGGAGCAGCAGTCCTTCTGTGACCTGATCGGCGCGAGCGAACCCATGCAGCGCGTCTACGCCGCCATCGCCCGAGTGGCCGAGAGTAGCACCACGGTTCTCATCCGGGGCGAAAGCGGTACCGGCAAGGAACTGGCCGCCCGCGCCATCGTGGCTCGCGGCCCTCGTTCCCAGAAGCCGTTCATCAGCATCAACTGCGCGGCCCTCCCTGAAAATCTCATCGAGGCCGAACTTTTTGGCCACGAGAAAGGTGCTTTCACCGACGCCCGCGCTGCCCGCGCCGGGCACATCGAGCAAGCCCACACCGGCACCTTGTTCCTGGATGAGATTGCTACCTTGGGCCTGGCCCTGCAGTCGAAACTCCTTCGCGTACTCGAAGACCGCGCCGTCACCCGCATAGGCGGCAACCTCGCACGCAAGATCGACTTCCGGCTGATCACCGCCACCAACGAAGACTTGGAAGACATGGTCCACTCCGGCCGCTTCCGCGAGGACCTCTATTACCGCATCAACGTTATCCCCGTCAGCCTACCCCCGTTGCGCGAGCGGACCGCCGACATTCCGCTGCTGGTCAACCACTTCCTGCGTTCCTACTCGGCCGCGAACGGTCTCGCCGTGAAGCAGATGGAGCCAGAGGTGTTTGAGATTCTCGAAGACTACTCCTGGCCGGGCAACGTGCGCGAACTGGAGAATCTGGTCCAGCGCCTGGTCCTGATGGTCGACGGCCCCGTCATCATGGCCAAGCATCTTCCGCAGCAGATCCTCGTGACCAGCACCGCTAGCCAGGAAGCCCTGCTGATCCCGGAACTTGGCGTGAACTTCGACGAAGAGATGGCGCGCATCGAAACCGCCTACCTCACCGCCGCCCTGCGCCGCTCCGGAGGCAGCAAAGTAGGCGCCGCCCACCTCCTGCAGATGGACAAGCAGAAAATGCACTACCTCTGCCGCAAGTATGGCATCGGCAAGGACTAGCGTAAGCCTCGCTGCAGCGCCCCCTTTTCCCTTGTCATTCCGACGCCGAGCGCCAGCGGAGGTGGAGGAATCTGCTGTTCCCAACCGCGCTCGCGCGCTCTGGCGTCGTATGAAAAATTAAGACCGCTCCAAGTGAAGAATTCATCTACTTCGATTCTCCGCGTCCCGCACGCAGCCTTCTTGCCCGTAGACACTGACAAAAACACAAGGAATTCGGCCCTATTTCAACGATTTCATTCGCGAAACGAGTTTGGCATAGCACCTGCTTTATGCAGTGTGTGCACGCGATCAGAAAGAAAAAGCTGAGGCGTGCAGGTAAGTTCCAATATCCCCTGAAAGGAAGAAAGAGGGCGGTTCCCATGTCGATCGAAAAGAAATCACTGATCAGCAATCGGATAGCAATCAAGAAGGCCATGATCGCCAGGGAGCCCGTCGAAACGAACGAAGTCAGCGGCGATGCCAAGTCGCTGAAGGCCACCAGCCTCGCGGCCCATTCCATGAAAGCGAAGCAAGCCATCGGGTTTTTAAAGAAGCGGTAATCGAAAGCAGATGCAGTCCGGCCGAACCCACTGGAGTTATTCAAATTCAGCAGTTTCGCGGAAACGCGAAGAAAGGTTCGAAGCCATGGCAATTCAGAAGAGAACCGTACTCGGATCGGGCAAGCCCTCCGAACAGAAAGCCCCCGCCGAAGCCAACCCGCTGAAGGCCACACCCTTCGCCGCCCACACGATGGCGAAGAAGAAGACAAAGACGAGCGGCTTCACCGCCACGACCCTGCGAAGCGGCAAGACGATGTTCAATGCCACAACGATGAGCAAGTCCAAGTGATAACGACAGCGCTAGCATTTGGTAGAGGCTGCGGTACCTCGCAGCCTCTAAATCTTGGCCGTCTGTCCTCACAAATCGAGCATCTTGTCGTACTCGCGATGGTCGTGTCTCAGGATTCAGCAGTTTCATTTGCAAAAACGCGAAGAAAGGAAGTCACGCCATGCCAATTCAGAAGAGAACCGTATCCGGAGTCGGCAAGCCAGCCGAACCCAAGCAGTCTAGCGCCGAGGCCAACCCGCTGAAAGCGACACCATTCGCCGCCCACGCGGCCAAGAAGAAGAAAAAGCTGGGCGGCGTCACCGTCACGACGATGAAGAGAAATGGGGGGTAGGGATAGCATTTCGCCAGAGGCTGCGGCCCACCCGCAGCCTCTAAATTTTCTTTACCACACCGTCCGCTCCACAAAATCCCGCACCGACCTCCCCGCCAAACCCGCCAGCGAGCGGCGCGCAATCAAAATCTTGGCTGATCCCGACATCCCCGGTTTCAACCCCCCATCGCGGTTCCCCACGAGCGCCGTCACCGCGTAAAAGTCCACCCCCGACATGCCCTGATAGGTTTCCGGAGCAGCCAGTCCCGGCTCGATGGCACTCGCCGCCGGCGCGACCTCGGCCACCTCCGATTCCCGCCGTCCAAACGTCGAGTCCAGTTTCAGCGACACCCGGTCTCCCGCCTGCACTCCGCGCATATCAAATTCCGGCACATAGATGCGGGCGCGCAGGACGCTCACGTCGGCCACCTCCACCAGCGGATCCCCTGCCCGTACATAGCTTCCCACCAGATCCCGCACCCGCGGCGTGACCACCACCCCGCTGATGGGACTGACCGGCGACAATCCCGCCAACTCGACCGCGAGCTCCTTCGACTGCTGAACCCACGCCTCGCGCTCTCGTTCCGCACGGGCATAGTCGGTGTAGTGCAGTCGCGCCTCAGTCGCGCGCAAAGAGGCCAGTTGATGCTCGGCCGCGGTGTGTGCGGCTTTACTCTCCAGGTCCAGGTTTCGCATTCGAACCAGTGGCGCACCCGCCACGACCGCCTCGGCCTCCTGCGGCATCACCGCCACGATCTCGCCCGGAACACTTGCGCGAACGCTGGCTTTCTGCACGGCCTCCAGGGTGAATCGCCCGGCTCTCGTTTCCGGCCAGATCGGCGCAAAAAGCGGCAGCAGAACCAGGGCGCTCGCCGCGACGCCGCTCGGCCTGGTAAGCCATCCGCGAACCCGTTCTTTCTTGTCGAGGTATAGAGTTTTCATGAATCTCACCAGCATGCGTATGCGCGATCGGAAAATCAGTCCGCCAATCATCAGCGCCGGCAGGAACGCCCACTCCGGCGAGAACTTTCGAAACACGTTGTAGGAGAACCGCACCCCTACATACAGCAGCGTGTAGCTGTAGACTCCCGACAGCAGGGCGTAGATCGCGAATACCCAGCGCCGCCGGCGGGGCACGAATTCCACCTCTACCGGAAGGCGAAAGATGTTCTTCTTCACCCAGCTGGACACGTAGAGCGTCGAATCCTCCTTGAGCCCGATGATCCCCACAAGCTCGCAGAGCACGTAATAGCCATCCAGCTTGATCAGCGGGTTCAGGTTGATGATCGCCACTCCCACGCCCGTGATCAGGATGATCTTGTAAGCGAAATCATGCACGGGCGTCCCCGCCGGAGTTCCCGCCCACAACACCGTGGCGAAGGCGCAAAAAATCAATTCAATCCAGATTCCTGCAATGGAAGTGGCAATGCGTTGCCACTTGCCCGCGTACACGTAGACCTCGGTCACGTCCACGAAGAAGCACGGCTCCAGGTAGTACAGGAGAAATCCCATCTTGTGCACGGCTCCGCCGAAGTGTTTGCACGTAAGCCCGTGCGCGGACTCGTGAAAGAATCCCAGGAAGCAGAACAGCAGCCAGAACTCAGCGATGTCGCTGAACCCCTTTTCCGTAAAGTCGTAATACTTCCAGGTATCGGCTCCGATTTCTCCCCAACTCGCCACGAAGATGGCGCCCATCAACGCAAACAAGGCCAGCGTCAGGTAGGTGAACCAGCGCGTGTAGATGAACTGGGTTTTCTCATTCAGCCAGGTCAAGTATGTGTCCGGATCCCAGTGCCCCACCGTGATCGTGGTAATGTCGTCCCATTTCCTCGCGCGCCGGTGGCGGCCCTCTACCTCCTTTTGCGTCGCGGTCACGTTCGCCAGCGGCGACGAGTACCAGATTTCGTCCAGATCGCTGACGTACTCCTGAATGTCGCTTGGAGAGTAGTAGACCCCGCTGCGTTCCCTGAAAATTCGCGACACCTCTTCGTAGGATCGTTCCCCATCAAACAACTGCACCAATTCCCACTGGCTGGGCGTAAAACGATAAAGCTGGTTGGCGCCGGACACGATGGCGTAAATCACCGGCTGCCCGTCTTCGAGGTGCTCGCGGGTCACAATCTGCGGGTGCAGCCGCGGTTGCGCCCGGCGCAGCGAGCGCGCCGGCAGGTCGGGCAACGCGACGTTGAGCGCCTCGGTGATGTTCATTGCGAATTCGGAACTCGGATGTTCGCACGCATGCCCGGCCGCAACCCTCCAACGGGGCCCACGACCTGGCAAAGCACTTCGATCGTTCCGCTCGACGGATCGACGACGGGGCTTACCTCGATGACCCTGGCCTCACGCTTCAGCCCTTCGACGTCCGGTGTGGTCAACTCGAACTGCTGGCCTTTCGCGACGTGGCCCAGGTAGGTTTCCGGAAGCGTGAACCGCATCCGCAAAGGCGCTTCCGCCGTCACCCAGAACAACCGGTCTCCCAGCCCTACCTTCTGCCCGGCACGCACGTAACGGCGCGCCACGATGCCCGCGAAGGGCGCGCGAATCCGGGTCTTCTCCAGTTCCAGTTCCAGCGACCGCTCCGTTGCCTGCGCGTTGGTCAGGAGTTCCTTAACCCGCTCGACATCCCAGTGGTCCGATTCCGCCTTGTAACGCGCGTGATCGTACACCTCGCGTGTGATAAGGGAGGCCTCCCACATCTTTTGTGCACGCTGAAAATCCGCATCGAGCACCTTGGCCTCAGATTCCCAGTTGTGCAGGTCGGCGGCAGTGCTGCGCGTCCGGGCCCGGGCGGCTTCAAGATCGGCCGCCACCTGCCGATCATCCAGTTGGGCCAGTACGTCGCCGGTTTTCACCCGCGTACCCGGCTCCACTGCGATCGTGGCCACCATACCTTCCCGCTGTGCGCAAACATCTACCTGGTTCTCCACCACCAGCGGTCCCGAGGCCAGAAACGACTGCTCGGACGGCTGAGCCTGCGCGATCGCAGATGGCGCTGCCACTGCGGCCGGAGCCGCCGCCGGACTGCTGGCCGCCTCCACCGTTGGCCTCCCGTCCGAGCAGCCCAAGCCAACCCCGGCCAACCCGATCACCGTGAGCAGAGCGATTTTCATAGCTGCCTCCCCGCAACCTCGGACTACCAGCCGAACCCCGACCAGAGCTTCGAATAGATCCACAACGCTGTACGCCGGAACATCACGTAGCCCGCCGGACGCCACCCCGCCCGCACCTTGCCCCGCCCCTGCATGCCGGAGCGCAACAAGCCTTCTCCGTTGGGAACGACCACCCGCGCGAAGAACACCTTCGCCTCTTTCTCCATCGCGCCCACCGGACTCACCACCCGCACTTCCCCTTGAAAGCTGCGGGTCGGGAAACTGTCCAGCTTGATCGTCGCGGACTCGCCGGCCCGTAGCAGCGCTGCGTCCTGCTCGTCGATGGCGACATCGACGCTGGCCTGCGCCGAGTCGATCACCTCGACGAAGCTGTCCGCGGGAGACAGATGCCTCCCCAGAAAATTCTCGACATGCGGAGTCGCCACCACCCCGTCCAGCGGCGAACGCAAGTGCGTCTTCGCTAGTCGCTCCTGCGCCCGGGCCAACTCCGACCCCCAATAGTCCGCTTCCACCCTCTGGACGCCCGCCTGCGTTCCGTCATTGGCCGCCAACGCCCGGTTCATCTCTGATAGAGCCGACTCATACCTGGCTTTCGCCGTGTCCACCGAAGCGCGATAGTCCCAGTCTTCCAGCTCCGCCAGGATCGTCCCCGCCCGCACCGCAGCGCCCTCGTGCACGTAGATCTTCTTTACAACTCCATCCACGCCGGGCATGACCTGCGCCTTGCGCAAGGGCGCCACCGTCGCATCGCCGGCCAGCCGCATGGGAACCGGAAAAAAAATAAGAAACAGCACAGCGAGCACTGCCCCCGCCACGATCATCATGCGTCGCCGCTTCTCCAGCGCCAGAAACTTGCGCTTCCTTTCCAGCACCGGCTCCAGCAACTCGATGAATGGTACTTCGCGGTACAGCGAAGCATTTCGAAGTGCAACCGTCGCTTGCGCCCCGAGAACGCGTATCACTTCCTTGTGGGCCTGCGTCAAAAACTCCGGATCCCGGCTCTCAAATGAAATGATGCCGAGCCGTCCCTGATCGTCATCGAGCGGCAGCGCATAGAACGCTCGCGCGCTCGTCGCCGCAAAGTACTCTTCAAACTTCGCCCGGCTGGCCTCGCGCGGCACATCCACGCCGTCCTCGCGCTGCACCACGTGCAGTTCCTCGCTTGAAATCGAGGCCCACTCCAGCATCTCCTTCAGCAACTTGATCGTGGGATCGCTGAAGTTGATATGAGTCGTTCCCGACACTGCCTTCAGCTGCAAACTTCCCCGCTGCTCGAGCGCAATCGCGGCCCGATCGTAGGCCAGCACGGACTGGGTGTTGTTGACGACCGCTTGCAAAACCCGGTCGATGTCGAGCGTCGACGTAATCTCCCGGCTCACCTTGACCAAGCTCTCCAGAATCTGCACCTTCCGCTCGCTCTGCAGCAGGCTGGCGTTGTGCAGCGCATTGCTCGCCGTCTCGCAGATGTTGGTCAACAGGAACAGATCATCGTCATCGAACGGCAGTCCATCGACCCGGTTCACCGCCTCCACCACCCCAACCAGCGCTTCGCGGTCCATCAACGGCGCGGCCACGACGGAAAAAACAGTCCCCTCCTCCAGGCCGGTATTCCGCCGGACAAGCCGCGGATCTTGCGGGTCCGTCACCAGGAAGGACTCCCCGTTATCCGACACGTCGCCCGCGATCCCGTCCCCGGGCTTCTGGGTCGACTCCAGCGCCGCCGTCGCATCCTCCCCAGCACGACTCACCAGTCGCACCGCATCGCCATCCACCATCCACACATTGACCGCCTGTGCCCGCAGCACTTCCTGAAACTTGGCGGCAATGGTCTCGATCAGCGGGTCGATTTCGAGGTTCGAGTTGAAGACCTTCTCCAGGTCATACATCTGCGTAACGCGGCTGATGGAATGGAGGGTGCAGTTGCGTTCCCGCTCGTAGGCAAGTGCTCCAGCGATGGCCGGTGCGGCGATTTCCGCGGTCTCGACAAGGGATTGCGGCACGCCCTCCAGCAGCGCGTGCTGGTAGAGAACGACCTCAATGACCCCACACAGCGTTTCGTCGGCGATCAGCGGGAGATAACACAGCGAAGTAACCGACCGTCGGACATCCAGGTGGGCGTAGTCTTCCCGGCGCAGACCGCGGCCCTCAACCACGAACGGCGCGTTCCGGTCGGCCACCCTTCCCAACGTACCGACGCGAAATTCCGAAGCCCGGGCGGCCGCAATGTCGCCCGCCGTCGCCTTCGGTGTCCAGGCCGGATTCTCCGCATCCTCTATGACGTACACCACCGCCGCAGTGCCCGGCAGCAGGTCCGTGAGCTGGTTTGCCGTGATCCGCGCGCGCGGTCCCACCTCGAGTTGAGTCAGCAATGCGGCAGCGAACTCGGCCGCATGGGCTGCGAGTCCCGCTCTGTGAGTCGCCATGGAAAGGCGCTCCTCGTAAATCCTTCAAATGCCACTGGATTCAGCTCGCGGAATGGGGAATTATCCCGCGGGAAACAACACTTGGAGTGGCATCTTATGCCGGGCCGCAAGGCAGGTCAACACCGCTGACAGTCTGTCTCGGCGAGCGGCCAAGGCTTGGGCCAGGCATCGGCCTCGCCACGAAAGGAGTCGAGACCCTTGCGACCCGCCTGATTTCGCCGCATCCATAGGGAATCCGATCGCAACGGAGGACCAAACCTGCCCCTGGTGAGAATCTCACTGCAATCCGGACAACCCGACTCTTATCGCACCGCCATCAGCAACCAGGTATACGAAGCCATGCGCGAGACGCTTCCCATTCCCGATGGCGACCGTTTCCAGATCATTACCGAGCACAGCGGCTCGCAACTGATTGCGGATCCGACCTACATGGGCATGCAGCGCTCGCCGGATTTCGTCTTGATCCAGATCTTTCTCTCCCGCGGCCGCACCACTCAGGCCAAGCAGGCGCTCTATCGCCGCATCACCGAGCGGTTGGCAGAGTCCCCCGGCATACGACCCGACGACGTGATGACTGTACTAACCGAAGTCGGCCTGGACGACTGGTCGTTCGGCCGGGGAGAAGCGCAATACGTCCTTCACCCTCCGGCATGGGCGACCAATAAAGAAAAACTCTCAGCCTGATCGAGGAGCGTGTGGGCGGGAAGACGTTAGAAGACTTGGAGCGGGAGACCGGGATCGAACCGGCGACATCCAGCTTGGGAAGCTGAAGCCAACACTTCGCTCAACGCGGAATCAAGCACATAGAGCGGGCCAACAGGGGCCAAGTGCGGCACTGTCGGCGCGTATTGAACACGATTCTGAACACAAGTCTCCCCCCACCACTTCCCTGCCGCGACGGTTACGCAACAAAACTGATCGAGAACGAACCCAGCTTGACCTCGCTTGAGTCAAAGACCGCCGGCGACTCGCCGGCATCGATCGCCCCGGCCTGGAAGTCAACCTCGCCGTGGGCGGGTTTAACTGTGTCGGTCATGCTTGCGGGCCGGAAGAGATGGCACCATGCTGCTTCGCGAGCGCATCGTAGTCTATCGGCGCGGACCGCGGTTTCTGCAGCGCTTGGAACTTGCCGTGCGGGCTGACGTACGCTCTTTGGCGCCTGCGGTGGTGCCGCAACGACTGGCGGAGGGACGGCAGTGGTTCGGCCCGGCGTCTGGCGCTCGGCGACCGCCATTGCCCGGGCCTTATCCGGGTCGAAAGTGGCCTTCTCCAAATAGTCGGCGGCCTGATAGCTGGGACCTCAAATCAAATCCACTGAAACTCGATCGCGGCGTCACCGTGCTCAACGCCGAAGATCTGGTGAAAAGACACCTGGAAATCCTGGCGGCCAAGCTGTGCGGTGACAAGAGTTGGCTCTGTGAGCAGCGGCCAATGGCAACTCCGCTCGCGGACCTGAAGGATGTCGGCATCGAATTGCGGATACTGGAGTGAGGCACGGTTAAGCGCATAAGTGGCCAGCAAAGGAAGGCAGAAACTCTGGTCTCCTGAACCCAACCGGTGCCACCTCGCAGATCAGGGTTCCCGCAATGACTTGGTAAAAGGTCAAGGTTTTCCTGCGCTGAACAAAGCCAACGCAACTGCGCCAACCTGCATTTTCACGGTGACGGTATGTTCTTCGGCGAAATTGATTGTTGTCATATCGTTCGAGAACTGCCTAATGAAAGTCACAAGATCAGGATTGACATAGACTTCCGCGTTGTAAGAGTCCGTGAATCTCGCAAGTCTCACATGATCCTCCTTGTTGCCAAGTTGCCATGGCGGGAGACATTAGCACAGAAAACGGTAGATCGAGGCAAAGCATGCGCCCGGCGACGTCATCAAGGATTCCGGAAAATTGACTTTCGGTCCCGCAACGGACTAAATGATGGAAGAGTCTTCTAATGGCGTGTTCGACACTACCGCTGGAGATCGCTGGCAAGCAGCTGACTCGCTGTTATTACGTAGCCCTCTGCTGCCGGCAGCACGGGGAGATTCGCGCAGCCATTGAGCATGTTCCACTCGATCGCTTCCATCCCTGTCCAGTCTGTCACACCGATTGCGAGTATACACTCCTGGGTCGAGGCGGGACTCACAGGGCTGTTCCCTTCTGGGATGAGATCCGGTGATTCCTGGTACTCAGCACTTGGGTAGCCCACACCATGGCTCCCCTTGAGCCAACAGTTCAAACCTCCATC